>Ga0194121_10005882_pt1 | contig 16689 bp, 14 predicted proteins | sample TA2MahCa50mmetaG_FD_148609 | JGI IMG/M metagenome (GOLD analysis project Ga0194121, IMG submission 148609) | Freshwater microbial communities from Lake Tanganyika, Tanzania - TA2015020 Mahale Deep Cast 50m | ecosystem: Environmental > Aquatic > Freshwater > Lake | place: Tanzania: Lake...
TCTCCGCCATCGAGGCGGATCACAATTACTTCCGTTCGATCGTCCGCGACTGGCTCGCGATCTACGGGCGGTGAGCCTCACGCCCGGGCGGGCAGGCCGTCGCTCGAGTGGAATGGCCTCTGAGGGAGAACGCGGTGCGTCGTGCGATGGCGCCGTTATGCACGGCACTGCCGCACGGCTCTGGTATCCTCGACGATCATGAGTGAGGATCTCGGCGCCTTCTACCGTCGGATCGACGAGGTCGCCGCTGAGGGCCAGCGCGTCGCGGTGGCGACGATTGCGCGCACGCGCGGATCCACGCCCCGGGAAGTCGGTGCGAAAATGATCATCCGGTCCGCCGGCGAGGCGCTCGGCACTGTCGGCGGCGGATGCGGAGAGGCCGAAGTGTGGCGAACGGCGCTGGACGTGATCGCCGACGGTCGCGCCAGAATGGTCCACGTCGAGCTGACGGAAGAGATCGACATCAAGTCGGAGGGCGTGTGCGGCGGCACCCTCGATGTATTTGTCGAGTCGTGGGGGCCGGATCAGAGCGGGCTGTTGCGGGGCGGTCTGTTCGGCCCAGGTGCGGCGGCCGAACTGGCGCTCCTGCCGGCGCTCGAGAACAGCATCCCGGTCACGCTGGCGACGGTGATCGAGCGCCGACGCGCGAGCCCGATCCCCGTGGGCGCGAAGATGCTCGTGCGATGGGACGGTCGGCGCGTCGGTTCGCTGGGGTCACCGGCGCTGGACAATCGAGTCGCAACTACGGCGATTGCGGCGCTCGCCAGAGAGGAGCCCACGACCGCAACCTATCCGCTCGGGTCGGAGCCAGACGCGGCGACGGTCGATATCCTGCTGGAGCCGCACGCGCCGCCGCCCCGCGTCGTCATCCTCGGTGCGGGTCACATCGCCCAACCCCTCGCGCGGATAGCCCGCCTCTGTGATTTCCGCGTCACGGTGATCGACGATCGGGCGACGTTCGCGAACCGCGAACGGTTTCCCGACGCTGAGGTCATCGTTGAGGACGTCGAGAGTGCGGTCCAGCGACTCGCGGTCGATAGTCGGACGTACCTCGTCCTTGTCACCCGGGCACACGCCCATGATGTTTTCGCGCTCCGCCATCTCATCCATCGCCGATCGGCCTATGTCGGGATGATCGGCGCGCAGCGACGGGTTTGGGCGGTGTTCAAGTTGCTCCACGATGAGGGCGTATCGGCGGATCTGCTCGAACGGGTGCACGCGCCGATCGGGGTGGATATCGGCGCGGAGACGCCGGCGGAGATCGCCGTATCGATCATGGCCGAGATCGTGAACACGCGACGGGAAGGTCCGGCACCGCGTATGTCCGACCGCCTGCGCGATCGATTCCAGCGCCGGCTGCGCGCCAACGAAGCGATCGACGAGCCCGACCTGTAGGGGTCGTGGCCGCTTCCGGCCACGACCCCGGTTTGCGATCAGGCGGCGCGCGCTACTCCCGTGCGACCCAGAGCAGCGTCGATCGCTCGGCGGGTGTATACGCGCGTGATGTGCGCCCGGTACTCCGCCGATCCGTGAATGTCGGAGAGGAGATCCAGGCCTTCGGCGGCGGAGGCCGATGCCCGCTCGATCGCCGCGACGTCCGGCGGCGAGCCCAAGAGAGCGCGCTCGACGCGACCGGCGCGGCGAGGGGTGCTGCCCGCGCCGGTTACTCCGACCGCGATCGCGGAGATCCTCCCACGAGTGACTTGCACCGACGCTGCGACGCCGACCACCGCGTAGTGCGAGGCCTTATTGGCGAGTTTCACGTAGGCCCCACCCTGGCCACGGGCCGCCTTCGGCACGCGCACGGCGACGATCAACTCGTTCGGCCGCAGCGCAGTGGTGAGAAGCGAGCGGAAGAATCGTGTGATGGGAATTGTTCGCTCGCTTCGAGGACCACGCGCGACCACCTCGACATCAAGGGCAAGTGCGGCGGCGGGATAGTCCGCCGCCGGATCGGCGTGGGCGAGCGATCCGCCGAGGGTGCCCCGGTTGCGCACCTGCGGATCGCCAATGATCCCCGCAACCTCCGCGAGCAGAGGCGCCTGCCTTCGGACCAGGTCACTCGACGCCACCTGGGCGTGCGTCGCTAGGGCGCCAACGACCAGGTGATTGCCATCCGTGGTGATGCCGCGCAGTTCGGCGATGCGACTGATGTCGATCAGCACTTCAGGCTGCGCGAGTCGCAACTTCATGGTGGGGATCAAGCTGTGACCGCCCGCGACCACCTTCGCCCGATCGCCGAGCCGACTGAGCAGTTTCAGCGCGTCGGCGACCGTTGCCGGGGCCTCATAGTCGAACGCGACCGGGATCATCGCCGGCCTCCTTTCTTCGTCTGAGTGGCGTTTCTGAGCGCCTGCCAGATTCGCTCTGAAGTGATAGGCATCTCCACCTCATCGATGCCGAACTGCTGCAGAGCATCGACAACGGCATTGGCCACTGCCGGCGTCGTCCCAATCGTCCCGGCCTCACCGACGCCCTTGGCGCCCAGAGGGTTGACAGGCGTGGGCGTCTCAGTCGCGGCGAGCACGTACGCCGGCAATTCCGACGCGATGGGCACCGCGTAATCCATGAGCGACCCGGTCAGGGGCTGGCCGTTCTCATCGAACCGCGCGCCCTCGAACAGGGCCTGGCCGACCCCCTGGGCGATCCCACCGTGCACCTGGCCAGCGACGAGCAGCGGCGAAATAACGCGACCGACGTCGTCAGTCGCGAACAGGTCGCGCAATTTCACCTCGCCGGTCTCTCGGTCGATGATGACGACCGCGATGTAAGTGCCGTACGGCCAGGTGAAGTTGGTGGGGTCGAATGTCGCGGTCGCCTCCAGGCCAGGATCGATCTCGTTCTTCAGTTTGTCCACGTGGAGATACGCGGTTCCGGCCACTTCCTGGACGGTGACGGCGCGACCGGGGACTCCGCCCACATAGAGCCTTCCCTGGTCGTACACGATGTCCTCGGGTGAGGCCTCGAGGAGGAGCGCGGCGATCCGTTTCGCCTTATCCTTGACTCGGTCGATCGCCTTCACTAGGGCAGCGCCGCCCACTGCGGTACCGCGGGATCCGTAGGTGCCCATCCCGTACTGGACCATCTGGGTATCGCCGTGCAGGACGGTGATGTCCTCGAATGGCACCCCCAGCTCATCGGCGGCGATCTGGGCGAACGTCGTCTCCTGACCCTGACCGTGCGGCGAGACACCCGTGTAGATCGTGACCTTGCCGGTCGGCTCGAACCGCACCGTACCGCTCTCCCAGCCGATGCCGCCACCGGCACCAGAAGGGTTGAAGCCGGAGAGTTCGATGTATATCGCCACGCCGATCCCCATAAGGTGCGTGCCGCCGGCGTTGACCCGGGCCTGCTCCGCCCGAAGTTCAGCGTACTTTGAGACAGTGAGCGCCAGATCGAGGTTCGCTTCGTAATTCCCCGAGTCGTACGTGACTCCGGTCTTGGCTGTGAACGGGAATCGGTCTTTGGCGATCAGGTTGCGACGACGGATCTCGGTGGGATCCATGTCCAGGGCGTGCGCGGCCGCGTGGATGATCCGCTCGACGGCGTGGACCCCTTCCGGACGCCCGGCACCGCGATACGCGTCGGTTGGTGGGAGATTGGTGTAGACGGCGATGAGCTCGCTGTGGATCGCGCCCATGTCGTACACGCCGGAGAGGACGAGATTGGCCAGCGTCGGGATCGCCTCGGTGTTGACCTGGGCGTAGGCGCCGAGGTCGGCGATGAAGCGATTGCGGAGGCCGAGGATCTTGCCCTCCCGGCTGAGAGCCATCTCGACGTAGTGAACGTGCCCACGCCCATGGATCGTCGACGCGAAACTTTCGCGCCGCTCTTCGATCCACTTCACGGGCCGGTTGAGGAGCATTGCCGCACGGGCGGCGAGGATCTCCTCGGCATAGATGTTCAACTTGCAACCGAAGCCGCCCCCGACCTCGGGGACGATGACCCGAACCTTCTGCTCCGGCAGGCCGAGAACCCCCGCGATGTTCGTCTTGAGCAGATGCGGAATCTGACTTGAGGACCAGACCGTGAGTTGCTCCAAGCCGCGATCCCACCGCGCCACGACGCCGCGCGTTTCAATCGGTGTGGGGATCAGGCGCTGATTCACGACCCGCAGACTGACCGTCTTGAAGGCGCTGGCGAATGCGGCATCGACCGCAGCCCTGTCTCCGACCTCCGTGCGATACGCCTCGTTGCCGGGAGCATTGTCCCAGACGTTGGGCGCGCCCTTCCGCAGCGCACGCTCCGGATCCGACACCGGCCTCAGTTCGGTGTAGTCAACGTCGACGACGTCGGCGGCGTCACGGGCGCCGTAGCGACTCTCCGCCACCACGAACGCGACACCATCGCCCACCATCCGCACTCGCTCGGTCGCGAGCGGATCGTGCCGGGTCACGCGGATGCCCGTGAGGTTCCAGGCGTTCGGCAGCGGCGCCGCGAACTGCAGGTCTTTCGCCGTATAGACGGCGACGACGCCGGGGCGTTCGCGCGCAGCCTTGGTATCGATCCGCCGGATACGCCCATGGGCAATCGGACTGCGGACGACCGCCCCGTAGAGCATGTCGACCATGCGGATGTCATCGACGTAAGTGCCCGCGCCGGTGATGAGGCGTGGATCCTCCACCCGCTTGACGCGAGCGCCGACCATCTTCGATACGGCCATCTACTTCCTCCCGCCGCGGGGTGCCGGGCCGTCGAGCACGTAGTCGGCCGGCGAGTCGATCTTCGCGGCGTGCTTGATCGCGTTGACGATGTGCTGATACCCGGTGCATCGACAGAGGTTCCCATCGAGCCCGTGCCGGATCTGCTCCTCGGTGGGATCGGGGTTGTGCTTCAGAAGCCCCCAGGCCGCGATGATCATCCCTGGCGTGCAGAAGCCGCACTGCAGGCCGTGCTCCTCCCAGAAGCCGATCTGGATCGGGTGGAGCTTGCCATCACGGGCGAGCCCCTCGATCGTGCGGATAACCGCGCCATCGGCCTGGATCGCGAAGATCGTGCAGGACTTCGCGATCTCCCCGTTGACGATCACGGTACACGCGCCGCACTGGCTGGTATCGCAGCCGACGTGCGTTCCGGTCAGTCCGAGGACATCGCGCAGGAAATGCACGAGCAGCAGCCTTGGCTCAACCTCCCGTCGGTATTCGGTGCCATTGACAGTCACAGCGATGGATTTCGTCATGCACGCCTCCCTTCAGCGACACGTTTACGCACCTGCGTCCCGATGGACGCGAAGAACTTCTCGGTCAAGGATTTCGCAGCGGGTTGAAGGAGTCGCTGGCCCACCACGGCCAACGTCCCGGCAATCTGTGCCTCGCCCGCATAGTGGACGTCGGTCCCGCCGCGAGCGGCGTCACGCAATTCGATGACAGCATCACCCTTGATGCGATTCCCACCGCCCGCCCCCTCGACGGCGAGGCGATACCGGGACTCTTCGACCCGATCGGTGATGCGGACGCGTCCGCGGTAGCTCCCTTTGATGCCGGCCACACCGAGCACCACCGACGCCTCATAGGCATCGGGCCCGGTCGGTGTGAGGGCTTCGCAGCCCGGCAGGCAGGCCCGAAGGACATCGGGATCGAGCAGAGCCGACCAGACCTCGGCACGGGGTGCCGAGATGTGGGCCTTTCCAGAAAGTTCCACGGCCGTTCGTTACCTCGCCGGCGAGACAGCCTGGGCAGGATATCATGACGGCGAACTCGCCTGGCGCGTGACGGAGGGAAACAACGTGAGGGACTTCGCGTACGCCGCGCCGACGACACTGGACGCGGCGATCGCCGCCCTCGCCGGCAGGAACGGTCGAGCACGGCCATTCGCCGGCGGAACCGATCTTCTGGTCCAGTTGCGCGTCGGCCGTCTCGACCCCGAATTAGTGGTCGATCTCAAGGGAATCCCGGAGCTCAATCGGCTGACCTACGATGCACGCGGACTCCGTATCGGTGCAGCGGTACCGTGTCATCGGATCTACGACCATCCGGACGTAAAGGCCCACTATGCGGGACTGGTCGACTCGGTCTCCATCGTGGGCGGCATCGCAATCCAGGGCCGCGCCAGCCTGGGCGGCAACCTGTGCAACGCCGCGCCAAGTGGCGATACGATCCCCGCACTCATCGCGCTCGGGGCAGTCGCGGTCGTGCGCGGACCGGGCGGCGAGCGAAGGATCGCCGCCGAGGACTTCTGCACCGCACCGGGGCGCACCTGTCTGACACCCGGGGAGATCCTCGTCGAACTGGAGATTCCGGCGCCGGCAACGTACAGCGGCGCGCACTATCAGCGGTTTATCCCTCGCTACGAGATGGACATCGCGGTCGTCGGGGTGGGAGCATCGGTCCAACTGGCGTCGGATCGACGCACGATCGCGGCGGCCCGCGTGGCGCTGGCGTCAGTCGCCCCCACGCCGCTCTACGTGGCGGCGGCCGGCGCGGCTCTCGTTGGCACCGATGGCGGGGAAGCCGCTCTTGCCCGCGCCGCGGAAGCCGCGCAGGCGGCCGCCCGCCCGATCAGCGACATGCGAGGTTCGGCCGCCCAGCGGCGCCACCTCGTCGGCGTATTCACGAAGCGGGTCGTCCAGGGCGCGCTCGCCCGGGCACGAGGGGAGGTCGTCCATGCCAGCCACTAGCTCGCGGGTAAGGGTTCAGGCAACGATCAATGGCGAGGAGATGGACTTCCTCGTGGAGCCGCGGCAGAGCCTGCTCGAGACCCTGCGCGACGTTCTGGGCCTGACGGGCGCGAAGGAGGGCTGCAATGACGGGAATTGCGGCGCGTGCATCGTGCGGATCGACGGACGCATCTGCAACTCGTGTCTGGTCCTGGGTGTGGAGGCCCAGGGCGCGACGATCGAGACCGTAGAGGGCATGGCGAAGAGCGGTGAACTGCACGCCCTGCAGCAGGCCTTCCTGGAGAACGCCGCGCTGCAGTGCGGCATCTGCACGCCGGGTTTCCTCGTGTCCGCGAAGGCGCTCCTGGAGCGGGAGCCGCGGCCGAGCGAGGAGCGGGTTCGGTTCTGGCTGTCGGGCAACCTGTGTCGATGTACGGGCTACGACAAGATCGTGCGCGCGGTGCTCGACGCTTCCGAGCGCATGGAGGGAGGAAAGTCATGAGGACCGCCGATCGCCTGAGCCGCTCCAACCAGGTTCTCGCCACGACGCACTATCGCGTCGTCGGCACTCGCCCGATCCGTCACGATGGGGTGGACAAGGTCGTGGGCCGCGCGGTCTACGGGGCCGACTTCAAGATCGCCGGATTGATCCACGGTCGCGTGTTGCGCAGTCCGCACGCTCACGCGCGCATCAAGATGATTGATACGTCGCGCGCCGCGGCGCTTCCTGGTGTTCGCGCTGTCATCACGGGGAGGGACTTCCCCGAAGCCGACGATCGGTGGCAGGATCTCGGCGAGGGCAACGTCAACCTGAAGCACCTCAGCGACAACGTCATGGCAACTGACAAGGTGCTCTATCGCGGCCACCCGGTCGCGGCGGTCGCGGCGAACAGCCCCCACGTGGCCGAGGAGGCGCTCAAACTCATCGACATCGAATGGGAGATCCTGCCGTCCGTGCTTGACGTGCGTGAGGCGATGAAAGACTCTGCGCCGCTCTTGCACGACAACGTGACGACCCAGGAGTTCGGCAAGGACACGGGGAAGAAGAGCAACATCGCGCAGCACTTCCGACACGAACTCGGCGACATCGAAAAGGGGTTCGCCGAGGCCGATATCATCATCGAGCGGGAAATCACGACCGCGACGGTGCATCAGGGTTACATCGAGCCCCACAACGCGACTGCACTCTGGAGCGCCGACGATTCCATCACCGTCTGGGGCAGCACCCAGGGGGCATTCCCGGTCCGCGATCAGCTCGTTCAGGTGCTTAAGCACCCGATCTCGAAGATCAAGGTGGTGCCCACCGAGATCGGCGGAGGCTTTGGCGGGAAGATCCCGCTCTATCTCCAGCCGATCGCGGCTCTGCTCTCGAAGAGGTCGGGCCGCCCGGTGAAGGTTCTGATGAGCCGTTCCGACGAGTTCCAGGGTACAGGCCCCTCCCCGGCATCGTGGATCAAGGCGCGGCTTGGCGCGAAGAAGGACGGCCGGATCGTCGCGATCGATTCGACCCTGGCGATGGAAGCTGGCGCGTACCCGGGTTCGGCGGTGGGCGCCGCGGCCATGTGTATGTGGGCACCGTACGACATTCCCAACGGGCGTATCGACGGGTACGACGTGGTCTGCAACAAGCCCCGGTCGTTCGCATACCGCGCGCCCGGTGCAACTCAGGCTGCCTTCGCCTCGGAGATGATGCTCGATGAACTGGCGGAGAGGATGGGGATGGACCCGATCGAGCTCCGCCTCAAGAACTCGGCGAAAGAAGGCACGCGCCGCATCGATGGACCGGTGTACAACCGGGTGGGCGCCGTCGAGTGCCTCGAGGTGGCGAAGAACCACGAGCACTACCGCACCCCGCTTGAGCCGAACCGCGATGGAAAGAAGCGAGGACGCGGCGTCGCGCACGGCTTCTGGTTCAACGTTGGGCTCGCTTCGAGCTGTTCGATCAGCGTGAATCCAGATGGCACGATCACGCTCATCGAAGGGTCGACCGACATCGGCGGATCGCGCACGTCCATCGCGATGCAGGCCGCCGAGGTCCTCGGGATCGCCGCCGAGGACGTGCGGCCGAGCGTCGTCGATACTGACTCTGTCGGCTTCACTCACGTCACGGGCGGCAGTCGCACCACCTACGCAACTGGCCTGGCTGCCTACGAAGCAGCACATGACGTCGTGAGGCAGATGAAAGATCGCGCGGCAAAGTTGTGGGAGGTCGACTCCGCAACCGTCTCTTTTGCGGATGGCACGTTCACCACGGGCTCGCACAGGATCGGCTTCAAGGATCTCGCCGGAAAGCTGGGACACACCGGAGGCCCGCTCACCGGCAGCGCCAACGTAGATCCGGGCGGGCACGGCGGAGCCTTCGCGACGATGATCTGCGACCTTGAGGTGGACCCTGAGACCGGCAAGGTGCGCATCCTGCGCTGGACGACGGTCCAGGACGCGGGGAAGGCGATCCACCCAAGCTACGTCGAGGGTCAGCTTCAGGGCGGCACGGTGCAGGGTATCGGCTGGGCGCTGAACGAGGAGTACGTGTTCAACCGCGATGGCGCGATGACGAACCCGTCCTTCCTCGACTACCGGATGCCTCTGACCTACGACCTACCCATGATCGATACGGTGATCGTCGAGGTGCCTAATCCCGGCCATCCGTACGGCGTCCGGGGCGTGGGTGAGGTGCCGATCGTGCCGCCGCCGGCGGCGATCGCCGCGGCGATCCACAACGCGATCGGAATCCGGATGAACCGCTTGCCCATGTCGCCGCGTGCGATCCTGGAGGACACCGGGGTGATTCCGAGGGAGTGACGGTCGGACGGACGGGTGCCGCGCTCGGCGGCACCCGTCCGTCCGACATCTCTCCGCAACGGAATGCCCGAGATGTATGGCAACGGTGTACATCCCGGCGCTCATGCGCGAACTGACCGGCGGCGCGGCGACGGTCGAGGTTGAGGGCCAGACCGTCCGACAGATCGTGAACGCCCTGGAGTCCCGATACCCGGGTATGCGCGATCGGCTCGTGGATGGTGACCTGCTGAGTCCTCGGGTCAACGTAGCGGTCGATGGCTATGTCACGCGGATCGGGCTCATGGAGCGTGTGGGTCCGACAAGTGAGGTGCACTTCTTGCCGGCGATCAGTGGAGGGCGGGGCGGATGAGCCTCACGGGGCTGGCGGAGGGCAACCTTGGCGATCTCTTGCGCCTCGACGGGCGCGTGGCGATCGTGACCGGGGCGGGCCGACGGATCGGTCGGGAGATCGCGCGTGTGCTGGCCAGCCAGGGGGCGCGCGTAGCGATCGGGGAGATCGATGCCGCCGTCGGCGATCGAGCGGCCGACGAGATCGAGGCGGAGGGTGGCATCGCATTCGCCCATCCCACCGACGTGGGCCGAAGCGAGCAGGTCGCCTCGCTCGTCGATGCGACCGTAGCGCGCTTCGGGCGACTTGACATCCTCATCAACAATGCCCACTGGGAGAAGGTCGGCAGCGTCGTCGAACTCGACGAGGCGGACTGGGACCGGTCATTCGATGTGCTGCTGAAGGCGCTCTACCTGGGCTGCAAGTACGCAATCCCCCATATGGAGGCCGCGGGCGGCGGGGCGATCGTCAATATCTCCTCGGTCCACGCCCGGCACGTGTCCGATCGTTATGTCACGTACCAGACTGCTAAGGCAGCGGTCGTGCATTTCACCCGGCAGGTCGCCTGGGACTTCGGCCCGGCCAGAATCCGTGTCAATTGCATCTGCCCCGGCGCGATCCCGTCCGCCGAGGAGCACGATCGGACGATGGCGGATGAGGTGCGCCGCGCCGAGGCGACGATGCTGAAGGCGTTGAAGCGCGCCGGACACCCGCGCGACATCGCGCGCGCCGTCCTCTACCTCGTCTCCGATCTCTCCGACTGGGTCACGGGCCAGACCCTCACCGTCGATGGCGGCGAGTTCATGACGTTCCCGTCCACGGGCGCGCGCCGAATGGCCGACTATCTTGCCGACCATCCCGATCGGCGAGGCTCCGTGTAGACCGGATCAATTGCACGACGCCCAACTCGGCCGAACGACGCATGCGCCTTTTGGGTGCAGTGCCGATACTCGTTGGGACATCCAGTGATGACGCACGAGCGGCGCGAACGTGACGATCCTGTAACGGATTCACACGCGGGTGATTGCGGGCATCGACAGTCGCCCCAGCGGTGCGTACAATTGGCCGAGCTGGAATTCCGGCCGGCGGCGATTCGTCGACCGATGCGAGCGGTGGCGGCGGCGGAAATGCGTGGATCGGCGATCGCATGGCGCATCGGGCCTGCATTCATCGCGCTCCTCCTCGTAACGCTGCTTCCGTTACCGGCGTTCGCAGCAACAGCCACCAACACACGCACGGTGACACCGACGCGCACGATCACGCTGACCCGTACACCAACCAGTACGCGCACGATCACCCTCACCCGCACCCAGACGTTGACCCGCACCCAGACGCTCACCCGCACGATCACCCCCACCCGCACGATCACGCAAACGAGAACGCTCACGCCGACCCGGACGACGACTCTGAGTCGCACGTCCACGCTGACCCGCACGCCATCGCTCACCCGCACGAGAACCCTCACGCAAACTCCGTCTCTGACGCGAACGCGCACCTTGACCCGCACGCCATCGCTCACCCGCACGATCACCCTCACGCAAACTCCGTCTCTGACGCGGACGCGCACCTTGACGGGCACGCCGTCGCGCACACGCACGACCACGCTGACCCGCACGCCATCGCTCACCCGCACGATCACCCTCACGCAAACTCCGTCTCTGACGCGAACGCGCACCTTGACGGGCACGCCGTCGCGCACACGCACGTCCACGCTGACCCGCACGCCATCGCTCACCCGCACGATCACCCTCACGCAAACTCCGTCTCTGACGCGGACGCGCACCTTGACGGGCACGCCGTCGCGCACACGCACGTCCACGCTGACCCACACGCCATCGCTCACACGCACGACCACGCTGACCCGCACGCCATCGCTCACACGCACGATCACGCGGACGAGAACGATCACGCCGACCCGGACGACGACTCTGAGTCGCACGTCCACGCTGACCCGCACTCCCACCCTCACGCGTACGACGACACTCACCCGCACGCCATCGCTCACCCGTACCATCACGCTCACTCGCACGCCATCGCTCACCCGTACCATCACGCTCACCCGCACCCAGACGCTCACCCGCACCCAGACGCTCACCCGCACCCAGACGTTCACCCGCACGAGAACCCTCACACCCACGATCACCCTCACACCCACGATCACCCTCACACCCACGATCACGTTCACACCCACGCAGACCCTCACGCGAACGCCGACTCTGACGCCGACTCTGACGCCGACGAACACTCCGACCGCCACGAATACAGCGACCCGGACGCCGACACCGGCCGGAGGAGGCTTGCGCATCGCGGCTCCGTCGCCCGGAACACAGTCGGCGGAGGCGACCGCCATCGCCGGCCTCGGGCAGGTCGTACCGCGCGCGGCCCGGATCAACTGGGCGAACCGACTGGTAACTCGAACGCTGGCCGAAGGCGAGGCGATCGAGGTCTTCGTGGACTTCGCGGCGACCCAGCCGATCGCCGGGCCACAGGTGACGCTCAGCGCGGCCGCCGGAATCGTGGTCGATCCGGCGTCGATTCCTGCGCGCATCGAGCCGGGGCGCCCGTACACGCTGCGCCTGGTGCTGAGCGGCGTACCGGGTCAGCGCGCCGCGCGCACCGGTGTGATCCAGATCGCGCCGACCGGCGGGCGCGGATTGGATGAGCGCCTGATCGTCCGCCTCGTCCCGAGGTTGTAGCCTCCGCCCGAGCCGAGGGCTTCCGACCGCTGCAACGCTGCCCCAGGTACCGGCGACTGTGTCGCCCTGACCGGGGTGCGCCGCGCCCCGCCAGGTCCGGAGCGGGTCAGGGGTACAATCGGGGACATCAAGGAGGCACCGACAACATCCATGGCAACGACTCAGGCCGCGCGAGCGGCACGATCGCTTTTCATCGATGGCGCGTGGCACGCGGCCCCGGGGGGACGCACGTTCGCGGTCAACAACCCGGCCACGGGCGCCCACCTCGCCGAAATGGGGGATGGCGGAGTCGCCGAGGTTCGGCAGGCGATCGAGGCAGCCGAGCGCGCCTTCCCCGCGTGGTCGGCCACGACCGCCGATCGACGCGCGGCCCTTCTCTCGACAGCCGCGGCGCGAATGGTCGAGCGTGTCGACGATCTTGCCGCGGTCCTCACCAGTGAGAACGGCAAGCCCCTTGCTGAGTCCCGCGGGGAGGTCCTCATCGGCGCGGCGTTCCTGCAGTGGAATGCCGAGGAGGGGCGCCGGGCGTACGGTCAGGTGGTGCCGCCAACCGCGCCGGATCGGCGCGTGCTGACCTTCCGTCAGCCGGTGGGCGTGGTCGCGGCGATCACGCCGTGGAATTTCCCGTTCAGCATGGTCACGCGGAAACTGGGCCCGGCGCTCGCGGCCGGCTGCACCGCGATCCTCCGGCCCGCGCGCGCGACACCGCTGGTTGCGTTCGAGATCTTCCGCATCTTCGAGGAAACAGGTTTCCCGGCCGGGGTCGTCAATCTCGTCACCGGCACCGATTCGGCGGGGATGGGGCGCGAGATGGCGACCAACCCGCTCGTACGAAAACTCACGTTCACCGGTTCGACCGAGGTGGGCAAATCACTGCTCGCCCTCGCCGCGGATTCCGTGAAGCGCGTGTCGCTCGAACTGGGTGGACACGCCCCGTCCATCGTTTTCGACGACGCCGATATCGAGAAGGCGGCCGCGGCCGTGGTCGCCTCACGGTTCCGAAACGCCGGGCAAACCTGCATTTGCACCAATCGCGTCTACGTGCAGGCTTCAGTCGCGGAGACCTTCCAGGCTCGGGTCGCCGAGATCACGCGTGGCCTCAAGGTCGGCGACGGCGCCGCTCAGGGGGTGCAGATCGGTCCGCTCATCGATCGGCGCGGCTTCGCGAAGGTGGAGGAGCACGTGGCCGACGCGGTGGGCAAGGGGGCGCGGGTGCTGGCCGGCGGAGCGCCGGTGCGGCCCAGCAATGGTCTCTCCGGCCACTTCTACCAGCCCACCGTGCTCGGTCGGGCCACCTCGGACATGAAGGTGATGTATGAGGAGACGTTCGGCCCCGTACTCCCGATCGCGACCTTCGAGACCGAGGATGAGGCGATCCGCCTGGCCAACGACACGCCGTTCGGCCTCGCGGCGTACTTCTATGCGCGGGATGTAGGACGGATCTTCCGCGTCTCGGAGAAGCTCGATTACGGCATCGTCGGCGCGAACGACCCCGTGCCCGTGGGCGCGCACATCCCCTTCGGCGGATACAAGCAGTCGGGGCTCGGCCGTGAGAACGGGTCCGACGGCATCCAACACTTCATGGAAACCAAGGCCGTCTCGATCGGCATCTGACGAGTCGGGCTGTCGGAACCAGTGGCAGGAGCCGCGGATGGGTGACTTCCGTGGCTCCCATAGCTGGCTCGTGGACCCCGGCGCAGGTTCATCGCGCGTCGACACCCGGCGCGGGGGCGCGTCCGTCGCAAGGTCGAGCGACGAAGAGATCGGCCGCGTCATCGGTCGACGGATCGATCGGCGCGAGAGCCTGCGGTCCGGCATCGAGCGCATACACCTGCACGGCAGCGACCCGCGCACTGCGATCCTCAAGACGCAGGGGATGCTCGTCGTGAGCAGCGAGGCGGCCCTTTATGCCGGCGAGATCCTCGACCCGGCGGTCGACGGTTCGCCGCGCCTGCTGGCATCGAGCGACCAGGGCTGGATTCTCCTGGAGGACTGCGGCGAGACGCGGCCGCCGTTGGGCGATCCCATCGCGATGGAGGCGGTCTTCCATCATCTCGGCGACGTGCATCGTCGCCATTGCGCGCGCATGGCCGGATCCCGCGCGAAGCGCTCCGGGATGGGATCGTCACCGCTCGTGCGCACGCTTGGGGAGGGGCAGGGCGCTCTGGACCAACTGGTCGCGTCCGTCGATCGCGCGCGCCAATCCCCCCAAGCCTGGGAACTGACCGGTGAGGACGTTCTTCTCGCGCGGCAGATCCGAGATTGGGGCGATCGCGTGGGGGTATCGCTTCTCGACGGCGCCTGGGAGAGCCTGCTCCACGGCGACTATCACGTCGGCAACTGGCTCCTCCAGGGTGGCAGGGTGCGCGTCCTCGACTGGGAACTCGCGGGGCCCGGACCAGCATTCCTCGATCTGCAATACCTGGATCTGTCCGAGGGCCCGCCTTTGCACGGGCCGCGCGGCGCGGTCGCGCGCCGCGCGCTCGACGCGTACTTCGCGGCGCTCGGCGGCAGTTCCGTGCCGTTCGCGGATCGCCCGTCGGTCTGCCGCGCGGCCACGATCTGGTGCGCGGTGGGGGGCGCGCTCCAATACCTGGAGGCGCTGCTGACGGACGCCGACTTTGCGCGCGGCGGCACCGAGAGCCTGCCCGGTGCTGCGGCCGCGCGTCTGCGTCTGGCGGCGAAGCTCGCCGCGCTCAACTGATTGGGAGCGGAGCATCCGGTAAGGCGGAAGGTCGGGCCCGGTTGCACTGGCGAAGCGAAGGAACTGGATCGCCGAGGCGCGTGCCTGCGTCGCAACCTCCGAACCCACGCCGGGGAACAACGCCAACTCAACATTCGCGCCGCCCTCGCGCAAGATCGTGGTGAGCCGCACCGCGCGCTCGAGTCGGTTCGTCCCTAGCTGCTGATCCCACTCCGGACTCGCGGGGAGAGGTGCGACATCCTCCGTGCCTACGCCTATCCAGTATCGGGTGCGTCGCACTTCGGCCTCATCGATAGGACGCTCGGTGAGGCGTTCCATCTCGGCCGTGCCCACCGGGAACGCAGGTGGCGCAATGACCTGCGCCATCGGTGGTACCGTGTACTGGGAGCCAGATAGCAGCGCCACCGCGCGCACGTCGGCGGCCTGAACGAGCGCGTAGCGCTGGGCCAGAGCGGCAGCGCGACCCATGCCGATGATGCTGACATCGGGGTGAACGCGGAGACCCGTCGTCCCCGGAATTGTCGCGACGATGTCCGCGATGCCCCGGTACTGCCCCGGGAAGTCCCGCCGCACCGCGTCTACCGCGGAGAGATCCATAATGAATTCGACGTGGGGGGGGGCGACGAGAATCCACCCGTAGTTGTCGGCTGCCGCGATGAGGTCGCGGGCAATCAGGTCGCTCTCCAGACCGGGCTCCGCCACGACAAGGACGAGCGTCAGCGGCTGGCGCGCGAGCGCGGCGCGCGGCACGTACAGCTGATACCGCGGCCGGTCGATATGACCGCGATCGTCGGGAACCCCGATGAAGCGAACGTCGCTCTGCACGAGGAAGGGCTGGGCGCCTACGACGCCGACGAACGCCGTCAGAACCACCACGCCGATGACATTCGGAATCAAGCGCGGGTTGGTGCGGACGCGCCGGAGGCGATGGCCGAGGGTCGGGAGTGCGTCCCACGCGATGACAACGAGCATGACGACGCCAAGCGCGGCGACCTGCAGGGCTACATTCTGGGCGGCAGTCGGAACCATCGGTAGAAATCTCGCACGGTAGGAGCCGTCGATCGCGACGATCGGCAGATGGGCGATGTAAGCCGGGAGGGCGGTCGTGCCAAGGCGCAGCAGGAACTCGCCGGCGACACGATGAATGGGCCGCCACAGACGATCGACCAGATGGAATGCGCCGAGGAAGAACACGGCGCCGGCCAGCAGCCTTAGCGGCGGCAGGTTCCACTTGGCGAAGATGTCGGTGACGGTCGCCCCCGTCTCGGCGGTGAAGGGATCGAACAGGTGCGTCTGACCCGCGAACCAGATGAAGCCAATTGCGAGCGCGTAGGTCACCGCCTGGCAGAGCGGCGCCCGAGCGAGTGCGCCCAGCCGTCCCAGTTCGTTCCGATGCCAGCCGAGAACGAGCCCAGCGACGAAGATCAATTGCCAGGCCGCGACTTAGTAGAAGTTCCCTTCGGCCGGCCAGGGCAGGGTGAGATTCCAGAACTGATGAATTCCCCAGAGGCCGACGCTGGGGATGATCGCCAACCACGGACGCCCGTACGACAGAGCCGTGAAC
>Ga0194121_10005884_pt1 | contig 16684 bp, 16 predicted proteins | sample TA2MahCa50mmetaG_FD_148609 | JGI IMG/M metagenome (GOLD analysis project Ga0194121, IMG submission 148609) | Freshwater microbial communities from Lake Tanganyika, Tanzania - TA2015020 Mahale Deep Cast 50m | ecosystem: Environmental > Aquatic > Freshwater > Lake | place: Tanzania: Lake...
TGCCGTCATGCCCGAGCCCTCCATGGCGCCAAGTAGAGCGTTGCCGACCTGCAAAAGCATAATCCATTGGGTATTTTCGGGAAATAGAAATTGCGCACTTCCTAAGGGGAAAACCAACAAGGCCCTGAGCAACGCTTTCCGTCCTGTAGTCGAACAAACCATGAACGAGGTGGGCGTCACGCGGCAATACAATGACCTGGTGGGGCGCTACCAGGCGATCCCCTTTGCCAAGGGGCTGTCGTTTGACCTGAATAGCTATGTGGTCAGCAAGGCATTGGACGGGCTGTTTCGTGTGCTCGGCGATGAAGAGCGCAAGATTCGTACGAATCCAGCCGCGCGTGTGACCGATCTGTTGCAGCAGGTATTTAAGCGCTAAAGCGACCACACCTCCGGACATGCACTGGGGGGCTCAGCGCCTGCAGGGTGGGTGGGGCTAGAGATACATACCACGCCCAAGGGCGCTTGCTTCTTCATCTTCCACATTATCAAATCCCTGTCGCGCGGGGAAAAAGACGACTGAACGGAGATTCCCCCAGGGAATCAGGACATGCGCCACGTGCTTTTCGAGCTGTCGCCGCTCGGGAGGGATAATGGTGCCATTCTCATCACGGACACGCGTGGTCTCAAATTTGGGGTTTTCGATCCACAATCCAATCGAATCCCGCCCAACGATTTTGGCGTAGAACGTTTTTTCTTTAATGCCGACGGACTCCATGCCATCGCTGGAAAAGATGATAAGCATGACCGTTTTATTGACGGCCTCATCAATGGTCATTCTGGGTCTCCTCAGGCGGCCCCAGAGCCACCCCTTTCACCCATGTGCCTTCCCGCTTCGTCTCCCCATGTTCTGCCCTGGGCATTCGTCTTGCAGGCCGGATAATAGGCAATCTACCAGGGCTTTGCAAGCGTTCTCCAGCCCCTTTGTCCTTGACAGCTGCATCAGGATGGCGTATCAGGAAGCCGTGCGGTAGGTACAGAGCGCCGTCCTGGCATATCACACGAGGGAGCGAGTATGTATATCCTGATGGTTCGACTCAAAGTTAAGCCAGCCCATATTGACGGTTTTATCAAAGCCTCTATTGCCGATGGGACCGGTTCTGTCCTCAACGAGCCCGGTTGCCGTCGCTTTGACATCATCCAGGACGACACGGACCCGACACTCTTTGGCTTTAACGAAGTGTATAACGACGAGGCGGCTTTCGAGCATCACAAGACCACCCCGCATTTCGCCCAGTGGGACGCGACAGTCAAACCCATGCTGGATGGGCCAGTCGAAGTGTCCTTCTGTCGCCCGGTCTTTCCACGCGGCAACGCCAACTGGGACGCGCATCGCCCTGGTGCGGTGGCCGGTGCAGCGTTTGCCAGCAGCTTACATGTGATCCATGCCCCACTGCCAGTGCAGCCAGACAAAGTCGACGCTTTTATCCAGGCGGTCACGCTGGACGGTGTAGGCTCCACCCATGAAGAGCCTGGTTGCTTACGCTTCGATGTCTATCAAAACATCAACAAGCCCAGTGAGCTCTATCTATACGAAGTCTACGTCAATAAAGCGGCGTTTGAGTATCATACCAAGACCCCGCATATTGCCCTATGGCGTGAGACCGTGAAGGACTGGTATGCGGGCGAGCGCGTGGGTGGTCGGCGCGGCCGGAACGTCTGGCCACCAGATAATTGGGGTTGGAGTTCTGGCAAGCCATCGCACTAACGCGCACACGGGACTCCTCATACCGGAGGGCGGCCTATGCCCGCCTGGGACGGAGTCCCCACCTCCTCGACTAGCAGCACATCCAGCAGACCGCGTGTAGGCATCCTGCATGGCAGGATAGAGAGACTCGCTGGGAAAAGGCGATGAGGAGGCGCGGTGTTTTATGCAGCTGCAAACCCTTTCCATGACGACAGCGCGGCGCTTTATCCTGGGCAAGCAAGGCTTATGGCCGGGGCGCCGCTGGCAGGGCCAGGCCGGTATCGAAGCGGCCATGCGGGCGGTGGAGCATTTGCAGCTCGACCCGCTCGTGGTGGTGGCGCGCAGCCATGACCTCATGTTGCATAGTCGGGTGAGTGGCTACACCCCGGACGCCTGGACCATACCCGCCTATCAAGAGCGCAAGTTTTTTGATTGGGGCGGCTGGTTGGCGGTGCGGCCGATGGACGAGCTACCCTACTGGCGTGCGCTCATGCGTCGGGAGCGGCAAGCACCGGCCTGGCGTCAGTTCGCCCAGGAGCATGCCACAGTCATTGACGAAATGCGTGTGGTACTGCGCGCGCGCGAGGTCGTGAAAAACCGCGATTTCGCTATGCACACGCGGACCAGGGTCGACAGCTATCGGGGGCGGAAAGACAGTGCGCTGGCTTTGCACTACCTGTGGCGCACCGGGGAGGCCATGACACACCACCGCGAGCGCTTTGAGCGGGTGTATGCCCTGGCTGAACGCGTTGCCCCGGAAGCGTTCCTCACCGAGGCGAGTGACAGCGCGACAGATCACTTTCTCCTCACCAAACAACTGGCATTTTACGGCCTGAGTCCATTAACGCGCCCTGGAGACTGGCTCAAAGGGCCGTTACGTACACAGGCCATGCAGCAGCGCCGGGCAACCATGCTGCGCGAGGGGGAGATGGTAGCGGTGGCGGTCGAAGGCTGGCCAACGCCAGGGTACGTGCTCGCTGCGGATATCTCCCTGTTAGACCTCCTGCAGGCTGGGGAGATTCCATCGGCCTGGCAGCCGCACGGTGCCACCACAACAGAGGAGGTGACCCTGCTGGCGCCACTCGATCCCGTCAGCGCTCGGGGTCGCGCCAGGCAGGTGTTTGGCTTTGACTACGTCTGGGAAGTGTACAAGCCGGCGGCGCAGCGCCTCTGGGGGTATTACACCCTGCCCGTCCTGTGGGGCGATCGGCTGGTGGCACGGATCGATCCCAAATTCGAGCGCGCGACGCAGACGCTGGTGGTGTGTGGCTGGTGGTTAGAAGAGGCGGCCACCGGCCAGAACGCCCGTTTTGCTGAAGCCCTGGCACGTGGTCTGACGCGGTTGATGGATTTTTTGGGGGCAACTACGCTTGCCGCGCAGCAACTGACACCGCCGCGGCTGCGGCAACGGGTGGTGGGGCTGGTACCATGGCGTTAAGCGGGTGATTCCCAGCGCTATTGCTCCGACTCCCTCGCCCCCTGGGAGAGGGTTGGGGTGAGGGCGCTGGGGGCCTACCACAGAGCTTCCGCACCCCTCACCCTCGCCCGGAGGGAGAGGGGACCGGAGGCGCATTCGCTCTAACGCGTGCCCAGCAACGCATCCCGGAAGCGATGCTTGGTCCAGGCCGCGTCCATAGAACGCCGGATTTTCGGGGGGTCCGTCGGCTTGACTTTCAGCAGCACAAACGCTGGCACCTCGGTGGTACGGAGCAGCGCTGCAGCCTCGGCAATCTCGTGGTCGTGGGTCACGGTGCGGACCTCGGGAATCCCAGAACCAACGGCAATCGTGGCGAGATCGACCCCCAGGGAGGTGTGGCTCTTCTGATAGCCGGTTTCCCCGTAGTGGCCATTGTCGACACAGATAATCGACAAATTCGGTGGGTGCATGATCGCCACTGTGGCGAGCGAGCCCACGTTCATGAGTAACTCCCCGTCGCCAGTGACCACGAGCACGCGGCGCGTGGGCTGCGCCAGTGCCAGGGCCAGGCCCATGGCAGTGGCGCCGCCCATGACCCCGGCACAGGCATAATAATTGCCGTGGGGTTCACAGAGATGAGCAATGTCTTTCGCGGTCCCGGCGAGGCCGGTGATAATCAAAAAATCCTGGGGATTACCAATCAGCTTTGGCACAGCGTCACACCGGTCCAGGGTGCCGGTGTCGCTGCTTCTTGCAGGGCTGCCCGCTCGAAAAATATCGCTTGGCATGCGTGCTGCTCCTCCTCGTCGTTAAAAGGCCTTGGCGCCAATGAGCCGCTGTGACAATAACACGGCCACGGCCTGTCCTGCCTGATAGACCATGGTACAGGCCGCCTGCGTTGCCGTGGCGACTTCCGACGGCTGCTCCACCCGCATGCAGATGAAGCCACAGGCTTCCAGAATAGGTTGCACGGTCTGCCCCATGGGCATCTGCCAGGGATTGCCTTCACCGAAATCGCCGCGCATACTCACCAGTAGGAGCATCGGGAACTGGCCATTTTTCACAAACGAAAACATGTTGACACAGTTCCCCACGCCACTGGACTGCATCATGGCCACCCCACGGGCGCCACCCAGGTGCGCCCCAGCGAGCATGGCCACGCCTTCCTCTTCGGTGGTTAGGGCGACCGAGTGGACTTCCGGATCTTCCAGCGAGCGGTTGATTAAGACCGCATGCCCGGCATCCGGCACATAGGAAAATTGCGTGACATCCCAGTCTCGCAAAATACGGTAAATTTCATCGGGCCACATGGGCGCATCGGCCATGATCGCGGCTCCTCCAGGCTCGGAATCTCTGTCAGTCCGGCCATCTACATCGTCTGCAGCGGCGCTAGTCCAAACTCTTTGGTGGTCTGCCCAAACCACTCGATGACCTCTTTGTGGAGCGGAATCCCATGCGCACGCCGCTCGCGTTCGTCTTCATATTCCAGCAGGCCGGGATAGAGCACCCGTTCCTCGCCAGGCGCCGGTTTGGTCTCGCGCAGCCATTCCAGCATCTGGTCCATATGATCCTTGAATTCCTCAACGTCAGCAAAGGCGGCGATATTATAGGCCGCAAAAAAATGCTTATAACCCGTGCTGCGATCCAGCCCGAAAGGTAAAGTACCGGACAGCAGGGTGCTCATAATTTCCACCATCAGGGCCATGCCATAGCCTTTATGCGAGCCCAGCTCGCGCGTGCCACCGAGCGGTAACAGGTGATACTCACCGCGATCAGGAGCCGGCACTTCGGTCATGAGCGGATTGCCTTCGTTATCCGACACCCAACCAGGCAGCATAGCGGCTCCCATGCGTCTGGCCAGTTGGACTTTATTGTTCGCAATAGAGCTCGTGGCAGCATCGAACAAGACTGGCGGCTGGTTCCGGGCTGGCGCGGCAATGGAGATCGGGTTCGTGCCAAACCGTGGCTCGGCTCCAAACGTCGGGACGACACCGGGCTGGGCCGCGGTCATACACATACCCACCATGTCTTCCTGCGCCGCCAGCATGGCGTGATGCCCGACGGCGCCAAGATGGCGGCCGTTAAACATCGTAACAATACCCACCCCCACGTTCTTGGCTTTGTCGATGGCAATGCGCATGGCCTTAGGACCGAGGATCACCCCCAGGCCGCCGTCAGCATCCACCGTGGCGGTGCTCGGCGATTCCCGCACAATACGCCAATTGGGGCGTGGATTATAGGCACCACTCTGATAGCTCTGCACGTAGGAGCGCAGCATATTCGACACCCCATGCGACTCGACACCGCGCAGGTCCGTGGTCACCAGCACATCCGCCCCAATCGCCGCGTCTTCCGGGGTAAGATTACATTTTTCAAAAATCGCCGCGACAGTCTGTCGCAGGGCAGCTTCGGAAACGTGGACCTGGTCCACGAGAGGTACCTTAAAACGATCGAGCATGCGCGCTGTCCTCCATGGCATAAGAGCTGCTGTCTGACGACCGTGGCACACGGCCGCAGCACCGGTGTATGATAGCGCGAGGACCAGGGCAGAAGCAATGTGGCGCTGCGGGAGTCCGTGGAACCTGGCGAACGAGTATGCTAGCATAGCACCACATGGTCAGAGATCAGCCTCAACGAGCAGGGAGGTATGGTGTGGCGTGCAGGAGACGTAGCCAATGAAAAATAAAATCTATTCCACCTTTGATGCTGCAGTGGCGGACGTGCCGGATGGCTCCGTCTTCATGTCCCCCGGCTTTGGGGGTGTTGGTTTGCCGAGAAATTTACTGGCCGCTTTACATCGTCAGGGCGCCAAGGGACTCACCGGCATTTCCAATAACGCCGGGGCCTATGTTGACCCGAAAACCCCTCCGCATGAGGCGAAAGTCGACGTCGGCACCCTGGTCGCGGCTGGCCAGGTCAAAAAAATGATCTGCGCCTTTACGGCGCCAACGCATCCCTCGCAAGTCTCGGCGTTTGTACGCATGTACAACAACGGCGAGGTGGACGCCGAACTGGTGCCGCAGGGCACCATGGCCGAGCGCATTCGTGCGGCGGCGTCTGGCATCGGGGCGTTTTACACACCGGCCAGCGTAGGCACAGAGCTCGCCGAAGGCAAAGAGCATCGGGAGATCGAGGGCCGCACCTACGTGCTGGAATATCCGCTGCATGCCGACTACGCCCTCATCCGCGCCTGGAAGGCAGACACGTTGGGCAATTTACAATTCCGCCTGGCACAACGCAATTTCAATCCCATCATGGCGATGGCGGCACGCATTACCATTGTCGAGGTGGAAAACGACATCGTTGAGCCTGGAGCCCTCGATCCAGACGCCATCCATGTTCCGGGCGTGTACGTAGACCGGCTGGTACGTATCCCCCCACCGCCAGAGGGCATCTGGGATTAACGCACAGTAAGTAAGGAGGAGAGAATGGCGGAGAAGACAAAGCTCGCGCGGCAGGCCATGTGCGACCGGCTGGCCATGGAGTTCCAGGACGAGTGGATCGTGAATCTGGGCGTAGGTATGCCAACGCTCTGTTCCAACTACATCGACCCCAAGAAAAATTTAATTTTTCATTCTGAGAATGGTGTCATTGGTTACGGACCGCTAGCCAAGCCAGGCGAAATAGACACCTATCTCGTCAACGCCGGTGGGCAGAATGTCACGGCGATGCCTGGCCTGGCGATTGTGCACCACGCGGACTCCTTCGCGTTGATCCGCAAAGGCATGGTGGACGTCACCGTCATGGGGGCGTATGAAGTGGCGGAAAATGGCGATTTCGCTAACTGGCGTATCCCAGCTCGGAAAGGCGGAGGGATTGGTGGTGCCATGGATCTGGCGGCGTGCGCCAAGCGGGTGTTTATCGCGCTGGAGCACACCACGCGCGAGGGGCATCCACGTCTGTTGAAGCGCTGTTCGCTACCCATTACGGCTCCTGGTGTCGTCAAACTGGTGGCCACGGACCTCGGGTTGTTCGAGATCACGCCGCAGGGGTTTATGCTCCGGGAATACGCCCCGGGCTGGACACCAGAAGAGATCCAGGAACTGACCGAAGCCAAGCTGACCATCGCCAGTGATGTGCGGGAGTTTCGCTTCCGCTAGTAGTCCTCAGGATGCGACGGAGGTGCATGATGGCAGTGACCAGACTCGTCATAACGTCTCGCCGACCCTTTGCTGACGCCAAACCGTTTGGCACCGTAGGGCCTTACGAGCAACTCGATGGGCGTGTCTATTTTGCGGTGGACCCAACGCATATGGCGAACCGCCGGATTACGGATTTGTCGCTCGCCCCACGGGATGCCAGTGGCCGGGTGCATTACGCGGCGGAGTGTCGCGTGCTCCGCCCGGTCGAGCCAGCGCGAGGCAATCACCGCTTGCTGTTCGATATTCTGAATCGTGGCAAAGCACTGGCACTGCGCAATCTCAATAGTGCCCCGGACGTCGCCCCAGCGGACCCACTCGATCCTGGCAATGGCTTTTTGATGCGCCAGGGCTATACCGTGGCCTGGTGCGGCTGGCAGCACGACGTGCCAGACACGCCCGGGCTCCTGCGCCTGTACGCTCCTGAGGCGGTGACGCCGGAGGGGCCGTTGGTCGGCAAGATCACCGTTACGTTTCAACCCAATGCACCAAAAACGGTGCAGTTTCTCGCGGATAACCTACACCGTCCGTATCCAGCGCAGTCTCTAGATGATCCGCAGGCTGTGCTGACCGAACAGGAGCACGAGGATGCCCCGGAGCGTATCATGCCTCGCCAGCAGTGGTCCTTCGCACGGCTCGATAAGGGCCAACTCGTGCCTGATGCCGCGCATGTATATCTGGCCGCGGGGTTTCAACCTGGCAAAGTGTATCAGGTGATCTATACGGCGGTTGGAGCGCCCGTGGTGGGCTGTGGGCTGTTAGCCACCCGCGATCTGGGCTCGTTCCTGAAATACGGCAGCGCTGCCGACGGCAATCCCTGTGCGGACGACATCACGTACGCTTACAGCTTTGGCGTGTCGCAGAGTGGCCGTTTTCTCCGCCAGTTCCTACACCTGGGGCTGAATCAAGATGAGCACGATCGCATGGTGTTCGACGGCATCATCCCGCACGTAGCAGGTGGCAAGCACGGCGAGTTTAATCACCGCTTTGCCCAGCCCTCCAGCCAGGCGAGCCGCAGTCCGAACAACCAGTTCCCATTTAGCGATGCCACGCAGACCGATTCGGCAACTGGCCGCACAGATGGGTTGCTCATGCAGTTGTCCGCCGGCGGGCGTGTACCCAAAGTGATGCACACGTATACTTCGTCGGAATACTGGGCTGGGCATGGCGCCCTGGTACACGTGGATCTTACCGGGCAGCGTGACCTGGAGATTCCCGAGTCTGTACGCGTGTATTTCTTCGGTGGTACGCAGCATCCGCTGCCCGCTTTCCCGCTCCACAACCAAGACCCGCGTCAGGGCTATCATGGTCAGCAGTTTTTTAATAGCGTGGACTATCGCCCCTTACAGCGTGCTGCACTGGTGCAGCTCGATCGCTGGGTGACGCACGGTGAGCCAGCGCCAGCCAGTTGCCATCCGCGCTTGGACGCCGGCACGGCCGTGCCGCCGGAGAGCCTGGTGCGCACCTTCCTGCCCATGCCTGGGGTCAGTTTCCCAGAACCCTTACGACGTTTTACGCGCCTGGATTTCGGGCCCACGCCGGGCGTGGCGACGCATGTGCCCCCGAAAGTGGGTGCGCCATACCCTTGCCTGGTGTCTGCCGTCGACGAGGACGGCAATGAAGTCAGTGGTATCCGCATGCCGTATATCACGGTGCCGCTGGCCACCTACACTGGCTGGAATCTGCGCCATCCGGATATTGGTGGGGCTGGCCAGATTTTAGCGTCCGGCGGAGCATCCGGTGGCACCCTGTTCGGCGCTACGATGCCCTTCCCTCCCACGGCTGCGGCGCGCACGGCGCAGGGTGATCCACGCCGGTCCATTGCCGAGCGTTACGCCTCCCGCGCCGAGTATCTGGCCCAGGTGCGGCAGGCCGCCCAGGCTCTGGTGCAGCAGCGCTATCTGCTTGAGGAAGACGTGGAAGACATCGTCACTCAGGCGGCGCAACACTACGACATCCTCTCACAGGCGTGATACTTCCCCAACCCTCTCCCTCCGGGAGAGGGTTGGGGTGAGGGGCATTATGGTTCTCTTCGTAAGCCCGCGCCTCCCTCACCCTAGCCCTCTCCCAGGGGGAGAGGGGATAAACCATCTAAGCAATTGGAGCACAACATGGCTTACGAATATATCCTGGTGGAAAAAGACAGCGGCGTTGCCATCCTGACCCTGAATCGCCCAGACAAACTCAACGCCATGAACGGCCAGCTCAGCTCAGAACTCCACGATGCCGTAACGCAGATGTGCGCCGATGATGACATCGGCTGCATCGTCATCACCGGCGCTGGGGAGCGCGCCTTCTCTGCCGGGGGCGATATTCACGAGCAGCGAGAGAATGATCGCCGCTATACCCAGGAAGAGCTTGATACCCGCGGTGCCGTACGTGGACGCGGTAGCTATGAAATCAGCGCTTGTCCCAAGCCGACCATTGGCATGATGAATGGCCTGGCCTACGGTGGGGCAGCCGTGCTCGCCTCTTCGTTAGACATGCGCATTGGCTGTGAACGCACGCGGTTTCGCTTCCTGGCCGCCGCTTACGGCCGTATCAACAGTACCTGGACGCTGCCCAATCAGGTAGGTTGGCCCATTGCCAAAGAATTGCTCTTTTCGGCACGTATTGTCGAAGCCGAGGAAGCTTATCGTATTGGTTTGCTCAATCACCTGGTACCCAGTGACCAGCTCCGTGCCAAAACCATGGAGATCGCGACGATGATCGCCGGCAACCGGCGTGATGCTGTCATGGGTATCAAGGCGTTACTCCTCAGGGACATGGGCCGTAATCTCGAGGAGCAATGGGCCGCCGAACGGGATTTTACGACCAACGTGGTACGCGGCGCGAAGGCAGAAGAAGCCTTCCCCGAATTTATCGCTCGTAGAGGCCGCCCGCTCTCGTCGTAAAGGCGGCCCTACGCCAGCGCCAGGACATTGCGCGGGAACAGCGCCTCGATGTCCACGGCCTGCGGGATAATCTGCTGCGCCACGTTAAATTTGATGAACGTTGTCATAGTCTGCTCGTTGCGGGCCACGCCATAGAGCAGCGGGTCTTCCCCCAGGACTTGCTGCATGGCCTGCATCGCTTGGTCTTGCGGTGTGAGCGACGTCCCACGACGTAAGTGGGTGAGATAAGCTTCTTTCGCTGTATTAAACAGACGAAAGAGCTCTGGGGCCAACCAAGGATGGGCCCGCAAGAGCTCATCCTTAAGCACCACAAGATGGCTAATGGGATAGACACCTGCCTGTTGGTAATACTGCGCGGCAGCATGGCGGGCGTCGGGGATGAGGGGTTGAATCTCCGGTGCATTGATGCCACGCACACCAATCGCGGCGTCAATCTCGCCAGCTAACAGCATATCGGCCAGGTCACTCCCTGCCGGGGCCGTGGTGACGTTCGCCGGTGGGACATATTCTGCCACATGTTCATCCCCTGAGAGCACCCACTGCACCTGGCGGTGGTCCACCCCGTAGACATCCTGCAAGATGCCGCGCACCCATACCCCAGGCGTCAACGTATAGCTGCGCAAACCGACGCGTCGTCCGTGCAAGTCTGCTGGCGTTTGAATCCCTGACTTGACGTTGTAGACAATGGACCCGTGTTCAAAGCGGCGCAGCAAGAAAATGGGCAGCGCTGTGATCGGCTTGTCATAGGCGCGAGCGCAGAGGTACGTCGAGAACGCCATTTCTGCGACATCATAGGCCAGCGAGCGCACCATGCGCCGAAATGCGCTGGTAATCGGTGACACGTCCAGGTGCTCCAGCGCTATGCGCTCGGCCGGCACCGTTCCCTCCTTGAGAGGCGTGGTGTGGCCATACGTGGCGATGGCAGTGGTTAACGACAGCGTAGACATCGTGTATCCCTCCAGGCTGGTAGCCAATGACTTCCTTCTACATAGCGCGGCAGTGTATACTGCGCCCAAGACAGCGTCACGCACAAAACCTCGACACCGGGAGAGATGAGCATGGTCAAACCTGAAGAAGTCGGCCTCTCCACGCCGCGCCTGGCGCGTATTCAACCCTACTTCCAGCGCTACATTGACGCTGGCAAGCTGGCAGGAACGTTAACCCTGGTAGCGCGGCATGGCCAGGTCGCCTACTGTGAGCCACAGGGGCATCTCGAACTCGAACGCCAGCGGCCCATGCAGCGCGACAGTATCTTTCGCATCTATTCGATGAGCAAACCGATTACCAGCGTCGCCCTCATGATGCTCTACGAGCAGGGTCTGTGCCAGCTTGATGACCCGGTGCACACCTACATTCCCTCGTGGGCGAACCAGCGTGTGTTCGTCAGTGGCAACTACCCGGTGTTTGCCACGGCCCCAGTCGCCCGCTCGATGACTATTCGCGACCTGCTCAGCCATACCTCGGGCCTGACTTACGGCTTTATGGAACGCACGAATGTTGATGCCGCGTATCGTAAGCTGGCAATCGGTGACCGTAGCAAGCCCGGCTATACTCTGCAAGACATGGTCCATGCCCTGGCCGAGCTGCCGCTCGAATTTTCGCCGGGAACGCGCTGGAATTATTCGGTGTCCACGGACGTGCTGGGTTATCTCATCGAAGTCATTTCCGGCCAGCGCTTTGACGTCTATCTACGCGAACAGGTGTTGCAACCGCTGGGGATGCATGACACAGGCTTTACTGTGAGTGAAGCCCAGCTCCCACATTTTGCCTGCAATTACGAACGACAGCGCGATGGGAGTCTACGGCTGGTGGACAGTCCGGCACAATCACAGTATCGGCAATGCAGTCTGTTCTCCGGCGGTGGTGGGCTGGTCTCCACGATCGCAGACTATTTCCGTTTCACGTCCATGCTACGCAATGGTGGAGAGCTGGATGGCATTCGCCTGCTGGGACGGAAGAGCATTGAGCTCATGACGATGAATCATTTGCCAGGTGGTCAGGATTTGACCCAGCTCGCCCAGGCGGGTGCGTTTACGGAGACGGCCTATGCTGGGGTAGGCTTTGGCCTGGGCTTTTCGGTCATGCTAGATCCGGCGCGGGCGCATATTCTGGGCACCCCTGGCGAATATGCCTGGGGTGGAGCAGCCAGCACAGCCTTCTGGGTCGACCCACGCGAAGACCTCGTGGTGATTTTTATGACCCAGCTCATGCCCTCGTCCTCATACCCACTCAGGCGCGCCCTGCGCACGCTCGTGTACGCGGCGCTGGTCGATGCCTAGCGTCTCTCCCAGGCTTTAGCCCGCGGGCGGCCGTTCGTACGCCGCTCGCACCACGGTCTTAATCCCACCTCGCACATTAAAATCCCCTTCGATGTCCATGCGGAGGGGCTGACACGCGGCAACCAGATCATTGAGAATCTTATTCGTCACAAATTCGTGAAAAATGCCCACGTTGCGATACGCATTGATATACAATTTCAAGGCTTTCAGCTCAATCAAGTGCACGTCTGGGACGTACGTGATGCGCAACGTGGCGAAATCGGGCTGCCCGGTCATCGGGCATACACAGGTGAATTCCGGGATGGTAAATGAGACGCTATAGGAGCGCTCCCGCACCAGATTATCCACCACCACAATAGTGGGCAGGGCCATGGTTTCCAGATCAGACGTCGCCGTCACGCGTTGCATGCGCCACTCTCCTTGCTAGCAGGGACTGATTACGCGCGCTGTGGCGCGGCCGGGTAATCATGGCATGTCTGGCCATCGAACACAACGTCACGGCAGGAGCAGCGCGCAATCACCCCTTGCGCAGACAGGGGCTTCATGCTATTCATAGCATTGCGCTATATTGCCTCCATACATGCAGGATTGCCGGTGACAGCGCTCCCCCACTCTCCGTTCGCTGCCAGATGAGCTCCTGAAGGCTGCATCGCTTGCCAGGACGTAGGTTTGGGCACTGTCCGAAGCGTCAACGTTTTTTAGAAAGGAATCTCTCCATGGCTTTTGGCCTTATGCATGATGGGCTTGGAACCGACGAGCTGCTTCAGGGCACGCGTTTTAAGGCGGTGCTCGAAGAGCGTATGCATGTGTGGGACGAAATTGTGGAACAGATTACCGCCCGCGGTGGTGTGGGCGAAACCGTCATTCCGGGTTCACCGCTAGCGGCGCATCTCGCGGGGAGCCGTGGTGTGAAATACCTGGTCAATCGTGGCCCCTGTTTTACTCACGTGGATCCGATGCATGGCTTCCTCCTGGGGCTGGATCCCAACAAGGATTCGATCCGTCAGGTGGGCCGCCGGCCATACTCCACCAACAACTTGACCATCCTGCTGGGGATCCGTGAGCCAGACAACGACCTGGTGGCCTCGTTTGAGGCGATCCTGGACCGGGCACGTCAGGATCTGGTGCAGGGGAAGCAGAAGGATGAGCTCGTAGCGTTCGTCAATGCCAGCGCCGACATGTCGATGACGTCTGCCCTCAATGCCTTCTTGATGGTGCGCTCCAATGGTTCGAATGTCGAGCGGGTGTATCGCGATTGGCTCCCAGGAGGCGTCACGCCGTTCGATGTGATCGCAGACTGGCTGAAAATTTTCGCGGAAACTTCCGTGTTTCTCGCCGCCTACTTTCGCCGCAAGTATCTCAAGCAGGACATGATTCTCCCAGTCGCTGGGAGTGACTTTGTCACATCGTTTATCGATATGTTAGGCAATTATACCGGCAGCGTGGACCGGGAACGGCAACTACGCGTGATGAACCGGCTCCTCAATAACATGACCTACCATGATCCAGGAAACATCAGCACCTTTGCTGGTATGGTGGTCGGCTCCAGCGCCGTCTCACCCTGGCATGTATATGCCTCAGCAGCCTCAGGGCTGTGGGGCCGCGACCACGGTGGGGCCGCGCCCTTTGCAGGCGGCCAGATGCTGAGCGCGGTAACGGACGTAGGCATTGACACGGATGAGCAGCGCCTGAGCACCTGGTGGAATCGCTGGTTAGACAAATATGATGCAGCCATGGCTATTGGGCACCGGGTCTTGCGCAGCCCCGATGGTGATCCGCGCACACTCGGTCTGCTGGATGAGCTGGATCAGGAATTCCCGAACAATGGCCATCCCCTGCTGCGCTTTGCGCGGGTGCATTACAAAGTCGGCGTGCACGAAATTCTCGAACGGCATCCGAACATGGGCTTTCAAGAGGCAAACGTAGATGCCTACTCCTGGGCCACCAAGGTCATGATCGGTCTCATCCGTATGGTGCCCGAGCAGGTCGAGGGCGGCTTCCTGGCCTTCCTGCTGTCGCGCATTGTGGGGGTCATGAAAGAGGATTTCTGGTATCGTCTGCCGAAAAGCACCGTGCTGCGGCCCAGTCCGATTCACTGGTGGGAAGACGCCCCAGCGCTGGTCAAACTGGCGACAGCGTGAGGCCTTAACGCTCCCCGGGGCGACCAGACGATCGCCCCGACACCATACTACTAGCTGGTCGCCGTCTCGGCCCCTGTGTCATCATCAAAACGCAGGCCGTGTTGGCGTAAGAACGCGGCATCCTCACGACGCTCCTCCTGGGAGCGCTGGCTTGCTGGCGTTGCAGGCGCGTCCTGCGGTGGCCAGGCATACCCCAGTAAAGCGATAGCGCGCTCCAATGCAGTGCGGGCTGCAGTCGCAGAGCCCTGCACGTCGTCGAGCAGCTCAATGAGCCCCATGAGCAGCGCCTGTAGTGCTTGCGCTTCCTTCACTTGCTCGCGTGCCAATCCTTCGACGCGCCACACTTTCCAGCGCACCAGTTCCACGGCGAGATCTTCAGCTTTCGCACACAAAGCCCGCCGCGTGAGCGACGGGTTATCGTCTGGGGATGTATCATCCTCGTACGGCGGCAGTTCACGCATGATCACCTCCATGCCTGGGCAAGTACTTGCGGTCAGCGAGAGGCCGAAGAAGCTCGAACAGCACCACAAAAAAACCCCAATCATGATGATTGGGGCAGCAAAGACGGCTGTCGCCCCTTCCCCTCGAAAGGACGTTTCAGCGCCAAGCAGGGCAGGTTTCCTGGCTCGCGGCATTGTCCTACTCTCTGCGCCTTCCCAAAGTACAACACTTCAGTGGCATTGGCAGATTTCGATCCGCACACAGTTGCGGGGCAGCGCTGGCTTTGCACCAACTTCCCTCGTGACCATCCGCTCACGTCACAAGGCCCTCCTGACGTTGTATTCTATTGTTGCGCTAGCTTACGGTAGAGTGTCACAGCTTGTCAAGCGTTTTGCGATCGCCCGCGCAACTTGACACGCTGTGACACTGTGACACAATAATGACGCTCCTGGCGCACGTTCCCGAGACGATGTCAGTCCAAAGGACCTGCATGCACGCCCTGATTGTCGAAGACGAGCCGGAAACCCGTCTGCTCCTCGAAGCCCTCCTGCAAGCGCGTGGCCATCAGGTCACCGCGTGTGCTGACGCGGAAATCGCCTGGGAGCGGACCAGGCTGCCGGTCTATCTGGCGCATCCACATGGCCCACAGTACTGGCTTGAGGTGGATATCCAAGACGACCCACCCACCACGCAACGGAAAAATCTTCTTGTTCTCTTCACCGGGGCCATTGCCGATCATACTAGATGTCCATTTCATAAGTCCATGACCAGTCTACGGTGCCTGGGTGCGCGGCCCTCCGGGCCGCTTCCGGAGCGGGCCAGAGGCCCGCGTCCCCAGGAAGCTGGCAGCGGATTTGCGAAACAGACATCTAGCCTGTTTGAAGCGGCAGAGGGAGGCACGCTCTTCCTGGATGAGATTGGCGATATGCCGCTCAGCGTCCAAACCAGTCTGTTGCGAGTTCTGCAAGAGCGCGAGGGCACGCGGCTCGGAGAATCCAGACCACGATTTGTTTCTCGAACACACACCCAAACGGCTCGAAGCAGCGCGTCTGGGCTGGCAGGAGGGCGATCTGGAAGCGGTAGGACGCGCCGCTCACTCGCTGAAGTCGACGGCTGGCCATCTGCGGCTTGACACCATCCAGACACTGGCCGATCACATCGAACGCTTAGCACTGGCCTCCCAACAGGACGGTATGGCAGAATCTCTGCCAGCTCTTGAAGCTGCCTTTGCCCGTGTCGCCCCTATCTTACTCGCTCACCGAGATACACTTGGCCTATAAGGACGATGGCGTAGCAGGCCCCCTATCTCCGCCCTCTACCGGGCAGCTTCTGCCTGCGCCATCGCCAGTAAATGCTCGCGGGTGTTCTGACGAGGGTCATCGAGTACATGGTGCAGCAAGATCTGTAAGAGCTGCCCCAGACGCGGACCGGTGGGTATCCCCAGGCGTTGCAAATCGTGCCCGTTCACAGCGAGTGCTTTGAGATGCAGGGGAGCTCCCTGGTCCAGTTCCTGCTGCAAACGTTGACAGAGCTCCTGCAGGTCCGCGAACGATTCCGTAGGAGCGTTCGCGAGACGATCAGCGAGACGTAATTCGAAAAGCATAAAAGCTGTGGGCAATCCCACAGCATGCGCAAAGTGTCGTAAGGCTGCTGGGGTATGCAGCGCGGCCACCGTAAATGCACTCTGAG
>Ga0194121_10005885_pt1 | contig 16681 bp, 12 predicted proteins | sample TA2MahCa50mmetaG_FD_148609 | JGI IMG/M metagenome (GOLD analysis project Ga0194121, IMG submission 148609) | Freshwater microbial communities from Lake Tanganyika, Tanzania - TA2015020 Mahale Deep Cast 50m | ecosystem: Environmental > Aquatic > Freshwater > Lake | place: Tanzania: Lake...
CGGCGTCGGCGTCGTGCGCCGCGAGCAGCGCGCGCTCGAACGCGCCCTCCGGGGCGGCGCCGCGCAGCTCGCGGGCGGCGGCCTCGATCCGCTCGACGAAGGAGTCGCGCGGTTCAGGCGAGTTCACGTTCGTACCTCGCGAGGCGGCGCTTCAGCAGCGAGCGGGCGTAGTGGAGCTGCGACTTGGACGTGCCCTCGTCCACCTCGAGGACGCGGGCGATCTCGGGATGGGTCATGCCGTCGACCGTGTGCATCACGAAGACCATCCGTGCGCGCGTCGGCAGCCGCTGGATCTCCTGGTCGACGGCGGCGCGGAAGTCCATCTCGGCCGGCGGCGGGTCGTGCACGGCCGGCGGCGTCGCGTGCTCCTCGTCCTCGAAATCGATGGTGATCGGGCGGCGCCGCTTGGCGCGCAGCGCGAAGCGGACCGCGATCTGGTAGAGCCAGCTCTTCAGCGACCCCTCGCCCCGCCAGGTCTCGATCCGCCGGAAGACGGCGACGAAGGTCTCCTGCAGGACGTCGGCCGCGTCGGCCGCGTTGCCGAGCATCCGCTCGGCCAGGTGGAACAGGCCGTCGGAGTGGAGCCGGTAGAGCTGTTCGAAGGCGCGCTCGTCGCCGCGGCGCAGCGCGTCGGCCAGCTCGCTCTCCGGCGATGCGGTCATGGGTGCCTCGGTCGTCCACACGGCGGGGAGGAGCCGGCCGCCCCCGGCGGGGGTTGCAACCCGATTCCCCGGGGGCCGCGAGGGTAACCGCCGCGGCTCTGGCGCTGCTGCGGACGCTCGGCAACGGCGACGGGTTGCGAGTCGTCCGCCGGCGGGACGGCGGGGAGCGGGTCGGGGCGTGCCGGCTTGAATGGCCGGCGCATGGCTCCGCCGGCAGTCCCCGCTTCCCGCATCACGGTCCGCAACGCCGCGCCGCCGGCGGCGGATGGCGACTACGTCCTCTACTGGTGCACCGCGAACCGGCGGGCGTCGTGGAACTTTGCGCTCGATCGGGCGATCGAGTGGGCGATGCAGTTGCGCCGGCCGCTGCTGGTGCTCGAGGCGCTGCGGGCCGACTACCCGTGGGCCAGCGCGCGGCTGCATCGCTTCGTCCTGCAGGGCATGGCCGCGAATCGGGCGGCCTTCGCCGGCAAGCCGGTGCTCTACCGACCCTACGTCGAGCCGCGCGCCGGCGCCGGCAAGGGGCTGCTCGCGGCGCTGGCGCGGCGGGCCTGCGTCGTCGTGGGCGACGACTGGCCGTGCTTCTTCCTGCCGGCGATGACCGCGGCGGCGGCGCGCGCGATCCACGTCCGCTTCGAGTTGGTCGACGGCAACGGCATGGTGCCGCTGTCGGCGTCGTCCGCCGCGTTCCCGACCGCGCACCTCTTCCGCCGCTTCTGGCAGAAGGAGCTGGCGCGCGAGTTTCCGGCGTTCCCGCGCCCCGATCCCTGGAAGGGGGTCACGCTGCCGCTGGCGGGGCCGTTGCCGGCGACGGTGAACAGCCGCTGGCCCGAGGCGGACGAGTCGCTCCTGACGGCACAGCCCGGCGCCCTCGCGGCGTTCCGGTTCCGCCATGCCGTGGCACCGGCGCCGTTCGCCGGCGGCGCCCCGGCGGCGCGCGCGGCGCTGCTCGAATTCGTGCGGCAGCGACTGCCGCGTTACGCGGACGAACGCAGCGATCCTGACCACGACGCCGTGAGCGGGCTGTCGCCGTGGCTCCACTTCGGCCACCTCTCCGCTCACGAGGTGTTCGCCGAGGTGGCGCGGCGCGAGGGGTGGAAGCGCGGCGACCTCGGGGCGCCGAACGGCGGCAGCAAGGAGGGCTTCTGGCAGATGAGCGCCGCCGCCGAGGCGTTCCTCGACCAGTTGGTCGGTTGGCGCGAGCTCGGGTTCCACTTCTGCCGCCACCGCCCCGACTACGCCGACTTCGAGTCGCTGCCCGACTGGGCCAAGGCGACCCTGCGCGCCCACGCGCTCGACCCCCGGCTCCACACCTATTCGCTCGAGCAGTTTGCCGCCGCCCGGACCCACGATCCGGTCTGGAACGCCGCGCAGCGAGAGCTCGTCGCCACCGGGCGGATGCACAACTACCTGCGCATGCTGTGGGGCAAGAAGATCGTCGAATGGACGCAGTCGCCGCAGCAGGCGGCCGCGTTCATGATCGAACTCAACAACCGCTACGCCGTCGATGGCCGCGATCCCAACAGCTACAGCGGCATCTTCTGGACGCTCGGCCGCTTCGACCGGCCGTGGGCGCCGGAGCGCGACGTGTTCGGCGTGATCCGCTGGATGAGCTCGGCGAACACGCTGAAGAAGCTGCGGATGAAGGCGTACCTGGCGCGGTGGGGCGGGGACGAAGGACCAGGCAAGGGGCCGTTCGTCCGGGACTGAATGAGAATCGGCACCGGGGTCCGCGGAACCGCGGGTCCGTCGGGAACCCTCGGAGCCCGAGAAGAGACCTTCCCCGTCGCCCGGCTCGCGGCGCATCCCGCCTGGCGGCGTTGCGACCCTCATCTTCGTATCGCTACGTGGATACGCACCACCGGCCCGCCTTGGCATGTGGGCACGGCACTGCGTCGAGGCGCGGTCCGGAGTTTCTTCTCACGCTCTCAGCGTGCAGAGCCCGGCAGAACGAGGGCAGCCCCGATCACCGCGGCTGGCCGGCGCCATGCGGCGCTCCGCCGTCGCGCGCGAAGGTCAGCGCGGCCCGCCAAGCGTGACCGGCCGCGGCGGCCGAACGGAGCGCGGCGCCGCCTCTCCCTCGACGATGTGCAGGTGATGGTCGAGTGGCACGTCGGTGAACGTCTGGGTGGTGCCGGACGTCGGCCAGTGAACCACCAACCGCTCGACTCGCGACGCCTTGCCGAGACCGAGCTGCTGGCGCAGAGGGTTGGCACCGAAGCTCCCGCCCGAGCCGACCGTCCGGTGGATCGAGCGGCGGACCTCGCCCTCGACGATGTCGGCGCGGATGCGCGCCCCGATCGCGCTGCGATTCGAGCGCTTCCCCTCGAGGCGCACGGAGATGAAGCGATTGCCGAACCCCGGGTTCTCGTAGAGCGCGTTGCGAAAGAGATCGGAGCGGTACGCGCCGCCCATCTGGGCGAAGACGTCGAGGTCGCCGTCGTCATCAAAGTCCGCGAACGAGCGACCGTGCCCCTTCTGCAGATGGCCAAGGCCGCTTGCGAGAGTCACATCCACGTACTTCCCGCCGACATTGCGGTAGGCCTTGTCCGGGACAAGGTCGCGCGCCATGGGTCGGCCGGTCCCGGCGTAGAAGTCGAGGAAGCCGTCGTTGTCAAAGTCGCCAAAGTTGCCGCCCATGCACGAGTAGGGCTCGACCAGCCCGACGTCCCGGCCGACACTGCGGAAGCCGCCTCTCCCATCGCCGAGGTAGAGCGCCGGCAGGCTGGCCTTGAACGGCAGTCCGAGGGCCGCCGCGGCGAGATCTTCCGGCATCGCGTTGAAGGTGTTGACGTGCAGGTCGAGATTGCCGTCATTGTCGAAGTCGAAGAACCAGCTGGTGTAGCTCTGCCGCGGGCCGGTCAGGCCGATCTGCGGCGCGATGTCGGTGAACGTCCCGTCGCCTTCGTTGCGATAAAGCCGGTTGGCCTCGTAGAGATTGGCGCACCAGAGGTCCTGATCGTCGTCGTTGTCGAAGTCGCCGGCGACGACGGAGCGGCTGTAGCCGCCGTTCGTCACCATGGCGGAGACGGCGATGTCGGTGAATTTCCCGTTGCCGTCGTTGCGGAACAGCTGGTTCGGCGCATTCACGTCGGCGTCGGTCTCGTTGCCGACGTAGAGGTCGAGATCGCCGTCGTTGTCGACGTCGACGAAAACCGCGGTCATGTTCGGGAAGTCACGGCCGGCCAGTCCGGCATCGAACGCGCGATCCGTAAACGTTCCGTCGCCGTTGTTGTGCAGCAAGGAGTCGGGCTGCAGTCCGAGCTTTCCGAGCCAGGCGCCGCGCGGGATGAACAGGTCGGTGAACCCGTCGTTGTCGTAGTCGGCCTGGATCGCGTTCAGGCCGCCGACGATGCCGAGCAGGCCGGCCTCCTCGGTGCGTCGCTCGAACCGCCCGCCTTCTTGGCGGAAGTACTCGAGCTGCCCGTCGGCGCCGTAGCTGGTGAGCATCAGGTCGATGTCGCCGTCATTGTCGAAGTCTTCGGCGACCGAGCCGCCCGCCAGGTTCGATAGCTCGATCCCGGCCGCTGCTGCCACGTTGCGGAATCGCGGGAAATCGGGCGACCCGGCGAAGAACGACCAGGGGATCCGATCGGCGGGTGCGATCGCATCGGGGTACTTTCCGAGCGTCATCATCCCCATGTTGAGGAACCACTTGGCCTTCAAGTGAAGCGGCGACGTTCGGTCCGTGGCCGCGAGCACTTCGCCGAGGAGGCGGACCGCGTTCGTCGATCCCTCGGTCTTGCGATGGACGGCCTCTCCGGTCAGCGGGAGGATGCAGCTGGTGGGGTGGTGGGACGCACAGCAGTTCTCGGTTTCGGCGAGGCGCAGCCAGGCGGCGGCGTGGTGGACCTTGGCGTCCTGGTACTGCTCGTCGGGGATGCCGGCGCGCGGAAGATCGAACGCCTGCTGGAACAAGCCGAGGCCGTCTCGCTCGTCGCCGTAATAGACCGTCGCTTCGGCGAGATCGGCCAGGAGCGCGAACCGGGTCGCGGCCGGAGCGTCCGGCGCCAACTTCGCCAGCGCCTGCCGGACGCGTTGGATGCGCGCGGAGCCAAGCAGGTCGTTCTCGTCCTCGGTGCTGGCGGCGATCCGGGCCAACTCCTCGATCATTCGCTGGTGACCCGGCGTGGGTGTCCGCTTGGCGGCGGTCGATGCGCCGCCGGTTTCCGGACGGTCGACGGAATCGGGCGCGCAGGCAGGGATCAGCACCAGGACACCCGTCGCCAGCCGGAGCCGTTGGAATCGCATGCAGCTGCCTCCTCCGGAGCGTGAGCGCTTGGTGACAACCGTAATGCGTCCCGCCGCGGTCGTACGGCAATCTGTCAAAGCGCGGCGTGCCTCGCAAGGCGACGGATCAGCCGTGGGCGCACCGACGGGGTGCGTCGGCCGCGAGCAGCGCGGCGCCGATCAGCGCCGAGTCGCTGCCGCAGCCGGGCGGCAGCAGCAGGCGCTCGGCGCAGACTGCGTCGGCGATCAGCGGGGAGTAGCCCGCCGCCCGTTCGACGGCGCGGACGCGCACCGCTGCCAGCAGTCCCGGCGCGCGCAGCACGCCGCCGCCGAGCACGAGGCGATGGGGTGCGACCAGGCCGATGATCGCCAGCACCAGTTGCGCCAGGTAGTCGGCCTCGATCGCGAGCGCGTCCCGCAAAGCCGCCGAATCGGGCGGCAGCGTGGCCGGGTCGCCGCCGGCACGCGCGGCGAGTGCGGGTCCGCTCGCGAGTCCCTCGAGGCAGTCGCCGTGGAAGGGGCAGAGCCCGGCGAAGCGGTCGCCGGCGGCGCGCGCAACGCGCAGGTGGCCCGCCTCGGGATGGAGCGCGCCGTGGTGGATCGCGCCGTCGATCGCGAGGCCGACGCCGATGCCGGTGCCGACCGTCACGTAGGCGAGCGTGGCGACGTCGCGCGCCGCCGCCTGCTCGCCGAGCGCGGCCGCACCGACGTCGGTGTCGATCGCGACCGGGAGCGCGAGCGCATGCTCCAGCGCGTGGCGCAGCGGGTAGCGCGACCAGCCCGGTTTCGGCGTCGCGAGCAGGCTGCCGTGGTCGCGCGCATCGCGGCGCAGCTCGAGCGGACCGAAGGCGGCGACGCCGATCGCGGTGAGCTCGCTGCCGCGGAACCACGCGGCGACCTTCGCCAGCGTCGTCGCCGGATCCCCTGTCGCGAAGGTCTCGCGCGCGAGCAGTCGCGGCAGCCTGCCTACGCCCATGCGCGCAGCGGCCGGCGCGGCGGCGCCGATCGCGGCGTCGGGCGCGCAGTCCGCGATCGCCACTCGCGTCGACGTGCCGCCGGTCTCGATCACCCCGACCTGCGTCATCGCCGATTTTCGTTCACGTTGCGTCCGCCGGCACCGAGCGGCGCGCGGCGTCGGCGACCCGTTCGAGCGCGCGTTGCAGCCCCGCCGTCGGGATCATCTGGCAGCCGCGCGCTGGCACCACCCACCAGCTCGCGTCCTTCGGATCGCGCGCGACGGTGATCCAGACCATCTGCGTGAGCGGCTCCTCGACGATGACGGTGCGGACCATCGCGACCTGGCGCTCGCGGTCGCGCACGATCTCCTTGAAGGTGATGGTGAGCGCGCCATCGCCGTTCGGCAGCAGCTCTTCCGGCGCCAGCCGCTCGAGATCGCAGGCGGTGAGGTGGGGCGGGTTCACGGCGGATTCCTCGCGGATCGGGACGGCGCGATGCTCGCGCTTCACGAGGCGCAGTTCGTGGAAGTCGGTGCGACCGAGCGCGAGCCACTTGCGCTCGTACTTGGTGTGGAACGACGGGTCGATCCGGCGGTGCTCCACGTCGAGCGCAGTGCCGGGCAACTGGCCGAGCGTCCATTCTGCGTAGGGCGTCCAGTCGGTCACCAGCAGCGCCTCGCCGCCGTCGACCAGCCGGTTGGCGGCCAGTTCGCAGAAGTCGCGGTGGAAGAGCCGCAGCCGCTCGTGCTGCTCCTTGCGCCACGGGCAGGGGAAGAGCACGAAGAGCCGCTCGATCGAGCGCGGCGCGAAGAGGCGCTCCAGCACCGGCTTGGCGTCGTCCATCACGAGGCGCACGTTGCCGCGGCCGGCCGCCGCGGTCGGGCGAGCGGTGTCGACCCCGCCGGCGCGCGCCCGCGCGTGCGCCAGGTTGCGCAACGACCGCTTGACGCTCGACCAGCGCAGTTCGATGCCGACGTGGTCGCGCTCCGGGTGGGCGGTCGACTCGCGGGCGAGGAACTCGCCGTTGCCGATGCCGATCTCGACGGTGAGCGGCGCGCGCCGGCCGAAGACGGTGCTCCAATCGGCCGGGCGCGGCAGCTGCTGCCACACCAGCAACGGATCGAGCGACTTGTAGAACGGGCGCGGATCAGCGAGGAGGTTCATCGCGGAGAGAGAAAGTAGCACCGTCCGCTTCCGCGCCATGCTTCGCGCCGCGCGAGTGCGTGCCGTCGTCGCTCCGCTCCTCCGAGCCCCGCTGCCTTCACTCGTCCCGGGGAGTACAACTTGAGGTGTGGTACAACGATCGGGGGCAGGTCAGCATCCCAGCGGATCAGCTCGCCCGAGACGAGGTCGGCGAGCTTCGGCGGCGGCTGCTCCATCCCGAACGCGCAGCGGCGCGCCAGGTCGACGATCTCGAGCTGTCGGCGCACCGCGTAGTCGGCGTCGCGGTGCTGGAAGAGCAGGTCGAAGAGCGCGTCGTTGGCGCGCTTGAACTGGCCGCCCTCGAGCGTCGTCTGCACGCGCGTGAGGCCGGTCGCAAATGCGTCCGCCGTGGGTGGCGCGGGCGGCCGCGCCTGGGGCACCAGCGCGAACGACAGAAGGGTCCCGGTCAGCAGCGATGCGGGCGTCATCGTCGCCTCTTCCGAAGCGTCCCAGCCGTACGGTAGCAGGTGCCCCATGAACGGAGTGCGGGCAGCGACCGCGATCGGCGGTGGCGGGGCGCGCTCAATCGCGCCGGGCGCCCTGCCGATGACGGTCAGGCGCTCTGAGTCGGCAGCGATCGGCAGGGCGATGGCGAATGGGAGGTGCGGCGGTGGCCGGCACCGGATCGGCGCTGCTGGCGGCAACAGCCCTCGTCGTCGGGGTCGTCGTGCTGCGTGCACGTGCCGCCGCGCGGCGCCGCCGTCGCGAGCGACCGCCGGCGGCCGCCTGCGAGGCGCTCTGCTCGATCCGGCGACGCGCCTCGCGCGCGACTTTCCGGAGGTTTCCGTCGCCGCACGGAAGCGTTGGGTGCGCGAGTTCGCGGCGCTCGACGCCGTCGTGTGGGCGTTCGCGGCGGCGGGGGCACGGCGGCGCGACGAGCCGACGTTCCGCGCCATCCCCGCCGAGCGTTTTCGCGTTCGCTGACGGGCGCGTGCAGATCGCCACCTAGGTGATGGCGCGCTACCACGCCCACCACGAGGGCTACACCGCGACACCGCGCCCGCTCGAGCTGCCGCCCGCTCGAGCGCGGACGATCGGCCGCTCCGCGCGTCGGCCGCTCAGCGCGTCGCCAGCTTCAGCTTGTGCTCCCACTGCGTCTTCATTCGCGGCGCGATCGCCTCGCCGCGCTCGAACTGCGCGGCGTGGTCAGCGTAGTGGGGCGACTTGAAGCGCTCGAGGAAATCGGCGAAGTGGCCGCTGTCGAGGTAGTAGAGCAGCTGCGCGACGTCGCCCTTCTGGCCGCGTGCGGTCATCGTCGCCATCGCGCGGCGGAAGAAGTCACGGCCGCGCGGCGTGATGAGGCGGCTGCGCGCGACGCGCCAGCGCACCCACGCGCGCTCCATCCACGTCGCGCCGCGCCGCTCCGGCCGCGCCCAGAAACGGGCCAGGTTCGCGAGCGCCGCGTCGGTGGCGTAGCACTGCTGGTAGAGCCAGACGTAGCCGTCCATCAGCTGCGCCTCGCTCATGTTCGTCGGCTTGAAGACGACGTGGCGAGTGTCGTAGTGCCCCCAGTCGAGGTGGTGGAGGCGACCGGCCGCCTTGTATTCCTCGTGCAGCGCGGTGCCCGGCATCGGCGTCAGGATGCTGAAGAACGGATAGAGGATGTTGTTCTCGAAGATGAAGTCGCGCGTCTGCTTGAAGACCGCGAGCGTGTCGGTGTCGAAGCCGACGATGAAGTTGCCGACCACCGACATCCCGGTCCTGTGGATCCGCTCGAGCGCCTCCGGATAGGTGAGGCAGAAGTTGACCCCCTTCTGCATCGACTGGAGCGTCGCCGCCGCCACCGACTCGATGCCGATGATCAGCGTCGTGCAGCCCGCCGCGTGGAACAGCGCGAGGAGCTCCTCGTCCATCGCGACGTTGAGGGTGGTCTCGGCTGACCACTCGAGCAGCTCACCGGAACGGTGCAGGGGCACCAGCGCCTGGAGCAGCTCCTTGGTGTAGTGGACGCGCGACAGGAAGTTGTCGTCGACCATGTAGAGCGCCTGCAGCCGCCGCGTCATGGCGTTGCCGCGCGGCAGCGCCCGGATCTCGGCGACGACGCGCTCGACCGGCTTGAAGCGGAACTCCTGACCGGCGATGTCGGGCACGCTGCAGAAGCGGCAGCGGTAGGGGCAACCGCGCGTGGTCTGGATCTGCTGGAAGAGGAAGTCGCCCGGTCGCTGGTTGCCGAAGCGCTGGAACGGGATCCGCGCCATCTCGGGGAAGCCGGCGCTGTCGTAGCGGCGCTTCAGTTCGCCCTTCTCGAAGTCCTCCAGCACCTTCGGCCAGAGCTCTTCCGCCTCGCCGGTCACGATGCAGTCGACGTGCTCGAGCGCCTCGTCGGGACGGAGGCTCGCATGGATCCCGCCCAGGACGACCTTGCGGCCGCGCTTGCGGAACTCCCTGGCGACGGAATACGCGCGCGCCGAGCAGCTCGTCTTCGCCGACAGCGCGACCAAGTCGCACGGCTCGTCGTAGTCGAGCGGCGCCACGTACTCGTCCTGCAGCGCCACCTCGAATCGCTCCGGCGTGCCGCCCATCACCGTCAACAGCCCGAGGTCGTAGAGCGAGCGGCGGAAGCCGAGGATCTCGTTCATGAGATCCATCTCGTAGAGCTCGCGCTCGCTCGGGTCGTTGTTCTTCTTGTTCGAGACGAAGAGGATCTTCATCGTGCGACTCCCGACGCGGGCGAGGAGGAGGCGGTCGAGGCGGAGGCAGGGGCGACGGCGGTCTCGGCCCACGGGAACGGAACGAAGTCTCCCGGGCGCGGCCGCACGAAGCGCGCGTCGAGCTCGTCGTCGCGCGCGATGTCGATGCGCACCAGCCAGCCGAGCGGATGGCGGCGCGAGGCGCGCGACTCGTGGTGGGTCAGCACGCAACGCGACGCCTGAAGCCGATCAGCCAACGCGCGCGCGTCCTCGGGCGGCATCACCGATCGCTTGCCGAGGATCGTGGAACGCTCCGCCGGCAGGATGGCGAACGCGGCGCGATGTTCCGCTGCGAAGGCGTCGAGTTGCGGCGTCCGCTCCGTGTCGCCGCCGAAGAAGACCGCGCCGTTCGCGCTCTCGAGGTGGAACACGCGTTCCGGCACCAGATGGCGCCCTTCCGGCGCGCGCAGCTTGATCGGCCCGAACGGGAGCGGACCGTCGTCGACCGGCACCAGCACGCGCGCGAAGCGCAGTCCGCGGATCGCCTGCGCGAGGTGCTGCTCGGGCACGATGACGGTCGCGCCGCGGTCGAGCCGCGCCAGCGCCGCCGGATCGAAGTGGTCGCCGTGGGCATGGGTGATCAGCACGAGGTCGACGTCGGTCGGCAGCGGCGCCGGCGCCGGCTCATGGAAGAGGCAGCGGTCGGCCGGCTCGGTCACCCACGGATCGGTGAGGACGCGGATCCCCTCCAGCACCAGCAGGTGCGTCGAGTGGCCGACGTGATGGAGCCCTTCGGCGACGAAGTCGGCAGCGGCGCGGTTCACGGCGCCCAGACTCCGCCTTCCTGGTAGCGCGTCGCGAGGCGCTTCAGATCGGCGAGCTTGCCGGGGCTCGAGAGGCGCGCCGGATCCTTGCTGCCGCCGTAGACGCCGTGCGCCACCGCCTTCACGGCCTCGGGTTGGCGCCACTGCACGATGCGCCGCTCAACGCCGGTCCAGAAGCGGAAGCGCGCCTCCAGCGACAAGAGCGCGCCGCGCCGGACCTGCTCCTGCTGCTCGCGCGTCTGCGCTTGCTCCGCCAGCACCTCGGTCATCCAGGCGCCGTGGTCCAGATCCTGCTCGCAGTGGAGCGTGAAGTAGAGGATCTCGCTCTCCTCGAAACGGGCGCGTCGCAGTCCCGGAATCAGGTGCGAGAACATCTTCGGGATCGCCCATTCGTGGCCGGGGCCGAGCGCCCCCAGGCCGACGAGGAACGGCTCCTCGCGGCAGATCCGCAGGTGTTCCCGCACGAAGGCGAAGGCCTCGGGGCAGAGTTCGTTCTCGAACTCCTCGTTCACGCGCGTCCCGGCCGAAGTCAGGAACTTGCGATAGAGCTGCGTGTGGTCGAGGCCATCGCTCCCCTCGCCGTACTCGTTCACCAGCACCTTCGCCAGCCAGAGCTTCTCCGCCGACGTCGGCGCGCGCATCAGCAGCACTTCCATGTAGCGCGTGAAGAAGCCGACCAGCGCGTAGTGCTGCAGGCCGAAGCTCTTGTAGTCGCTCTTCGTGTAGGGACCGGTCGCGAGGCGCGCGAGCAGCAGGTGGTTCACCGCGGGGTGGGAGGCGACTTCGGCGCGCAGCGCTGAAAGCCACGCGGGCAGGGGACGCGCCGACGCGGGTGGGGTGGCTGTTTCGAGCTGGCTCATGCGGCAGCGATCTCCTCTTCGCGACGGGCGCCGCCCGCCTCGCGCGGGATCACGTCGGCTTCGTCGCGCAGGTAGCTCTGCGGATCCTCGATCACGCGGCGCAGGCTCTTCAACCGCTCGACGAAGGTCGGCACCCCCTTCAGGAGCGCCGCCGTCAGGCGCGGCCGCTTGAACAGCAACGGCAAGCTCTCGCGGCTCGAGCCCATCGTCGCCTGGTTCCAGCGCGCGTATTGCCGATAGAACTCCTCGCGCGGGAGGCGCGTCCGCTGCACGGCGTGGAGCAGGTCGAAGAAGCGCGCATCCTCGGTGAGCAGCGTGTGGCGTTCCGCGCGCCACCCCTGCGTGCCGGGCAGCGGTGTATGGATCACCACCAGCGGGATCGAGATCTTCATCTCGCGGATCGCCGCCCACATCGCCTCGAAGTCCTTCGCCTCGAAATCGGGGCGCGTCATGAAGATGCCGGTGGTCCAGATGCCGAGCTTCCGCAGGAGCGCCGCGGCTTTCAGGTTGTTCTCGCGCAGGTTGTCCTTCTTCAGCGCCGCGAGCGTGCCCTCGTCGTTCGTCTCGTAACCCGACAAGACCATGCAGAGCCCGGCGTCGCGCATCCGCTTCATCAGGTCGGGATGCTGCGCGATGAAGTCGGTGCGCCCCTGGATCATCCAGAATTTGCCGGGCTTGCGCCGCTCGAGTTCCGCCAGGAACTCCTCGATGCGGCCGCGATGCGACAGGAAGTTGTCGTCGAGGAAGAAGATGAACTTCTCGGCGACCGCCTCCATCCGATCGACGATCGCGGCGGCGGAGAGGAAGCGGACCTTGCGCTCGTAGAACTCCCAGATCGCGCAGAAGTTGCAGTCGTAGGCGCAGCCGCGGCTGGTCTGGATCGACGCGAGCGGCGTGGCGGCGGCGAAGAAGTAGCGCCCGAGGTAGCTGGAGATCAGCTCGCGCGCCGGCAGCGGGAAGGTGTCGAGGCTGCGCGCCTGCGAGCGGTTCGGGTTGCGACGCTGCTGGGTGCCGGTCGGCGAGGCCGCGCGCCACGCCAATCCGGCGATCGCGCCGAGGTCGTCTCGCGAACCGCCTGCCGCCAGATGGTCGCACAGCTCGGCGAAGGTCTCCTCGCCCTCGCCGATGCAGACGGCGTCGATGGCCGCGATGTCGTGCGCCTCGGGCGCCAGGGTCGGATGGTGGCCGCCGACGATCGTGAAGACGGCGTCGCCCAGGATCGACTTGGCGGCGTAGCAAACCGCCTGCGCCTGATAGGCGTCAGTCGTCATGCAACTGGCGCCGACGACGTCGGGGCGGAAGTCGGCCAGCACGCGCGCCAGCACGCCATCCTCCTCGAGCCGCATGTCGAGGATGCGCACCTCATGGCGCCCCTTCACCATCGCAGCGATCGAGGTGAGCGCGACCGGTTCCGACAGCCAGAGCGCGTTCTCGAGCCCCATCCGGCCGTGCTCGAAAGGGGCCGGCTGAACGAGCAGCAGCTTCATCCATCGCTCCCACTATTGAAGAATGAACGATTTGAACACTTTTACTGGGAAATCGCTATCGTCAAGGGGGAATTCCGACGGTGCTCGGCACCCTGCATGATGGCTCTGCAACAGCAAGGAAATGAGCGGATGACGCACGATGTTCCGTCCCGGCCCGGGGATTCGGAGGCAGCGCTCGGCGCGCCGGTCCGCGTCGGCATCTCGGCCTGCCTGCTCGGGCAGAAGGTGCGCTGGAACGCCGGTCACGAGAAGGACGCGTTCCTCGTCGGCACGGTCGGCAAGTTCGTCGAGTGGGTCGCAGTGTGCCCCGAGTTCGAGATCGGGCTCGGCGTCCCGCGCGAGACGCTGCGTCTGGTCGCGGCGGGGGGCGACGGCGCAGTGCGGCTGGTCGCGCGCAAGAGCGGCACCGACCACACCGAGGCGATGAACGCCTTCGCGCAGCAACGGGCCGCCGGCCTGGCCGCGGACGACCTCGACGGCTTCATCTTCAAGAAGGAGTCGCCCTCGTGCGGGCTCTTCCGCGTCCGCACCTACAGCGCGGCCGGGATGCCGTCGCGCAATGGCCAGGGCCTGTTCGCCGCCGCGCTGGTCGCCGCCTGTCCCGAACTGCCGGTGGAGGAAGAGGGGCGTCTGCACGACCCGCGCCTGCGCGAGAACTTCTTCGAGCGGCTGTTCGCGTGGCGACGGGTGAAGACGCTGCTCGCCGGCCGCTTCTCGGTCGGCGATCTGGTGGCCTTCCACTCGCGCGAGAAGCTGCTGTTGATGGCACACGATCCGAAGAGCTACCAGTTGCTCGGGCGGATGGTCGCCAAGGCGAAGGGACGGCCGCGCGCCGAGCTCGCGGCCGATTACCGGAAGCAGTTCATGGCGGCGCTCGCGGTGCTGGCGACGCCGCGCCGCCACGTGAATGCGCTGCAGCACATGGCCGGCTACGTGCGCGACCAGCTCGACGCGCCCGGTCGCGCCGAGCTGGCGCAGGCGATCGGCGACTTCGGCAAGGGACTGGTGCCGCTGATCGTGCCGATGACCCTGATCCGCCACTACGTGCGTCGCTTCGACGTCGGCTACCTGGCGCAGCAGACCTACCTCGATCCGCACCCGAAAGAGCTGATGCTGCGCAACCATGTCTGAGCGCCTCACCTTCGCGAGTCCGATGCCCGCATCGGTGCGTGCGCTCCACGACTGGCACGCGCGCCCGGGCGCCTTCGCCCGGCTGACGCCGCCGTGGCAGCGGATCACCGTCGAGGCGCCGCCGTCGGGGCTCGCCGCCGGCACGCGCGCCATCCTTCGCACGCATGTCGGGCCGTTCGCACCGCGCTGGGTGGCGGAGCATGTGTCGCACGTGCCGCCCGGCACGCCCGGCGAGGTGGCTCGCTTCCGCGACGTGCAGCGGTCCGGGCCGTTCGCCCGCTTCGAGCACGAGCACCGCTTCGAGCCCGCTCCCGGGGGCGGCTCGGACGCGTCGTGGTTGCGCGATGAGATCGACTGGGAGCTGCCGTTCGCGCCGCTCTCGACGCCGCTGCGCAGCTGGGCCCGCGCTTCGCTGCAACGCGCCTTCGGCTGGCGCCACCGCATCACGTCGTTCGACCTCGCGAGCCACTTCGGGAGCACCCCCATGAAACTCGTCGTCTCCGGTTCGAGCGGTCTCGTCGGCACGGCACTGCTGCCGTTCCTCACCGCCGGCGGTCACGCCGTGCGCCGCCTCGTGCGCAAGGGCGCTGCCGCGGACGATCTGACCTGGAGCCCCGAGCGCGGCGAGCTCGACAGTGGCGGCTTCGAGGGGGTGGACGGGGTCATCCACCTCGCCGGCGAATCGGTCGCCGAAGGGCGCTGGAACGCCGCGAAGAAGCAGCGCATCCTCGCCAGTCGCGTGGAGGGAACGCGGCTGCTGGCGACGGCGCTGGCGCGCTGCGCGACGCCGCCGGCCGTGCTCGTTTGCGCCTCGGCGGTGGGCTTCTACGGGGATCGCGGCGACGAACTGCTGGACGAGTCGAGCGCGCTCGGTGCGGGCTTCCTCGCCGACGTCTGCCGGCAGTGGGAGGCGGCGGCGCGGCCCGCCGTCGAGCGCGGCATCCGCGTGGTCCACCTGCGCTTCGGCGTCGTCCTGTCGGCGAGCGGTGGGGCGCTGCGTCGGATGCTGCTGCCCTTCCGGCTCGGGCTCGGCGGGCCGCTCGGATCGGGCCGGCAGTGGATGAGCTTCATTGCGCTCGACGATGCGCTGCGGGTCGTGCTGCGGGCGCTGCAGGACGACGGCCTCGTCGGCGCCGTGAACGCCGTCGCGCCGGAGCCGGTGCGCAACGCCGATTTCGCGCGGACGCTCGGCCGCGTGCTCGGTCGACCGGCCTTCATGCCGATGCCGACCTTCGCCGCGCGGCTCGCGTTCGGGGAGGTGGCCGACGAGCTGCTCCTCTCCAGCCAGCGCGTCGTGCCGCGCCAGCTGCAGTCGCGCGGCCATCCGTTCGGCTGGCCGACGCTCGAAAGCGCGCTCCGCCACAATCTCGGCCGCTGATCCCGCCGCGGGCGGCCGTTTCGATCCGCTCCGCCACGGAACCGCCGGAACCTCGCCATGCCGAACGCCGGCCTGCTTGCCACTGCCATGCTCGCGGCGCTCGCGGCGCCTGCAGACGAGCGTCCGGTCGTCCTCACCCGCGCCGACCTCGCCCGCAGTTACCTCCGCTTCGAGCAGGCGCTGGCGTCCGATCCCGCCGCGCTCACGCGCGACCCGCTGCGCCTCAACGAGCGCTTCGATCGCGCGTCGCTCGCCTTCTTCACCGGCCGCTTCGCCGACAGCTGCCGCGACCTCGACCTCATGGCGCTCGAGCTCGAGGGGCGCGCGGCCGATCCCGTCGCACGCTTCGCCCGGTCGCTGGTGCTGCACGGGTTGCCGCCCGTGATCGTGGCCGCGAGCGAATCCGCGCCGCCACCGCTCTCGCTCCGCCTCGCGCCGATGTGGCGCGACGAGACCGAAGCTGCGGGCAGCCGCTCGCCCGGTTTTGAGCTCGTGGTCGCGCACCGCAGCGCCGCCGCGCTGCGGCTGGCGGTCACCTTCAACGCCGACGGCCATGCCCGCATCGAGCTCGCGCCTGACGCGCTCCCGGCCGTCGCCGGCCGCCTCGAAGTCTCGCTCGAATGGCCCGGAGGCCGCCAACCGCTCGCCAGCGCGACCGTCGTCCGCGCTTCGCTGGACGGCGCACGCGAGACGCTGCTGGCGGCGCTGGCGACGACTCCAGCGCCGACGCCGGAGCTTGCCGCTGCTCACGCCAGCATCACGGCGCGCGCGGCGTTGCTGACCGACTCGCCCTCGCCGCTGGCCTCGGCGCAGTTCCTCGCCGATCCGCTCACGCTGCTGCGCGACGTGCATCGCGAGCTCGCCGCGCTGCGCGCCGGACGCGACCCGTTCATCGGCCGCACCGGCGATCTCTGGCGGGTGCTGCAGGCCGGGGACACCACCGTTCCGCTGCGGATCCACGTTCCGCCCGCCGGCGCGCCCGCTGCTGACGCGCCGCTCCTGCCGGTGGTGATCGCGCTCCACGGCGCCGGCGGCGACGAGAACATGTTCATGGACGGTTACGGTGCCGGCCTGCTGTGCCGGCTGGCGGACGCGCGCCGCTTCGTCGCCGTGGCGCCGCAGACGCAGCTCTTCACCGCCGATCCGGACCACCTCGCGCGCCTGCTCGACGAGCTCGCGCGCCACCATCCGATCGACCGCAGCCGCGTCGTCGTGGTCGGCCACTCGATGGGCGCCGGAGCCGCCGCCGCGATGGCGCGGCGTCACGGTGCGGCGCTGGCCGGCGTCGCCTGCATCGCCGGCGGCGCCTTCCCGACCGCG
>Ga0194121_10005889_pt1 | contig 16675 bp, 12 predicted proteins | sample TA2MahCa50mmetaG_FD_148609 | JGI IMG/M metagenome (GOLD analysis project Ga0194121, IMG submission 148609) | Freshwater microbial communities from Lake Tanganyika, Tanzania - TA2015020 Mahale Deep Cast 50m | ecosystem: Environmental > Aquatic > Freshwater > Lake | place: Tanzania: Lake...
GGAAATCTGCACGGGATGGACCCCGTATTCCACTGCCAACTCGTTCACCGTCTGCTCACCCCGGATGGCGGCGAGTGCCACCCGGGCTTTGAACTCGCCGCTATGCTGTCGTCTCTTCTGACTCATGCTGCGTCTCTCGTCTCCCTTGCCGTCTTAGCTTATTCCGTGGTCCAGTTTTCGGGGTACATTATACCGGCCCGACTGCCTGCTGGACCATCTCAGTCAATTCGTACAGATTCGTGGTAATTGTCGTGCATGGCCGGGAACTACTCTGTGGAGGTTTCAGTACCGTTTGCATGTTCTCTCTCCTTGCTGTTGGGGTGACTTATCGTGGGCATAAAGATAGAGCCTTCTACCCGCGACCTCTGTGAGCCCCGTTACACCTTTTTTGTACACTCCCTCACAGGCCCGATGTCCCACAGCACAGCGCCATACGTGCTGGGGCAGACCGAGCCTGGCGTCAGCGCGCTGGAAGATAAGTCTGGTACCAGTCAAGCGTTGGGCACATCACCGCGCTGAGCGCCGGCTCTGTATAGACTTCATAATGCCCATAGCCCTTCAGCACAACAAGCTTCTTCGGCTCGCCAGCCCGGGCATAGAGGTGCTCAGACTCTTCTGGGGGAACGAGCCTATCATTATCTGAGGTAATAAAAAGAATGGGCCTCGGAGCAATTTTATCGACCACCCATTCGGGATGGAAACCCAGGGTGTCGTCCACATATTCCAGCGGAATCGTATTAATCGCTGCGGGATTCAGGCGGCGGGCAGCAGCGGCCAGCTCGGCTGATTGCCGGTCAGGCAGCAAGATGTCACTACGCTCAACAAACGTAGAGGCCCCCGTCAATACGCGCTGTATCCGGTCTTCGCGCGAGCGCTCTAACAGATCGTACCATTCATCAGTCCGCCGGACACTGCGCATCCAGCGCATCCCATGGCCAATGCCAACAACGCTGACAATGCACTTGACCCGGGGATCAATGGCGCCAACCCAGACGACCGTGGCCCCACCGTAGCTGGTCCCATAAATGCCCAGGCGGTCGGCATCGACTTCCGGGAGGGTGCCAAGAAACGTCACGGCAGCCTGCACATCGGCCACACGACTATAAGGCGCCAGGCGGCTACGCGCGCCAGCACTCTCGCCCCAGCCTTTATAATCAAACGTCAGTACCATATACCCGGCGGCGTTTAACACGCGCGCAATATCCGGTAGATACAGGTCCTTCACCCCCGTATAGCCGTGACACAGGACAATCCCAGCGCGTTGTTCACCAGCCTGGAGATCGGCAGGAGAATAGACATCTCCAACGAGCTTGCAGCCTTCACTGTAAAACGTCACCGGTTTCTGCATGGGCCATGCTCCTCAACTATGCTGATCTGACGCTCTCTCCGCTGGCGTACCCTACGCAAACATACTCCTACCATACGTGTCTACAAAACACCATCGTTGTTTATCACACCATATGGCATAATACCGCAGCAACCTGTATGACCGGACAAGGAGTAGCCAGGATGGACAATTGGAATACAGCTCTGGCCTTGACATACCATGAGGAAACCAAGCATTCCTACGATAGCCTGTTACGGGATCGGCATTTTCTTGATTGGGCGAATCAGCCACGCCCTTTCAAAGAGTACCTGGGGCTGGAGGCGATCCCCCTACCCACAGCGTTGCCGGTAACAGCGGTCCCGGCGTTGTTTGCACTGGCCAGTGAGCCCACGCGCACTCCCCGCCCGCTCTCTCTGGCCGACCTCGCCTATCTGCTGTTTTACACAGCTGGAGTGACCAGACGCCGGGTCTATCCTGGCTATGGGGAGATGTGTTTTCGCGCTGCCGCTTGTACTGGAGCACTCTACCATATCGATCTGTATGTGAGCGTGAGGGATATGCCGGGCTTGCCTGCTGGTGTGTATCACTTTGATCCCCAGGGGTTCGCCCTCCGCCAGCTGCGCCAGGGGGATTACCGCCAGGTGTTGGTAGAGGCCAGTGGCCACGATCCAGCGCTACACGATGCCCCTGTAGTGCTGCTCGGGAGCGATACCTTCTGGCGTAATGCCTGGAAGTATCGCTCCCGGACGTATCGCCATAGCTTCTGGGATGCCGGGACGATCCTCGCCAATCTCTTGGCTGCCGCAACGGCTCTCCGTGTGCCAGCCCATCTCACCCTGGGCTTCGCTGACGAACCCGTGAACGCCTTGCTCGATCTTGATATCACCCAGGAAGCTGTGCTCTTCCTGGGCGGGCTAGGTACTGGGCAAGCACCCCCTACCAGAGTGCTGCCGATGCCACCCCTGGCGCTGGCAGTCGCCCCGTTGTCGGCTGCAAGCCATGACTACCCCGCGATTACCATTTTACACACAGCCTCCTCTCTAGAGACACCGGCCGACGCTACAGACTGGCGTACAGCAGTGCCTCTCCCGCCAGCGGCCCCTGCGCCTGGGACACTGTTTCCTCTCGCCCCGGATACCCGCGCAACACTCCCGGTCGCGACGCTCGAAGAGGTGATCCGCCACCGCGGTTCTGCGCGGCACTTTACTGAACAGCCCCTCGCGTTGGCTGCGCTATCCAACATACTCACGGCCGCAGTGCAACCCATCCCTACGGATTATCAGACCGATGCGGGACAACACCTCAATGATCTCTACCTCATTGTGCATGCAGTGACTGGCCTGCCTTCAGGTGCCTACGTGTTCCATGCGCAGGAGCAGATGTTGGAATGCCTCGCAGCGGGTGATTTCCGACAACAGGCCGGCGAACTCGCCCTGGGACAGGACCAGGCGGCAGAAGCGAGTGCCGTGGTGTTCTGCCTGTGTGACCTCCCAAGCATCCTGGAAGCGTTTGGCAATCGCGGTTATCGGGCAGCGCAACTGGAAGCCGGTCTCATGGGGGGGCGGATGTATCTGGCGGCCTATGCTCAGGGGTGTAGCGCCACCGGGCTGACGTTCTTTGACGATGATGTCACGGACTTCTTCGCACCACACGCCACCGAGAAAAGTGTGATGTTTCTCATTGCGCTGGGTTATGTGGCACGACGCACTTAACATTTCGCTCCGTCCGTAGCTCTAACGACTCAGAGCAGTAGCGTACACCGGGCAAACAGGGTGCGGATACACACGGGACAGGAGACGTAAAAACGCAATGAAAACGCAGATTGCGATTGTCGGTGGGGGGCTGGGCGGTTTAATGACCGCGTATCATTTACAGGCAAAATGTGAGGATGTCTGCGACATCACGATTCTGGAAGCGAGTCCGCGCTTTGGAGGCAAAATTGTCACGAAGCGTTTCGACGCTGCCCCGGTGCTCTATGAAGCCGGCGTTGCCGAACTCTACGACTACTCGATGATAGGACCAGATCCATTACGTGAGCTCGTAGCTGCGCTGGGACTCGAGACAGTGCCTATGGACGGCCAAACCGTCGTGCTCGGTGAGCACATCTTACGCGATCGTGACGACATTCGACGGCTCTGCGGAGCGCAGACCCTGAAGGCCATTGACACCTTTCGGGCACTGGCCACGCACATGCTCACGCCAGAACAATACTATGAAGGCGCGAGCCGCGATGATAACGAGCACCCCTGGAGTCGCATCACTGGTCAACGTCTCCTCGACCAACACGTACAGGACAGCACTGCCCGGAAGTATTTCCGGGTAGCGGCACATAGCGACATTGCGACCGAGTTGCATCTCACCAATGGCCTGAATAGTCTCAAAAATTTTCTTATGGATGTCGATGGGTATATCCGGCTGTATTCCATTGTTGGTGGAATCGAACAGTTACCACAAGCCCTCATCGCGCGCTTGCAACAACCGCCAGCACCGGATACTCCTCCCGTCGTGTTCCGTAGCGATAGCCCAGTAGTGCAGGTGGGGAGTACCCCTGGGGGCCGGTATCGCTTGACCGTACAGCAGCACGGCCACAGTACGGTCTCTGAGTATGATATCGTGATTCTGGCATTGCCGCATAACTGGCTCACGACGCTGGCCTGGGACGACGAGACGTTAGCTCGTGCCATGGTCAAGCACATTGCCCACTACGACCGCCCGGCGCATTATTTACGCGTGTCACTTCTGTTCCAGACGCGTTTCTGGCGCGAGCACATTACGGACTCGTGGTTTATGAGTGACGCCTTCAATGGCTGTTGTGTCTATGACGAAAGTGCTCGTCATGATGCCGAGGGCTACGGTGTGCTCGGCTGGCTGCTGGCTGGCAGTGATGCGATGTCGATGAATAATCTGGACGATCAGACCTTAATCCAGCGTGCGCTGGATAGCCTGCCAGCGCCTTTGCAGGCGGGACGTCACTTGCTCATCGAAGGACACGTCACGCGCTGGCTGGGGGCAGTCAATGGCTTACCCGGCGGCCTGCCCGTGCAAAGTATGAAAGCCGCCCATGTACCGACGCCCGAGGAGCATCCTGGCCTGTTTGTGGTTGGCGATCATCTCTTCGATGCCACCCTGAATGGCGTCCTGGATTCAGCCGATGTGGTGAGCGATCTGGTCCTGTCCCGTTTGCTCACAGTCCACTACCAGCCGGCGCTGGTGCGCTCTTCGGCTGCACCGCTGCGCAAAGCCCCGCGCTCAGGGCTGGTACCCAAGGTCGATCGCCAGTACTTTGACACCTATCGTGGTCTAGGTCCATATGCTGATACCTACCAGCGCTTCTTCAGCGCCGCGTATCTCCTGGATGTGATTCGTCTCGTGTGGGGGGCAGAGCCCGGCTATCGTTTGCTCGATGCGGGCTCTGCCAGTGGGCTGACGCTGGAAGATTGTGCTGCCTTTGGAGTGCAGGCGTGGGGCGTGGAAAACAATCACTATATCTATGCCAGCACGCCGGACAGGTTGCGGCAGTACAATGTCTTTGGCAATGTGCAGCACCTGCCATTTCCCGATAACCATTTTGACTTTGTCTATGAAACGTGCCTGTGTCATCTGCCAGAAAGGCGTGTGGAGCGTGCCATCCGCGAGCTACACCGCGTGACAAAACGCGGTATCATTTTCGGATCGATCACGAGTGATATGAATATCGAGATCATCCGCAAGTACGATCTGCTACGCGGTGTACGCACCTTGGCAACATTATGGGAATGGTCGGAGATGCTGCTCGAAGACGACTGTGATCTGGCCATCACGGAACCACAGGTCCTGGAGCAGGTCTGGCAACGCACGATCCAGGCTGGTAAAGGGCCAGGCGCCTGGTATGATGACCCGGAAAGCCTGCGCTACAGTTTTTATACGAAGCTGCACGCATGAAATGGGGTGCTGTGCCTAGCCTGGCCAGACGACGATTCTCTGCCCGTGCTGCCATTGCACCACGGGCATGCTATGGCCGATCTGTCGTCCCGTCTGTGGATCGAGCCGATATCGTCCGTAAAACGTCGTAAAATCGAGACGACCGGCAACCTCGCGGAGACGGTGCTGATCCAGGGTACCAGCGGTTTCAAGGCAGTGCTGCAGCACGAGACCACCCACGTAGCCCTGCGCCATAGGATAGTCCACACCTGCCGGATGCCTGGCCAGGAGCCGCCTGGCGACCTCCTGTGACGATGGGCCATAGTCTGGCAGAGTAACGCTCGTGGGTTCCCACTGACTTGGCCCAAGAAAACGGCCTGCGTCCTCGCCGAGGGTATCGCGGAACAGCGTCATCGGGGTGACGATGAGCCCTACGGCTATGGCGGGGACAGCATATTGGCACCATTGCACCGCGAAACGCAGATCATCTTCGATGCGCCCAACGCTCAACACAACCTCTGGCGCCATGGTGCGCAGTGCTGTCAGGATGTCGTGAAAGTTTGAGAGCGCTGCAGGATAAGGATAGGTATGGACATCGGTGAGGCCGTACTGTTGACAGTACTGCACCGCCCCGGTCGCGACATCCATGGGAAACGCTCCCGCTGTAGAATGGACGATAGCGACACGGCGTGCTTGCGGCATGGTGTGTCGTATGTAATCGATGACGCTGTGGAAATAGGTGCCTGGCGGCGAGAGAATCCCCACCAGCCAGCGGAAGCCACGTCGGTAAATGGCCTCAGAGGAACCACTGTGATTCCACAGAATGGTCTGGTATCGCTCCGCGACCTCCGCCGCCCGCAAAGCCAATCCGCTGGAATACGGACCAAGCAACACGTGCACCCGGTCATCACGCAGGAGACGCTCTACACTCACCCGGCATTGCTCAACATTACTGGCGTCATCATAGCAGGTCAACTGCAGGGGGAAGCATCGCGTATGCTCCTGCAACCAGATACCACCGGCCTGATTCACATCCTCCAGCCACGCCTGCACGCCGAGTAAGGCTTGCTGCCCTGGCAGACTGTAACGTCCTGTCAGGGCAGCCGTCATCCCAATGTGGAGACTCTGTGCGGTAGGCTGCACCGTATCCCTCTATCGCCCCCACAACCACGCCCCTTAAAAGGGCTGTGGCGCAAAATCGGGCGACAACATCACATAGGTTTTCTGTGCCACGATATGCGGACGTACCCGGGGGACATACTTCCCTCCCCAGTCAGGATCCGCCGCGACCTGGGCCTTCGCCTCTGCCATATGCTGGTGATCTTTATATGCCCAGATATGCACCACCTGGTTCAACTCACCGATATCGCTGTAATACCAGCCAGCCAGTTTAATGCCGTATTTTTGTCGCAACGGCAAGGCAATCTCGCGCACTGCCGCCATATATTCTGGGGTACTACCTGGTTTCAGGGTATACATACGGAAATCATAAACCGCCATAGAGCATGCTCCTTTTCGAGGCTCACAGCCTGAGGTGAAAATCCATCGTAACGTATCCCCTGACGCTACGCAAGGCTCGCGGGCTTGGGCTGTCTATCCCTCAGAGGGACCGCTGCTCCGGTAAATCGTCCTCGATAAACGCCTGCACAATTGCATCCATGGTTGCGTCGGCCTGAAAACCGAGCTGGAGCGCCCGCTCTGAGGTAAAGGCGCCAGGCCAGCTACTGATAATGCGCTGGATGTCCGCGTCAGGCTGCCAGCGAATCCGTTCGACTGCGCCTTGGCCAGCAGCGCGGCCAAGGGCTGCCACCATCTCGTGCACCTCGACCGAGAGGCCAGGCACGATGAGCGACCGCGTATGTCCAAACGCTGCCGCAGGCAGATCATGGGCTCTGATAAACGCTTCCACGGCACGGCGCGGGGACAGAATGGCGAGGCGCGTCTCCGGGCGCACCGGGCAGACGGCTTCGAGGTCCGTCAGTGGTTCGCGGATAATGCTACTGGCAAAGGAAGACGCGGCACGGTTTGGACGACCAGGACGCACGACAATCGTCGGCAACCGTACGGCTCGTCCATCGACATAGCCTTTGCGAGAGTAATCGGTGACCAGCAGTTCCCCGATGGCTTTCTGCACACCGTAGGAGTTCTCCGGCGCCTGCGGTGTGCTATCATTGACCACTGCAGGTAATGGGCCACCAAAACTCGCAATCGAGCTCGTGAACAACAGACGCGGTGGGTGGGGGAGGGCACGGCAGGCGTCCAGGACAGCCAGCGTGCCATGTAGGTTAATGCGCATCCCCAGGTCAAAATCCGCTTCAGCGGCAGCGCTGACGACAGCGGCAAAATGAAAGACACTGTGCGTGTGGTGATCAATCACCTCCGCGAGGAGCGCCCGATCGGTGATGTCACCGGTGATTGCCTGCACGCGCGCGTCTGCTGTCAGCGCCGGAGGGGGCGCCATAGTGTCCAGGAGGACAATCTTGTCTATGGCCTCTGCGGCACCCCAGGGACCGCCCAGCGTTCCCTGCTGCAGCAAGGTCTGGAGCAGACGGCGTCCTAAAAATCCTGCGCCGCCTGTAATCACAACTTTCATCGGCTTTCTCCATGCAGAAAGTGTCTCTCTCAGGAGCATGTAGCATATGACCCTGCACCAACCAGTGCATCACCTGTCACCCAGTGTCCAGCCCAAGGGGCCAGACCGCACGTTGATTATGCCCGATGGCCAGACGCAGGTAAACTCCCAGAGACGGGCACGCCATGGACTGGCGGCGCGCTTGCGCCGGCCTGGCGTGAGGCTGCTGGGCCTTCTCCTGGGATGCTTCGGCTGCGTAGCCTGCACAGGCGGGGATGACGACAAGGCCGCCAACTGGGTGCGTGATTGGCATGCCGTGGCGTTACACGCTATTGCCCTGGACCATACCCCGGTAGCGTCTGGAGACCCCCGCGTGTTTGGTGAACAGTTAGGCCCTCTGCGTACGAGCCGAGCCCTGGCCATTACGCACATCGCCATCTTTGACGTGGTGAATGCCATTGTTGGCAGGTATCAGAGCTATACAAGGCTGCCCCCGGCGCCGCCAGACACCTCGCTGAAAGCGGCGATTGCCCAGGCTGCGCACGACACCCTGGTGGCGCTCTTTCCCTCACAAGCCGCCAGCCTGAACGAGCGCCTGCGCACCTCCCTTGCCGCACTCCAGGACCGTACGGGGGCCGCTGCAGGGATCGAGCTGGGGCAGCGCGCGGCGCGGGCTATTCTCGCCCAGCGGGCCCGCGATGGGGCGCAGCACGAGGAACCGCGTGTAGGTATAGAGTTTCTGCCTGGCACAGCTCCTGGCCTCTGGCGGCCCGACCCGCTAAGCCAGGGCCGTCTGGCCTTAGGGGCACGTTGGTCTGAGGTGACGCCATTTGTCCTCCAATCGGCCGCACAATTTCGCCTGGGACCACCCCCAGCCCTCACCAGCCCAGAATACGCTGCGGCCTTCCATGAGGTACAGCGTCTTGGGGGGGATGGCCTGTTGACTCCGACCCTCCGCACACTCGAAGAAACGGTGATTGGACTCTTCTGGGCCTATGATGGCACCCCGGGCCTTGGCCCTCCGCCGCGCCTTTACAATCAAATTGCCCTGATCATTGCCACCCAGCAAGGGGCGGATGTCGTACAATTGGCGCGTGTGCTCGCACTGGTCAATGTGGCCATGGCAGATGCAGGCATCGCCCTCTGGGACTCCAAGTATTACTACCAGTACTGGCGCCCGGTGACAGGTATCCGCGAAGCGGACCCTGGTACCGGTCCGACCCTGGCGGGCGACGGCAATCGAGCCACCGTAGGTGATACGACCTTTACCCCACTGGGAGCCCCGGCCAGTAATTTGCAAGGGCCGAATTTTACGCCGCCATTTCCAGCCTATCCGTCCGGGCACGCAGGGTTTGGTGGTGCCCTGTTTCAGATTTTGCGCCAGATGTATGGTACAGATCAGATCGCCTTCAGCGTTGTCTCTGACGAATTGAATGGCAGTACCCAGGATAATCTCGGCAACGTCCGCCCGCGTCTCCCACGGCATTTTCACTCCCTGACAGAGGCCGAGGAGGAAAATGGCCAGAGCCGCATCTATTTGGGGATTCACTGGGCCTTTGACAAAACTGAGGGCATGGCTCAGGGACGGCGCGTGGCCGATTACGTCTTCCGCCATGCCTTTGTCCCTGTGCCGTGATTGAGGTGCCCATGCTGACCAGATGGCGCCAATGGTTCCAGGCTCTCACCCCCCTGTCGCGGCGTCTTCCCGTGCAGGGTCCACCACGATCCCCTCGCGTCGGGAGGGTGCACTTCGGCGCCATGCGCCGCCTGCACCCCATAGGGCGTAATTTTGGCCTGGCCTGGGGGCAATGTATTGACCGCTATTACATTGAGGCATTCCTGGCCCGCTGCGCTGACGATATTGCCGGGCATGTGCTGGAAATCGCCGATGCCACCTATACCAGACGTTTTGGCGGGGAGCGTGTGCTGCAGTCCGATGTCTTACACATTGACCCACAACATCCAGGTGCCACCATCACTGCGGACCTCACCTGTGCCGACCAGCTCCCCTCGGCAACCTTTGACTGCCTCATTGTGACGCAGACCTTGCAATTTATCTATGACGTCCGTGCGGCCTTGCGGACCCTGTATCGCATGCTCAAGCCTGGCGGAGTGCTGCTGGCTACGTGCCATGGCATCAGCCAGATTGCCCGATGGGATATGGATCATTGGGGAGAATACTGGCGTTTTACGTCACTCTCGGCTCACAGACTGGTCACCGAAGTGTTTCCGGCCTCGCACACGAGAGTGCAGGCACACGGCAATGTTCTGGCCGCGACAGCGTTCTTGCAGGGACTCGTGTCCACGGAGCTGCAACAGGCAGAGCTCGATTACCACGATCCTGATTACGAGGTGCTCATTACCATCCGGGCGGTGAAGCCGCGCGCCTAACGGCGGCGGCTTGCGCTCTCCTCTACAGCTCAAACGTCTTCACCCAGACCCCTGGCGAACCCGTCGTATGCCGCATGTGCGGTCGGATACGATGGGTGACTGGCGAAATGTCACGCTGCGCCTCCCAGGCCGCGCTTTCCGACACCTGCGGATGCTCAAATTCGTAGAGGGTCATGTAGGTAGGACTGCCTTCCACCGCCCGGTACCGTCGGCCACGAATGACACCTGCTACGGTCTCGTAATTGGGAATATAGATAGTATTGTACCAGGAATTGAACTCGCCATCGATCTCTGCGGGGACATCCATCCGGCCAATCTGCAAGGCAGGTGCCATCGGGCTCTCGGCAACTTTTGGTGTCACCGTACTGGGATGGATGAGGGTATAAGCATTGCGGATAAACGTTGTGCCAATCACATTGGGCGAGCAGCGTTGCGTCCACGGCGTCGGGTGGGCGCTCGCGTGTTTATAGGCCTCGCTCTGCAGCACCTCGACGTTTTCTAATTCATAGTAGGCCAGGTGTTTGGGGCCCCCTTTGACAGCTTCGTAGCGTGCTGCACTTAAAAAACCAGGAATGGCCATGCGCTCTGCCAGGTGTTCTTCGTTATACCAGCGGTGAAAATCGGCTTCTTTGTCGGTGGGAATATCACACCAGACCATTAAGAGGCCGGTGCCTTTTTTGCGAGCCATACGCGCTTCCTCCAGCAGACCTGATGTTTGCAACTGTACAAGACAGGGACATCTTGGGTGCCACTATAGCAGAAATTGCACACGCTATATACCGTGCCCTCGTCTTTCAGACACTGGCGTGGTATAACCCTTAGAGGGTAGTTGATACACCCAGTATGCATGATGTCTTTTTTGCGGAGATGATACTATGTCCCGTGGTCCATGGCAGGGCTACTTCTGGAGAGTGTTCAGTGTCGGGCTCCTCTGCAGTATGTTCGGAGCCATGCCTCTGCAAGCCCAAGAAAACGCCACCATTCACTTTCGTTGGGGTTTTGGAGTGTTTGCCCAGGAAGGTAAAGCCACCACGCTCACGTCCATCAAAGAAGATACCACCCTCAAGACCGGGCAGGAATTCAAGCTCTTTGTCGAGCTCCTGGCCCCGTGCTATGTTTACGTGCTGCATCACGGCCCGCAGGAGGAGGTGCAGCTCTTGTTTCCCTACGACAGAGCGCGCTTCCCGGCTGACTATCCCATCGGCAAAGTGTATGCCATGCCGTCAGAGCACGATGCCAGGTACCGCATCAACGCACCAGCAGGCCGCGAAACGTTTTATATCTTTGCTGCAGCGCAGCGTTTGACAGAGCTGGAGCAGCAGCTCGACGCCTACGCCACGACGCCGCCAGTGGACCAGCCTCGCGTGGCAGCCGCCATTGTCAAAGACGTGCGCAATCTGATCAGACAACACCGCGCCGCTGTCCAGCCAGGACGTCCGGTGCCCATCGCTGGCAATCTCCGCCTGGATGTCGAAGGGGTAGAGATTCAGGCGCAGACCTTCTATAGTAAGACCATTACCATTGAACACCAGTAAACTGCGCACCCTGTGGCTCGTGCTGGGCGTCGCTGCGAGCGCCTGGCTCGGCAGCCATGTGTGTTTCTGGCTCTTACCCAATGTGTTTGAGACCTGGAATGCCCAGACGATCGATCAGCTCTTTGCGCTACGTAACCGCATAGAACGCCTCCGCCCAGCGTATGACAACACCATTGTCCATGTGGATCTCGACAACAACACCATTCAGCGCCTCCAAACCTTCTACCTCGATCGGTCACACTATGCGCAGGTGGTACGCAACCTCGCCACCATAGGCGTGGCAGCCCAGGTGTATGATTTTATTTTTGCGGCGCGGGCTAAATCTGCCGACGAAGATCAGGCATTCATTGAGGCTACGCGTGCTGCCGGCCAGGTGTATTTTGGCCTCGCTTTGGCACTCGACAGAGCGGGTCAAGCCACCCAGCGCCAGCAGCCCTCACGGCTGGAAGACCAGCGCTATGTCGAGCGTACGGCCTGGTCCCTGACAGTCCAGGGGGATGCCAGCGGGCTCTATACCGGGACTGATCCGGTGAATACCTTTGTCGACTTAGCCACCGCGGCACGTGGACTGGGGTATCTCAGTTCTACGTCTGATCGTGATGGTGTATTACGCCGCTTACCGCTCGTGGTGCGCTATAAAGACGCTTTCTATCCTAGCATTGCCTTTCGCGTCATGTGTGACTATCTCGGGGTGCCGCCCGCACGTATTGTCGTCGTGCCAGGACGCCATATTCGCCTCCAAGGAGCGCGGCGACCTGGCGCCACGGCTGCGCGGGATATCGTCATCCCGATTGATCGTCGGGGGAGCATGCTGGTGAACTACGTCGGAGCCTGGGAGCGTCTGCAGCATGTCCCGTTGGAGCGCATTGTGCTGGCCTCGAAGGATCGGGTGGACCTGGAGCTGTTGCAGGAAGATCTGGCAGGCAAGATCGTGGTGGTAGCGGATGTCTCCACGGGCACCTCGGACGTTGGCGCTATGCCGCTCGATGCCAACTTCCCCTTAAGTGGTCTGCATTCAAACATCATGCACACCATTCTGACCGAACAGTTCCTGCGAGAGCTGTCAGAGTCTGAAATGCTCGTTGTGGAAGGGCTGCTGTTAGGCGTGTTGTGGCTGCTCGCGTGGCGCTGCCGTTCGGTGACCTTTGCTCTCGGCGCGTCGGGGCTGGCCCTCGGGTATGTAACCCTGGCGGTTCTGGGATTTCTCTTTGGCCATGTCACTACCAACCTCATACGTCCATTACTGATGTTGGGCGCTGCCACAGGGGCCATCGTGATACAACGCTACGTCGCGGAGGAAAAAGCCAGGCTGGAGGGCTTACGCCAGCGTGATTTCGTCCGTGATACGTTTGGACGCTATTTGAGTCCGGACGTGGTGGAAGAGCTACTGGACTCCCCCACTGGCCTGACCATGGGTGGCGAAGTACGAGAAATCACCCTCCTGGTCTCAGACTTACGGGGTTTTACCTCCCTGGCAGCACGCCTGTCACCCCCGGAAGTCATTGCCATGCTGAATCGCTATTTTGAGCGCATGATTGACGTGATTGCACACTACCGGGGCACCGTCGATGAATTGCAAGGCGATGGTATGCTGACATTTTTTGGCGCTCCCTTCGCAGCGCCCGACGACCCCGAGCGCGCTGTAGCCTGTGCCCTGGCCCTACAACTGGCGCTCATCGAGTTTAACGACGCCCAACGCCAGAGGCAGCTCCCAGAACTCGCCATGGGCATTGGGATCAACACGGGTGCAGTGATCGTGGGGAACATCGGCTCCCTCAAGCGCTCGAAATACGGCGCCGTGGGCACGGCCATTAATACCGCCTACCGTATCGAATCACATACCGTTGGCGGCCAGATCCTGATCAGCCCCAGTACGTACGAGCGGGTGCGCTCCCTGGTACGCGTGCGCAGTACGATGCAAGCCCAATTTAAGGGTCTAGAGCAGCCGGTGACGCTGTACGATATTAGCGGTCTCGGCCCTCCCTACCATCTCGCCTTACCGGATAAAACCCAGGCCCCTCTGGTGACCCTGTCAACGCCGTTACCCATGGCGTGCTTTGGCATAGAGGGCAAGATTGTCGCGGACACTCCACTGCCCGGCACAGTGCTACGCCTGGCGGGAGCCCATGCAGCGGAGGCCATGCTGGCGGGAGCCATGGCCGCCTATAGCAACGTCAAGCTACGCCTGGAACCCGCGGGACGTGCCCCCCTCACGGATGTCTATGCCAAGGTCGTTACCAGCGAAAGCCGGTCACCGCAGGAGACGCTTGTCCACCTGGAGTTCACCGCTCTGCCCGACGAGGCACAGGCCTTCTTGCAGCGTGCCAGTCAGGGGGAGAGTCACAGCAGTGATCGTGCAACGCCTGCCCCAGCAGAGTCCTCGCAATCGATCTAAGCCGCCGTGTGCAGAGCGATGCTTGCCGCTGCCTAGGGACTTTGGTAGACTCCGCTGTACACGTCGCTGTCAGCGTGGGATGTCACGCGAGGAGAGCGTATGGCCTAGCGTGCTTTCACCCTGCTCAGTGCGCAGCATGCGTTTGCGCTCCGGCGCACTGCAATGCGCACGCTCTTCGCAGACATTGTCGCATAGGATATCGCGCAGATTCTGGGGATTCTGGCGAATGGACGGGACGCCTCTCGACAGGGGATGCGCTCCTACGTGGCTCTCAGGTGAGCGCCATCTCGACGTGTGGCTCTGCTTGCGCTAGACTCTGCCCATGATCCATGCACCCATCTAAAATTTGTGCCCTCATCGCAAAGTACCATATATACTAAAGGTTACCACGTATGGCCAGTGAACTCCCGAAGCAATACGAGCCGTCCGCTATTGAACAGCAGATCTATGACCGCTGGCTTGCCGCAAAAGCGTTTGCGGCGTTTCCCGATGCACGGCCGCAGCGTTATGTCATCATGATGCCGTTGCCCAACGTCACTGGTGCCCTGCACATGGGGCACGCCATGGATAACGTCATGCAAGACCTGTTGAGCCGCTGGCATCGTATGATGGGAGACAATACGCTGTGGATGCCTGGCACAGACCACGCCGGTATTGCCACCCAGGCGGTGATCGAAAAACGCCTGTTGGAACTCGAAGGCAAGACGCGCCATGATGTCGGACGCGAGGGCCTGGTACAGCGCATCTGGGAGTGGAAGGACCAATATCAGAAGCGTATTGTAAGCCAGCAGCAGGCCATGGGCTGTGCATGTGACTGGGATCGCCAGCGTTTTACCATGGATGACATCTGTGTTCGGGCGGTGCGCTGGACGTTTTTCAAGATGTTCCAGGACGGCTTGATTTTTCGCGGCAATCGCCTGGTCAACTGGGATTGCCAGTTGCAAACTGCCGTGTCAGACGACGAGATTGTTTACGAAACCGTGCAAGGCCATTTTTACTATCTACGCTACCCGGTCATGGATCCTCAACCGGACGAACCGGCGTATGTGGTGGTGGCCACGACGCGTCCGGAAACCATGCTGGGTGATACGGCAGTAGCCTGCCATCCGGATCCAGCCGGGGCGCTAGCGGCGAGCATCGAGGACGTGCAGCGCAAACTCGCCGTGGCTCAGGGGCGCGAACGCGTGGCCCTAGAAGAGGAACGCGCACGTCTAGAGCAGCGTCGCGCTACGCACTTGCCGACGCTCCTCAAGCTGGTCGAGATGGCGCGCAACGGGAGGCAGATCCGCTTGCCGTTGCTCAACCGTGTTGTGCCACTGATCTGTGACGACTGGGCGAAGCCCGAGTTGGGCAGCGGTTGTGTCAAAATCACACCAGCGCATGACCCCAACGACTATGCGGTGTGGACGCGACATCAACAAGCAATCGACTGTATCAATATCCTCAACGAAGACGGCACACTCAATGCCAACGCCGGTCCCTACGCCGGGCTGGACCGCTTTATCGCGCGGCAGCACGTCGTGGCAGATCTACGTACCCAGGACCTGCTCGACGCTATGGAAGAGCGTGCCATTGAACTGGGGCATTCCGATCGCTCGAAAACGCCAATCGAGCCCTATCTCTCGCAGCAGTGGTTTGTGCACATGGGCGATGTCGAGGGCGGGGTGGTGTGTGGCCGTGGCACGGCCACAGAGTTCCGCGCTCCAGGACTGGCCCAGGCGGCCATGGATGCGGCCTCTGGTGCCTGGCGCTCTGCCAGTGGACGCCAGGTGACCTTTCATCCGGATCCGGTGCGTTATGGTAATACCTACCTGCAATGGCTTGCTGAAAAACGTGACTGGTGCATCAGCCGGCAGCTCTGGTGGGGTCATCGCATCCCGATCTGGGTTGGAAATTATGCGGGTGCAGCGTTGCAACAAGCGCTTACCACCCTGACACGTCACCTCGCCCGGCCCGATTGCTGTGCGCGCCTTACCTGGCCGGACGGTACTAGTGAGCTCCTCCAACCCGCGCAGTTCCCTGCGGACCTGGCATCTCGTGCAGGAGCAGAGCCCGTGGAATTGCTGGTCTGTCTGCGTGATGCTCACGCAGAAGCCGAGGTGTTACCGGCACTGACTGCCCTGGGCCTGACGCAGGATCCAGACGTCCTCGACACGTGGTTCTCCAGTGGTCTGTGGCCCATGAGCACCCTGGGCTGGCCCGACCCGGCCAGTGCTGCAGTGGATGCGGGTCAAGCACCGCTTGGGAGCCAGCAGGGTCACGCCGATTGCCTGGACTATTATTATCCTGGTGCCTGCCTGGTCACCGGCCGCGACATCATCACCCTATGGGTGGTGCGTATGGTGCTCATGGGGCTGTATAACATGGGCGATGTGCCATTCACCGATGTGTTCATCCATGCCAATATCCTCGATGGCAAGGGCGAACGCATGAGTAAGTCCAAGGGCAATGGCGTGGACCCGGTGGACATCATCGAGCGCTATGGCACCGATGCTATGCGCTACGTGCTCTGTGACATGCAAACCGGTATGCAGGACATTCGCCTGCCGGTGCAG
>Ga0194121_10005892_pt1 | contig 16663 bp, 15 predicted proteins | sample TA2MahCa50mmetaG_FD_148609 | JGI IMG/M metagenome (GOLD analysis project Ga0194121, IMG submission 148609) | Freshwater microbial communities from Lake Tanganyika, Tanzania - TA2015020 Mahale Deep Cast 50m | ecosystem: Environmental > Aquatic > Freshwater > Lake | place: Tanzania: Lake...
GGGTCGGGCGCGGGGCGCGGGCGCCGATCGGTCGGCGCCGGTGGGCAGGCAAACCGGCTTAGTGGCCGGTCACCTGGATCGACTGCATCTCGGTGATCGCGAGGCCGGTCGGGTGCGCGGCGCACTGCCAGACCACCTGCGTGAACAGCGGGCCCGTGCCCGGCGGCACGCCGATCAGGTTGATCGGCAGGACCGCCTCGCCGGCGGCGTTGGTGATCGCACCGAAGGTCACGAGGCTCGCCGAGCCGGGGATCAGGTGCAGCAGGCTGCCGCCGAAGATCGGCAGGCCCGCCGGGTTGAACACCCAGTCGACCGCGAAGATCACGAATGTTGCCGGCGGCAGGTTCCTCACCCACAGACCGAAGCCGGCGTTGCCGGTCGTCATCGGCGAGGTCGTCATGTAGGTCGGCGTGATGCCGCCACACGTGCCGCTCGGGCCCGGTTGGCTGGCGGCACGACCGATGAACGCGAGGCCGGTCGGCGCGATGCCGCCGTTGGGACGGACCGGCGCGGCCGGCGTCGAGACGTCGCGCATCGCCGGGCCGGCGCAGACGTAGATCGCGCGCAGACCGAAGGCGTTGAGTTGCGTTGTCTTGTCGATGCAGACGTCGCCGGCGATGCCGGGCATCGCCATCGGGCCGATCGGCGGCGCGACCAGCACGCCGCCGAGCGTGCAGTTGAACACGAGGCCGTTGGTGTCGCAGACGAACAGCGTGTTGGTGACGCTGTCGTAGTCCATGCCGCTGAGTGGCGCCGGCAGGAACGGCAGCACGAACGGCGGCACGACGATCGGCGTGCCGGGCACGGGCGTGATGCCGACGACGATGCCACCGCCTGAGGCGACGTAGAGGATGTTCGCGACCGGGTTGAGCGCCATGCCGCAGATCGGACCGCCGGTGATCGCCAAGACGGCGCCTGCGATCGGGAACGTCGGGCCCGGCGCGCCGCCGAGGGCGAAGTTGGGCGAACTCTGCGACGTGAGGATCAGGCCGTTGGTGTGCCAGATGCGGTTGCGCAAGCCGTCGTAGGTGGCGTCGCCGGCCGGCGCGTTGGCGCCGACGACCGCCGGCAGCGGGGTCGCGATCATGTAGCCCGGGTCGGGCGGCAGGACGCCAGCCACGATCGGCGACAGGATCTGGGTCTCGAAGAACATGCCCGTGCCGGCCGGCGCCGGGTCGTAGGTGACGACGTGCTGGGCGGCGGCGGTGGCGGCGAGGGCGAACGGGAGAAGGGAGTCGAGGCGCATTGGAGTGTCCTTTGGGTTGGTGACACCCCGGAAGGACGGTCCGCGGCGGAACGCACGCGGCCGGCGCGAAAATCCTGCGGCGGGCGCAGGCGGTTTGGGGGCCAGTCCGTTCGTCGGGCTGATGGGCTGGCTACAGGGTTGCGCGCCGTCCGCGGCGACCCGGCGCAGCGCCAGCGGCGACGGCGGCGCCAAGCGCGATCCGCTCGGCGTCAGCGATCCGGGCGTCAACGCCTGTTCTTTGTCGGCGCCCTGGGCAGCGGCCTGCGCGCGTCACTGGACGTCCGTACGGAGTGGTTCGCCGTCGGTGCATCGCACGCGCACAGCTTGGCGATCCTGAACGCCCCCGCGCTGATCGACTTCACCATGTATACGACCTCCGCCGTGTCCCAAGTGCGGGTGGTCACCACGCTCGGCGCGATCACCAGTAACGGCAACAAGGGGCGTGATCGGCAATCTGTGACGGCCTGAGCCGGGCGACCTATCGTCGTCGCCGTCGGATCGGTCGCGGTTCCGCCCGTGCTATCGGCGGTGAGGCGCGTCGGTTTGAGGTCTGCGTCCCGCTTGGGGACGCTGGTGGTCCCGCCGGCCGCACGCGCACAATCCGCGAGGTTTGCTCGGCTTGGTCGACTGATCCAGTTGTCCGAGGGGAACCATGCGTAGCCACCCATTGCTCGCCGCCGCCTTCGTCGTCACCGCCAGCGTCACCGTCGCTCAGATCGCTATCCCGGCGCACAACAACGTCTACAACGGCTACAGCCGCGGCCTGCACTTCGCCGCGCAGACGTCGTTCTACATCACCGCGCTCGATCTCCCGACTATCGCGCGGCAGGTCGGCGACACGGCGAGCTACCTCGTGCGCGTCAACGGCGCGACGGCGCTGTGGAGCGTCGGCAACGCCGGCCAGATCGCGACGAGCATTCAGGTGGCGCCCGGCGACCTCGTCGACGTCATCGCCAACTGGTCGGCGGCGGCGGCCGGCAGCTTCTCGGCGCGCAACTCCTACGGCTCGGGGATGGCCGGCGCCGGCGCGGCGCCGTACGTGGCGCTCATCGAAGGCGTGCCGCACACGCTGATGCGCTGCGGCTGGCAGTGGGACATCGGCGACCCAACGTGGGCTGGCAATGGCTCGAGCGGCACGTACCTCGCGCCGACCACTGGCCAGATCGGCCGCGTGCTGGTGACAACGTCGCCGTCGGCGAACGGCGTGCTCGCGACCAATGCCGTCCTCGGCCATGGCTGCGTCGCCGCCTACAACTCGTTCTACGAATCGTTCGCAACTGCCTTGCCGGCGTCGACGGCGCTGACCGGCGGCGTGCTGCTGCTGATCCCGACTGCCTCGGGCTACCAGGGCTCGTGGCTACCGGGTTCGGCGAGCGCGTTCTTCGTGCCGCCGGTCGCGGGCGTCGCGCTCGCCACGGGCGACGACGGCGTCGTCGCCTACCCGATTGCGTCCGGCGCGTTTGCCACGGCGCAGGGGCCGCAGACGCAGTTGCTCGTCAGCGGCAACGGCATCGTCGCCTGGGGCGGCGCTGCCATCGACTATCCAGGCAGCAACAGCTACACGCCGAGCCCCGGCGCCATGCTGAACAGCACGCTCGGCGGCGTGTACTTCTGGCACGACTACAACGTCACCGAGGCGGGCAGCGGCCAGATCCTCGCCGAAGAAGCGCAGGGCGTGCTCTACCTGACCTGGAACGGCGTCGAGAGCTATGCCAGCCCGGAGACCGCCAACCCAAGCACTGTGCAGGCGCAGTTCGACCTCGCGACGGGCATCGTCCGCCTCGTTTTCGTCAGCGTCGACAGCAACGTGACCAGCGCCTATGGCTCGGCGCACGTGATCGGCGTGTCGGCGCCCGGTCCGTCCAACAATCCGGGCACGGTGCCGCTGGCGACCGGGTCGGCGACGCAGTTGTTGGCACAGAGCCCAGAGGTCGCGCCGCTGGCCGTTTCCGGTGTTTCGCGCCCGGTCCTGGGCACAGCCTGGACGCTGCAGGTCAGCAACATCCCGGCGACCGGACTCGTCGGCGTCGACGTCATCGGCCTCAGCGACCCGGGCATCAACGACCTGTCCTCGCTCGGCGCCCCGGGCTGCGGCCTGCGCGCGTCGCTGGATGTGATGAACGTTTGGACCGGCACGACGCACACGTTCAGCCTGCCGATCCCGACCAACCCGGCGCTCCTCAACTTCAACCTGTACACGACCTCGGCCGTGTTCCAGTTCCCCCCGGTCAACGCATTCGGCGCGATCACGGCCAACGGCATCCAGGGCAAGATCGGCGACTTCTGAGCGACGTCGCCAACGCGTCGGGCGCCGCCTGACGCCGCATCGCCGGCCGCGTCGTCCCTCGGGGCGGCGCGGCCGGCGGCGCTTCTGGGCGCCACGCGAGCGGCCTATGGCGCGTGCCGAACAGCACATTCGGCCGCAACCGTTCGCCTACTTCGCCGACGGCCACCCGGAGTATTCGGCCGCAACCGTTCGCCTACTTCGCCGACGGCCACCCGGAGTCCGCCGACTGCGACGACAACTGCGCCCGCCAGACGGCGGCGCGCGTACGCTGCCGGCATGAGCCACGACCCGTTCGCGCGCCTGCGCCTAGAGTACGGCGACGCGCCACTACCGTTCGAGACGTCGCCCGGCGAACCGATCGGACTGCTCGCCCTCTGGATCGACGAAGCAGCCGCCGCCGGCGTCGGCGAGCCAAACGGCATGGCGCTCGCGACCGTCGACGGCGACGGCCAGCCGCACTGTCGCGTCGTGCTGTGCAAGGGCTTGGACGCACGCGGCATCGCGTTCTTCACCAACCGGCAGAGCGACAAGGGCGCGCAGTTGGCCGCCAATCCGCGCGCGGCGGCGACGTTCTGGTGGCCGGCGCCGCGCAACCGGCAGGCGCGGCTCGTCGGCCGCATCGAGATCTGCGCCGAAGCCGAGTCCGACGCGTACTTCGCCAGCCGGCCGCGTCGCTCGCAGCTGTGCAGCGCCGCGTCGCCGCAGAGCCGCGTCGTGCGCGATCGCGCCGAGTTGGAAGGCATGGTCGACGCGCTCGCCGCGCAGGTCGGCGACGGGCCGGTGCCGCGGCCGGCGCATTGGGGCGGGTACCGGCTCGTGCCCGAGTCGGTCGAGTTCTGGCAGGGGCGCGATGGCCGCCTGCACGATCGCCTGCGGTACCGGCGCGACGGCGGCGGCTGGACGCGCGAGCGGCTCGCGCCCTGAGGCGCGTTGGCGCGCTTCCCCGCGCCGACGGCGCGGCGTAGGGTGCGCGCATGACACCGCTACGCCTCGTCGCCGTCCCGTTCTTCGCCTTGTTCGCCGGCTGCGCCGCCGGCCCGGCCGCGCCTGACGTCGTAGAGCTGTGCAACGGCGTCGACCTCGCCGGCTGGCACGCCGACGTGCCGGCAGCCGACGGCGGCGCCAAGGTCGCGCCGTCGTTCGAGGTCGTCGATGGCATGCTCGTCAGCTGCGGCAAGCCGGAAGGCCACCTGATCACCGACGCGGTCCACCGCGACTACCGGCTGACGGTCGAATGGCGCTGGCCGGGCGAGCCGGGCAACTGCGGCATCCTGGTGCACAGCTCCAAGCTGCGCCGGCTCTACGGCCAGTTCCCGCAGTCGATCGAGTGCCAACTGCACGTCGGCAACGCCGGCGACTTCTGGTGCATCGGCGAGGACATCGCCGTGCCGGACATGGTCGCGCGCCGCGGCCCGAAGGAGAAGTGGGGCGCCGACGAGCAGCACGCGCGCCGCATCAAGAACCTGACCGACGGCAGCGAGAAGCCGCTCGGCGAGTGGAACGAGATGGTGATCGAGTGCCGCGGCCGCACGATCACCATCTGGGTCAACGGCCAGCTGGTGAATCAGGGCACGGACTGCACGGCTGACCGCGGCCAGATCGCGATCCAGGCCGAGGGCGCGCGCTGCGAGTTCCGTCGGCTCGACCTACAGCCGCTGTGAGCGTCAGCGTCGGCGCGGCGGTGAGCCCGGCGCGCGGGTCCGTCAGTCGACCCATTCGGCGATGAACAGGTTCGTCTCGCCGTCCTTGGCGTGGTAGCGATTGCTCGCCCAGACCAGGTGCTTGCCGCTCGGCGAGAACATCGGAAACGAGTCGAACTCCTCGCTGAAGGTCACCTGCTCGAGGCCGCTGCCGTCGACGTTGACGAGGAACAGGTTGAAGCGGCGCGCGGCGCTGCGGTCGCCGGTCTTCGCCGCCTGCTCCATGCCCTTCATGTTGCTGGCGAACAGGATCTTCTTGTCGCCGGGCAGGAAGAACGGCGCGAAGTTGGCGGCGCCGTTCTTGGTGATCTGGCGGAAGTTGCCGCCGTCGCGGTCGCAGACGCAGATCTCCATGTTGGACGGGCGAACGATCTGCTGCGTCAGCAGCGCCGCATTGTCGGCCACCTGCTTGTCGTCCTTGGGGAACGCCGAGCGCAGCACGAGCATCGTGCCGTCGTGCGAGAAGAACGCGCCGCCGTCATACCCGGGGCGATTGGTGACGCGCTTCACGTTGCTGCCGTCGGCGGCCATCGTGTAGAGCTCGAGGTCGCCGTCGCGCACCGACGTGAACACGAGGTCGCCGGTGACCGGGCACACCGTTGCCTCGGCGTCGTAGCCTGGCGTCTTGGTGAGCGGCACGAGGTCGCCGCCGTCCGGCGTCGCGCTGAAGATGTCGTACTCCTGGTGCACCGCCCACTCGTAGCCGCGGCCAGTCATCTTCACGACCGGCGGCGCGTCGCCGGTGTGGTGCGTCGAGCCGAAGACGATGCGGCGGTCGCCCTGCAGGAAGTACGCGCAGGTCGTGCGGCCGGTGCCCGTGCTGACGCGCTTCTGGTTGCCGGCGGCGAGGTCGAGCACGTAGATCTGGTCGGCGGGCATCGACGCGTCGCGGCGCTGGAAGATCAGCTTGGTGCCGTCGTGCGACCAGTAGGCCTCGGCGTTCTCGCCGTCGAAGGTCAGCTGGCGGACGTTGCGCAGGTGCGGCTCGTCGGTGCGCGCCGGCGCGGGCTTGCCGGCGGCGACGACAAACGGCTTCGCCGGGGCGTCGCCATCGGTCGTGGACGGCGGAGTCGCGCAAGCGGCGAGGGCCAGAAGGGCGGACAGCCAGAGCGGGCGCTGCATGGCGTCATGCTGGCCCTGCGGCCCGGGCGGCGCAATGCTGAGCTCGCGCCGCGCGTCACGTCTGCGTCATGCGGGCGCGCGCGTTGGTGGCCTCAGCCGTTGGCGCTGGCGATCTGGCCGATCGAACCGGCCTCGATCTCGGTGAAGCCGAGCACGCGGCGCTCCTGCGGCGTCAGGTCAGGGAACGACGCGAGGAAGTGCGCGCGGTTCTGCTGGATGAAGGTGCGTACGCGGCGCAGCAACTTTTCCGGGTCCTGCACCTGCAGCAGGCCGGTGCGGCCGAGCGCTGCGATCGTGCCGCGGGCCGACAGCTTGTCGGTCTCCTCGGGCACGAGGCGTTCGTCGTCAAGCCAGAACTCGGCGCGCACCTCGAAGAACGACACGAGGTTCCGCAGGTGCGGCAAGGTGATCGCCGAGCGACCCTTGCAGATGTCGGTCGCCGTCTGCGGCGACACGCCCAATGCCCTGGCGAGATCCCGTTTCTTGAGGCGACGCTGCTCGAGCAGAGCAGTGATCTTCTCGTGGATGAGGACCATCGACGGCCTAGGATACCGTCCGCGTGCGCGCCGCTCACCATACAACCTGCCAAAGCTGCGCCGCGCTTGCGCTGGTCGCCACCTTGGTCGGCTGCGCGACCGAGGAGTTGGCGCCTACGACCTGGCCGCCGGCCGACTTCCGCATCGAGTACGAGGAACTGGCCGCACGCGATGGCCGGGTCGTGCCGGTGCGGCGCTTCGCGGTCGACGCCAGCGGGCTCGCCGTCTACGCCACCGCCACGGGGGTGGTCGTCGACGCTGCCGGCGCGCCGGGGGCGGAGCAGCCAGCGAACCCGCCCCCGCCGCTCGTCCTGCCCGTGTACGACCGTGTTTGCGCCTACCAGCTCGTGCCGGAATGCGTCCGCGCCCTCGCGCGCAAGCTGCATCGGCTAGGGATTGGCACGTTGGACGCCGGGCCAGCGGACTGTCGCGCCGGGACCGCGCCGGGGGCGCGCCTGCGGTGGTGTGCGTTCACCGACAAGCGCGAACTCGGTGTCGCGACCGACGTCGAGTGGGCGCTCGGCGAGATCCTGTATGTCCTGGCCGCGCACCTGCCGCCCGGCGAGCCGCCGCTGGTCGGGTGCGATCCGGCGCGCAAGGTCGAGGCGGTCTTGCAGGGCGTGCCGACGCCAGTCCTCGGCGCCGGCGCGACCGACTTCTGGTGGCAGCGCGCCGTCGCCAAAGTCGACGACGACGCGCTGTGGGCCGCGGCGTTCGCCTGCGCGGTTGCGGACGGCATGGGCAACGGCGAGATCACGTCCGGCCGGGGAGCCAAGGACGTGCTGCAGAGGTGGCGCGCAGCGCGCCAGGGTCGCCCGCTCGCCGCGCCGTGGTCCGACGAGGCGCTAGAGCGCATGGTGCCCCTGACGTTTCTCTGGTAGCGCGGGGGCGCGGGCAGCGGCAGGAGCGGCACACGGGGCGGCCGCTCCCGCGGCGGTGATCACTTCGCCGGGGCGAAGGCGAGCATGCCCGACATCTTGCCGAACGACAGCCACGCGCCGGCGCCGTTGTCGGTGGCGTGCAGCAGCATCTGCAGGCGCTTGCTCTCGTGCTCGCCGGTCTTCAGCTCGAGCTTGGTCGTCGTGACCTTGTCGCCCGACTTGAAGTTGAGGCTCCAGGCGAGGTCGTCGCCGATGGTGAAGAAGACGTCGTAGGTGCCGGCGGCCAGCGTGGCGTCGCCGCACGTGCAGTCGATCGACGACGTGAATTTGCCGAGCGGGGCGTTGGCGGCGCTGTTGTTCACGCGCGTGCGGGCGCGGGCGCCTTTGTCCTTGTCGGCGATGGCCGTCATCGTCTTGCCGTCGGCCCAGGTGATCGACGTGTAGTCGAGCGACATCTTGGCGTCGCCGATCGTGATCGACTGGCTGAGCGCCGGCGCGTTGCTGTTGGTCGAGCCCATCTTCTGGGCGAAGGCCGGCGCGCACAGGGCGGCGGCGAGAGCGAGCGAAAGGAAGGACTTCATGGTCGTGGGTGGGTCGGGGGTTGGTTCGCCGCGGACTGGTCGTCCTGCGGGGGCGGCGAGTCTACGCGCCGTTCGCCGGCCCTGGCGCAGCGGAGGCGCGGATTTCTCCGTCCTGCCAGCGCCGGTAGGTCTCGGCCGCGACCAGCAGGTAGAGGCCGTGGCCCAGGTCGGCGCGGCCGGCGCGGTGCAGGTCGACGGCGCGCGCGATCCCGCCCGGGCGCAGGTGCGGCCGCTCGCGGGTGCGCGGTTCGGCCAGCAGGTCCAGCCACGGCAGGTCGCCGCGGAACCAGCGGTCGAGCGGCAGGGCGAAACCGCGCTTGGGCAGCTTGGTCACCGCCGGCGGCAGGTCGGGGAACGCCGCGCGCAACAAGGTCTTGCCGAGACCCTTGCGGCCGGCGGCGAGGGCGAGGTCGACGACGTCGCGGTCGAGGAACGGGCAGCGGGTCTCGAGTCCTGCGGCCATGCCGGCGACGTCGACCTTCGGCAGCAGGTCGAGGCGCAGGTAGCCGGCGAGGTCGGCGGCCTGCGCGGCGAGCACGCGATCGCCGGCCGGGGCGGCGGGCGGTGTCGCTTCGCGGCCTGCGTCGGCGAGCACGAGGTCGGCGAACGCCGGCGGCGTCACCGCCAGCAGCGACGCCGCCGGATCGGCGGCGACGGCCGCGCGCAGCCAGCGGGCGGCGTAGCTGTTGGCCAGGCGCGGCGCCAACGGGCGCAGCCACGGCAGCGCGACGTGCCGCGCGAGCGCGCGGTAGCGGCGATAGCCAAGGAACAGTTCGTCGGCGCCTTCGCCGCCGAGCAGCACGCGGACGCCGTCGGCCGCGGCGGCGCGGCAGAGCGCGTGCGCGGCGAGGATCGACGGATCGCCGAGCGGCATGCCGGCGCAGGCGGTGAGGCGCGGCAGCGCCAGCAGCGCGTCGGGGCCGATGTCGACGGGGCGCAGCGGCAGCCGGCATGCGGCGGCGACGGCGGCGGCGGCGGGCCGTTCGCGGCCGTCGTCGCCGGCGGCCTGCAACTGGTAGGCGGGCACCGCGCGGCCGACGTCGCGCAGTGCGAGCGCGAGGCAACTGCTGTCGACGCCGCCGGAGAGCGCCAGCGCGACCGGCACGGTCGCGTCGCTGCTGCGCGCGACGCTGGCGACGAGCGCGGCGCGCACGCTCGCCGGCGTTGCCAGTGCGGCGGTCGCGGGCACGCAGCTCGTCGGCGCGTTTGCCGACGCGAGCCACGGCCCGCACCAGCCGAACGCGCGCGCGTGGGTCGAGAGCGGCGCGCCGCGCTGCGGCGCCGCGACCAGCCGCAGGCCATCCGCCAGTTCGATCGGCGCGTCCTGCTGCCAGCCGCGGCGCAACCATTCGCGCAGGCGCGCGCGTGGCCACGGCGCGATGACGCCGAAGGCGCGCAGGGCCGCAGGGGTCGACGCGAAGGCGACCAGCCGTTCGCCGTCGCCGCGCTGCTCGACGATGCACCACAGCGGCTTCTCGCCGAAGCGGTCCTGGCCGAAAACCAGTTCGCCGGTCGCCGCGTCGGCGACGGCGTAGGCGTGGTGGCCCCGCATCGTCGCCAGCGCGTCGGCGGCGCCGGTGGCGACGGCGAGCAGCGGCAGCCACGCATCGTTCGGTGGCGGCGTGCGCGCGCCGGCGCGCGGTCGCAGCCGCGGCCAGAGCCCGCGCGCGTCGGCGATCGTGCCGTTGAGCGCGCCGACGAAGCGGCGGCCGCGCCGCACGGCGGGCTGGCGGCTGCGCGGACCGGTGATCGCGAGCCGCGCGCAACCAAACCGCCACGGCCCGGCGACCGCCTGTCCGTCGCCGTCGGGCCCGCGCCAGCGCAGGGCGTCGAGCGCGTCCGCCAGCGCGCGCGCGGGGTCGAGCCCGCGCGCGACGAGCCACTCCGTCCGCGCGCCGACGATGCCGCACATGGCGTCGCTGCGCGTCAGCCGCGGCGGTCGCCGCGCGCGCGTTCGAGGTAGGCGACGAGCCGCTGCCACTGCCGGTGCAGGTCGTGCTCGTCGACGCCGATCGGCTGCTTGAAGAAGCTGGCGAGGTGGGTCATCGGGCCGTGCTCGCCGCGGCGCTGCGCCAGGTCGGCGAAGCGCACGAGGTCGAGCACCAGCGGGGCGGCGAGGATCGCGTCGCAACCCTGCCAGGTGAACTGCAGCGACATGCGGAAGCCAAGGAAGCCTTCGAAGTGCACGAAGTCCCACGCGGTCTTCAGGTCGTGCAGCGACGGCACGTAGTCGATGCCGACATGCGTGTGCAGCGGGTAGCCGAGGATCGACGGCAGCAGCGCGTCCTTGGTCGCGACCTTCGTCTGCTTGTTCTTGGCGTCGGCGAGCACGCGGCCGTCGCGGTCGCCGAGGATGTTGTAGCCCTGCCAGCTGAGCACGCGCAGGTTGCGGTAGGCGAACATCGGCGCGAGCGCCGACTTGACCAGCGTCTCGCCGGTCTTGCCATCGCGTCCCACCCACGGCGTCTTCGTCGCCGCGAATGCCTCGCGGATCGCCGGCAGCAGCGCTGACTCGCTCGGCGTGAAGTGCACAAACGGCAGACCGAGCTTGGCGGCGACGTATGCGTAGATCGCCGACGGCCGCACCGTCTTCTGGTCGTCCTTGGCGATTGCCTGCTCGAACGCGGCGAGCGTGCGATGCGCGGGCATCGCCTGCAGCCGCGGCTCCGTGGAGGTCAGGTTGACGCAGACCACGCGAGCGAGTCGGTGCTTGCGCTGGAACGCGCGCAGGTCACGCTCGATCACGGCGATCTGTTGGCGCAGCGTCGTGCGTTGCGCCGGTCGGTCAGCCAGGCTGGCGATCGTGCGGCCGGGGTTGGGCATCACGCCCTGCACGACGTTGCGGCTGGCGGCGGCAAGGTCCTTCTTGAGTTTGCCGACGAGTTCCGGCGGCAGCGAGCCGGTGACGCCGTGGATCTCGGCAGCCGACGTCGCGTAGTCGCCGCGCCGGATCTCGTGGCCGCCGAAGACGATGCCGTCGAGCGGTTGCCAGGGGATGCCGGCGGCGACGGGCAGCTCGGTGGCGAGGCCGGTCGGTTGCGCGAGGCCGCGCGCAAGCGCGCGTGTGCCGACGACGAGCGTGGTGGCGAGGCCGCCGTAGGCGCCGAACAGCCAGACGCCGAGGCGGCCGGTAGGTGGTTTGTGCTTTGGCTTCGGCAACGTGGGCGGCGGAGGATAGCGCAACGGCAGACGCGCGCCTCCGGTTCGTCCGCTTTCGACGCGCTTGCCACGGTGGACAGCCGCTGCGCGTGCCGCGACACTCGCGCCGTGCCCCTGCCCAAGGACGCTGGTCTGCCGCCCCGCCGTTGGTGGCTGGTCGCGCTTCTCCTCGCCGTCGCGATCGCCGGCGCGTGGTACTTCGGCGCGCGCGCGGCCACCGGCGACCGCGAACTGCCGGTCTACGTCGCCGGCGGCGAGCGCATGGCGGCGGGCGAGGAGATCTACCGTCGGGTCGCGCGCGACGGGCTCGCGGCGGACAAGAAGCCGTTCACCTATCCGCCGTTCGCCGCCGCGCCGTTCGTGCCGTTCGCCCGCTTGCCGACGGGCTGGCAGCCGTCGGCGTGGTTCCTGGTGAACTTCGTCATCGTGCTGGCGCTGGTCCGCTGGCTGCATCGCCACGCCGGTCGCGCGGACGGCGGATTGGGGCCGGCGCGGCCCGTCGCGTTCTGGCTGCTGTTCGGACTCGTCGGCGGCCGCCACATCGCGTCGGTGTTCACCAACCAGAGCCACGACCTGTTCACCGCCGGGCTGCTCGCGCTCGCGGCCGCCGCGTGGGCCAGGAATCGCGCCCTCGCGGGCGCGTGGGCCGGGATCGCCGCGGCCTTCAAGGCGACGCCGTTGCTGCTGCTCGGGCTCTTCGGGTTGCGGTTCCGCGTCGGCGCGGTCGCGTTGATGCTCGCCGCGGCGGTCGGCGCCACGCTGGTGCCCGACTGGCTGCATCCGCGCGCCGACGGCAAGGCCTGGGCCGTGGCGTGGTACGAACTCACGCTGCGCGGTCTCGACGCCGGCGCCGCCAAGGCGGAAGGAGCGTGGGGCAGCCACAGCATCCTCAACCAGGGCCTCGGCGGCACGCTGACGCGCTGGTTTCAACCGCTCGAGTCGCCGTCGAAGTTCACCGTCGGCGAACCTGGCACGGCGCTCGTCGCCACATTGTCGCCGGCCGCGTTCCGCCTCGTGCTACATGGCGCGCAGCTGACCGTGCTCGGCCTGCTTGCGCTGGTCGTCCGTCGCGCCGCCGCCGTCGTGCGCGGCGCGACCGACGCAGCCGCAGCGCAACGCGCCGTCGCGCTCGGCGAGGTCGGCGCGTTCGCTTGCGGCATGCTGCTGCTGTCGCCGATGAGCAGCAAGGCGCACTTCTGCGTCTGGCTGTTCCCAGTGGCGTTCCTAGTCGAGCGGTTGCTGCGCGGCCGGCGCGACGTCGTCGCCGCCGGGCTGTTCGTCGCCGGTGCGGTCGGCAGCCTGATGGCCAAGGACCTGCTCGGTCGCGAGCTCGGCAACGATGTGCTCGCGTACGGCAACGTGACCTGGGCGACCGCGCTGTTCCTGCTGGCGACGCTGCGGACCTTCGCCGTCATGGCGGGGGCGGGAGGTCGGCGATGAGGCCCGCCTCCTGGCTGGCGGTCGCCGCGCTCGCCGCTTGCGGCGCGGCACAGGGCGGCGGCCTCGTGGACGGCCGCATCGAACTGCCCAAGCAACTGCGCGAGTTGTCCGGTTGCGTCGCCACCGACGAGCGCACGCTCGTGTGCGTGCAGGACGAGAAGGGCGCGCTGTGGTTTGCCGACCTGCGCGGCGAGCGCAAGATCCGCAGCGAGTCGTTCGGTCCGGCCGGCGATTACGAAGGCCTCGCGCGCGCCGCCGACGCGTGGTGGGTCCTGCGCAGCGATGGCGTGCTGCTGCAACTGGCGCCACGCGATGGCGCCCACGCGATTGCGCGCGAAGTGGCGCTGCCCGGCGGCCATCCCGACTGGGAAGCTCTTTGCTTCGACGCCGATGGCAAGCGCTTGCTGGCGATGCCCAAGACCTGCGTTGGCGACGACAAGGAGGCGCGCGATCGCCGCCCGCTCTTCGCCGTCGATCCAGCGACCGGCGCGGTCGCCAAGGAGCCCGTGTTGACGCTCTCGCGCCGCGCGCTGCAGGCCGGGCTCGAGAAGCTGGGCACGCCGCTGCCGACGAAGGCGACGGACAAGGGCAATGTGAAGGTCGACTTCGAGCTCGCCGTCAGCGAGATCGCCATCGTGCCCGGCAAGCGCGAAATGCTCGTGCTCGCCGGCGGCGATCGCCTGCTGCTGCGCGTCGACTTTGCCGGTCAGCTGCTCGGCGCTCGCGCGCTCGTTGCCAAGGACCTGCCGCAGGCCGAGGGCCTCGCGTTCCTTCCCGATGGCAGGTTGTTGGTGGCGAGCGAAGCCGCCGGCATGGTGTCCATCGAGCCGCTGCAGAAGGCCTGCGCGCTCGTCGTGCCGCTGCCGTGAAGACGACGCGGCGGTTGCTTGCCCCAGCGCGGCGGTCCTTCGCAGCTGCCTGCATGCGGCCTTTCCTGCATGCGGCCTAGGCGCGCGAGACGAGGACGCGGCGCCACGGGAGTTCACGTTGCCCGGCGTTTGGCGCCGGACGCAGGCTCGCGTCCGCGCCACCGCGCGGCGTCAGCCCTGGCCGCCCGCGGCGCGCAGGATCGTGACGACGAGCGCGGTGTAGCCGATGCCGGAGACGAGCAGCGGGGCGTCGCGGAACAGCAGCCGGGCCGGGTCGCCGCCGTCGCTGCGGCGGTAGACCAAGAAGAGGTAGCGGAACACGCCGTAGGTCACGAACGGCACCGTGAAGATCAGTTTGTCGGTGCCGTGCGCTTGCACGGTGTCCGGGCTGACCGTGTACAGCGCGTAGGTGAGGATGCTCAGCGCCGCCAGCGGGCCGATCATCATGTTGAGGAAGCTGATCGTGTAATCGGCCATCGTCGCGCGTGTCTGGCCGGCGGCCTCGGCCTGCCGGCCGAGCTCTTCGTAGCGTTTGCAGAACGCCAGGAAGAGCGCGAAGAAGAACGTGCACAGCAGCAGCCAGTTCGACGCCGCGACGTCGATGGCGGCGGCGCCGGCCTGCACGCGCAGCTGGAAGCCGAGCGCGATGCACATGCAGTCGACGATCACCAGCCGTTTGAGCCAGAACGAGTACAGCAGGTTGAGCAGCAGGTAGGCGGCCGGCCAGATCGCGAAGGGCACGCCGGCGTGGGCTGGCACCAGCGTCGCGGCGCCGCCGACGGCCGCGAGCAGCAGCAGCAGTTGGCCGCGCGCTGCGCCGACGCCCAGGCGCCCCGAAGCGATGGGGCGGTTGCGCTTCTGAGGGTGCCGCCCGTCCTCTTCGCGGTCGACGAGGTCGTTGACCAGGTAGATCGTGCTGGCGGCGAAGCAGAATGCGGCGAAGGCGAGCGCGGCCGACGACCACGCCTGGGCGTCGAGCGACAGGCCCTTAAGCGTGAAAGCGAGCGGCGCCAAGACCAGCAGGTTCTTGACCCACTGGTGCGGCCGCATGGCTTCGACGGCAGGCAACATGCGGGCGGCATCATCGTGCGCCGGCCCGTCAAGGCAAGCCGCGGCTGCGTTCCGTTCGCGCGGCGTCGCCGGTAACGTCTCCGTCCGGATGGCCAACGCGCGCACGCACGGACTCGACGGCGTCTTCCGCCAGCGCTCCGCCGTCGTCGGCGCCAGCCGCCAGCCGGGTTCGATCAGCCGGCAAGTTGTGGCGAACCTGGTCGCTGCCGGCTGCCATGTCCCGGTCTACCCGGTCAATCCGAAGGCCGTGGTCGTGCGCTCCGGGTCGGCGCTCCGCGCGCCGGCGGCCGACGTCGTTGCTACCGAGGCGGCCCTGCTGCGCCTGCAGCAACTCGTCGTCGACGTTCCGCGCATCGCAAAGGTCGAGGCCAGAGCGTTCATCCTGGCGCGCGTTGGCGGAGGCAGCGCCGCCGTCGACGCCCGCCTGCGCATGGGGGCGCTGTGATCCCGTTCGATCCCGAACCCCGCTTCTCGCTCGTCGTCCCGATCTACAACGAGGAGGACAACGTCCAGAACCTGCTGCAGGAGGTCGCCGACGTGTTGGCGGCGCACGGTCCGTTCGAGGCGCTGCTCGTCGATGACGGCAGCAAGGACGCCAGCCTGCAGCGCATGCGCGAGTGGAAGGCGGCGAAGGGCGCGTCGTGGCTGCGCATCGTCGTGCTCGAGGGCAACTGCGGCCAGAGCGCCGCAGTGATGGCCGGCGTCGAGCAGGCGCGCGGCGCTGTGGTGACGACGATGGATGGCGACATGCAGAACGACCCGCGCGACCTGCCGGCGATGGTCGCGCGCGTGCTCGCCGGCGAGTGCGACGCCGTTGTCGGCGTGCGCCGCAAGCGCCGCGACACCCTCATGCGCCGACTGTCGTCGAAGATCGGCAACGGCGTGCGCAACTGGCTGACCGGCGACCGCGTGACCGACGCCGCCTGCGGCATCAAGGCGATCCGGCGCGAGTTCTGGCTGCGCGCACCGAAGTTCGTCGGCATGCACCGATTCATGGCGACGCTGGTCAAGCACCTCGGCGGCACGGTCGTCGAGGTCGACGTCAACCACCGGCCGCGCGTCGCCGGCGTCGCCAAGTACGGCATCGGCAACCGCGCGTGGAAGGGCCTGCGCGACTGCCTCGTCATGCGCTGGTTGCACACCAGTGTCTTGACGCATCGGGTGAAGGAGGAACTTTGACGCCCGGCGGTCGCGCGAACGGTAGCGGCGTGTTCTTGCGCGCCGCCGTCCTAATGGCGCTGTCCGTTGCGGCCTGCTTGCCGGGCTGGGGCATTCCGGAACTCGACGGCACGGAAGGCCGCCGCGTGCGGATTGCGCTCGAGATGCTGCGCGCCGGCGACTGGCTGGTGCCGATGCTCGGCGGCGAGCCGACGTGGGCGAAGCCGCCGCTGCACTACTGGCTGCTCTGCCTGTGCATCGAGGCCTTCGGTCCATCGACTTGGTCGGTGCGCTTGCCTGCCGTGCTGGCGGCGGCGCTGATGTCGGCGCTCGCCGACGCGATCGTCCGCCCCCGCTTCGGCGGCCTCGCCGGGTGGGTCGCCGGCGTGGGCGTTGCCTGTGCGCCGCTGGTCGTGTTCCACTGGCCGACCGCCGAGATCGATCCGGTGTTCGCCGGCCTCGTCGCGGCATCGATCTGGACCCTAGCGTGCGGCGCCGCCGAGGCACGGCCGCGCTTGCTCGCCGCGTCCGGCGCGCTCGCCGGTCTCGCGCTGCTGCAGAAGGGGCCGCCGTACTTCCTGTTCGCCGCCGGCGCGTACGCCGTCTGGTGGCG
>Ga0194121_10005894_pt1 | contig 16663 bp, 14 predicted proteins | sample TA2MahCa50mmetaG_FD_148609 | JGI IMG/M metagenome (GOLD analysis project Ga0194121, IMG submission 148609) | Freshwater microbial communities from Lake Tanganyika, Tanzania - TA2015020 Mahale Deep Cast 50m | ecosystem: Environmental > Aquatic > Freshwater > Lake | place: Tanzania: Lake...
GGAGTTGGCGCGCCTGAAAGAGTACGGGCATGAAATAGAAAAACTGGAGGGGATGCTCACCGAACACGTGTCGTGGTTTGAGGCCTTTGTGCTCGCGCATGACTGTGCGAAATGGAACAGCATCGTCTTTTATTCGCCGGAAGGTTCGCGCGGCGCCGCGCTTGGATTTAATCTGAAACTGACCTACGAACCGGACGTGAACATCGTCGCTCGCCATGACATGCGCGCACGCTACCTGGATTTGTACCGCGATTTTGCTTCCCAGCATGCACAGGAACGGGCACGCGAAGTGCAGGCGCTTTTCTATCTCACCTATGAGATTGACGTGAAGTATCCGCATCACGACCGCCTCGTTCATGCGCCGGTCTATGCGGAGTTGTGTGAACGGATCGCCCGCGCGCATCAGCTCACTCCCATCCATGCCACCATGCTCGCAGACATCATCGGCCGGCATTTGTCGTTCAAGCGGTTTGCGCAACCGGCGCCTTCGCTCGTTTCGTCTCTGCTCCATCTGGCGCGCGACCGCGGGTACGACGGTGATGACTTTTTGGATTTTGCGTTTGGCGCGCTGTTTTTGGATTTCGTTTGCGGGTCTCTCCGCCTCTCCGCGCATGGGTATTGGCATGAGATTTCCTTGCTGGTCCACGCGTTCAAAAGCGAGCATGAGGTGGACCCGTCGCGGCGTGCGGAAAAGCTGCATGCGCGTGAGGAGGCCGAGCATCGCCGACGCCTGCGCGTGTTCGGGGAGGTCGGGCTTGACGGGATGTCCTTGATGGAGCTTCTTGGAATGGAGGCTGGCAAAGAGTTTGGGAAGGCCTTGCGGCGGGTGCAGGCGGCCGTGATCGGGCAGGGGGTGATGCCCGCGTTTGGAAGGAGTGTGGACGAGGAAATTGGGCGGCGGGCGCTCAACTATTATACGAGGACATTTGAAAAGGGGGAGTGACGTATGCTTGTTTCGCTCAAAGGAATGGTCACCCATCATGGAGGAGGTTTTGTGATTGTTGAGAACGGGGGGATTGGATACAAGGTGATCCTGCCGGAGGATGGCGCGTACGCGTTGCGCGGCGAGGTCCAGCTTTTCACCCATGAGGTCGTGCGCGAGGATACGCGCGTCTTGTTCGGGTTTTTGTCGCTCTCGGCCTTGGAGTTATTTTGGAAATTACTCGGCGTCTCTGGAGTCGGTCCCAAGAGCGCGCAGAAGATCGTGTTCGCCGGCGAGGTAGAGCGGGTGAAAGAACGGATGATGGCCGCCGATGTGTCGTTTCTGACGAGTGTACCGGGGATCGGGAAGAAGACGGCGCAAAAGATTATTCTGGAGCTCAAAGGCGTTCTTGCGCAGGAGCCGGAGGGATGGGAGGTGGATGAAGATGCGCTTGAGGCGCTCGTTGCTTTGGGGTATGCGCGGCGGTTGGCCGCGCAAGCGCTTGCGGGACTGGAGGGAGAGACCACAGAGGAACGCGTGCGCGGCGCGCTTAAGTTGTTGGCGCGGTAAGTATGTGGAAGAACCTTACCGGCGAGCTATCGCCGGGAACGTGGAATGCGTTTGTGACGCAGCACGCGCCGGCCTCCGGGGCGTTTTTACAGTCGTGGCAATGGGGGGAGATGGCGGGGGGACAGCGGTGGGGTTTTCTGTCATCCCAAACGAGTGAGCGGGTAGAAGGATCTTCTGGCATCAGCGGAGTCGCGAGTGTGATGGAGAGAACCATTCCGGGAATCGGGCGATATGCCTATTGTCCGCGCGGGCCGATTTTGAGCGACGAATTGTTGAAGGCTTTTTCCCTCAGAGGTAAACAAGCTCCCCACGGGGCAAACCTGTCAACCGGTTGCGCGGTGGGGGAGCTGGCCTCAGCGATAGAGGGGATTATCTTTTTCCGGTTTGAGCCGCCACAGAGATCCTTCGGTCCGCTTTGCGGGCCTCAGGATGACAGGATGTGTGTGCCCACATTTCCCATCCAGCCGGCGATGACGCGGCTCACCGATCTCTCCGCGTCAGAAGCGGACCTGCTTGGGGCCATGCACCCCAAACTCCGGTACAACATCCGGCTTGCGCAAAAAAACGGCGTGCGCATCCGGTTTGACATGCAGGAGTTGTCCCGCGTCTGGCATTTGTTTGAAGAGACATCTGCACGCGGGGAGTTTCGTCTGCACGATCAATCCTATTACGAACGGCTCCTTACCAAACTGACGGGCGAGTGTCGCGCCTTTCTGGCGACGGCATGGTTTGAGGATCATCCTGTGGTCGCGAACCTCCTGATAGACTTTGCTGGCGTGCGCACCTACCTGCACGGTGCATCCTCACACGAGCACCGCGCGCTGATGGCCCCGCATCTGCTCCATTGGGAACTGTTGCGGGACGGGAAAGCACATGGTCTGCAGACCTACGACTGGTGGGGTGTTTCGCCCTTGGAGAGGCCAGACCACCCATGGGCAGGGGTCAGTCGTTTCAAACGATCGTTTCCCGGGTGGGATCTTGAGTATCCTGGCACGTATGACTTGGTGAAACGGCCGGGTTGGTATAGGGTGTATGCGCTCGCGCGGCGTTTGCGGCGAGCGATGTGAGAAACAGGCACCCGTAGCTCAGCTGGATAGAGCGCTTCCCTCCGAAGGAAGAGGTCAGAGGTCCGAATCCTCTCGGGTGCACCAGAAAAGAGATAAAAAACAGGCTGGGTCCACCGACCCCGCCTGTTTTTCTATCGTACCGCCCCTTTGCCGGAGGCGAATTCATCGGTTGGGAGTTCCGTTGTCAGTACGCCGACACTTGAGTTGGTTTGTGTTCCTGTGGCAAGGTCTGTGGCCTCCAGCGTTGTTTGGTTCGCAAGTTTTACGAATGTTCCGACATCGGAGGCCTTGGGAGTGATCGCCACATCAAACCAGGCCTGCGCTTGGGTGATCTCCTTTGGAAGTTTGGAAATTTGCCACCGTACTTGTCTGGTCGTCGGGTTGTACGAGAGCGCGCCGATGTCTTTGGCCGACGCGTCTTTCCATGAAACGTCCTGTGGGAGCGTGGTGGAAACTTCCACGGCTCCAAGGTCATGGAGCGAATTGGTGAGATCCCAGAGCACGCGATACGAAGTGGTCGCGCCGACTTTCGGAGGCAGTTCTCCCTGTCCAAGTGGCGTGCCGTCTTCGGCGAAATAGCGCGCCTCTGCCTGCACGCGCGCGTTGCTCGCAATGCGTAGGGTGATCGGGGTCGCGTCAATCGTGCGCGTTCCCGTCAGAGAACCTACCCGCGCCACATCCATGGAAAGCGAAACGGTCAACACATCGGCCGCGTTTGCGTCCGGGGACGCAAGCGGGAGGGTGAAGTCCACCACGCCCTCCTTGCCTGGTTCCAGCTTGGAGAGTGCCGTCACGCTTTTGCCGTCCCATCGCACCGTGTTCGTTGAGCGCGTTCCCTCGGAGAGCTCGGCTTTTTCCCAATCTACCGGCAGGGGACCCGCCGCCTCAAGCCGCAGGGTAAAGACAATTCCCTCCACGGGTTCGGTGCCAGGGTTTTTAAAATCCACAGAGCCGCGCAGGATTTTGCCCGGCTCAACGGTCTGATCCTTGTCCGAGCCGTCCAGGATCAGATGGAAAGAGACCGCACCGCCAAGCACATCCGTCACCACCGCCGATTCCGCTTGCGCATAAAAATTTTCTTCATCCATAAAGCCAATCTTTGCGCCCACCGACAGTTCGCCCGCCGCGGTTGAAGTAAATGCGCCGGTCAGCTTGATCTCGCTCACCTTGCCCGGCTCCAGCGCGGCAATCTCCCAAAACGGTTCTTCCGCGCCCATCGACGGGGAGGCTTTTTCTACGACGAAATCCGCGGGAAGAGTCGGCAGAACGCGTAGGTTGAACACGCTGTCCTTGCCTGTGTGCTTGACCTTGATCGTGTATTCAACCGGATCGCCCGCGAGTGCTTTTTCCGGTCCGGTCATTGCGAGTTCAACGGTGGAGGTCTTGATCTCAATGCTCTGACTCTCAATTTCCTGAAAGGTTGAACTGAAGTTCGCCGGCTTGTAATCAAACAGCGCTTGCACGCGTTGGACGCTCGGTACCGGCGAAAGGAAAATACCTTTCAAGATAATCGTCCCATCCGAGCGCGGCGTGAGCGTTCCAAGATCCCACTCGTTTTCGCGGTCGGACTCGGGGAGCGCGGAGGTGAGATGGAAGCTCTCGGGCAGATTCACTTTGACGCCCAGTTCCGCGATGGGGACATCGCCAGCATTTTCATAACGGACTTCCAGTGAGGTCTCTTCGCCTGATCGGATGTCACGGGGCGCTTCAATGGAAACGGAAAGTGTTTCACCTCTGTCAAACAGTCCGCGCGTGAACAGAAAAAAGCCGCCCCACGCGAGCAAAGATAAGACAAAAAGGACACCGATCGTCCGCAGGAGAAAAGCGGTGAGTTTGGATGTTTTTTTATGGGAAAGGCGGGTCATATCCGGGAGCTTGCCGCCTTCTGGAGTGTAGATGGAGCGCAGCTGCTGTCGAACATCGCGCGCGGACTGTTTGCGCCGGTGGGACATAGGGGATAACGGAAATCAGGGAACGAAAACGGAGATCTGCTTACTCACGAGCTTTTTGTAATAAGACGGCGAAGAATGCATCCGAGTCATCATCGTAGACGACCTGTTCCAGGCCTTGGGGATTCCACACGACCTCAACCGCGGATGGGACGCGCGCGGAGATAGTTGTTCTTCGTCCTATCGTGCCAGCTTGTTTTTGGACGGTCAACGCATAGGGCGAGGCCGCGCGCTTGTCTTCAAACAGCCGCAGGGGCAGGCGATAGCGAAAGGTGGCGGTTGAAGACGTTCCAGGGGCGGTCTGTATCCAATTGCCAAAGACCGTCTTGCCGTGCTCCTCGTACAGATCCGTTCGGCTTTGTTCGTGCGTCGTGCGCGTGAGCGCGGCGTAGGCGAGGTCATCGTCCAGCGACCAGGATGCGTCGGGCGTTTCAAACAACGCACGATCCGGGATGGCAAAACCGTTTGCGTCCAAGAGCTCACTCCCGCGCGGGACATAGAGCCGGACATAATTGACATTGTTGACGCCCGTGAAGAGTGCGCCTTTGATTCCCTTGTGCGCGCGTGTGATCGTGACCGTGTTCACGATGGAACCATCTTCGGCGATCTCCACCTGCACGTTCACATCCTCTTCAATAACCCCATCCGTTTTTCCGCCGCCGAGGTTGGTGTTGACGACCATGAGGTAATCGCCGCTCGGCTGGAGCAGGGCGCCGCCCCAGCGCTGTGCAAGCGCGGTGCGTTGGGCCTCCTCATCCGCGAAGTACATCTGTACTTCCCGTTTCGCGAGGCCCTGCGAAAGCGCGTCGGCAAGCGTGAGGAACATCTCCGGCCCGCCTTCCAGCGCGCGCTCCATCAGTCTGGGTGCGAGGTCGCCAATGAACTGCTTTGGACGGTTTTCCTGCCTGTCGTATTCCACCTCAACGATTTTTTGCGCTTCAAACAGGAAATTTTCCGCGGTGATCGTTCGGCCATATGCTTCCATCTCAATGGGACCCAGAAGTCCGATGAGATCCACGACGAACGTGGCGTTCAGAGCGACCACTCCGTCCACGCTTGGGCCTCCGGCGTCGCGGTAAAACGTAATCATCTGCCGCGCGCTTGTTGGAAAGTCTGGGAACCAGTTGGCATCCTGGAACTCCCAGCGGGCACTCAACAGCTGGAGCGGTTCTGGGGCCGCGCGGGTCGTGCGCAGTTGTCCTTGCAGATCATAGGTTCCCCCGCCCGGAACAGAGAGGTTTTCAATCACCCCGTCGCGCACTTTGAGTTCCGCAAAACTGCCCATGAACCCACCCGTCGCGCGGATTTCCGTGTTGTTCTGGAAGACAAGCAGGTAGCGTTTGGTTCCCTCGCCGCCGAGCAGTTCCACCGCGAAGTTGGAAAGCGAGGCGAACTGTTCAAGTGTGGCGGTGACGCGAGGGAGCCGTTGTTGCAGTTCTTCAAAGGTGGCGCGGTGCGCTTCAGGGACGTCTTTCTTGTCAGCCGTCTCCAGCAAGGTCTGCGCGCGTTTGAGATGGGGCAGGGCGCTCGCCACATAGGAGGTGAGCAGGCGGATACGCGAGACTGGGGTGGGATTCGTTTCGCGCGCCATGGCTTCCATCGCCTCGGAGAGCCGTCCACCGGCAGTCGTGAGGCGTTCCCCGGCCTCCACGAGCGCGCGGCCGCTTGAGAGGCGGCGGTTGGCTGAAGGGATCGCAGAGAGGAGCAGTGTGGCGGCGACGCCCATTTCGCTGATGGAGAGCCGTGCCTTTGCAAACCGTTCGCTCGCGCGCGAGAGCGCGTCGGCGTTGACCCCAGCGGCAAGCGACGTGAGCGCTTCTTGGGACGTGGCGGTGACCTCGGCCTTTGTTTCGCGTAGGGAACTGACGAGATGCATGGCGTGCAGGGGCAGGACAAAGACGAAGGAGATGGCAACGAAGGCCGCGATGGGTCGGACCAGAGGAGAAGAGGGGAAACGGAAAGGGAAAAACGGTTTGGAAATGGGTACTGGGGAATGGGAAGGAGTCTCTGGTTTGACCGTGGAAAGTTCTCCGGTGGAATGGTGACCTTCCGTAAATTCAACCAGTTCGCTCTCCTCTGTTTCGTCCGGTTCCGGATCCGGTAAATCGAAATACGCCAGGATATCCTCTGGGGTCTGTTTTGGCTCAAAGGCTTCAAGCGTGATTGGCCGTTGTCCTGGAATCGCAAATGGGGCGGCTGTTTCGCGGTTTTTTGGCGCGGGCAGGACGCGCGGGATTTTGGCAGGCACTTCACCCAACTGCCAGGCAACGTGCTCACGGTTCATTTTGAGGGGATCCGTAAGCGGTTTTGGCGTGACGGTCGGCGCAGACAGGGAAGGGTGCATGAGGTTCAAACGGATGTTTGGGTATGCCTCAATCAGATCCTCCGGCGCGGGGAGGTTAGGTTTGAGGTTGAGCAGGTGGGGAGAGAGCGTATGCTTGCCCGTGGCAATCGTGACAAGCTCCCCCCGTTTTCCTTTTTCTTGTTCCATGGTCCTATGGGTTACACTCCTCATACACGCGTACCGTTTGCTCTGCCATGCGTTTCCAATCGTAGCGTTTGATGCGTTTGTTCCCTTGCGCGACCAGTTGTTCGCGCAGAGGCGGATGATCCAGAAGGTTGCCGATCACCCGCGCCATGTCAGAGCGGTCGCTTGGGTCAAAATAGGCGGCAGCATCGGCGAGAATTTCCCGAAGGGAAGGAATGTTCGAGCAGGCCACCGGCGTTCCCGACGCCATCGCTTCAAGCGGCGGCAGGCCAAACCCTTCCACGCGCGAGGGGAAGACAAGCATGGTTGCCTGCGCGTAGAGTTCAGCGATTTTTTCGTCCGTTGGATTTTTAACGAAGGTGACGGCGTGTGCGCTTTTACGCGTTTGGGCTTTTTGTTGGAGCGCGCGGGAGAAGGCGTCGTCGCGTCCGGCAAAGATGAGGCGTAGGTCAGGACGCGCGGCATGGAGCAGATCAAACGCATCGAGCAGGGCGTCATGATTTTTGTGCGGGTAGGTGTTGCCTACAGCGAGGAGCACGGGCTTTTCTGGCTGCCCGAGGTCCGCTGTGTTGGCCAACGGATCTCTGTGTAAGGGGGTAATGCCTTCGTAGATCACGACGATTTTTGTGTCGGGAACATCCGGAAAATGTTTGAGGATGTCCTGCTTGGTCGCTTCGGAGACAGCAATGATTTTTTTGGAGGCGCGCAGGGCGTGGGCGAGCACGCGTTTAAAACCGGCGTACTTGAGCGCGTAGACGAGCGGATGGCGCGTCGTGGCACGGGCCGAGCGCGGCTCTTCAAGCAGGATCAGGTCATGGATCGTCACGACAAATGGCGTCTTGAGACGGATCGGCACGTTCCAATGCGGAACGTGTAGGAGATCCAGTCGTTCACGGTCAATGATGTTGGGCATCCATAGTTGTTCTGCAAGCGTGTACCAGGGCACCGGTGTTCTTCTGTGTGTGATGTGAGCCCCCTGCAGAACAGATGGAGGTTCGTTCACTGGATGTTGATCCTCGCCAGATGGAGAGGCACAAGCGTTGCCTGGGATCGGTGGGTGTTCGGGAGACGAGCACACATCGTGTTGCATGGGGCTCGCCTCAAATAAAACATAGCGGTTCCTCTGGTCCACTTCCGCGAGGTTCTTTGTGAGTTCCTCCACGTACCGACCAAGACCGCCACCCCCCACGGTTGGCCCACTCATTCGGGCATCAATGCCTATTCGCATAGAGTCACCACATGATGGAAGAGGACTCACTCAACACCGCACGTGTTCCAGGACTGGTTTTTCGCCTGAAAAAATCCTCTTGGCATTGGCGGATACCCTTCTTCGTCCTCTTGCATCAGGTGGTGACTAGAAGAAATTATATCAAAAAATCTTGAGTTTGTGCCCAAGATATACACAAGACCTTTTCCAAAATACGCGATCTTTTTCGCTCTGGTTCAGGCGCCGTCCCCAGGAGTCCTCCTAGGGTGAGGCGGATGGCTTCCTCCACGGCGAACGCTCCTCTTGTGGAGAAAGAGGTCGTACAAATGTGTTTTGTGTATGCGTGAATACATCGAGCGTTTTCTTCGCTGTTTTTTCCCACGAAAACTGCGAAGCGCGGGTCAGGCCACTCTCGCGGAGCGTCTGGCGAAGGGGAGAAGAAGAAAGGAGTTGTGCCAGCGCATCAGCCAGATCACCGGTATGCAACGGATCGACAAGGATGGCCGCGTTTCCGGTCAGTTCAGGCAGGGAAGAGGTACGCGTGGTGATCACCGGACAGCCGCTTGCCATCGCCTCCAGGACCGGAAGGCCGAACCCTTCGTACAAAGACGGCCAGATCAACACTTCCGCACTACGATAGAGCGCCGGCTTGTCCTCGCTTTTGACATATCCGAGTGTGCGCACCCACCCACGCACATCGTTTTTGTACAAACGGTGGCGTACGCTTGCGGACTTCCAGCCCCATTTACCGGCCAGCACCAGGGAGAGGTCATCGTGCGCGCGTTCGCGGTACTGCCGCACGGCTTCAATCAGACCGAGCAGATTTTTGCGCGGTTCCAGCGTTCCGACAAACAGCGCGAATCGGCGCGGGAGTTTCAAGCGCGAGCGCACGCCGTGGTCGCGCGCCTGCATCAACGGAGAGAACGCCTCGTGCACTCCGTGTGCGATCGTTGTGACGCACGAGGGGTTCACACCGTAGGTTTCGCACACATCCTGGGCGGTCGCGTGTGAGGGGGTAATGATGTGCCCTGCGCGTTTTGCAAGCGCTTCGGGTGCGGTGGCGTGATGCCACAGGCGCATCCGACGCGAGTAGAGTTCCGGGAAATGTTGGAAGGACAAATCATGCAGGGTCAGCACGGTCGGGATCTCTTCGGGGAGCGTGACGATGTTGAGGTTGGGCAGAAAGATGAGATCCACACCCTCGCGTACGAACTGGTTGAGCGAAGGATGGTGCAGGATGAGCGAGCGCAGGTTGAGGAATTTGTTTGAAGTGGGCAGGTGAATAGGTGTCACTCTGCCGTCCTCGCTCCCTCCGACGCCTTCCATGGTCGGTTTTTTCTTTCCGCTTGAGAACAACACGTATGCATTCTCGCGGTCCACCCGCAACAGCGAGCGCAAAAGCTGGACGGTGTATTCCCCTACGCCGCTTGGTTCGCTGGAAGCGAGGTGTCGGATATCAACGAGGATGCGCATGAGGCGAAATGCGGTCAATGGCCCTGTGTGCGTTTTGCCTGGCGATCTTGCAGGCAGAGCAACAGGTTGTGTTTAAAACGGTCGCGGGAGAATTGTTCGGCATGCGTCTTGATACGGCGGGGATCGTAGCGGTCTTCCTCAAATCGGATCAGGTGATCGGCAAGTTCTTCCCACGATTGCGTTTCCAAAAACTCTCCGCTCATGCCCTCTCTCACCGTTTCGGTTGCCCCACCCTTTTTATACGCGATGACAGGACGGCCGCTCGCCATCGCTTCAACCGGTGTGATGCCGAAATCCTCTTCTTGGGGATGAATAAAGGCGCGCGCATCGGCGTAGAGATCGCGAAGCATCTCGTCGCTCACCTTACCGAGCAGTTCTACATTTGGGCGTGCGCGTGCGCGCAGATCCGCTTCCACCGGACCCGTTCCGAAAATTTTGACCGGAATGCCGGTGCGATTGGCCGCTTCTAACACGAGGTCAAACCGTTTGTAGGCGACGAGCCGTCCACCCGAGAGGAAATAAGTCTTTGGGCGCGGGGAAATGTGGAACCGATGGGTGTCTACTGGCGGGAAGATTACCTCTGCGTCTTTGCGGTAGTATTTGCGGATGCGCTCTTTCACCGTGGCGGAATTGGCCACGAAAAAATCCACCCGATCGGCCGCCTGCTGGTCCCAGACGCGCAGGCGCGAGAGCAGGGGCGGAAGCAGAGATTTAATAAAACGCGGCGCGCGCAGTTCTTCCAGGTAGCTATGCGTATCGCTCCAAAGATAGCGCGTGGGAGTGTGGCAGTAGCAGATGTGCAGGGCGTCCGGGCGCGTGATGATTCCTTTGGCGAACGCGCTTGTAGAGGAGACGACCACGTCATAGGCGCGCAGATCATGATGTTCCGTAGCGGTGGGCATCAGCATGATGTACCATTGGTATTTTTTCAGCGCGAGCGGGAGATTCTGCAAGAAGGACGTGCGAATCTCACGCTTGGCAAAGGCAGGAAGTTTCCGGGGATCAAAAAACAGGGTGTAGGTGGGCGCCTCCGGCCAGATTTCCTGCATGGCCGCAAGCACTTTTTCCGCACCTCCGTCCTGTATAAGGTAGTCATGGACAAGCGCGATTTTCATGCCCCGATCCTACTACGAAGCCCCTTTGCGGAACAAGACCACCAGAGGGGTCTTGAGCAGAATGTATAAGTCCAGCCACGGGGACCAGTGTTCAATGTAGTACGTATCCAGGCGCACCTCTTCCTCAAACGCAAGCTCCGCGCGGCCGCTGATTTGCGCCATGCCCGTGATTCCCGGCTTGATCGTGTGCACTTTGCGGTGCTCGGGACGATAGTGCTCCACCTCCTCGGGCAAGTGCGGGCGAGGGCCCACGAGTGACATGCGGCCGGCAAGCACGAGAAAGAACTCCGGCAATTCATCAATGGAAAACATTCTCATGAACCGTCCCACGCGCGTGACGCGCGGGTCGTTCTTGATCTTCACAAGCGGTGATCCCTTGCGGGTGTCTTGATCGGCGAGTTCGTGGTAGCGCATGGCATGCGTTCCAGGACGCATGGAACGGAATTTGAAGTATCGAAACGGTTTGCCATGTTGCCCGATGCGCATGCTCGGCATGTTCTTATCCACGGTTGAAAAGAGGATGGGACCTTTGGAGTCCAGTTTGATGGCGATCGCCGCGGCGAGCATGATCGGGGAGGAGAGGATGATGAGCATGAGCGAACCGGCCACATCAAACAGCCGTTTGTAAATCGCTCCCCAGCCGTCCAGCGGCGTTTTCTGTACTTCAATGATCGGCACGCCCGCGTAGGTGTGGTTGAGCGCGCGCCCGACCGCGGCAGAGAGAAGGTCGGCGGTATAGAGGAACCCGATATGTTCGGCGTCCGACAGAGAAAGAAGGGCAAGGCGCGTTTTGCGGCTGGCTTCGGGGTCCGCGAGGATGATCTCGTCCAGCTGGTCGTTTCGTGCCATGTCGGTCAGGCGTTTTTCCAGCGCGGCCGTGACGGTCTCGTGCCGTCCGACCACGCGGAATCCCAGGCGATGATTCTGGTTGAACTCCTGCACCAGCGCGTCTGCCGTCGGATTTTTCCCGATGACGGCCACGCGGTGTGTGCCGATGTTGAATCGGAGGAGCGACCGCTGGAGGCCGCGCACCATGAGACGTGCGATGGCGACAAACACGATGGCGAGGAGCCAACTCGCGAGCGCGAGGAAGCGCGAATCAAACAGCGTACGCGAGAAGAAGGTCACAGCAAAGACAAGGGCCATGGCCGTAGAGCTGGCAAGGAGAATGCGCGAGAGTTCAACCGCGATGCGCACGCGATGGGTTTTGTAGAGGCCTGCGAAGGCGAAGACGAGGAGCCAGAGGATGGCGACGGGCAGGGCGACCGCAAGGAAACTGGAAAGTTGCAAATTAAAAATCACCGGCCGCATGGCCGTGAAATAAGGATGGAAGCGCAGGGCAAACGCGGCGCCCGCGGCGGCGAGGATTGAGAGGAGATCCAGCGGGACCAGCGCGAGCGTGAAGGCAAGTTCGGAGCGTTTCATAGGGGGTGGAAGCTGGAGAAGCGGAAGAAGTTGGAGACGTTGAAGGGATACGTGAAGCATATCAAAACATCCCGCTTTAGGCGAGATGTTTTGGTGTCCCAGGAGGTGTCTGTAAGCCGAATTTTGTCTGCCCCGCGCGACTGCGCGAGGGAGGCGACCATCTATCTGGGCCGGATGTTGCCATCCAGCTCTAGCGAGCTACCAAATTTGCTCTTTCACCGGCAAGGGTTTACCACGCCGCCGCGTCACCGCGGGGCGAGACATGTAGCGTCCGTCGCTTCTGCGCCGGACACCTCATGCCACTTTTCACGTTTCGTGTTGCGTAGCGAGATCCTTCCGCTCGCCCTGCAAAGCGGGGCTTGCTTGGGATCGTTTTGCTTCGCAACACTAGTATGGTCTCTGTGGCACTTTCCCTAGGGTTCAAGTCCGGAGTCGTGGAATAACGTGTAGAAACACATCCAATTCCACGAGCCCTGAATCTGTTATCCCCGGTCGCCGTTAGCGACTTGCCACTTCGCACGCGCCTTGCGGCGTGTGGGGTGTTCGGACTTTCCTCCCCATCCGCGAGGGACGAGGCGGCCGCCCGACATTCCTAGGACGGGGGAATGGTATCAAGCAGAAAGGGGATTGTCAAGGGATGCGAGATCGATTTTGCCAAACGCACGAGCCAGCTTTGAGTCCAGCGTTAAAAGGGTAGCCTGTTTTTTCCACGCGAGCGTTGCATAAGCCGCATCATAAAAACTCAGCTGCGCCGCATGGGCCACGGCGAGCGTTTCTTGCGCAGAGATTTCTAGAAGAGGAATTTGTAATTGTGTGAATTCTTCCAGTTTAACGAACAGTTCTTCAGGAGGGATACGTTTCCGACGGGCGGCGAGCAGAAGTCCATTCGCAATTTCATAAGGAAGAATCGTGGGTGCGATGAAGACGATTTTCCCGGAGGCATAGGCGTGAAAGGCCTGCGTGACGGCTTCGTGTTGTTCGTCTGTCAGAAGGAAGGTTAAGCAAAAGGAAGCGTCAATGACCGCCGTGTTCATAGGCGACCTTTTTCAATGAGAGATTTAATATGGATTTTCCCCTTGACCTTTTTGCGGTTGTTTACGATAGCTTTTACGGCTTTTTGGCGTTGTGCAAGGGAAGGGACGGGGAAGTATTTTTCTTCCACGGCCTCACGGACGAGATCAGATGCGGATCGTCCCGCCTGTTTTGCGTGTGAACGCAGTCGTCTCCACGTGTGTGTAGGGACCATGATGTTGACGCGTTGAAGCATAGGAAGAGAGTTATGTATCTTTATACACACTATACCCGAGCGGACCGATGTGTCAAAAAAAACAGACGCCGGGGCGTCTGGAAGATTGTCCGTTCTAGGTTTCAGCATGTCCTTCGCGTAGATGGGTGACGTGGAAGTACGCCATGACGATGAGGCACACGGCGCAGGAGATGGCGCTTCGCGAACTGTACAAGATCGCGAGGGCGTTGCCCTGCAGGATCGCCGGACCCATGCCAGAGAGCGAGGCGGCAAGCGCGATGCTCCAGGACGAGAAGGATTCCGTGTTGCGTCGTTCCCGGATCATCCGGGCGTAAAGCGGGATGTATCCGGCCGTGATGAGTACTTGGGAGAACATGTTGGATTTCCATGCGTCGGAGAAGACAACGCCGTAGAGCACGATCGCGCCGGCCGCCGCGAGGTAGAACCTCTCAAAGGGCGTAAGGGAGACGACCCATCCGCGGGTGACGCCCACGCTGATGGACACCGCGAGGACAACGCAGATGTCCCCGGTATTGAGCACGCCGGCCGCGATGTCACGATCCGACGCGACAAGGTAGCTCACGAAGCTGATGACGACGCCGGCCGTGAAGGTCAGCCAAGTGGCGAGCGACGGCGTGATCTGGCGCCGTCTGACTTGCAGGATGTAGCGCGCCGCAAACGCAGTCATCAGCACGCACGTGGCGGAGATAAAGAATGTTTCCAATGCTTTGCCTTCCCTTGCCCGAGAGGCAATCTAGCCTTTTTGAGGCCGAATGTCAATCATTCCGACAAAACCAAAACACCCAGGGTCGGCGACCCAGGGTGTTGGCGTGCAACATGACGCGGTGGTCCTGTCGGAGGGAACAACGGCGACCAGTCCGTTGGCCCGGAGACAGGACCGCCGCTTCAGCTGTTAGAGTTGTACGCCGATCGCTTTACGCACGCGCTCCATTTTTTTGGCGGCGATGGTGCGAGCGCGCTCAGCGCCCGCGTCCAGCGTGCGTTTGAGCGCAGCTTCATCTTGCAAATAGGCGTTGACCTTTTGTTGCAGGGGAGTGAGCAGAGCCGTGACCGCCGCGGCCAAATCCTGTTTGAACGGTTCGTTTTTTCCTTGATACATTGTTTCGATTTGTTTGACCGTTTTTCCGGTCAGGAGCGTACAGAGCGTTTGGAGATTGGCCAGTCCCGTTGCGTCTGTCACGGCAGAGCGGATTTTTTTCTCCACCGTCTGCGCATCGTCCATGAGCGAAAGATAACTTTTCTCGCTCGCGGCTGATTTGGACATCTTGGCGCTTGGATCGTCCAGCGCCATGATGCGCGCGCCTTGTTTTCTGATTTGCGGCTTGGGCATCACAAAGACCTCGCCAAAACGTTTGTTGAACCGTTGCGCCAGATCACGCGCGAGCTCCACATGCTGTTTTTGGTCCTCGCCGACCGGCACGATGTCCGTGTCATACAGAAGAATATCCGCGGCCATAAGCACAGGGTAATCAAACAACCCGACGGTTACGGATTCGCCCTTGCCGCGCGCCTTCTCTTTATACTGGATCATTCGTTCCAGCTCGCCCATGTGCGCCACACAGTTCAAAATCCATGCGAGCTCTGTATGTTCCGCCACAGCCGATTGTTGGAACAGGACGGTTTTTTCTGGATCCACGCCGGCGGCTAAATAGGTGGCCGCCGCAAACAGAATGTTGCGTCGCAGTTCCTCGGGTTTTTGTGGCACGGTGATCGCGTGGTAGTCCACGATAAACAAAAAGTTCTCGTTGCCGGTTTGCAGTTCAACAAAGGGCTGAATCGCTCCCAGATAGTTTCCGATGTGGAGCACGCCGGAGGGTTGCAGGGCAGTAAGGACGCGGGACATAGATTAGAGATAATGCCGAAAACTCTCTTCCTCGATTTCGGCGAGTTTCAGTATGCCATGAAGCGTACCGTGTGCAAGTTCGCGATGCAATGGGACAACGGTCATGAGGGTCCGTGCGCCGGACGCGCGTTTGAGTTTCACATGGCTTCCTTTTTGTCTCACAACAAAAAAGCCGAAAAACCGGCAGAGGATTTTGACACATTGGGAGCCGGAAACGGTTTTAGCCATGCTGTATATCGAGCATCGTGATCATCGGTGCCCGTTTGGAAAGCAGCCGACGCTTCCGTGGTGCATCATCCAGGTACAGTTCAACGGCTTCCCGGAGGTTTTTTTCCGCCTCAGGGATCGTCTTGCCTTGTGAGACGACACCAAGTTCCACACAGCGCGCAACATACCACTTGCCTTCCTGGGTAATGGCGGTCGTGCAGGTATATCTCATACAGGTTGATGTTACCTTGATTCGCGCGAAAAGAAAACCCGCCGCCGAGTGGTCGGCAGCGGGTTTCTGTCCATTCATCATCAAACGAGCGGGTGCACCCTCCGTTTACACTTCAATGATCACTGGCAAAATCATGGGGCGGCGTTCGATCTTTTTAAACAGGAAGGTGCCGACCTCCTCACGAATTTTTTCGCGGATCGCTTTGGGGTCCGCTTCGGACTTCGGATTATGGTCCACGAGCACTTTCTTGATCTCGTTTCGCGTCTGGTCAATCAGATCGCGATGTTCTTTCATAAAGATGAATCCGCGGCTGATGATGTCGGGATTGCCGACCAGCTTGCCGGTACGTTTTTCAATTTGCACGATCGCGATCACCATCCCGTCCTCGGCGAGCACTTTGCGGTCGCGCAGGACCACTTGCGACACATCGCCCACGCCCAGTCCGTCCACGAAGATATAGTCGCTGGGCACCTTTTCTTTCGTGAGTTCGCCGCCGTCCTTCCAGAATTCCATCACCTGGCCGTTGTCTACCACAAACACATGCTCCTCGTCCCAGCCCATGGAATACGCGACTTTGGCGTTTTCCCGCAGCAGGAAATGATTGCCTTCGATCGGGACATAGTATTTGGGTTTGAACAGAGCAAGCATGAGCTTGATGTCCTCCTGTTTGGCGTGTCCGCCGGCGTGCACGTCCATCATTTTGTAGTTGATGACCGTTGCTCCCTTGCGGTACATCGTATCCATGAGGCGTTGAACCGAGTTTTCGTTTCCGGGAATAACCGACGAGGAAAAGATCACCGTGTCGGTTTCGCGTAGCCTCACGTTGCGATGTTCATTGTTGGCGATGCGGTTGAGAGCCGCGTTTTTCTCGCCCTGGGCACCGGTACAAATGAGAACG
>Ga0194121_10005896_pt1 | contig 16659 bp, 17 predicted proteins | sample TA2MahCa50mmetaG_FD_148609 | JGI IMG/M metagenome (GOLD analysis project Ga0194121, IMG submission 148609) | Freshwater microbial communities from Lake Tanganyika, Tanzania - TA2015020 Mahale Deep Cast 50m | ecosystem: Environmental > Aquatic > Freshwater > Lake | place: Tanzania: Lake...
TAATGTATCTTGTACGAACTATTGCTAAGAATTGCTTAAAATACCATCTAAATCTCTTTTTTCTACTTTAGCAGATCTTTTACATAATTCCCTTATAGCTTCAAACCCTTCAAAGTTAACACCTTTTTGAATAAAAACTAAGTCTGTTTTATTAAAGTGATATCCTTCGAGACGCTTTAAAGCATGTTCTTTGTCTGGAGAGTAATGGGCAATATAAAATCCGTTAGAATTTATAACAAAGACTATTGCATCTCCTTTGTAAGCTTCTGAAATACTCATAAGTTCGCTACTACGAAGTAGTTTTTAAATCTTTGTTTTTGATGGTCGGCGCAACTCGCGCTTCGCGCTCGTGTTTGCAGAGGCAAATTTCTTTAGGATTTGAGGGACTTGCAGTTGGATTAAACGAAGGTTAATGCGTTGCTTAATGTTTTAGTTTGCGATTAAAAGTTTCAGCTAACCAAAAAGCTCTTGAATATCTGGTTTTTTATCTCTTGATGCTCTGCATACTGCGTCTGCTATAACTAACTGTCCTTGAATATTAATTCCTGTTATTGCCTCCGGCTGTAGTCCTTTACTTTGATAATCAGAAAATTGATTCCAGAATCTTACTATTTCTGCTTGAGAAGAGTAAGACATACGAGTGTATTTATAGAGATGTTCTGGGTCTAAGGTGATTATTGTAGCTAGATTTCCTTGATAAATTTCTTTCATATTATATTGCTGAAAGAGTTAGTACTAAAGAAGCCATTACTTCTTTGCCACCTTTTCTTCCCTTAGAATGAATTTAGCTACCATAAAAACAACCCAGGCAATTATTGCAAAGTTGATTAAATTTCCAAGAAATGAACCCCACTTTAGATCTATTGGACCTAAATTTAGTATTGCGGTTTGCCATTCTCCTCTTGGAATGAAAGGAGTTAGTATTGGCATAACTATGTCATCAACTATTGATTTAACAAGAGTCGTTGCAGCTACTCCCATAACGAATGCGATTGCAAGACCAATTACTTTGTATTCTTTAAGGAATTCTTTGAATTCTGAGAATGTCTTTTTTATCATAACACTATTTGAAAATTGGGTTTTTTATATTTTCCGAGATGTTGATTTGTTGGTTGGGGTGTTTAAACGCACCTTAAACAACCATTTTAAACAGCTGTTTAAATATATGAAATAAAAAAATAAAAAAAATGTTAAAAAATAAAATAAAAAATTAGTTTTTAGTTACTTTTTGAATAAATCAATTAATTCCCACAATCCTGATAGACCTACTAATATGTAGACCACCATAGCAAATGATCCTGTTCCGAATATTGCAGAAACAAGATTGAAATCAAATGCTCCCATTAGACCCCAATTAAGAGCTCCAACGATTACAAGAATCTTAGTTATCCAGCTTAATGCGTTCATGTTTAACCTCCTTTCACCTCTATAGAGATATTCTTTTTACACAGAGACTGTTTAAATAGTTTTACATTTTTTGAGGAGTGTTTATGTGTTTTTGGGCGTTTTCATAAGAGGGTGTTTAAGTATAAGAAATCTTGAACAGGTGTTGTTGGGTGTTTAAACAGCTGTTTATTTTTATGATAGGGGTGTTTATGTGGTGTTTGTTTGATGTTTAAGGGTGTTTAAGAGAGGTTTATTTTTACTATTAGAATTGACAAAAAAGCGCAAGATTTATATATAAAACAGCTGTTTAAACAGGTATGTTTGGGTTGTTTGGAAATTCAAAAAAAGTGAAAAAACTTGAAAACGAGACAAGAAAGAGTTTTTCTGAAGTGAGAAAAGACTTTGAAGGAGTCAGTAAGTGGATTAAACACCTTAACAACAGCGATAAACAGCTGTTGGACTTAGTAAATGATCTTAAAAGAGAATTATCGTCGATACAAGATGATCTTAATGGTTTGAAAGAGGCTGTTGCTCTAACTAATTTGGCTGATGAAAACAAACAGGTGTTTAAAAAAACAGCTGTTTTAGACAAACAAGAGGCTGTTTATGATGTTCAAGAACCTGTTCAAACAGCTGTTCAAACAGGCAATTTTCATGATATTTTAAATGGATTGAGTAGTAATGAGAGAGTGATAGTTTTTACATTAATGAATACAGAATTAAAGCTAAGTTATGAAGATATTGCCAGACTTTTAGGCAAAGAGAGAGCTACAATTAGAGGTCAAATAAATACCATAAAACAGAAAAGTGAGGGCCTAATACAAGAATTAACCGAACCTAATGGCAAGAAAAGAGTGTTTGTGAATGAAGAAGTTCGTAACAAACTAGAAAAATATGCAAAAGTGAGAGTTAAAAATGATAAAAAATACAAGAAATTACCTAAAGAAGAGACAATTTGAAGTAAAAAGTGAGTGCTATGATCAAAAAATCAAAAAGTGAGACCAAGATGAGGACTTTTTGCCTGTGGTGAGCATCAAGTCTGATTTGGTAAAAGAGAGTGTGCTGAAAGAAAACAACTATTAGAGCTTAAAGGTCTCAAAAATAGAGGTTTAAAGGCTTATTAATAGTATTAGTGAGAACAAAAAGTTTATTCGGTGGAGCGATTTTATATTTAGAGGTTTCTAAGCTGATTTATCGTCGATAAAGAAGCTACGCGTTTTAGATCTTGAGGAATTTGGAGGATTACTTTCTTATTATCTTCTTTTGACTTGATTAAAGGGATGTCTTTCTGAAGGATTTTTCTTATATAGTCTCTAATTGAGATCTCTGTAAGGCCTGTTCTTTGTGCTAAAATAGCATAATCTACGACGAATCCTTGATCTTCCAGTTGATATATAGTGCTATAAATTAGCATTTCTTGTTCTGTAAGTTTCTTGAATTTAATGCGAACCTCTTTCTTTAAGTCGTCGAGAGTTGCTAGGATATCTGAAACTCTTCGAAGGTGGCTTATCGGGTCATTAACCGAACTTAGAGTGGAAATAAGGGGGTGTTGGTTTGTTGGTTGGTTTGTTGGTTGGTTTGTTGGAACCCCATCATTTCCTATGGAGATGCTTGTTTTTGAGCTTATTATAGCTTTTTGAGGTATTTCTTGTGTTGGAATGTTCGTTTTATGTGTTGGAGTTATCTGTTGGTTTGTTGGTTGGTTTGATTGTTGATATTGGAGTTCGTATAATAACTGCTTTATCTCTGCTATTTCTTGATATAGAAAATCTATATCCTGGCGAACCCTTAAGAAGGCTTCTTTTATGTTGTCTGACATGTAATTCTAAATTTTAACTTAATTATAAAGATTTATATCTTATCAGTGAAGTTTTTTATAAGCATCAAATGCCGCATTTGATAGCCTCCAGCGATTCCATCTTGTATAATCCTGGCCTTCTGGACCCTTATTTATTCTTATTAAGAGCTTACCTTTTTCTAATTCTTCTAATAAAGACTTTGTGAATTCTTCATCTCTTACTATTTCTTCAGCAATTTTAGAAGTAAATGCTGCTTGTGGAGATATGCTGTAAAGATAGGATAAAATTTGTTCAGATATCTTAGACTTTTTCTTTTTGGAGATTGAAGGCATGTATTCTTGTATTAGGGAATGTTTTTATAGTTTAACTTTAGATTGAAAATATTCTTTTTCATGGTTGAAAGTAAGATAGAATTTATTGGTGCGCGAAGTAGCGCAGATGTAAAGGGAATTATGCATCCTATTGTTAAGGAATGGTTCTTTGCTAAATTTAAAGACTTTTCATTAACTCAATTGTATGGTGTAGCTAATATTCATGAAAGAAAGAATATTTTGATATCTGCTCCTACTGGAGGAACTAAGACACTTACTGCTTTTCTATCGATATTGAATTATCTTGTTAGTCTTGCTGCAGAAAATGAGCTTGAAGATAAAATTTATGCAGTTTATGTTTCTCCGTTAAGAGCTTTAACTAATGATATTTATGTTAATCTTGAAAGGCCTCTGACTGAAATAAAAGAACTGGCAGAATCTAAAGGCATAAAGTTGCAAGATATACGTGTTGGATTAAGAACAGGGGATACTACTCCTTCTGAAAGAGCTAAAATGACTAGAAAGGTTCCGCATATTTTTGTGACTACCCCTGAAAGTTTAGCAATTGTTTTGACTGCTCCTAAGTTTTCTGAGAATTTGAGGGCTCTCGAGTTTATTGTAGTTGATGAAGTACACGCTCTTGCAAATAAAAGAGGGGTTTTTTTGAGTTTGATGCTTGAAAGGCTTGAACACTTTAGTGCTATCCCTCCGGTAAGAATAGGTTTGAGTGCAACTATTGCCCCTATAGAAGAAATTGCTAAGTTTTTGGTTGGTGCTGGAAGAGAATGCTTGGTTGCCCAAGTACCTCTTGTTAAGGATATTGATATCGGACTAATTAGTCCTGGAGTAGATTTGTTAACTATGGATGGAGCGGAAGATCAAAAGAGATTGTACCATATTTTAGATGAGTTAATAGGGCAACATAAAACCACTTTAATATTTACTAATACTAGGAATGCTACTGAAAGAATAATTCATTATTTAGATATGCATTTTCCTGGGAAGTACACTGGAAACATAGGGGCGCACCATAGTTCTATGAGTAGATCTCAGAGATTTATGATTGAAGAGAGATTGAGAAAGGGGGAATTGAAGGTTGTGGTTTCAAGTACTAGTTTAGAACTTGGAATAGATATTGGAAGTATTGATTTAGTTGTATTACTGAGAAGTCCGAAAAGTGTTTCAAGAGCATTACAAAGAATTGGAAGGGCAGGACATCAATTACATTCTAATCCTAAGGGGAGGTTTGTTGTAACAGATAGAGATGATTTAGTTGAATGTGCTGTTTTGATGAAACACATGAAGGAAAAGATAATAGATAGAGTGGATATACCTATGAATGCTTTGGATGTATTAGCACAACATATCTATGGTATGGCTATTTCTCAGATTTGGAATATTGATGATGTTTTGAAGTTAATAAGAAAGAGTTATTGTTATTCCAACTTAAGTAAAGAAGACTTTATGAGCATTATTTCTTATCTCTCTGGAGATTATGATTTAGAACATAGAAATGTATATGCTAAAATATGGTATGATAAAGAAACTAAACAACTTGGAAAGAAGGGAAAGTTGGCTAGATTAATTTACTTGACTAATATAGGCACCATTCCTGAAGAGGGGTTTGTTTCGGTTGTTGTTGGTTCTGGAGATGCTAAGGGTAATATTGTTGGAAGTATTGATGAATCTTTCTTAGAGAGATTAAAGAAAGGAGATGTTTTTGTTTTAGGAGGGGTAAAATATCAATTTATACATAGTAAGGGGATGAAGGCTTATGTTATAGCTAATGTTTCAAAGTCTCCTACTATTCCAAGCTGGTTTTCAGAACAATTACCTTTGAGTTTTGATGTTGCTTCAGCTATTGCTAAATTTAGAGGGTTTGTTAAAGAAAGGGTAAAAAATAGTTTAGAATGTGTAAAGTTTATACAAGATTATTGTTATTGTACTTCTGAAACAGCTGGACAGATTTACAGATATTGTTTAGAACAGGAAGACTTTTCAGTAATGCCTACAGATAAGAAAGTTATTGTGGAATTGTTTAAACAAGATAAAGATTACATGCTTTTCCACTCTATGTATGGGCGTCGTGTTAATGATGCTCTTTCCAGAGCTTATGCTTTTATAGCAGCTCAGCTTAAACATAGAGATATTGAAGTTGGGGTAAATGATAACGGGTTCTTTATAGCAGGAGATGCCCTTGATACTTCTAAGATATTGAAAGGACTGACAAGTTCAAATTTGAGGAAGATAGTGGAAGAGGCTGTTGAAAAAACAGATGTATTAAAAAGAAGATTCAGACATTGCGCTGCACGTTCTCTTATGATATTAAGAAATTATAAAGGAAGAAGTAAAAGTGTAGGTAAACAGCAAGTACATTCACACTTTTTGTATAGTGCAGTTAATGAAATAAGTAGAGATTTTCCAATAATGAGAGAAGCAAGGCGTGAAGTTCTAAACGACTTGATGGATATTAGTAATGCTGAAAGCATACTTAAGAAAATAGAGAGAAAAGAGATTAACTTTGAAGTTGTAAGAACTCCTCTTGTTTCTCCTTTCGGGCTTAATCTCATCACTCAAAGCCATTCTGATTTTATTAAAGTTGAAGATAGAGTTAACTTTTTGAAGAGAATGCATGAACTACAAATGAAGGTAATTGAGAAGAGATGAAGATTGATTTTGTTGGAAAATGTTTATTGCTTGACTGCGGGAGTGAAAGGACACTTGCAATAGGAGATTTACATTTAGGATATGAAGGTGCGATGAGAAGGTCTGGAGTTATGATTCCCGTTAAACTATTTGAAAAATCTATTGTAGATTTTGATAAGATTATTTCTGAAACTGGAGAATTGGATAATATAGTTATTTTGGGAGATCTAAAACATGAGTTTGGTAGTATATTGCCTGATGAATGGAAATATATTATTAAATTTATAGAATATGTTAAATCAAAATGTAAAAAATTGATTGTAATTGAAGGAAATCACGATGTTATCCTTTTTCCTTTGTTAAAAAAAATGAATATTGAAGGGGTTGATTTTTTTGTTTGGAAAAATGTTGTTTTTACTCATGGAGATAAGGAATATAATGAAATGAACTCTAAAAAAATTGATTATTGGGTGCTTGGACATGGTCACCCTGCAATTAATTTATATGATGGGAATAAAAAAGAAAAGTACAAATGTTTTCTTTATGGGAATTATAAAGATAAAGAAGTGATTGTAGTTCCTAGTTTTTTTCCTTTGATTGAAGGTACGGATGCTAGAGAGTTTGATATGAAGTTTGCTTGGGATTTTAATTTAAAAAAATTTAGATCTTTTGTGGTTTCGGATGATTTGAAAGTTCTTGATTTTGGAGAATTAGGTAAAATAAGAACTGATTAGTTTTTGCCTTTAATTTGTGGGAAAGGAATATGGGGTTGTAAATTAAGATCTTCTTCTAATTGCAAAGCGCGAACTGAGCACTTCTTCAATATGAAATTATATAATGAAACCATTTTGTCTTTAGGAAGTTCTTTGTTTTTCCACGATTTAAGGAATTCTTTAGTTAACTCTTTGTCCACCATTAAAAGCACTGATCCAAGTATTGAAATTTCACTTTTTAGTTCTTCTGATTTGCTTTCTGCGTCTTTGTAGTTAACTTGAAACTTGAAGCTTAGTTTAAGAGCTTCACTTTCTTTAAGGACGTCAAGTTTTGACTTCTCTACATTGTTGAAGGTTATATCTGTATTAATAGTATAACGCTTAAGCTCATGATTTCTCTTACCAGATATCTCTTCGATGTTGAATCCTATTATTTTCATATTTTGTCTTGTTTTAAGAGGTTTTTAAAGATTGCTGTATTAAGAAATTAAATTAAGTCTTCTTCAGAGACTACTATAAAGTCTGCTACTGCAATTATAGAATTGTAAGGAATTACTGATTCTTTTGAGGTGTTTGTCTCAACATTAAGAGATTTCAAGTATTGTGTTTGGTCTTTTATTAATAATTGGATTAATTCACCTGTTCTTGTTTCGAAGGTAATATCTTTTACTAAGCCTAATCTCTTACCTTCTTTTGTAACAACTGGTTTCCCTATGAATTCTCTTAATGGTTTTTTGTTAATGTTCATGCTGTAAATTAATTTAGTAAGTATATAAAGATTATTGTGAGTTATATTGTTACTTTGTACAAAATAGATTAGGATAATTACAGTTCGGTTAATATTTCATTTTAATTATTATTTGTTTACCCTCTGTCCCCTTGGTTTCTTGTGGAAAAGATACTAAAAAAATTAAGAATATATTTTATTATTTATTATATATTAATTAGATATTATATTAAAAAATAGATAATATACTGAGATATATAATTATGAAATTAGTAACTATGGTTTATTGAAATGGAGTGGAAGTGGGGGTGTCTCTGTGTTGTATTGTTCGCTTTATTTATTTTTAATTTATCGTCGTTGTTTAAGGAGAGTTACAATGGAAATAGAGGTTTGGGTATCAATATGTTTAAATAAATGAAAAATTAGAATGTTTTGAGGTGAAAAAGATGAATACTAAACTTGATAATATTTTTAGTTCTTATGCTAATAGTAACATATTCAAAGATAAATCGGTTTTACAAATAAATTATACACCTGAAACTATTCCTCATAGAGATAAACAGATAGAAGAGGTTGCTTCTATACTTGCTCCAGCTATACGTGGAGAACGTGTTAGTAATTTATTTGTTTTTGGGAAAACCGGAACAGGTAAAACACTTTCTGTACAATATGTTACAAAAGAAATTCTTAAGAGGGTAAGTGATTCTGGTGCGGACAACTTAAAAGTAATTTATTTGAATTGTAAATTGAAAAAGATTGCAGATACTGAATATAGGATCCTTGCTGAGATAATATCTTCTTTAGGAGAAACTGTTCCTGCGACAGGTCTTCCTACAGATGCAGTTTATTCTAAATTTATAGAGATAATTGAAAGAAAAAAACAGCTTATTTTGATTGTAATGGATGAAATTGACCAGGCTGTAAAGAAAATATCTGATGGTTTCTTGTATAATTTGACTAGATTAAATTCTGAATTAAAGAATGCGCAGATAAGCTTGGTAGGAATAAGTAATAGTTTAACTTTTATGGATAATATAGATCCTAGAGTTAGAAGTTCTTTGGGAGAGGAAGAACTTGTATTTGCTCCTTACAATGCTTTACAATTACAAGATATATTAAGAGAAAGAGCTAATCAAGCGTTTACTGAAGGTGTTTTAGATGAAGGGGTATTTTCCAAATGTGCTGCTTTTGCTGCGCGTGAACATGGAGATGCTAGGCGAGCTCTTGATTTATTAAGGGTTGCTGGGGAACTTGCTGAACGTGAAGGATCTAAGAAATTAACTATGGAATTTATTGACAAAGCGAATAATAAAATTGAAAGAGATAAAATGCTTGATATAATTGAAAATGAGCCTAGACAGCATCAATTAGTTCTTTACAGTATTCTCAATTTACATAGTAAGGAAGCTGATGGAATATTTACAGGAAATGTTTATAATAAATATAAGGAATTTTGTCAGAAAACAAAAGTTGAAATTTTAACTCAGAGAAGAGTTTCAGATATTATTGCTGAATTTGATATGCTTGGTTTGATTAATGTTGATGTTATAAGCAGGGGAAGAATGGGTAGGACTAGAGAAATAAAATTAATGGTACCTGATAATTTGCAGAAAAAGGCAAAGGAGATACTTGAAAACGCTTTGACAATATGATCAACCCTGAAATTCTTCAAATAGTAAAGGAAAAAGGGCTTTTATTGGAAAAAGAAATTTTTGAGGCTCTAAGTAGTGTTAACGATATAAGGGTTGTTAGGAAATTATTAGATAATTTTGAAAATTTAGCGGGACAGAGAATGATAACTAGATCTAGTTTAATTAAGAATTGGGTTATATCAAAAGACATAAATCATTTAACTGAAGGTATAGAGCCTAAATTTCTTAATATTTTTATTAAATTAGGGATAGAGATAAACATTGATACCTTTGCACTAAAGAAAGCTGAAAAAGTAGAGAAATTCAGACGGGATTATACCCTTCATTATGGCAAGACTACATTTGCAAAGAAAATGGAAGTCTCTGATTTTGTAGGACATTTTAGGGCTAGATATAAGGATCTTCAGAATATTATTATGAGGCGAAATAATAATTGGGATAATTTAATTTCAATAAACAAAATTTCTGCAACAAGACAGCAATTCTGTATTATAGGCATGGTTTCCGAAAAGAGGCTGACAAAAAACAAGAACTTGTTAGTAGTTTTTGAAGATTTAACTGGGAAGACTAATGTTGTTTTCAAAAATGGATCAAATGCATTCAAAGATGCTGATGAATTACAACTTGATGAGGTTGTGGCTATAAAATGCACTGGAAATAATGAATTGATAATGGGGCATGAAATATTCTTTCCGGATTCTTTTTTATTACAAAAAACAAAATTTGATGATGATTGTGGAATTGCATTTATTTCAGATATTCATGTAGGAAGTAAGAAATTCCTTAGGCCTGAATTTGATAGTTTTATTACATGGCTTTCAAGTGACGATGAATTAGCTATGAAAATAAAGTATCTTTTTGTGGTTGGAGATTCTGTTGATGGATTAGGGGTTTTTCCAGGACAGGAAAAATTGCTCGAAATAAAAACTCTTAAAGGGCAATATGATAATTTTGCAAAATATCTTAAGAGAATCCCAGAGAGAGTTACTATTTTCATATGTCCTGGGCAACATGATATATCTAGAGTTCCCGAACCCCAACCCCCTCTGGATAAAGTGTATGCAGGAGCTTTACATGATATTCCTAATATTGTTTTAGTGCCTAATCCTTGTTTGGTTAAATTACATGAGAAAGGAAAGGAATTCAAAGTTCAGATGTATCATGGTGCTAGTATACACGCTTTCATAAATAGTATTGAGGAGTTAAGACTACTAAAAGCACATAAATCTCCTGCTAAGGCTGTAAGACACATGCTCAAGAGAAGACATTTAGCTCCTCAGCACGGAATATCTGCTTCTATTGTTTATGTTCCTAACCCTGAACGTGACCCTTTAGTAATATCTGAAGTTCCAGATATAGTTTGTACTGGCGAAGTTCATAGATTAGACATTGAGAGATATAATGGAACTTTAATTATGACTGGTAGTTGCTGGCAAGCGAGAACTGATTTCGAAGAAAAAGTTGGTAATATTCCAGACCCTTGTAAGGTGCCTGTATTCAATGTTAAGACCCATGAATTGAAGGTTTTAGATTTCTCTATTAGTGAAGAAAGAAATCTTGGTAGATCGGAGGATTTTGTTAAATGAATATTGATCAATACTTCCAACATATAAGTGATGAAGTAAAAAGAGCTTATGCTGTTGCTACAATTGCAAAAGCAAAGGGAATTGATCCAATAAACAAAGTAGAAACTCCTATTGCTATTTCATTAGCTGAAAAAGCTGTTGGATTGATATCTGTTATTTATCCTCAATTACAAGACGTTCATATAATAAATAGGATTTTGGAACTTGAAAAGAAATACGGTCAGCTTACTATGTCTGTATGTCTTGGAATTGCAGAAGATATCGCAAAACAAACTTATTGTAAATTCGAAAGTCAGCTTCAGGCAATAGATGCTGGAATTAGAGTTGCTTTTTCTTATTTTACTCTAGGGGTTGTATCTTCTCCTATTGAAGGATATACAGAACTAAAAGTCAATAAAACTCGCGATGGTAAAGATTATCTGGTTGCATACTTTTCTGGCCCAATAAGAAGCGCTGGGACTACTGCTGGATGTGTTGCACTAATGGTTATTGATTATTTACGCGAATTATTTGGATATGCTAAGTATGATCCTACTGAAGATGAAGTAAAAAGATATGTTACAGAGAATTATGATTATCATGAAAGGGTTACTAACTTACAGTATTTACCTTCTGAAGAAGAAATTACTTTTTTAGCTAAGAATATTCCTATACAAATAGCCGGAGAACCTACTGAGCAAAGAGAAGTTTACAATTATAAGGATTTGCCTAGAATAGAGACTAATTTTATTAGGGGTGGGATGTGTCTTGTTTTCTCAGAATGTTTGGCACAAAAAGCTGCTAAGGGGTTTAGGTTACTTAAGATTGCAAAGGAAAATGGGTTTAAATCAACAGGTTTTGATTTTCTTGAGGATTACATAAATATTCAAAAAAAGAAAGTTAAGGGCTCTGGTGATGGCGATGGTGTTCCTACATATATGAAAGATATTGTTGCTGGAAGACCTATTTATTGCCATCCTTCGAGGGCAGGAGGTTTTAGATTTAGATATGGGAGGGCTAGAAATGCTGGATTCTCTGCTACATCTGTTAGTCCTGCTACAATGGCTATATCTAGGAATTTTTTAGCTGTAGGAACCCAACTTAAGATTGAGAAACCTACAAAGGGCTGTGCGATATCAATGGTTGAAAATATTGAAGGCCCTATTGTTAAACTAAAAGACGGAAGTGTTGTTAAACCTATTACGATGGAGGAGGCTAATAAAATAAAGAATAATGTTTCTGAAATAATCTATCTTGGAGACATTCTATTTCCTTTAGATGATGTAATCAATAGAAATTCTGCATTACTTAAACCCGGATATGTTGAAGAATGGTGGAATTTACAATTAGAAAAAGCAGGAGGGTTTTGTAAGGATTATTTTAATGTTTCATTTGATCAGGCTATTGAATATTCTAGAAAATATAATATTCCTTTATATCCAAAATATATTTATTATTGGGCTCAGATAGACTATAAACAGTTTTTAGGATTAATTGATTGGATGGGTCATGGGAAAAATAAGGAAGGATTTGTTTTGCCTTACTCTTTGACTGATAAGGAGAGATTTAATTTGGGCAAGAGAGCTCTTGAATTGATAGGTTGTCCTCATAAAGTGTTGGGAGATTCTGTAATTATTGAAGGAATTGATTCTAAATCTTTGTTGTTTAATTTAGGAATTGAATCTTTTGATAATTTTGAATCTAATTTCGAAAATATTATTAGGAAGGTTCCTTCTGAAGGAGTTGTAATTGATGTTTTGAATACTTTATCTAATATTTCTATAAAGGATAAGGGTGGAGATTTTATAGGTGCTAGGATGGGTAGGCCTGAGAAGGCAAAATTGCGTAAGCTTCCAGGAAGTCCTCATGTTATATTTCCCGTTGGAGAGGAAGGAGGAAGATTGAGAAGTGTTCAAGCTGCCACAGAGGTTGGAAATGTAAATGCAGATTTTCCTAATTATTTTTGCGAAATATGCGGAAATGACAGCCCTTATCAAAGATGTGCTAATTGCCTTACTTTGTGCGTAAAAAAGAATTATTGTCCAATATGCAAAAAGTATTCTGAGTCTATATGTTCTGAACACGCTCTTAGAAACCAGCTTTATTCTACGAGGAGACTTGATATAAAAAATCATTTTGAACTGGCTAAAAAATTAATCGGAGCAAGAATAGATGAGCTTCCTGTCGCAGTTAAAGGTGTTAGAGGAACTTCTAGCGAAGAACATAGTGTTGAACATCTAGGTAAAGGACTTCTTAGAGCTAAATACAATTTGCACGTCAACAAAGATGGTACTATAAGATATGATATGACTGAAATGCCTATAAGTTATTTCAAACCTAAGGAAATTGGTACTAGTGTTTCTAAATTGAAAGAGTTGGGATACGAGAAAGATGTTAATGGAAACACTCTTGAGAATGATAATCAAATAATTGAGATATTCCCTCATGATATAATATTGCCATCTTGTCCGGATACTTTAGATGAAAAAGCAGATGATGTTTTTTATAGTATAACTAAATTCATAGATGATGAATTAGAGAAGCTTTATGGAGTTGAAAAATTCTTTAAAACTCAAGGAAAGGAATCTCTACTAGGTACTTTATTTGCATGTATTGCTCCTCACATATGTACTGCCACTGTTGGAAGATTGATAGGTTTCTCAAAGACACAGGCATTTTTTGCAAGTCCTTTTATGCATGCTGCGATGAGGAGAGATTGTGATGGGGATGAGGCTGCAGTTATATTGTTAATGGATATGCTTCTTAACTTTTCTAGAAAGTTTTTGCCATCACATAGAGGAGGAACTCAGGATGCTCCTTTAGTTCTTAATGTAAAGATAAATGCTGGAGAAGTTGATGACCAAATTCTTGATTTTGTATGTGGTAGATATCCTATTGAGCTTTATGAACTTGCAGAGCAAAGAAAACACTCCTCTGAAGTTAAAATTGAAAAGATTTCGCATAGGATGAAGAATGGCCAAGATACTTTTACTAATCTCGGATTTACACATGATTGTGAAGACATAAACAATGCAGTATTGAATTCTGCTTACAAAACATTGCCTACTATGCATGATAAGGTAGCTGAACAAATGGACTTATGTTCTAAGATAAGAGCTGTTGACACTAGTGATGTAGCTAGATTAGTAATAGAGAGGCATTTTATTAGAGATATTAGAGGTAACCTGAGAAAGTTTTCACAGCAGGTGTTTAGATGTGTTGATTGTAATGAAAAGTTTAGAAGGCCTCCCCTTGCCGGGAAATGTACTGCTTGTGGAGGAAAAATAATATTTACAATCTCTGAAGGAAGTATAGTGAAATATATGGAGGCTGCTTTGAACCTTGCAAGAACTTACAATGTTTCTCCTTATTTGCTTGAAAATTTAGAAATAGTTCAGCTTGACATAGAGAGTATTTTTGGAAAGGACAAAGACAAACAGCTAAAGCTATTTGTCTAGTCCTCGCTTTAAGAGGTAAAGCTTCGGACAAAGAGAAACAGATGAAGTCGGCTTTTTAGATAAGATTAAAAACAAAAGATAGATCTCTTTATTATGAAGTGGTTGTTTATTATATTTACTTTTATCTCAATTTTGATTATAATTGTATTTAGTATTTATTTTGTTAAACTTAATAATTTAGAAGAATTTTATAATCATGGCTATAATACTTGTATTGAAGTTTCAAAAGTTAAGGGAAATTTTGCGATTACAAAAGATAATATAAACAGTCAGGCAGTTAGTTATTTACAAAGCCTTTATCCTGAAGAAGTTCAATCTTGTATTGATAACAATGGGTGTTTTAGTAGTTGTGGAAACCCTTGTAACTATGTAAATCCTAAAGATCTTAATTTTATCGAGATTGTTAAGTTTAAATCTAATGTGTGTTTGACGGTTTGCGTTCCTCAATGTTTTTATAAATTATAATTAAAAATTATTTGTTAAATAGAAAATTATTGTTGGAAATAAAAGACAGCCCATCATATTTATTCTTCTTACATTGGATTTTATAGAGAATACGCCCCAGGCTGTTGAAGTAATAAAAACGATTAATCCATGAATATTTGATAAAGATAAAACTGCTATTGTTAATATGAGTAACATTGTTATCGAAACATTTCGGTAATTTGTTCTTTCTATTAGCTTTATGAATAGATTTGTTATGAATAGGGCAATTATACAAACTATTATTATTGAGACTATTGACATAATGATTATTTTCCATAGGGTGGTGATTTCTATCCCTCTTACAATATTTTTTACTGCTGCCGCTGCACCAGTTCTTGTTTTGTCTATAGAATATAATGTTGCAAAGCTTAGAACCATTATAATGAGATTTATTGTTCCTAACATTATGAGAAATGACTTTCTTGATTGAGGAACTATTTCTGAAGATATTGTAGCTGCATGTCCAGAACCTATTGCAGGAAGAAAAGAGCAAAATGGTGAAGAAATGGTTGAACCTAATAATGATTTGAGGTAGTCTTTTTTTATCCCTATAAAGTTTTTTAGTCTGAGTGGCTCCTGATGAGGGATTTTAATTTTCTGATTAAGACTTATTATGATGCTAGATGCTCCGAATAACCCTCCTAATAATGGAAGAAGCGGTTCCTTTACTGGAGAGTTTAATGAAGAATAACCTAGTAATCCTGTTGCAAGAAAGATAACTAATGCTTTCCAAGTATTATCCTCCCTTGCGATAATGTAAATAGACACGAAGATTAATATGAATGGTATTGAGGGAGTTATTTTTTCATAAACTATAGGAGTTATTTTTATGAAAGGGACTACTAATAATAGTATTAGAGGTATTGAAGTTACTGCTCCTATCAATACTAAACTTATAGCTTCTCTACCCTTGCCTTGAATTAGCATTTCATGTCCTGGAAGAACTGAAAGAAATGATTCTTCATCTGTTGCTCCTGTTAATATTGAAGGGATGAAATCAAGTATTGTATGAGTAATTGCTAGTGAAACAACAAAGACTAATAATGAGGTACTTGATAAAAATGAAAATGCTGATATATTTGCTATGAGTAGCGCAGTTACTGTGTTTATATGTATTCCAGGAGTTATACCTGTCAATGTTCCGGTGATGATGCCTATGATTAACGCCAAGATTATCTCGATAATCATGTATTAAGGGGTTAATTTTTGATTTTATATCTTTTGGTTGCTTTTTGCTAATTCATTACAATTTTTTAGGTTGAAGTTCCTCCCTTTAGGTTTTTCTTTTCCCAAAATAGAACTCTTACTTTTTTGTCGGTTTTTCTTCTTTTCTTTTCTACTCGTTTTACAAATTTAAAACCATTTTTCTCTAAAACTTTTGCAGAAGCAAGATTATCTTCATCATTATCTGCTACAATTTTATTTAATTTAAGTTTACTAAAACCAAAATTGACTATTTTTTTAACACTCTTTGTGGCAATTCCTTTATTCCAATACTTTCTACCTACTGCATAACCAAGAGTAAATATTTTTTTATCTTTTGATGGTTTTCCTAAACAAACCAACCCTACAAATTTATTATTGTAAATTATTGCAAATTCATAATAATCTCCTTTTTTATTTTGTGTAATTATTTCTTGCAATTTCTTTTTTGCTTCTGAAAAATGCAGAGGATATTTATATCCTGAAAGTTGTTTTCCAACTTCTTTATCATTGAAGATTTCTCTAAATTCTTTTGTGTCTGATATTTTCGGTAATTTTAATTTAATCTTCATAATCTGTTAAGTTTTTGAAGTTTTTAGACTTTAGGTTTTAGAATTGCTACGCTGTAGTTTTTTATTACTTCTTTTGCTATTTTTTTTACATCTTCTAATTTAACCGATTTTATGTTTTCATCGTAATTGTAATAATCTTCT
>Ga0194121_10005897_pt1 | contig 16659 bp, 14 predicted proteins | sample TA2MahCa50mmetaG_FD_148609 | JGI IMG/M metagenome (GOLD analysis project Ga0194121, IMG submission 148609) | Freshwater microbial communities from Lake Tanganyika, Tanzania - TA2015020 Mahale Deep Cast 50m | ecosystem: Environmental > Aquatic > Freshwater > Lake | place: Tanzania: Lake...
TTTTCCTCATACGTATCGGCACAGTATACTATTTTTTGCAATGTTGGTGATTTTCCTCTTGAATTAAATTAATAGATAAATAAATCATAATATATCATTTAAATATAAATCAAATTTTTATATTTATGTTATAAAAATAAGGTTAAAGACACAGAAATATTTTAATATAAATGACTACTATAACAGAAGACTACTTAAAATATCATGAAGAATATAATAAAAAATATAACGGTAAGGCTTATGTATTAATGCAAGTTGGACAATTTTATGAATCATACGCAACACTTGAAAGAGGACCTAATTTGCAAGAAATATCGAATATTATTGATGTTAAATGTGCGCGGAAAAATAATAAAAAAGATATAAATATCCATAATCCTCGTATGTTAGGATTTCAAATAATGTCGTATAATAAGTTCGTTCCAAAATTAATAGAAGCAGGATATACAGTTGTTATATTCGATCAAGTTAGTGATGATGATTCAATTAAAAGAGAATTAACTGATATTGTATCGAAAGGTACATATATCGATGCAAATAATGCTATGGGTAATTTTATTATCTCAATTTATTTCGAATTGGTCAATCAACGGAAAGGTAATCCATCATTATGTATCGGTTTATCAGCGGTAGACATTACTACTGGTAAAACTATCGTTCATGAAGCATATCCATCTTGTGATGATAGTAATTTATCATTGGATGATGCTAATAGATTTATATCATCAATAAATCCAAAAGAGATGATTATTATGTATGACAGACATAATATCACTAATTTTGATGAAATAATGAAATATCTCAATATCAATAAAAACGATGTGCATATTGTCGACAAAGTGGATTATAAATATACAAAGATGAATTATCAGTCAGAAGTATTAAAAGTTGTTTATGAAAATTATGATAATATGTTAGATCCATTAGAGTTTACAAATTTAGAAAGATGTCCGTTTGTAATAATTAGTTTGGTTTATCTTTGTAACTTTATTAATGATCATAATAAACAATTAATAAAAGACTTACATGTGCCAGAATTTTTTATGGGTAATGAACATTTGATTTTGGGAAATAATGCTGTTTATCAATTAAATGTTGTTGAATCTGATAGTTATAATTATTATGCAAATAGTAAATTTAGAAGTTTAATAGAAGTTATTGATAATGCATCCACTTTAATGGGTAAAAGATTCATAAGGGATAGATTATTATCTCCAATGACCAATATTGAGAAGATTAAAGTATGTCACGATTATATTGACAAAATTATCGATATGAAAGAAGATAAACGAGATAAAATAGAAATATTATTAAATGGCATTTGTGATGTTGAAAGATTATGTCGTAAATTATGCATGAATACAATTCAACCGTATGAATTAGCGAGTTTAATACTAAGTTATGATAATGCTTTAGAATTATTTATCTTATTAGATAAAACGAAAATATCATCATTAGTCAATAGACCGATTATCGGTAAATTAGCAGAATTAACAAAAAAATTACATGATACAATGAATATCGATAAATTACAAACACAATCAATCAATGATATTAAAGCATCATTTTTTAATTTTGGAATACATGACGATATTGATAAATTACAAACTAAATTAAACGATGAATCTGAATATTCCGGAAATTTATGCGAAGAGTTGATAAATTTATTAAAAATAAAAGGAAAAACCGGATTGAAAATAAATAATAATAAACGTGAAGGCTATTATATATCTCTCACCAAACAAAGGGCAAATACATTAATGGAAAAATTTAAAAATAAAGAAACAATGAAAATTGGCAACATAACTGTTAATACTAAAGACTTCAAACTTAAAAATAGTGGGGGGAATGTAATGAAACTATTTTTCCCAAGTGTTGAAGAAAATGATAGAAAAACAATAGAAGAACAAATAGCAGTATTAATCAAGAAGTATTATTTAGAATTAATTGGAGATGTATATCGAATTTATTATAATAGTTTAAATGAAATAAATAAAATAATTGGTCATGTTGATTTCTTAAAATCTGGTGCAAAAACTGCTAAAAAATACAATTATGTAAAACCCATAATAGAGAAACGAGATTATGGATATATCAATGCAAAAAATATGCGTCATCCAATTGTGGAGAGAATAATTGATTACGAATACGTACCACATGATATTGAATTAGGTGATAAATTAAAGGGAATGCTTATTTACGGATTGAATAGTTCTGGAAAATCAGTCTTAATGAAAGCCGTTGGATTAAACATTATTTTAGCACAAGCTGGATATTTTGTATCAGCAGAAAACTTTATTATATCGCCTTTTAAATCATTATATACAAGAATAACTGGCAATGATAATATTTTTAGAGGTTTATCATCATTTTCATTGGAGATGACCGAATTAAATGCAATATTGAAAAGAGCCGGAAAATATACACTAACAATAGGTGATGAAGTGTGTCGAGGAACAGAACATATATCGGGAACATCTATCGTTGCATCTACTTTGAATAAATTATCTCAGGCAGAATCATCCTTTATATTTGCGACTCATTTACACGATTTATGTAATGTTAAAAGATTAAAAGAGTTAGATAATATTAAAGCATATCATATTTCTGTTATGTGTGATAATAATACGAACACTTTAATCTATGATAGAAAATTAAAAGAAGGACAAGGTGAACCTGTATACGGTGTATTAGTTGCAAGTCATATTATTCATGACAAACAATTTATCGAAACTGCAAATGAAATTAAAAATGAACTATTACAAGTTCATAACGAAATTGTATCGGGAAAAACATCCAAATATAATAGTAATGTTTATGTTCATAAATGTCAATTATGCGGTAGAAAAGATTTAAATGGTGAATTCTCTCCTCTGCATACCCATCATATTAACTTTCAAAAAGATTGCCCTGATGGTTTTGTAAAAAACAAACCACATATAAAGAAAAATGATATAGCCAATTTAGTTGTTGTATGTGAAGATTGCCATCATAAAATACATAACGGAGATATAAATATTACGGGTTATGTACAAACATCAAAAGGGAAAAAAATAAATAAAAATTAATAATTATATCTAAATGTTCTTTCTTTTATTTCAGAATCATGAACATTAAAGCTCGTCTTAAATCCAACAATATTGTTTCTAATAAACTGCAAAGATTGTTGAATTTTATTTTTACCGTCTTCTAAATTATTATCATTTACGACCATTTTGTAAGATGGAGATGAATCACATGTAACGTCAACATTCAAATTTGCAAATAATTCATTAGTTAAAATATTTTTCAATATCGAAACACCGTGTGAGTTATAAATGGTCAAATCGAATGGTTGGGTAATAACATAAGGAGTAATAACGGTTTTACTTACAATTATATCGGCAAATTCAGTCGGAACATTATCTTTACTATCTGATAATAATTTATTGTATAACTCTTTTGTATTTACATTTTCCGCTAAAGTTTTCCTATTAAATAACTTTCTAAATGTACAATCTAATAGTTCATCAAATGTCATTATTGGTGATGATTTGGATAATTCATAAGCATTTTTGAGAACTTTATAATATTGCTCAATATATGTGAAATTAGTTTCATATTTTGTTTGATCGTCAGATTTAATCTTTCGATAACTAAGATCAATATAACGTTTATTAATATCTACTGACATTACCAAACATGCATATATTTTATCTCGTTTAAATATCTTTTCCGGTTTGACAATTTTGCGATGAATTTCACTTTGAGAAATATATCCTTCAATATCATTGTACTCGATTAATGTAACATAAACACCGCAATCACTTACACTTTTAAGTGTAACCATAACGATATCATTTTTTTCTGGAAATTCAGAATGATAATAATCCATCGTGATACTAATAAATAGTATAATGATGTATCAAATAAATAATTTAATCAATTTTTTCAGTTATTTTTAATATCACCCAACAAATTTCATGATCTCTATCTTCAATAATTCTATATGATAGCTTAAATTTATTAGTTGCACGATTTACATAATTAGTTATATTTAATAAAAATGTTTCGATTTCTCTATCATCAAAATGTTGTAATTGTATTGTATTGAGTAAAATTGGACAATCATGTTTAATAATACATTTATCATTTTCCATATATAATGACCATTCATACGATTCTAATAAATCACCATTTGTATATAACTGATAACGATGTAAAGTTGCTATAACAAATTCAATGAAATCTTTTTTTGTTTCAATGTGATCATTATGTTCATAATATAATAATTCATATTTTAATAATTCTCTCATAATATCAGTTTCATTAAATACTTTTGATAATGCGGACAATTTTTCATTATATGTCATTTTTAAAACAGAATTGAATAATTGTGATGATAATGATTTATCGATCACATATTCATTATTATTTGGAAATTCTTGATTATAAATAAAATTCATATTATTTATTGATTGTTTGATAGAGTCATCGAACGTTTCAATATTAAGCCTTATACTCTCCATTATTATTTTATTATGATATTTTATTCATTATTTTAAACCTGTTTTTTCTTCTTATTTATAACTTTATCTTCATAAATAACATTGGGAATATTTGTAATTTTGCATGTAGTAAGATCATATATAACATCTTTTGCTGTTTTTAGTGAATCTTGTCTATCTAAATAGAATTTAATTATTTCGTCAATATTTTTATGATTTTTAAATTTATCATTGACGTATTCTTTTATTTTTTCTTCTTTTTGAAATGATTGAAGTTTATGCCACGGTTGTTTAAACATTAATTGTGCTGTCTTATCTAAAGAATTATTAAATGATTCAATTTTGGTAACGCTTTTTTCTAATTTATCGGTAGTTAATTCATTGATAGCTTTTTGCAATAGTTTTTTTCTAGTCGCATCAGATATAGTTTCAAACTCCTGTTGATACTTATAAGTTTTGTTATCGCGAATAATATCCTCAATCTTGAGATTGCTCATAATATATAGTTAGTATCTATTAGACTTTAAATAAAATAATAATAAATCAACTTTTTAATTTCACATAAAGATTGAGATTAAAATTAATCTCACATAAATGTATGATGATAGATAATATTCTCACTATTAGTTATGCAAATATATTCACTTATGTTGTTCTATCTATCGCTATTTTATATTATATATCCCAATTTTCCGTATCGATTGGTTTATTTATGGGAGTAATTATCGTTATTGTTGTTATTTATTTATTAAATAGAAAAGAGAATGCACACAAAGATGTTCATGAAGATATATTAGAGCGAAAAAGAAATTCTATTAGACCAAATATAAATAAATCACCAATTAAACAAAACGATGAATTAATTAATTTTATATTTAGTATTCAAGATTTTTATATTTACAATCCTGAAGCGTATGAAAATATGATCGATAATATAGAACAATTTTTAATGGTTTATCGAAATGTAGAAATAGATGAATTTTACTCAGGTTATCAATATGAAATATTAGATGATCGTAAGAGAGATGCATTAAATCATCTGCATTCTATTATTATTCGAGTTCCTGTTGATATGAGAGTTTATGATAAATTAAATAGGGCAACTGCGAGATTAGAAGATATTTTTAATAAGTATATGAATAAAGTTTATTATAATCATCAAAACAAAATATATCACAAAGGATATACGACGAATATCCGTATAATAACACCATCTAACTCCCCAAAACCCAAAAATAGTTACGAAGATTTATGGGATAAAAATAATACGTATACGTATAAAATGTATTGATAATTATATGCACCAATATTATCAATGAGATATAGATTTAAATCTGAAGACGATGATGATATATGTTATAGACCACCACCAGCATTTTTTTCATATTATCAACTTTGTGGAATAAGAAATCCCAATACTGGTAAATACGGTGTGAGAAAAGTAGTTTTCAATGAAATGGATAAAATAGTTAAAATATTTGAAAAAGAATACAAAAGAGATCGATTAGATCTATTTATTAAAAAAATGAGAGAAAATAGGTACAGAATTTATCCGACATTCGATTTGGATATAATCGAAATACCAAACGGTTCTGATTTAGTTCAAGCACGATCCGAACTACTCAATAACGATTTTGATCCCGGATTCGGAAGCGTTTGATTCGCATCTCTATAATATATATGATGTGTTTCCGTCACAACTTTTGGATTATCATCCCATTCAGTTAACATATTATAAATGTATAATATAATCGCTATGATAAAAATGGTAATACCGATAAAAAAAAGTCTATCATTTTTTGTGAGTATATCAATGCTCCATCTTTGTTCCAATAAATCATCAAGTAGTTCAAACAATGATGTTTTTATGCCAATAGCAATATCATAAAGTGTTAATTGATATAATTTTTTCTTTCCTTGTACTTTATTTAATTCTCTTAATTTTTCTTCTTCTTTTTGTTTTATTTTTTCCTTTTCTGATTCTTTTTGCATTTCGAATTCTTTATTAAATTTTGCCACATCAAATTTCTTCTCTTCTTGTGGAGTACTCATCCTATATAAAAAATTGACTAATTTTTATATAAAAATTGATTAATTCTTTTTAAAGAATATAATCATATTTAGTTATATAGTATTAAATGCTCTATATTAGATGTCCAACATGTGGTGATCTTTTAGGTGATAAACAAGTCGTTTATGAAGAAAGGATGAAAGAGATATGTGAAAGTATAGGTGTCGACGATGATATTGTTTCACAAGGAAATCTTGATAAAAATGAAGAGTATAAAAGAAAACGACAATTAGTAGTCAATGAATTATGTACACGTTATTGTTGTAAAATGCGTTTAATGAATTATGTCGATAAAGTACGTCTAATCAAGGGATGAAGCTTCAAAAATATTTTTTATTTCAATAATATTATTTTCTGTCAATTCATAATTCATTATTACTATTTCGCCTTTCAAGAGGTTAATAAAATTGAGATTCTTAGTATTTTTATCCATCATTAAATTATACATTAAAATTTGCAATACATGTTTTAGTGTAAGTTCTCGTACCGTTTTGATTTCCCAAATTTCATTATTATGATCGATAAAATCTATTTCACCAACAAAACCCCATTTGCTTACAGGTATCATACTATTAATTATATTAAAACCGTTATTATCTATATACGTCGTCATCTCATTAAACATTTGTTTATAACATTTACGTATACTTTGGAATCTTAAGCCCTTATTTCTTACATGAAAATAGTGTTGAGTTTCTAATGTGTATAACAAAATGGATATATTAAATAAAAATTTTCGTATCTTCATTACATTTGTACAATTAATATATTTATCATAATATTTTTTTATCCATTTTCTCTTTTTAAGAATAAACCACGAATAGTATCCATCGTTCAACATTGTGTGATCTGCAAATGGAAAGTTCCTGTCAAATTTTTTATCAACATATTCAACAATATTATTTTTTTCTTTGATTAACATCTCTTTTTCTTTTTCGTATTTTTCCCACGTCATAACCAATCTAACGTTATAAAACCATTCATATACATCAGCAGGTACATTTATTAATATATGTTGATTTGATATAATATTTTCAATATCTGCATATTTCCTATGTGGTAATCCTTCTTTAATATTATGATAACAATAAAATAAACGTTCTGCAAATTTTCCAAAAAATATTCCACAATTATTTTCAATATGAGAATAGTCTTTTTTAAAGATTTTTATGACAGTTTTAGTCATTTTTTCATAATTGATCAACGAAGATAATTTATCTAACATCTCTTCTGTCATATTATCGATCAATTTTGTTATACGACGTTCTTTTATTGTATTTGTTACGTATTTTAATTCTGGAAATTTAAAATATGCATCAAAACGCGAATCTCTCAAATAATACTGTTTCGGAATTTCAGAAAACCAAGGATTTGTATCAAATCTTGTCACATGTTGTGTTGGATAATATTTTGAAAAAATAAACATATTTACAATAGCCCGTGAACATGCAACATATAATAAATATCTATCATGTAGATGTTTTTCGTTATTAAAATGTCTTTTATTAATCAGACACATATTTGCATCTATTATAATGACATATTTCCATTCTAATCCTTTTGATCCCATATAAGTTAGAACATTGACATGTCCCTTTTCTGGTTTATATTGAATATTATTATTTATCTCATCGGTTGCTTCTTCATAGAATTGTTTAAACGGTATCTTCGCTTTTGATAGAATATTCGTAATGAAACATAATCCGTGTGATCTATCCCATCCTCGCATTTTTCCACGTGTTGGTGATAAAATTGCAAAATCGGATGCTTCTATTTTTCTAGTATAAATTGATTTACGTAATAAATCAACTATGCATTTCTCAAATTCTGATTCTTTGTTATGAAACATCATAATAGGCTTACAATCAATCGTGGTTTTATTACAATATACATCTGTATTTTGAACTGGACGCAAATATTTAGAAAAATGAACAATATTACCGTATGATCTAAAATTTTTTGTCAGATAAAATGTTTTCGCTGGAAAATCTGTTAAATATTTATCGCTTGATTTTCTAAATTGATATATATTCTGATTTGGATCACCAATTAAATTAATCACTATTCCCAATTTTTGCTTACATAAACATAGTATATTATATTGAATATTATTCAAATCTTGTGATTCATCTACAAAAATACTTTTAATAGATTTTAATCTATCATTTTTCATTAAATCTTCAATTGTCGTCGATTCTAAATATTTCATAAATCGAAAAGATAATAATGATACATCAATTTCATTATTAATATCGATCAAACTTTTCGCATAACTATCAATTGTTTTAACACATGTTTTGTCTATTAATTTAGCATCATAAGTATTAATTTTATTCATAAAATCATCACGGGTAAAACGAGAAAAAGTAAGCATTAATATCTCATTTGATGTATAAATATTTTTTTCTATTAAATTATTCATTCTGGCAATGATGCATCGTGTCTTACCAGAACCTGCACAAGCAATTAATTTTGTATCTATTTTATCTAAAAAATCTATATATTTTGATTGTTCTTCGGTATACATTATTATATTATTCATTATATTGGAACGCTTAAATATAAAATAAATTTTACGCCTTTGCTACATGTTCTTTATCAATTTTAGCCTTGAAACGACGTAATCGTTTGACTTTGATAGGATCGGCTTTAGCATCTATATCTTCATCTACTGGCAAGATTGATAATACAACACCAATGCCTTGAATTTCACCACTACGAAGTACAAATACAGAATACGGTTCGATTGATTCGGGATTAGATCTAAATTTGAATGAAACAACAGCAACATCACCAGATTTGATATTTGATTGGCGTTTTACCGTATCACCAAAGCAGAGTTCCGATCGACCCTCATTTTTGTCCGGATCGATCATCAATCTTGCTGTCTGACGAATTGTTCCCATGTGAATTACGGGAGAATAATTATTTCTAATAGTTATCGATGTTTGAAGATCAGTCATAATTGATACCGCAGCGGTAAATCTATAACATATGCGCCGAGTTAATGTTGGAGTACTAACAATAATCATTCCTTTTTTGATATCATTACGTTTTAGTTGTTCTTTTTCATCTGTAACAATTGCCATACAACCGCGATGATGATGATCCAGATACGGCACAATTTGTTTTACGTTATTGTGAATCGATTTGATTTCAATATGTTTAAATTCCTTACCAAACGGACCAATAAAAAGTGAATCACCAGTCTTGATCGGTGCACCACGACATATACCTGATACTATGATACCTCGAATACCTTGTTTCTTATAAGTTCCATCAACATAAAATATAGATCCATCAAGAGGAGTTTTGACTGCAAAAGCATTATCGCCTAGTTTTGTTTTGAAGAATTTTACAATTCTATTGTTATTGTCTTCTAGTTCTCCCCAAAGCGGTCTAGGTGGGAGTAATGAAATGATTTTCTTAATAACATCAACGTAATAACCAGTTTTGTTCGAGATCGTAAGAATTGGAACTGATGTTTGTTTTCCTCCGACAAGTTTGATATTTTCCAAGACAGATAATACGATCTTTTCTTTTTCGATATCAGAAGTGTACTTTTCATCAAAATAATCGTTTTTCATTTCGGCAGTTTGCTTATACTTCTTACATAGATCGCCAATAGTTTTGCAATTGGCAGTATACTGATCATTTGGAGTAATATCAGCACGTGTCATAACAATAAGAGTTGGAATGTTGTACGATGCGATCAACCTATAATGTTGCTTAGTCATTGGTAGAACACCTCTGTTAGAACCAACAATAATTATTGCATAATCGGGATAACAACCGGAAATACCAAATGCAGTAGATTTAAAATATTTATCATGACCACACAAATCAATAAAAGTCATTCCGCGACCATTATCCAATTTGACCATACGCGTTGTAACATCTGATGTTTTGTGTGATTCAATCTCATGCTTATGTTTAGCCACAAGAGATCGCGCAGAACCATCACCATCATCAAGAATACCAGTGGTCATAACACCTACGAACGTGCTATTATGTGCAACCGAAAAATCTCCGAGGAGAAATCTCTTATTTCCATCTAATCCAAAACCATAATATGTTCCGATTATGTCCGGAGTAATTTTAATACCTGAAATCATATTTCTCTTCTTTGTAATTCTCTCGTGTGGCTTTTTTCGTTCAACTAGACATGGAATATCTTCTTGTCCAAAACCGCCAAAACCAAATCTGAAACATTTACATTCAACTCTGCCTCTAGAACTATTTGTGCATATTTTAATTGTTGCTTGCTTATACGTCGGAAAACCTAACGATCTAATTAGAAAAATTATATCATCGACTAACGTTTCGTTATTTGCAGAAAAACAAAAATCATAATAATTCTTTTTTCTATCATAATATCCATCCGTATCTATGAGTCCAGCAAGTAATTTTAGACGATTTTCGCGGGAATTAAATTTATAAATATTGGGAATATGTTTATTGTTTAGTAACTTGTATGTGCGAAGAAAATTTAACATCATATTTCCATTTGATTTCCTTGACTTTCCTTTCTGTTTAAAACTATATCTCATTTTTCCATGTTGTACAAAATCCATACCCATATTATTACTATAAATACGACAATGATTTAGAATTTCTTCATCGATGTTTGTTATGTCAGTATTTGCCGAAGTTCCGTCCCCGAGCCATAATCCCAATATGTATGGATCAAACGGAAGATTTTGTTGCTTAAAATCTAGTCCATTTCTGAACCATTTTAATTGTTTTTTAATTCCTGATTTGAGTTTAATATATGTATTGACCGAAATTTCAATAATATCCTCTTTCTGAATTTCTTCCGTTCTTATTTTTAGCATAAATTGATTTGCCATTTTTTTCACATTGAGTTTCGTTTTATTCTTGATTGGGAATTGTTTCATTTTAATCATCGGGATATTTTTTTCTAATATTGTATATTGTACACAATAACGCTTTTTTGTTGAATCGTAATACATTCTACTCCGTCCAGACCATTTAAGACAAAGAATATGTTCACCATTAACAATATATGGATCTCCTTTTTGGGGGGTAATTTTATAAAGTTGTCCGATTCCGGAATGTGTTTCAAAAACAATTCGCGGTGTTGAATCATCTCCCATAATTACATCACCTAATTTTATGTCTTCGACTTTTTTTATTGAACAATCATACATCATGATTTGTGTTCCTTTACCAAAGCACTTCCCAGCATCTACGGATCCTGCGATTGCTATTGCGGTGTCCGTAACGTATAATGTGTCACTTTCCGTAAGCTTGCTCATTTCAAGCCAGATAGTAGTTTTCCATCAGTTTGGCATAGCTAGAATATTGAAATATCAAATTTTTATGGTTAACCCGTTAGTTAAAGATATAATAGCCTAATAAGACTAATGAAAATCAAAACTGTATTGAAGAAATCATATGGTAAAACTTATAGTCTTGATGATATTGATGACATCATAAAAACAATATCAGAAAAAGTAGAAAAGCCGATTAAAAAAACTCGAAAGATTGTTTCAAAATATGCTCAAATCGAAGATGATACTTTATCATTCGATGTTACTAAGAGCGGTAATTTAACGTATGATATAATAAAAAGGAAGATTGATGAACAATATATCCTTCCAGTATTAAACGAACATTTTAATAATAATGATAACGATAGTGATAATGATAATAATAATGAGATTATAACACGACCAATTTACTGTCCATTAAAAGAAAATGAATACGAATCTATCAAAAAAATACAATTATTATGCGATAATCAAAATGATGATATTTATACAAATAAAATAGAAAAACTAGCAAAAATAGTCGATGAATTATCATCGAGAGATTATCCAAAACAGAGATCACCTGAATGGTTTAAACAAAGAGATGGTAAAATTACAGCAAGTGATGTTGGTACTATTATTGGTGATAATGGGCATGAATTACCGTATAAGTTTATTCTCAAAAAAATAAACGGAAGTTCATTTAGTGGAAATATTGATACTTATCACGGAAAAAAATTCGAAGCAATTGCCACAATGATTTATGAATTTAGAATGATGGTACGAGTAAGTGAATATGGCTTAGTTGAACATCAAAAATATACTTTTCTCGGAGCAAGTCCAGATGGTATCACTAGTAGATTTAAAACTGATGGAAAATCTAAAACGAAAAATGTGGGAAGAATGTTAGAAATTAAATGTCCAAGTAGAAGAGTTATTAAATCAACTGGAGAGATAAAGGGAAATGTTTGTCCGATATATTATTGGGATCAAGTACAATTTCAATTAGAATGTTGCGATTTGGAGGAATGTGATTTTTTACAATGTAAAATTGAAGAATATGATGATAAAAGTGAATTTGTTTCAGATACAAATCCGAATGAACCGTATAAATCATTATCGTCTGGTATGGAAAAAGGATGTATATTACAACTACTTCCAATAAATAAAGGCGAAGATATAATAAAATCGTATAATCAAACTGTTTATGATAATGCAATGTGGATATACCCACCCAAAGTTATGATGACACCATATGAATATGATCGTTGGATTATATCTGAAATTGAAAATCTCAAGATGAATTATGAAGGATATTATTTAGATCGTATTATCTATTGGAAACTATCTGTATTTAGGGCAGATACAATTTTACGAGATAGAATATGGTTCGCAGAAAAATTACCAATATTTCAAAAAATGTGGGGTTATGTGATGTATCTTAGAAATCATCCAGATAAGAAAGATTTGATGAACGATTATATTCAAAAACTTTATGTAAAAATGAATGTAAAAGAGGATAGTCATAGTCAAATATTAAATAAAAATATTATGGATATGATAGAAAAACTTTGTTGCGAGTCAAATAAGCAAAATAAAATTGAAAAATAATTCAACAACATTGATAATAATATTAGATCAATCTTATGTTACAGGATAAAGAGAAAATTGCAATAGTGGATACTATAATAAAATTACATCCTCAATTGAAGAAAAATAGAATTAATATTATTAATGAGGTATTAGGTAAAAAGGAAAAAGTTAATAATGATGTTTATGACAAAATTATACATAATGGAAAAATTTTATATCGTGATGCATCTGGTAAAATTCTAGATGAAAATATTAATTTCAAAGGTTGTTGTGCGAAAAAGGGTCAAGATTATATGTATTATTTTCCTGACGATCAAGATCTAGAAAACGAGAATGAACTAATCAATCAATTCGAAAAAATAACTACCCGAATTAAAGAAGAACTAAATATCAAAAAGACTTCGAAAAACAAGGTTGCAGCTAATGTTATCATGAAATAATATATTTTTCTAATGTTTCTTTATAATGAGTAATATAACTAGTGTAAGATCATCTGAAATAAAACCCAAAAATAATAATGATTATAAATGTGCTCCAGGAACTAATTTTGAAGCAGGTTCATGTGCGAAATTAGCTGTTTTGATTGAATATGCAAATGCATATAATTCGTCTAATAATAATAAAATAAAAATGTATCCGGAGATGGAATGTTTAAATCCGAAAAAATATAAAAAATATTTAGTCAGAGAGATTCAAAATAAATTAAAAGATGTTTGTGATGATCAAAAATGTTGGATGGAACAAAGCTTTGTAAATAAAATGAAGGAAACTGCCAGAGAAGAGTTTACAAAACATACATTACGACCAGAAGGACCCTATGGGACATTTGAATGGTTAAGTACTATTAACATAGATGATTCTATGGCACAATATGAACAAAAATATTCCGAGTTTAAGTTCTTAGGTGCAGTACCGATGGATTTTGATGAGATCGAACATTTGGGAATAAAGAATTTAGATTATGGTAAATTAATAAAAGAGGGAAAATCAAAAATAGGAGTTATATTTAATTTAGATGAACATTGGCAACCGGGATCACATTGGGTCGGTATGTTTTCTGATTTAAAAAAGGGTAGTGTTTATTATTTTGATTCATATGGTGTACTCCCAGAACCGAGAGTAAGAAAACTAATGAGAAGAATCGCAAGATTTTGTCAAGTTGGATTGGGAATTAATAATATAACAGTTGAGCATAATAAAATTAGACATCAATATGAAAATTCTGAATGTGGAGTATATTCTATGAATTTTATACTTCGCATGCTCAGAGGCGATACTTTTGAACAAATTTGTGAATCGAAAGTACCAGATAAAAAAATAAATAAATGCAGAAAAATTTATTTCAATAAATAATCATTTTATACTTTTATTCTTTTCTATCGCAACGATTAGCAAGATCGTTCCATGTACATAAATAATTTGAATCTATATAACATTTTCTTGGTGTATCTAATCCTGGTATTGGACACGGCGTGGTTCTTGATCGTACAAAGTCTAATTCTCTTTCTTTTTCATAAAATTTTCTTTCTAAGCGTTCTATTTTATCCATTTCTCGTCGATGTTCTTGTTCATTGGTAAAGTAAAGATATAACACAATAAGAGTTACAACTATTATACCAATTAAATATATCTTATCTATCATTTATTATATTAATAGTTACGGAAAAAACTAAATTATCTACTTCTTGATTCAACTCTTCTTTTTGGTTGTTTATGTGTTATTTTTAATGTAAATTCGTGTGATCTTCCCTGAAAATCAAATAGATCAGTCTCTGAACTGTTCGATGTACGTCTAAATTGAACAACGAATGATTTTAATGTATCCAGATTATCAGATAACTTAAACAACTGTTTTACACCATCATCATCAATTTTACAAAATGGTTCATCACCACTTATTGTTGGGATAAACATATATATTGATTTTACTTCAAACATATTTTGAGTTTCCGAAATATATTTTGATCTCCCCTCATAAGATGATTTTGTAAAACCAAGTAGTTTAGCTATCGACTTTTCTCCACAATCTATAACAAATTCTCCACGTTTTCGTTCTAATACGATTCTTCCTTTATTATCTACCTTTATCACTATATTTGCTTCCTCTAATGATTCATTTAATCCATCTATAAGATCTGATAATGAATAGTTTCCTTCAGGTAAAGTTATATCAGTTTGATGATCATCAAATCTCACACAAAAAGTATTGCACATTTCTGTTATTTGGGGTGCTAATGATGGAAATTTACATTTAGAAATCGTAATATCATAAATTTCACTATTTATTGGTTTATCAAGTTCCACAAGATAATCACTATAAAATTCGGGTTCCGAATGCGTCTCACTTTTAATTTTAATATCCGTCGTAGTTTTTGTTTCAGTGTCATTAGAGCGATCACTCTCGCTTTCACTTTCACTTACTTCATCACTATCTTCATCTGATGATTCTTTTTTTTGTGGTTTCTTTGATAATGATTTCTTTGGAGGAGATTTATCACTATCACTATCTTCATCTGATGATTCTTTCTTTTGTGGTTTTTGTTGTGATTTCTTTGATAATGATTTCTTTGGAGGAGATTTATCACTATCACTATCTTCATCTGATGATTCTTTCTTTTGTGGTTTTTGTTGTGATTTCTTGTTAATGTTTTTAGCTTTTTTTTCTGTATGATCATCTAATTCTTTCTTTTTTTCACTATTTTTCTTTTTCAAATCTAATAACATTTTGAGAATATTTTTTTTATTTTGTGATTTCTCTTCTTCAGATTCGCTCGATTCTTCATCAGATGATTCGACCTGTTTGGATTTTTTACTTTTTCTGCCACCTTTATTTTGCTTGAGATACTGTTCGATATCATGAGAATTCATTGAAGCTAATATTTGCGGATCTAAACCAGTTTGTTCAGCTAACGATGCCTTCAATTTATTAATTTTTGCCATCATTTCATAATCGCCTCCCTCCCTACCACCCATTAAAAAATTTTGTTGCATTTGTTGCATTTTGCCAGAATCAGAATAAATATTTTGCATCATTTGTGGGTTCATCATACCCATATTAGCCATATTTCCCATATTATTTCCATTCATATCTGATCTTTGTAATTGATTTATTCTAGCCATCATATCTTGTTCTGACATTTTACTTGTATCGGAATAAGAATTATTCATTTGTGGATTCATCATTTGTGGATTCATCATTTGTGGATTCATCATTTGCGGATTCATCATTTGTGGA
>Ga0194121_10005901_pt1 | contig 16649 bp, 21 predicted proteins | sample TA2MahCa50mmetaG_FD_148609 | JGI IMG/M metagenome (GOLD analysis project Ga0194121, IMG submission 148609) | Freshwater microbial communities from Lake Tanganyika, Tanzania - TA2015020 Mahale Deep Cast 50m | ecosystem: Environmental > Aquatic > Freshwater > Lake | place: Tanzania: Lake...
CACGAAGTTTGGCCACAACCTGCTCGGGCTTTAAACGCACTCCTTTGGGCATTTCTTGATCCTTTCCAGTGTCAGAAAATCGGAATTTTCTCTCACTCGAACTGGATCAGTTTTTTCACGCCGGTCAACGGCGGTACCAGCGAAATCTTCCAGCATCGCGGGAAGGAGGCGGGCGCGCACGGTATGAGGGTATTTCTGGTCGAAGACTCGGCCGCCATCCGCGAGCGGCTGGCCGAAATGATCGGCGACTTGCGCGGCGTCGCGGTGGTGGGCGAGGCGGCGAGCTATCAAGAGGCCGTGGCGGGAATCCTGCGCACGAAGCCGGACGCGGTCATCCTGGACATCAAGCTCGCCGGCGACGGTGGCAGCGGCATCGACGTGCTGGGCGACGTCAAGCGCGCCATGCCGGCGATCCGCGCGATCATGCTGAGCAATTACGCGACGCCGCAGCACGTCAAGGCGAGCACCGACGCGGGAGCCGAGTACTTCCTCGACAAGTCCGCGGATTTCGAGAGCATCGTCAGGATCCTGGAGCGGTGGCGGGACGCCGGACCTGCCGCCGGCGGCACATCCATTTCGTGAAACGCGGATAGACAAGGAGAAGCCATGACGCAGGGAAACGCACTTCGCCAGGTTGTTCCACAGCCGCAGAGCGCAGCGGTGTACAGCATCGCGCCGCGTCCGGCCGCACGCGCGGTAATGGAGCCGAGATGCGCAAACTGCTGCATGCGCTCCGTGTGCCTGCCGTGCAGGCTCGACGACGCGGAACTCGAGAAATTCGATGATCTCGTGTGCACCACGCGCCGGGTCGCGCGCGGCCAGACGCTCTACCGGGCCGGCGACAAGTTCGAGATGCTCTACGCGGTTCACAGCGGCAGCTTCAAGTCGGCATGCGCCTCGCGCCACGGCGCGGAGAAGATCACGGGCTTCCACTTCCCGGGCGAGCTGATGGGGATGGAGGCGATCAGCCGGCTCGAGCACAACTATGACGCGATCGCGCTCGAGGACAGCGAGGTGTGCGTGCTGCCCTTCGCGGCGCTCGAGGCCGCGGCCCGGCGCATGCCCGAGCTGCAGCGCCAGCTGCTGCGCGTGCTCTCGGGGGATATCTCGCGCGACCAGGGGCTCATGCTCATGCTGGGCGGCATGAGCGCGGAGCAGCGGCTCGCCGCGTTCCTGCTGTCGCTCTCGCGCCGCTACGGGCACATGGGCTACGATCCGGAGCGCTTCGTGCTGCGCATGACGCGCGAAGAGATCGGCAATTACCTGGGCCTGAGCACCGAGACCGTGAGCCGGCTCTTCTCGCAGATGGCGCGCGACGGCCTGCTCGGCGTGAACCAGCGCGAGGTCGAGCTGAAGGAGAGCGAGGCGCTGATGGAGCTCGTCGGCTACTGACGGCTTCGCGTTCCAAGTTCAAGGTTCCAAGTTCAACGTTCCAAGTTTCATGCCCCGGGTCTGGGCACCGGGGCAAAGCGTGCCTGTTCGCTCTGCCTGACCGGCGCGCAGCGCTTCCCGCGCATCCGACCCTGGACTCGGAACCTTGAACGTTGAACCTTGAACCTTGAAGCGGGAACGGGGTGCGCCGCTAGCGCACCACGAGGACCGGGATCTTGCTGTGCGCCAGCACCTTGCTGGTTTCGCTGCCGAGCAGCAGGCGCGAGACGCCGCGCCTTCCGTGCGAGGCCATCACGATGAGATCGCAGCGGCTGCGGCGCGCCGCCTTGAGGATCTCGTCGTACGGGTAGTTGGCCTCGACGTGCAGGCAGCGGCACGGCACGCCCGCCTTCTGCGCGGCCTTCTTCACCACGCCGAGGTAGCGCGCCGCCGCCTTCTTCACGTAGGCCTCGTGCTGATCGGGCGCGATGAAATTCGGCGGCACCCAGTCGCCATAGGCCCTCGGCTCCCACGGCGGCGCGACGTAGAAACCGGTGACGCGCGCCTTCTGTTCCCTCGCAAGCCGCACCGCGTGGCGGATGGCGCGGCGCGAGAGGGCGGAGCCGTCGGTCGGGACGAGTATGTTCTTGTACATGGGTCACCTCGGTCTGTCTTGGTTCGTCGCACGCGGGCCCCTCACGCGCCCGCCCAGCATCATCCTACTCCGCAGCGGCGGCCGCGTACTGACGTATGTCAATGGCAAGCAACCTGCGGCGCGCCGGGATGAACCCGGAACCCAGAACGCCGAACTCGGAACCGGCTCTAGCAGTTTGTTGAAAAATGCGCCGCGCTCACGAAAAACGTCATTCCCGCGGAGGGGGAATCCAGTAAGTCATTGATCTGTCATACACCGGATTTTCCGGGCTCCCGCCTACGCGGGAGCGACGATCGTTTTTCAACAAACTGCTAGCCGTAGGCGATGCAATTCTCGCAGACGGTGCCGGAGACGTCCTTCCTGAGGTGGGCTTCCCGCAGCTTCACGAACGGCGCGGAATTCCAGGCCTCCATGAACGGGATCTTGGTGAGATCGCCCATGGTCCAGTTGGCGGTCGCATCGAAGCAGCACGCCGAGAGCTTGCCCTCGGCTGTCACGTGGCCCTCCGTGAACGCGGACCAGCACGGCAGCGGCTCGCGCAGCGCCCCGATCCGGCCCTGGTTGCCGGCGGTGGGCCGGTAGCCGAGCTGCTCCTCGCGCTGGGTCGCGAACGCCCCCATGGAGTAGAGCGGGAGCCAGTAGTGCTTGTCCACGTACGGCCGCACGCGCTCGGCAAGCAGGCTCTCCATCTTCGCGAGCTGCTCGCCGTCGTAGCGGATCGAGGAGGCGTAGAGCCCGGTCTTGTAATTGCCGGTGGCGCGCACTTCCCACGCCCGGCGGATGTTGTGGAGCGCGTTGCGGAAGAGCCGGCCAGAGACGCCCATGATCTTCTCGAACTGCTCCTCGTCCGCCGCGTTCACGGACCACTTGAGCGAGTCGAGGCCCGCCTTCATGCATTCCTCCACCGCCTCGGGAAAGGCCATCGAGGCGTTCGAGGTGAGAAACACGTAGGGCATGCCGATCTCGTTCTTGAGGTAGGCGATGCAGTCCACGAGGAGCCGCGGGTTCATGAACGATTCGCCCAGGTAGAACACCCCGATCTCCTCGACCCCGGCCTCGCGCATCTCCTTCGTGATGCGCTTGAAGAGACCGAAGTCCATGTCCCACTTCGGCTGCACCTCGCGCATGCGCAGCGCACAGAAGCCGCAGCGGTAGTTGCACCGCGGCGAGATCTCGATCTTGACGCTCTTCGGCGCCGGCAGCTCCGCCTTGCGGTACTCGGGCGGGATTCGGGTGATGTTGTCGATGCGGTCGGTAATGGTCGTCATTGCGCGTGCCCTCGGGCATCCCGTAGCACCAAAACGTTACCGTGGCGGGGTAGCCGAAACGTTGATCTAGATCAACTGCGTGCCGGAGGGGAACCCTATACTGCCGCGCATACACGATTGTTTTCCCGAAGGAACCCCGATGCCGGCGCCGCAGCTCTACAACTACCGCGTGGTGCGCCAGTTCGCGATCATGACGGTGGTCTGGGGCGTGGTCGGCATGGCGGTGGGCGTGCTGATCGCCGCGCAGCTCATCTGGCCGGAGCTCAACCTCGCGCCGTGGCTGTCCTATGGCCGGCTGCGGCCGCTGCATACCAACGCCGTCATCTTCGGCTTCGGCGGCTGCGCGCTCTTCGCCACCTCCTATTACGCGGTGCAGCGCACCAGCCACGTGCGCCTCTTCGGCGACGCGCTCGCATCCTTCACGTTCTGGGGCTGGCAGGCGGTCATCGTCGCCGCCGCGATCAGCCTGCCGCTCGGATTTACGAGCTCCAAGGAATACGCCGAGCTCGAGTGGCCGATCGACGTGCTGATCGCCGTGGTCTGGGTCGCGTACGCCGTGGTCTTTCTCGGCACGATCGCCCGGCGCAAGGTCCCGCACATCTACGTCGCCAACTGGTTCTTCGCCTCGTTCATCCTGACCGTCGCGGTGCTGCACATCGTGAACAGCGCCGCGATTCCCGTGACGCTCACCAAGTCCTATTCCGCCTTCGCGGGCGTGCAGGACGCGATGGTGCAGTGGTGGTACGGGCACAACGCGGTGGGCTTTTTCCTCACCGCGGGCTTCCTCGGCATGATGTATTACTACGTGCCCAAGCAGGCCGGGCGCCCGATCTACTCGTACCGGCTGTCCGTGGTGCATTTCTGGGCGCTGATCTTCACCTACATGTGGGCGGGCCCCCACCACCTGCACTACACTGCGCTGCCCGACTGGGTGCAGACCCTCGGGATGCTGTTCTCGCTCATCCTGATCGCGCCCTCGTGGGGCGGCATGATCAACGGCGTCATGACCCTCTCGGGCGCGTGGTACAAGCTGCGCGACGATCCGGTGCTCAAGTTCATGATCGTCTCGCTCTCGTTCTACGGCATGGCAACGCTGGAGGGGCCGCTGATGTCCATCAAGACGGTGAACGCGCTCTCGCACTTCACCGACTGGACGATCGGGCACGTGCATTCGGGCGCGCTCGGCTGGGTGGGCCTGATCTCGATGGGCTGCATCTACTACCTCATCCCGCGCCTCTACGGGCGCACCGAGATGGCGAGCGTGCCGCTCATTACGCTGCATTTCTGGATCGCGACCGTGGGCATCGTGCTCTACATCGCGGCGATGTGGATCGCGGGCGTGATGCAGGGACTCATGTAGCGCGCGGTGAGCCCCGACGGCACGCTCACCTACAGCTTCGCCGAGGCCGTGAAAGCGAGCTATCCGTTCTACGTGGTCCGGCTGGCCGGCGGCGTACTCTATCTCGCCGGCATGCTGGTCATGGCCTACAACGTGTGGAAGACGGTCGCGGGCCGGCAGCCGGTGGACAACGCCATACCGCCCGCGGTCGCGCCCGCGCGGGCGTGAGCAACGGCGAACGCGACCGGCACGAGGTGAAACGTGGAAAAGAGCCCCTCATCGATCCATGACGTGATCGAGCGCCACCTCGGCCTGCTGGTCGTGCTGACGGTCGCGGTGATCAGCGTCGGCGGCCTGGTCCAGATCGTCCCGCTCTCGTTCCAGACCGCCACGACGCAGGCCGCGCCGGGGGTCAAGCCCTACACTCCCCTGCAGCTCTCCGGGCGCGACATCTACATCCGGGAGGGCTGCGTCGGCTGCCACTCGCAGATGATCCGCCCGTTCCGGGCCGAGACCGAGCGCTACGGGCACTACTCCGTCGCCGGGGAGTTCGTCTACGACCACCCCTTCCTCTGGGGCAGCAAGCGCACCGGCCCCGATCTCGCGCGCGTGGGCGGGCGCTATTCGGACGAGTGGCACCGCGTGCATCTCATCAATCCCCGCGACCTCGTGCCCGAGTCGAACATGCCCGCCTATCCGTGGCTGGAACGCACCGCGCTCGACGCGCGCGACCTGCCCGCCAAGATGCGGGCGCTGCGCCGGCTCGGCGTGCCGTATACCGACGAGGAGATCGCGGGCGCGGCCGAGAGCGTGAAGGGCAAGACCGAGATGGACGCGGTGATCGCCTACCTGCAGGGTCTGGGCACGGCGCTGCGCAACGTGCGGTGAGGCCATGAGCGTCGGGCTGATATACGGCATCGCCACGGTCGCGGGGCTCATCGCGTTCGTCGGCATCGCGCTCTGGGCCTGGAGCAGCGCGACTCGGGAACGCTTCGAGCAGGCGGCAATGCTCCCGTTTGCCGACGACGAGGACGACTCCGGCGCGCGCACGGGATCCAACGCAAACGGCGGGTCATGAGCGAGTTCACGAGCGATTTCTGGGGCATCTACGTCGGGCTGATCACCGTGGTGAGCATCGTCGCCTGCGCGGTGCTGCTGCAAAGCATGAGCACGCGGCGCGTGGCGAAGGACGAGCCGGTGGGCACCACGGGCCACACCTGGGACGAAGACCTCACGGAATGGAACAATCCGCTGCCGCGGTGGTGGATATGGCTCTTCTACATCACCATCGCGTTCAGCCTCGTCTATCTCGCGCTGTATCCCGGCCTCGGCATGTACGGGGGGCTGCTCGGATGGAGCTCGACGGGTCAGTTCCGCGAGGAGATGGAGCGCGCGGAAGCGAAGTACGGACCGATCTACGCGCGGTTCCTCGCACAGGACATCAGGACCGTGGCCGCGGACCCCGAGGCGCGCGCGATCGGCCAGCGGCTCTTCCTCAATTTCTGCTCGCAATGCCACGGCTCGGACGCGGGCGGCGCGAAAGGCATTCCCAACCTGCGCGACCGCGACTGGCTCTGGGGCGGCGAGCCCGAGGCGATCCGGACGAGCATCGCGGAGGGGCGCACCGGCGTCATGCCCCCGCTCGGCGCGGCGGTGGGCGGGGACGAAGGCGCGAAGGACGTCGCCCACTACGTGTTCTCGCTTTCGGGGCGCACCCACGACACGCTGCGGGCGTTCCGCGGCAAGCCCCGCTTCGCGGCGGTGTGCGCCGCGTGCCACGGGCCGGACGGCAAGGGCAACCCGCAGCTCGGTGCGCCCAACCTCACCGACTCGATCTGGCTGCACGGCGGGTCCGAGGCCGCGGTCATCGAGGCCGTGATGAAGGGGCGCAAGAACGAGATGCCGGCGCACAAGCTGTTCCTGGACGAAGCGAAGATCCACCTGCTCACCGCCTACGTCTACGGCCTTTCCGCCGACCTGGAGAGGAAGTAGCCGCCGATGATCACCGCACGCCGCCGACACGCGCGCGCGGCGCCCTTGCAGTTTTCCCCGCCGCGCGCCTCCGCGCCCGCCCGCGGCCCGGCCTGAGGCCTGCGCATGGCGCGGACGCAACGCAACCTCGCTCTCGCCCGCGAGAGCAGCGGGACGGAAACCGACCTCTACGAGGTGCGGAAGAAGATCCATCCGCGCGCGGTGCACGGGTGGTTCGCCGGCTGGCGCTGGACGCTGGTGTGGGCGACGCAGATCGTCTACTACGGGCTGCCCTGGCTCACCTGGAACGAGCGCCAGGCGGTGCTGTTCGACCTCGCCGCGCGCAAGTTCTACATCTTCGGCTTCGTATTCTGGCCGCAGGACGTCATCTACCTGACCGTGCTGCTCGTCATCTCGGCGCTCGCGCTGTTCCTGTTCACGGCGGTCGCGGGACGGCTGTGGTGCGGCTACGCCTGCCCGCAGACGGTGTACACCGAGATCTTCATGTGGATCGAGGAGAGAATCGAGGGCGACCACACCGCCCGCAAGCGCCTCGACGCGGCGCCGTGGGATGCGCGCAAGATCGCGCTGAGGGCTGCCAAGCACGGCGCGTGGATCGCGTTCGCGTTCTGGACGGGATTCACGTTCGTGGGCTACTTCACCCCGATCACGCTGCTCGGCGGCGAGCTCCTCTCGCTATCGCTCGGCCCGTGGCAGACGTTCTGGCTGCTGTTCTACGGTTTTGCCACCTACGGGAACGCCGGGTTCATGCGCGAGCAGGTGTGCATCTACATGTGCCCCTACGCGCGCTTCCAGAGCGCGATGTTCGACGCGGACACGCTGATCATCACTTACGACCAGAAGCGCGGCGAGCCGCGCGGCGGGCGCAGCCGCGCGGTCGATCCGCGGGCGGCCGGGCTCGGGGACTGCGTGGACTGCGGCATCTGCGTGCAGGTATGCCCGACCGGGATCGATATCCGCAACGGGCTGCAGTACGAGTGCATCGGCTGCGCCGCGTGCGTGGACGCCTGCGACCAGGTCATGGACCGGATGCGCTACCCGCGCGGCCTCATCCGCTACTCGACCGAGAACGCAATCGACCAAGGGCTGACGCGGGCCGAGGTGTGGCGGCGCATGCTGAGAACGCGGGTGGTCCTCTACAGCGTGGTGCTGCTCGCAGTCACGGCGACATTGGGCGCGGCGCTCTACGCGCGGATCCCGCTCAAGCTCGACGTGATCCGCGACCGGGCGGCGCTGGTGCGCGAGACCCCGGAGGGACGCCTCGAGAACGTCTATCGCCTGCAGGTGATGAACACCGAGGAGCGCGCGCACCGCTATCGCGTCTCGGTCTCGGGGCTGGACGGGCTCGAGCTCGTCGCGGCCCAGCCCCTCGAGATTCCCGCGGCCTCCACCGTCACCGTTCCGGTGTCGGTCCGGCTCGACCCCGCCGGCCATCCGGCCGGGTCGCACCCGGTCGTGTTCCGCGTCGAGAGCCTGGAGCGGCCCGAGATCACGGCGCACGCACCGTCCCGGTTCTTCGTGAGGTAGGCGCATGACAGGCGGATCGAAGCCCGCAAGACCCTGGTACCGCGAGAGCTGGCCGTGGCTCCTGATGGCGGGGCCGGCCGCGGTCGCGCTCGCCGGGATCGTCACGGTATGGCTCGCGGTGAGTAGCAGCGACGGACACGTGTCGGGCGGCTACGACCGGCACGGGCGCGCGCTCGAGCGCACGCTCACCCGGGACCGCGCCGCCGCCGCGCTCGGATTGTCCGCCGAATTGAGCGTGGACGCGCGAGGGCGCATCGAAGCCCGGCTTGCAGGCGGCCGCGTGCCGCCCCCTGCGCTGCAGCTCACGCTGGTGCACCCCACGCGCTCCGGGCGCGATGTGGTGCTCTCGCTCGCTAGCGGCGGCGCCGGCACGTACCGCGCGGGCCCTGCGGCGCTGCCCGCCGGGCGGTGGCTGGTGATCCTGGAAGACGAGATGCAGACGTGGCGCCTCGCGGGGGAGTGGTCCATCCCGGCATCGCATCCCCTCGTGCTCGCACCACGCAGGACTTGAGGAGGGAAACCCATGCGGCGCGCTATCTGGATCCTGTGGCCGTCCTTCATCGTGGCGGGAATCGCCGAGACCGCGTTCTTCACGCTGTTCGACCCCATGGAGCTGACCGTGCTGGGGCAGCCTGCGGGGCTGAGCCGCATCGCGGTCTACTCCCTCGGATTCTTCGTGTTCTGGGGTTTTGCCGCGGCTTCGAGCGCGTTCACCTGCTTCCTGCAGCGCGGCTCCGCTGATATCAACCGCTTGTGCCCGCTGGAGGCGCCCGATCGGCCCGTGGGGTGCCCGCGGCGGGAAGAGCGTCCGGACAGCGCCGGCGGGCCGTAACCGGAAGCAGCATTGACGTAGGTCAGTACTCCGGGCGGCGGCCGGAGTAGCATGAAATTGGACGGTCCGCCGGCCGTCCGCTCTGTTGTGCCGGCGTGTCCGTCCGTAGGCCAACACGGGAAGGAGACGGCCATGACAAACATCACCCGATTCGATCCGTTTGAAGACCTGGACGATCTGTTCAAGGGCGTGTTCCTGCGTCCGATGCGCATCGAGCGCGAGCTCGCTCCGCGAATGTCGCTCAAGATGGAGGTGACCAGGACCGACGGCACCTACACCGTCAGGGCCGAGATGCCGGGCGTGAAGAAGGACGACATACACGTCTCCATCGACGGCAACGAGGTCACGATCACCGGCGAAGTGAAGAAGGAAGCCGAGGAGAAGAAGGGCGAGGAAGTCATCCGCAGCGAGCGCTATTACGGCAAGGTCTCGCGAAGCTTCACCCTGCCGCACGAGGTCGATGAAGCGAAGGCGGACGCCAGGTACGACAACGGCGTGCTACGCCTCACCCTGCCGATGAAGGCGAAGACGGCGGTGAAGAAGCTCGCGGTGAGCTGACGCGGAGGCGGCGATGGTCGAGCGCAAGAAAGCGGGGGCGGGGCGCAAGGCCTGCGGAGGCGTGCGCGTGGAACCGGAGGAGCGCCGGCACCTGATCGAAGCCTGCGCCTTCTTCCGCGCGCAGCGCTACCGCGTGATCGATCCCGGCGGCTACCGCGAAGAGGACCGGCGGCAGGCCGAGGCCGAGATCGACACCGCGCTCGGCAGCCGGCGAAAGGGCGCGAAGCGTTGAGGCGCCTTCTCGCAGCGGCGTGGCTTGTGGCAGCGGTCGCGGGCGCGCCCGCGGAATTCGTGCGCGCCGAGCCGCCGAGCTTCGAGCGCGGGCGCATGCTCTACGAGAACCACTGCCGGGTGTGCCACACGGAGAAGGTGCATGCCCGCACGCCGCGCCTCGCCCTCAACCGCCAGGAGCTGCGCGAGATCGTGATGAAGTGGGTCGAGCAGGAGAACCTGCCCTGGCGCCGGGAGGAGGTCGAGGACGTGGTGCATTTCCTCAACCTCACCCGCTACCACTACTGACGCTGCTGGCTGATGAGGCGGCGCAACGCTTCCGGGTCGCGGATCCGGATGTGCTTGTGGCGCGCCACGATGAGCCCGTCCTGCTGGAAGCGCGAGAGCACGCGCGAGATGGTCTCGAGCTTGAGGCCGAGGTAGCTGCCGATCTCCTCGCGCGTCATGCGCAGGTTGAACTCGGTCCCGGAGTAGCCCCGGGCGGTGAAGCGCTGCGAGAGGTTGAGCAGGAACGCCGCGAGGCGCTCCTCGGCCTTCATGCTGCCGAGCAGCAGCATCACCCCGTAGTCGCGCACGATCTCGCGGCTCATGATCCGGTGCAGCTGCTGCTGCAGGGATGGCAGCTCGCGCGAGAGCTGCTCGAGGTAGCCGAAGGGGATCTCGCACACCTCGCTGTCCTCGAGGGCGACGGTATCGCACATGTGGCGGCTGCTGCTGATCGCGTCCATGCCGAGCAGCTCGCCCATCATGTGGAAGCCGGCCACCTGCTCGCGCCCGTCGTCGTGCAGCACGCAGCTCTTCATGAACCCGGAGCGGATCGCGTAGAGGGCGGCGAGCGGGGCGCCCGCGCGGTAGAGGTGCTCCCCCCGCTTCAGCTTGCGGCGGCGGTTGACGAGCCGGTCCACCCGCTCCATCTCCCGGGTGTCGATCCCGGCCGGCAGGCAGAGCTCCCGCAGGCTGCACGAGGAGCAGGCGATGCGCAGGTGGCCGACATCGACGGGCCCCGTGGGAACAGGGGTTTTCATGCGCGGGAGTATGGCGCGGTATTCATCATGGCGTTTGACTTACATCAAGGCCACCCCCCCGCCCCGTGCAATACTGGCTTCTGCTGAAGCCGCAGGGTAACGGGCGTGCAATCCGCACACATGACGCCGGCGCAGACGGATTTCGATCTCGATCTGGTGCGGCGCTTCGACCGGCACGGGCCGCGCTATACGTCGTATCCGACGGCCGACCGCTTCGTCGAGGCATTCGGCCCCGGGACCTACCGCGCGTGGGCGGCCCGGCGCAACATCGGCGGCATCCAGCGCCCCCTCTCGCTCTACGTGCACCTGCCGTTCTGCCGCAGCCTGTGCTTCTATTGTGCATGCAACAAGATCGTAACACGCGACGCCGCCAAGGCGCAGCGCTATCTCGATTACCTTGGCCGGGAGCTGCGGATGCAGGCCGAGCTGTTCCGGGACGATCCGCGCGTCACCCAGATGCACTGTGGCGGGGGCACTCCGACCTATTACGACTGCGACGAGCTGCGCGCACTGTTCTCGCGGATCGCCGGGCACTTCGAGCTCGCGCCGGACGGCGAGTACTCGATCGAGGTGGATCCCCGCACCGTCAGTGTGGAGACGATCCACGCGCTGCGCGACATGGGCTTCAACCGCGTGAGCTTCGGGGTGCAGGATTTCGACCGCGACGTGCAGCGGGCGGTCAACCGCGAGCAGAGCGAGGAGCAGACGCTCGCTGTCCTGGAGGCCGCCCGGCGCCACGGCTTTGCGTCGGTGAACATCGACCTCATCTACGGGCTGCCGAAGCAGACGCTGATGAGCTTCAACGCGACGCTCGCGCGCGTGACCGCGGCACGCCCCGACCGCATCGCGCTCTACAACTACGCGCATCTCCCCACGCTGTTCAAGGCGCAGCGCCAGATCAACGACGCGGAGCTGCCGGCGCCCGAGACCAAGCTCAAGCTGCTCGCGCTCGCCGTGCGCAGCCTCGCGGCCGCGGGCTACGTCTACATCGGCATGGATCACTTCGCCCTGCCCGAGGACGCGCTCGCGGTGGCGCAGCGCCAGGGCCGGCTGCATCGCAACTTCCAGGGCTACTCGACGTGCGCGGACGCCGACCTCATCGGACTCGGCGTCTCCGCGATCGGCGCGATCGGGCCGACCTACAGCCAGAACTACCGCGCGCTCTCGGACTACTACGACGGGCTGGACCGGCGCGAGCTGCCGGTCATGCGCGGGCTCGAGCTCACCGCGGACGATCTCGTGCGCCGCGCGGTGATCCAGGCGCTCATGTGCCACTTCGCGCTGTCGAAGGAGTCGATCGAGATCGCCTACCTCGTGGACTTCGACCGGTATTTTGCGGCGGAGCTCGCGGAGCTGCGCGAGCTCGAGCGCCTCGGGCTGATGAGCATCGAGGACGGCTGGCTGACGGTCACGCCCAAGGGGCGCTTCCTCATCCGCAACATCTGCATGGTGTTCGACCGCTACCTGCGGCACGACCGGGAAGTGCGCCGCTACTCGCGCGTGATTTGAGAAGTCCTGAACCGCCAAGGCCGCCAAGAGAACCAAGATCAACTCTCAACGCCGAGGACGCAGAGGACGCGGAGTAAAGCGGGAAATGCCGCCGAGGCCGCCAAGAGCGACAGGATAAACTCTTGACGATAAGGACGCGGAGGAGCGCAGCAACAGGAAACGGGAAATAGGAGACAGGGAATAGGTAAAAAAATCGGGCGCCTGTGGCGCCCGATTTTTTTCGATGACTCCGGGACTGACTGACGAAGTGACTATGTGACTAAGTCACTGAGTGATCGAGAAAAGAGATGCGGGGCCTCCGCTGGTTCGCTCCGCCCCGCCTGGCCGCGGCACAGGCATGGGCCGCGCCCGAAAAGTTCCAAGGTCAGGTTCGCTGCTTCAGCAGCGAACCTGCTGCTTGCAGAACTCCTGAAGGGGTTGCACCACGCTGCGCTGCGCCACCGGGCGGCGCACCTTGTCGGCGCCGTAGTCGAGCGCGAGCTTGAACGCGAACTTCTCGAAGAAGGTGTTGTGCATTTCCGCGCCCAGCGTGCCGACCGCGTAGAGCCCATCGTCCTTCGCGTCGTGCTCGAGCAGGACTGCCGCCAGGGGCTGCGGCGCGGGGCCGCCCACGACGCGCGCGCCCGAGGCCGGGTCGTACTCGCTGTGCTCCGAGCAGCAATGGATGACGTTGCGGCGCATCGCGGCTCCCGCGGTGGATTTCTCCCGGTAGCTGATGAAGGTGATCTGCGGCGTGGGGTAGGTCATGCGGTGCGCGCAGATCGCGGAGTAGGCGACGATCGCGCGCCGCGGCCCGACGCCTCCCGGCCACTGGTACAGGGAGCCGTCCTCGGTCTTGAGTGAAACATCGCGCACCGTGGGCTTCCCGAGGTTCAACAGGAAGCAGGGCGTGCCTTCGAACGGGTAGTGGAAGATGTAGTTTTCCGTCGCGACGAGGCTCGCGGCCTTGATCGGCTGGCCGCGCTCGTTGACCAGGTGCGCGCGCGCGTAGAAGCGCGGGCTGAGGTCCTTCGCCGCGAGCGCCTCGTGCGCGCCGAGCGCGCAGCTCGCGGCACACATCTTGATGAAATCGCGTCGCTCCATCATCCTCATCCAAAACGGTAAAAACATGCGTATTGTTCAGACATCGGACACATGCTGTCAACCTGACTCCTCACGTTCCGCGTTCAACGTTCAATATTCAAGGTTCAAGGTCGGACGATCGGAGGCGGCGAACAACACGCTGCTCAGCCCGGACCCACCACCTTGAACCCGGAACCTGGAACGCCGAGTTCGGCGGCAAATATCGCCTCCATCTCGCGCCGGAACCGCACGTCTTCGCTGTCAGCCAGCACCACATCGGCCCATGTCAGACTCATGCCTTTATTGATGGCGCGCGCGAGGCGCGCGCCATGCGCGAGCCCGATCGGGAACGCGCCGCACGCGAGGGAATCGCGAGCCGGCATGAGCCTGCCCCACACGGTGGCGCCGCCTTCCCCGTCGAGCGTTTCTCCCGCCCGGAGATCGCGCTTGGCGACCGCGACCGCGTCGCCGCGGAAACTGGAAGGTGATCCGGTCGGTTCCCCCCGCAGCCCGACGCTCGCGACCGAGATGCCGAGCTCGAGCCCGATCAGGTGGCAGGGCTTGTACATCGCGGCGTAGTTCCCGGACTCGTCGGTCACAAGACCGTACTCGTGGAAGCAGCGGCGCACGTACTTGCTGTCGGCGGCGAACGTCACATAGACGCCCCAGCGCAGGTCGCGCGCGACCGGGCGCCCGTCGCGCTCGAGGCTGGACACCACCTCCACCTCGCCGCGGTGGTGCAGGGTTCCGCCTTCGGCCTGCGGGCGGAGCACGCGCGGCAATTCATCCACGCCGCACGGCGGAAACGCGAGCCCCTCCGGCGCCGGGGTGAGCCCCGTCGCATTGGCGACCGCCGCCATCTCGATCGCGGATTTCGTGCCGTCGAGGAACGAATTGAACATCCGCGCGTTGAAATCGCCGCCCGCCACCATCTCCGGAGTGAACCCATAGTGGCCCCAGACCGTTTCCGGAGTGGATTCGTGGTACTCGGGGAGGTACTTGGTGCCCTTGCCGGCGGCGGCGACCTCGAAGCCGGCGGCGCGCGCCCAGTCCACGAGCTCGCAGACGAGCGCCGGCTGGTCGCCGTAGGCGAGCGAATAAACGATGCCGGCCTCGCGCGCGCGGCGCGCGAGCAGCGGGCCCGCGAGCGCATCGGCTTCCACGTTGACCATCACGATGTGCTTGCCGTGCTCGCAGCACGCGAGCGCGTGCCGGATGCCGGCGGCCGGGTTGCCGGTCGCATCCACGACGATCTCGACGGCGTCCGAGCCGACGACCGCCAAGGCGTCCTCGGTAATGAAGGTGGTGCCCTTGTTACGGGCTTCCTCGAGGGAGCGCGCCGCATGTTGCGTCGCATCCCAGCCGACGCGAGCAAGACTCTCCCGGGCGCGTTGCGGGGCGAGATCCGCGATCGTGACGATATGCATGCCCGGGGTGCGGCGCGCCTGCGCGAGGAACATCGTGCCGAACTTGCCGGCGCCGATGAGCGCGACGCGCAGCGGCTTGCCGTCGGCGGCGCGTTGCGAGAGCAGGCGATGAAGGTTCATGGGCGGTAATCATAAACCGCGGGCGCGTCTTACCGCCAAGCCCGCCATGGAAAAACCAAAGACCACCTCTCACCGCAGGGGACACGGAGGACGCCGAGGAACGCAGGGGAGGAACAGTTACTCTGAATCCTGAATCCTTGATCCTGAATCCTGTCTCTTGAACCGCCAAGACCGCGAAGGTACGCCAAGAAACACACGGAATCAGACGAAACGCTGCTGGAGCGAACGTCCGCAAACGACCCAAAGCGGACCGCGGGGCCGTGGACCCGAACGATTATCGGACAAGGTGGCGGCTGCTAGGGCCGGTTGACGTTACTAACGCCATGCGTTAGTATAGGCCGTGATCAAGGGGTTCAGATCCGAAGAGACCCGGGCCCTGTTTGAGGGCGAGCGGGTAGCCCGCTTCGCCAATATCGCAAAGGTGGCGATCAGGAAGCTCCAGATGCTGCACGCCGCCCAGCGCATTGACTCGCTGCGCGTTCCGCCGAACAACCGGCTGGAAGCCCTGAAAGGCGACCGCAAGGGCCAGTGGAGCATCCGCATCAACGATCAGTGGCGGGTGTGCTTCGTCTGGCGCGACGGCGCGGCATGGGACGTGGAGATCGTCGATTATCATTGAGGAAAGCTGACATGGCCAAACGCAAAGTCCCCCTCGCCACACCCGGCGAGATCCTGACCGAGGAGTTCCTCAAGCCGCTCGGCATCACGCAATACCGCCTCGCGAAGGAGATTGGCGTTCCGCAGCGGCGCATCGGCGAGATCGTCGCCGGCAAGCGCGCCATCACCGCGGACACGGCGGCGCGGCTCGGGGTGTACTTCGGCATGGAAGCCGAGTTCTGGCTCAACCTGCAGGCGCATTACGATCTCGTGCAAGCGCGCGAGTCGCTGGGTCCCCGTCTCGCCGGAATCCAGCCGCTCAAGAGAGCGGCCTGAAATCGTCTGCGCTGTTCCTGGTTCGCCTCCGCTGGTCGGGTCCTGTCGTTCTGACTTCTGCCTTCTGACTTCTGCCTTCGGCGAGCGAATGCTCAGCCGCTTGCCGGGTCCCGTCAGAACGGCCGGCGTCTTCCCGATTCTCCCGGGCGCAACCAGGCATAGAACTTGGCCGTCGTGTTGCCTTAAGTCGGTACCAGTTCCGGGACCATCGGATCAGTCACCGGCCATTCCGCCACCCGGGTGCGGCTGGCGTGTCCTAGGCTAGGCTGTTGACGAGGTTGTCGTTCTGACTTTTGACTTCTGCCTTCTGACTTTGGAAAGGGCCCACTGAACCGCCCCCACCACCCGCCCTGTTCCGCTGACGCACGTCACCGAAAACAATGGTGTGCGTCCCGATTTGCTCAAGATCAGCGACGGCGACGACGTGGATGCCCGGAGTGCGGCGCGCCTGCGCGAGGAACATCGTGCCGAACTTGCCGGCGCCGATGAGCGTGACGCGCAGCGGCTTGCCGTCGGCGGCGCGTTGCGAGAGCAGGCGATGAAGGTTCATGGGCGGTAATCATAAACCGCGGGCGCGTCTTACCGCCAAGCCCGCCATGGAAAAACCAAAGACCACCTCTCACCGCAGGGGACACGGAGGACGCCGAGGAACGCAGGGGAGGAACAGTTACTCTGAATCCTGAATCCTTGATCCTGAATCCTGTCTCTTGAACCGCCAAGACCGCGAAGGTACGCCAAGAAACACACGGAATCAGACGAAACGCTGCTGGAGCGAACGTCCGCAAACGACCCAAAGCGGA
>Ga0194121_10005906_pt1 | contig 16642 bp, 14 predicted proteins | sample TA2MahCa50mmetaG_FD_148609 | JGI IMG/M metagenome (GOLD analysis project Ga0194121, IMG submission 148609) | Freshwater microbial communities from Lake Tanganyika, Tanzania - TA2015020 Mahale Deep Cast 50m | ecosystem: Environmental > Aquatic > Freshwater > Lake | place: Tanzania: Lake...
CCGAAGCTCAAGATCGTCTTCACCGAGGGCGGCGTCGCGTGGGTGCCCTACGTGAGCTGGCGACTGGACAAGGAGTACGCCGAAACGCGCCACACGGCGCCCTTGCTGGAGAAACCGCCCAGCCACTACATCCGCGACTTCTACTTCTGCACCCAGCCCATCGAAGAGCCCGAACGCCCGCAGGATCTGGTGACCATGATCGGTTTGTTCGACGGTGCGGAGCGCGTGCTCTTCGCCTCGGACTGGCCGCACCATGATTTCGACCACCCGCGCGAGGTGCTCAACGCGCCGTTTCCGCCCGATCTGAAGCGCCAAATCATGGGCGCCAACGCGCTCAAGCTGCTGGGCATCCCGGCACCGGCCAAGCGATCCTAGGGGCATGGCGCGCATCCCACTTGGTCAGGCGGAGGAACTTCCGCCGGGCGCGCGCCGTTTGGTCGTCCACGGTGGGATCGAGATCGGCATCTTCAACGTCAACGGGGAGTTCCGCGCCTACCGCAACCGCTGTCCCCACCAGCTAGGCCCCGCGTGCGCTGGACATGTGACCGGCACCCTGTTGGCCTCGCGTGCGTCGAACTGGACCCCGCAATGGGCGCTCGCAGACCAGGTGCTCCTATGCCCCTGGCATCAGATGGAATTCGATCTCACGACCGGCCACCGCATCCGCGGACGCGGCGAGCGGCTGCACGCCTACCGCATCGAACAGGTGGACGGCGACCTCTACCTCGAACTCTGAGCCGCCGCGGCGACCCGCGCTACGCAAGGCGCCCCGACGGTTCGTGGCGGTCGGCGGCAAGCTGCGGACGCGAGCACCGCCAGTCCGGACGACACTCCTGGGAATCGACGCTTGGGTATGACGCCTACGTGCGCAACCACGAACTAGCTCGGCCGCAGCAGGGCGTTGCCAACGGCTTCCCGCAGCTCCTGCACACCGAACGGCTTGTGCAGGAATCCGGCTAAGTCGCCGGCGTCCACGCGCGCCGCGGCGTCCTGTTTCGAGAAACCGCTCATCAGCACCACGCGGGCCCGTGGGCGGATGGCGCGGAGGCGCCGCAGGACGGAGTCGCCATCGAGGCCGGGCATGGTCATGTCGAGCAGCACCACGTCAATCGTGTCGGCGTATTGCCGAAACAGCCGCTGGGCTTCAACGCCATCCGCGGCCGACAGCACGGTCAAGCCAAGGCGCTGGAGGACCTGGGCGCTCACGTCGCGGACGGAGGGCTCATCGTCCACCAGCAGCACGGTAGCGCCGCCTGGCAGCGGCGCCGTGGCGGCAGGTGCGTTCGGCGCCGGCGCGACGGCGACGGGAAACGGCGCGGGCGGCAGGAGGACGCGAAACCGGCTGCCCTTGCCAAGCGTCGACTCCACCTCGAGCGCGCCGCTATGGCCGCGAACGATGCCCAGTACGACCGCGAGGCCAAGCCCGCGCCATGCGAACTTGGTCGTGAAGAACTGTTCGAACATCCGCTGCTGGATCGCTGCGTCGATGCCGGGCCCGCTGTCCGCGACTTCCACGAAGGCGCAGGGGCCGGTGGGACCTTCCCCCGACGGGATGACCGGCGTCCGATGCACCGGATCGGGCTCCGCCACGCCCGTGCGGACCGTACCCGAGCCCCGTTCCTCGCCGAGCGCCTCCGCCGCGTTGGTGATGAGATTCAGCACGACCTGCCGGAGCTGCGTGGCGTCGGCCGCCACGGCCGGCACATGCGGGTCGAGTTCGCAGCGCAGATCGGCGTTCTTCGAGACTCCGGCCCTGATCAGCTCGGCCATTTCCTCCACGAGGGTGCTCATATTGACCGGCCGTACGTCGGTCCTGGCCTTGCCCGAATAGGTCAACAGCTGGTCGGCGAGCTCCCCCGCGCGCCGCGCGCCGAGCTCGATCTGGGCCAGCGCGCGCCGCGCAGGGCTGTCCGGCGCGAGATCGAATAGCGCCAGGCCGGCGTTGGCCATCAGGCCCCCAGCAAGTTATTGAGGTCGTGTGCGATCCCGCCGCCAGCACCCCCAGACTTTCGAGCTATTGCCATTGCTGCAGCCGCTGGTCCTGCTCGCGCTGCTGGGCCTCGCGCGCTTTGGCATCCGAGATCACCGTTAGGAAGAACAGCACCTGGCTCGGGCGACCCTGCGCATCGCGCGTCAGCGTGCGCGCGCGCTGGCGGATCCACTCCCAACCCCCGGACTTGGCGCGCAGACGGTACTCGATCGGCGGGGCCCAGTCGTCCGCCCCGCTCGTCACGCTGAGCCAGTTGCGCTGCACAATCAGACGGTCGTCGGCATGCACCACCTCGACCAGGTTTGCGCCGGCCTCAAAATCCCCATGCCCATAACCACAGAAAGTTTCCCGACTGAGCAGCTTCGGAGCGCGGGCGGCCACGTCGAGCGACACGATGGCATCGGGTGAACGCTCCAGCACCGCCCGCAGGAATGCTTCGTTCGTACGCAACGCCGCCTCGAGTCGCTTGCGGGCGGTGATTTCATAGAACGTCGTGAAGACCGCTTGCTCGCCGTCGTAGGTGATGCGGCGCGCAGAGACGGCCGCCCACCGATCTCGCGCAGCGTCCCCGCCGCCGCCAATCTCAAAGTCGTGCACGTAGCCGTCGCGCCGCGACTGCGCGAGGAAGCGCTCCCGCACCGCCGGGTCGCGATAAGACTCGCCAGCCCGACGGCCCAGGAGCTGGCTGTGCGGGATGCCCACCATCGCCGCCATCGCCTCGTTCGCGAATAGCATCGTGCCATCGGACCCGCGCGTGACCACGATCGGAACGGGCACGGTTGCCGCCAGCGTTCGAAACCGCGCCTCGCTCTCCTGCGGCGCCTGTTCGACCCGCGTGGGCTCGGTCACCGCGCGCCCGCCGGCCGCCGTGCGCTGCTCGCATCCCCCCGCCCCTCAGCCATCGCCGGTCCCGCACCGGTCCGCCGCGCGGCGCGGCACCAGCACGCGTGCAGCGATCCCCGCCGGCCCGCCGATCGCCCCGGGTGAAACCCCGAGGCCGCGGTGCACGCATCCGTGCGTACGATTGTCACGCTGGGTCTGCGGCGGGCCACGCTTCCACCCGCACCCGCAGTTCAATCGGATCGACGGCGAACCATGCTATCAACTCGCTGAGCATCGACACACGCACGAGGTACTCGCCCGGCTCGTCCGGTGCCCGCAGGTCGCCCGCAAACGCGTAACCGATTCCGGGTGGGATGTCCCCATAGAGATGGCCCAGGAGCGGCACGCGCCCCTCATAGCGCGGGACTTCCTCCTCACCGCCGATCTCGTGCCGGTACCAGCGGAAGCCCAGCCGGATATTGGCGCGATCGGTCCAGCCCACCGTGCCCGTATTCAGGGCGTCCACGTGCAGGGGGAGCCGTTCGCCTGGATGGGCGCGCAGCGCCGCCGGTGACTTGAGGTCGAACGTCGCGGCCAGGCCTTCGCCCGTACCCTTGAACGGATGGGCCGGCGGCGTGCCCACGCGCACCGGCTGATCCGTGATGGTCTCGCCATCCGCCCGCGCGATGAGGCGATACTCCCCTGGCTCTTCCGGGGTGAAGAGGTGCATCGTTGTAGCGTAGCTGTCGCCCGCGGCCAGGAAGGGTGGTGGCAAGACCGGCGTCGCAAAGGCCAGCGCCACCTGACCCCCGGCCTGAATCCACTTGACCTGGATATCGCGCACGCGCGAGGCCGGCGGGCCTCCGCCCGCAGGTGGCCCTGGTGGCAGCCACGGCTCGGCGGCTGGATTGGTGAGTACCAGGGTGGCCACGAATCCGTGCCCCGCGGGCACACCCGCGGCGAGCACGCGGGGCTGCGCGGCGCGCCATGATCGGTTGGCGAGCGGCGCCGGCGCGCGCAGCGTAATGATCGTGTGGTCTCCGGCCGGGCGAATCGCCTCTACGAACGCGCCGCGCTTGAACGCGTCCCAGGCGCGTCGCTCGCTGTCAGTGATGACGGTCTCATAGAGCACGACCTGGCGGATGCCATACGCCCGCAGCGCGGCCGCCAGGGCGGGGGTCTCCGCTACGGAGAATTTCTCGGTGCGATCGCGGAAGTACCAGTACTGCTGCCAGATGTGGCCCGAGTACCCGTTGACGATCGGACCCGCGCCCGCGCGCGTCACCGCCCACATGCGCGCGACTTCTTCGCTGCCCGTCACCGGGACGAACAGCGCCGGGCCGGGCGGCGCCGCCTGCAACGCCGATTCGAGCTGCGGTCGCTCGGGCTGGGCGTAGACGCTGATCGGTCGCGGCACGGTTTCGACAAGCACCAAACCGGCCAGCACGCCCGCGACCAGCGCCTCGCCGCGACGGCCGCGGCCGATCGCGCGGCCAATGGCCAGCGCCGCCACCCCGCTCAACAGGGCCAGCGCAACGTTGCCGAGCAAGGCGTAGCGGGCGACGACCCGTATCGCCTGGAACACCGGCACGTGCTCGTAGAGCGCACGATAGGGCAACGCGACGGCGGTGATCTGCTCGTTCCACTTCCAGTGCGTCCCGAGCGCGAACAGCACCCCCGTAGCCCCCAGGCTCAGTGCGAGCAGCACAGGGAAGCGCAGCGAACGACCCGTCGCCCGCACGCCCACGACACCCGCGCAGGCGCCCAGCGCGGCCAACGCCACCGGCATGAAACCTGGAAAGACCCGGCGCTCGCCACGAGGCACCGGGAAGCGCTCCGCCAGCGCGTCGAACCAGCGCAAGCGCTCGCTGGGGGAAAGGAAGTCGTCAATCTGCGCGGACCAGAACTGAAGCTCCGTGATGTCACGCCCCGCGCGCCAGGCGTCCGCGTAGTCCAGGTACCCGCGGACGATCGGCACGAACGGAAGGCTCGCCGCGACGGTTGCGGCGGCCAGTTGCAGCGCCAGGCGCCAGTCACGCCGCCGTAGCACGCGCCACCCGGCGGGCAGCCCTGCGTACGCCAGGACGACCAGTGCGGCCATGATGCCCCATTGCACGGCCGTGACGAACTGGATCCAGACGAGCAGCACCGCCACGCCAAAGTCGCGCCAGCGGTAGGACGCCCGGAACCGCTGCGCCGCGTACAACGCGAGCGGCAGCCACCACGCCGCCAGCAACTGCACGTGGTCCGCAAAGTTCACCTGCAGGGCGCCGAACGCGTAGACCGCCCCGGCCACGAATGCGCCCGCCGCAGAACCCAGCATCGCGCGTGCCGCCACGTACATGGCCAGCGCGTTGAGCGCGTAGGCGAGCACGTACGTGAGGTTGAAGGCGAACAGCGGATTGCCGGTGGCCCACGCCAGGGGTGCGTAGACGGGCAAGACGCCAAGCAGGAGATCCGAGGCGAACAGGGCGCCGCCCGCGCCGTAGTAGAAGTTCCCCGCGAAAAAGTCCTGCGGATGGCCGAAGAAGGCCAGGCGCTCCCATTCCAACAGGCTCAATTGGTAGAGCTGGTCGCCTGCAGGTTTGAACGGCACATGGCTGCCGAGGACCAGCACGAGCGGAAACGTGTACGCGACGGCCAGCCCCGCGTACGCCGCCACGACCGTAATCATCCACCCACGGCGGCGGCCGTACCACCAGTCGGCGAAGGCGTCGAGGACGCGCATGATTCGAGTTTGTAGCATCGCCGGAGGCGGCGACGCCCGCCCCGCCAAAGTCCCCGGTGTCGTCGACAGAGGCGCGCTAGCCGCGCCGCGCAGCGTAGCATGCGCCGCGACGAACCCCTGTCATTGGTGCGCGCGGGGGGTGAGGGTCGCCCAATCCTGCTCTGTGCGCGCGGGGCTCGAACAGGTTCCCGTGGCCGAGGGCCTAACGCTCTCGCAGAGCGTTCGGGCGTGCAGCCTGGGACCGCCGCATCTCCTTCGCCGGGCGATGCCGATCCCACCCTGCACGCAGGGTGGGCCACCACCCGCCGGAATCCCGCCGCGGGGGGCGCGCAACACGTCGTCCGGCGCTGCTCGTTTCAGGTACTGTGAGGCGCCCTCGGAACGAGGTCTACCTGTCATGCGCGTCGTCGACAGCCATCTCGATCTCGCCTGGAACGCGGTGCACTGGAACCGCGATCTGAAGCGCCCAGTCGCCGAAACGCGTGCGCTCGAGCGCGGCATGCGAGGTAAGGCTCGCGGCCTCGGCACTGTGGCGTTGCCGGAAATGCGCCAGGGCAACGTCGTCCTCTGCTTCGCGACCGTCCTCGCCCGCACGTCCGATCGGTGGCGAGAAGACACGATGCTCGACACGATCGTGCGCGACATCGCCTACGCACGGGCGCAGGGGCAGCTCGCGTACTACCGGCTCCTCGAGCGGCAGGGCGCGCTCCGCCAGATCCGTACCCGCCGTGATCTGGACGCCCACCTCGGCGCCTGGGGCGAGCGGGGGGACGCGCAGCCGCTGGGCTTCGTCCTCGCGATGGAGGGCGCCGATCCGATCCTGGGGCCCGACGATGTGCCGGAGTGGTGGGATGACGGCCTGCGCGCGCTCTCCCTCGCCCACTACGGAGTCAGCGCCTATGCGCACGGCACCGGCACCCAGGGGGGGCTGCTGCCGGCCGCCCGACCGCTGCTGCGCGCGCTCGAACAGGTGGGGGTAACGCTCGATCTGACCCACCTGGCCGATCGAGCGTTTTGGGAAGCGCTCGATGCCTTCGGCGGCCCGATACACGCCAGCCATCAGAACTGCCGCGCGCTCGTCTCGGGCCAACGGCAGATGACCGACGATCAGTTGAAGGCGGTCATCGCGCGCGACGGCGTGATCGGCGTCGCCTTTGACTCGTGGATGCTCTATGAGGGCTGGGTGAAAGGCGTCACGACGCCGGACGTGGTGGGCGTTGCCGCGGTGATCGACCACATCGACCGCGTGTGCCAGCTCGCAGGCAACGCCAGCCACGCGGCCCTGGGGACCGACTTGGACGGTGGCTTCGGCAAGGAACAGACGCCGTACGACCTCGATACCATCGCCGACCTGCAGCACCTCCCCGCGATGCTGGCGGCGCGTGGCTACCCGCCGGTCGACATCGCCAAGATCATGCACGGCAACTGGATCCGTTTCCTGCAACGCGTGCTAACGAACGCCTGCCCCGCTCCGCTGCAGAGAGAGGACTGGTGATGGGTGAAGGTGGGCGTCCGATGATTGTCATCGACTTCCATCTCGATCTCGGCATGAATGCCCTGCGCTGGAATCGGGAGCTGATACGGCCGGTGCCCGACCTGCGGGCGGCTGAAGCTGGCTTGACGGACGAGATCGGACGCGCCGCTGGCACGGTGGCGCTGCCCGAGTTGCGCCGCGGCAACGTGGCGCTGCTGGCCGCCACCGCCAACGGGCGGACCACCCCGGCGTGGCGGGAGGCTCCGGCTCGTTTCGCCGCCTCGCAGGAGATCGCCTTTGCGCGCGCTGCGGCCCACCTCGCCTACTATCGCGCGCTGGAGCTGCGCGGCCAGTTCCGGCCCATCAGGACGCGGCCCGAGCTGGACGCCCACCTCACGGCGTGGGGCGCACGGGGCGACGGACAGCCCCTCGGCTACCTCCTGGCCATCGAAGGTTCGGACCCAATGCTAAGCCCCGCGCAGCTCGAGTGGTGGTGGAACGAAGGCCTCCGCGCCGCCTCACTGGCGCACAACGGCGAGGGGTTCTATGCCGGGGGCACCGGCGCGCCGAGCGGGCTCAAGGCCGGTGCCGTGGCGCTGCTGCGCGCCATGGAGTCCAGGGGCGTGGCGCTGGACCTGACCCACTGCAGCGATCGCACGTTCGCGGAGGCGCTGGATCACTTCCACGGGCCCGTCTTTGCCAGTCACAGCACGTGCCGGGCGCTGGTTCCGGGTCCGCGCCAGCTCACCGACGACCAGATTCGTGCCATCGCCGCCCGGGACGGCGTCGTGGGCCTTGCCTTCGACAACTCGATGCTGCACCCCGCCTGGCGGCGCGCTGCGGGATTGCGCGCCGAGGTGAGCATGACGGCGGTCGTAGATCACCTCGACCACATCTGTCAGCTCGTCGGCGACGGCGACCACGCCGGCATCGGCAGCGACCTCGATGGCGCCTTTGGCGTCGAACAGTGTCCCCGCGAGCTGGACACCATCGCGGACCTGCAGCGGTTCCCCGAGGTGATGGCGGCCCGCGGCTATGGCGACGCCGAGATCGCGCGGTTCATGTACGGCAACTGGCAGCAGTTTCTCCGGCGGGTACTCCCAGCGGCTTAGGCGCGCGGCACCGAGCGGGAACCTGGCCCGCTGGGCGTGGCCCCAAGGGAGAGCAACGTTCGCTCCCTCGCGCCAGGCCGTGCACCCGCCCATATCCGCCCCATTACAGGAAGAGGGGCGGGGACTTGTTGGTTTGGGACGACCTGCGCCGGCGGAACCGCGACGCTTCGTGACGTTCGCAACGGCGGGTCAGGACCAGGCCAGCGCCTGTTCCCGGGCCTCATTCCGACGGAATCCGCTCCGTCCCGTTCCAGATCGCCTGCATATCCCACACGTCCAGCGCCGTGAGGCGTACGTCGCCCCCTCCGGTCCACACGTCGCTGCGGGCCGCCCGCCGGCTGATGACCTGCAGGCCGGTGCTGTCGGCCCGGGTAGGATACGCGCGCGCCGTCGCTGCTCGGCCGTTGGCAAACACTTCGATGGTCGATCCGTCGAGGAACACGTGCAACCGCAGCGGCGCATCGCGCGCCAGCCGCAGCGGACCCGTCGCGAGCAGGCGCTCTGCGCGCGGGTCCAGACTTGCGCGCCGTGTGTCGATCTGCAAGCGATCGCTATTGGCGTTGTAGGTAATCAGCGTCTCCTCTTCGCCGCCCGGCGAGCGCAGCACCGACAGCCCGGCCGTGCCGCGCGAACCAGGCGCGAACTCAGCCAGAATCTCGCAACTGCGGCCGGGCACGCCCTCGACGGAGTACGCGCTCTCGAAGGGCAGGCGCACGTCCCGGAGGCTCTGCCCGCGGCCGCGCAGGGCCCGCAGTTCGGGCGCTGGTTCGGTCCACAGCCGGCCGTGCTGGTCCAGTCGCAAGACGCGGGGGAGGGACATCACGCCCGACCAGCCGGCCTCGCGCTGGGCCTCAGCCGTGCGCGCCTCGCGCAGCCAGCCCCACATCAGCCGCCGGCCCTGCGCATCAAGCAACGTTTGCGGAGCGTAGAAGTGCGTCCCTACATCAACGCGCCCGCGATAGGCGGCGTCGAACCTGTCCCCCGCGTAGGCGCCACTGAAATAGCCGGTCCAGAGGGTGGGGTGGCAGTTGACCACCAACACCTGCCGCCCGTCCAGCGCGAAGAAGTCTGGGCACTCCCACATCTGGTCGGTCACGTCCACATCGCCCGTGAGCAGCAGATCCGCGAACTCCCAGCGCACGAGGTCGGGCGACCGATACATCGGAACCGTACCGCCGACGCCCCGGATGCCACTGCCAATGAGCTGGCACCACTCGGCGCCTTGCCGCCACACGCTGTGGTCGCGGAAGCCGACCAGATCGAACCCGGACGGCGGCGCGGCGATCACCGGATTTGCCGGGTGCTTGGTCCACGTGCGGAGGTCCGCGTCGACGCTCGTGGCGAGGCAAGGCCGCTGGGGGTGCACCCCGGTGTAGAGGATGCTGGGCGTTCCGTCGTGCACGACCGCGCAGCCGGAGTAGCATCCCTCGGCATCTGGCCCGTCCGGCGTGGGCGCCAGCGCGATTGTGAGGTGGTCCCAGTGCACCAAGTCGCGGCTGCTCGCGTGGCCCCAGTGGGCGACCACGCCATTTGGCCCGCGTCGCGGCCGGCCCGCCACCCGTCCCGGGTAGTACTGGTAAAACAGGTGATACCGCCCCTGCCATTGAATCAGACCGTTGGGGTCGTTCATCCAGTCTGACGGCGGCATGAAGTGATAGCGTGGCCGGAGCGGATCGGGCATGGCGGCGCAATCCTGCGTATCCGGTGGCGATGCGCGTTCATGATGCAGCATGCCCGGCGCGCCCGTCGCCTTCCCGCGAGAGGGGTTACGCGGTGACCGGCGCCGCGCCGAATTCCAGAACCGCGTCGCACATGGCGCGTACATTCGGCACGCGCGCGTAGCGCGGCACGCTGTTGCCCGAGGACACCGCGTACCGTCCGCTGGGACCGAGATCCCGGATGAGGCGCTGCACGGTGCGGCGCACGTCCGCGGGCGCGCCCCGCGCGAGCAGGTCCACATTGCCGATCAGCACGAGCGCGGGAAACGCCGCACGCACTTCGCGGATCTCCATGCATTCGGGCTCGATGGGATTCAGCGTGGTGATCCCGAAGTTCACGAGGTCCGGTAGGACGCGCCAGAGGTCGCCGTCGCTGTGATAGGTCCAGAAGATGCCAGCCTCGCGAACCGCCTCGGCCACCGTTCGCATGTGGGGCCAGACGATCTCCCGAAACAACGCCGGCGACCAGAAAAGCCCGTGCTTGCCCGCGATGTCGTCGGAGGTCTGGAAGATGTCGAACCCCATCTCCTTCGCCAGCCGCGCGGCGCCGGCCGCCCAGGCGGCGTAACGGCCCAGGATCTCGCGCACCAAGGCTGGATCGTCCGCCAGCGTAGGGAAGAAGTGCTCCATGCCCATGGCGAGATACGTGGCCGAAATACCCACGCGCTTGGACAGAATCGTGGCGTAGTCGCCACGCTCCGCCATGAAGCGCTGGACGGGCCCGCGTATCGCCGGGCTGCTCAGGTCCGGCAAGACGAGCTGGTCGAGATCGTCCCACGTCTTCAGCGCGCCCTCCACGTAGAACTTCAAGGCGCGGGTGCCGATGACCTTGCGCGCCGGCGTGGGCGGCGCCAGGCGGTACACCAGGGTGTCCCGATGAAGAATCGCATTCACCGCGCGCTGGTCGGCCACGTCGATGGCCTCGTCCTCGCGCGGCTCGAAAGCGTCGCTCTAGAACGGCACGCGTCCCAAGAGGCGGTCGACGATGTCGGCGTCGATCGACGTCTCGGTGTAGGGCGCCCGCTCGGGACGCTCGCCGCTGAAGACGGCGCGCACGCGCTCACGCGAGCTCAGGCTAGCCACGGGACGCTCCTCCAGGGCGAGCGGCCAGCAGCGCCGCCCCCATTGTGCCCTAGGCGTGCGCTTCCAAACCCGCTCCCTCGGGCGGCGAGCTGCCAGCGGCAAGTCGCCGTGGGGAGGAAACCGACCCTCCCCCTTGAGGGGGAGGGGAGGGTGAGGGGGATTCGAAACCCGCTCGCCGTGGGACGCGTGACGGGGCGGGCCCAACCCCCAGGCGCCGGGCCGGCCTACGCCGCGATCGGATAACGCCCGAACTCCTGGATCGCGTCGCCCATCGCGAGCACGTTGTCGGTGCTGCAATAGCTGGCCACGCTATTGCCGGACGACACCACGTAACGCCCACCCGGCCCGAGGTCCCGTATCAGCGTGCGCACAGTGCCGCGCACCTCGGCCGGCGTGCCGCGGCTGAGCAGGTCCACGTCCACGTTGCCGGAGAGCACCAGGTGCGGGTAGCGTTCGCGCACCTCGCGGATCTCCATGCACCCGGGCTCGATGGGGTTGAGGCCGGTGATGCCGAAGCCCACGAGGTCCGGGAGCACCTTCCAGAGGTCGCCATCGCTGTGATACATCCACGGAATCCCGGCGTCCCGCACCGCGGTGGCGAACTTGCGCACGTGCGGCCAGAACACTTCACGGAACATCGCCGGCGACCAGAGCGGACCGATCTTGCCCGCGATGTCGTCCGAGGTCCACACGACGTCGCACCCCGTCTCCTTCGCCATGCGCACGACCTGGCATGACCAGTCGGTGTAGCGCCGCAGGATCTCACCGACCAGCGCCGGGTCGTCCTTCAGCGTCACGTAGAAGTGCTCCATGCCCATGCCGAGGTACGTCGCCGACATCCCCACGCGCGTGCTCAGAACCGTGGCGTAGCCGTGTTCGCGGGCACGGGCCACGAACTCCCGGACCGGGCCGCGCACGGCTTCGCCCGACACGTCCGGGAACCTGAGTTTGTCCACCTCGGCCCAGGTCTTCAGCTCGCCGTCGTGGAAGAAAAGGATCTGGTCCTGCCCCGGCAACTTGTGGGCCGGGATGGGCGGCGCCTGGTGATACGTCAAGTTGTCGCGGTGCAACAAACGGTTGAGTTCGAGCTGGAAAGCGAGCGGCGTGGTTTCATACTCCCCCGAATCAAAGTAGCGACCCTCCGGCACCGCCTGTTGGAGCAAGCGGCAGATGAACGGGAAATCGATGCCGGCCTCGATGTACGGCACGCGATCGGGCGTCTCGCCGTGCAAAACCGCCAGGAACCGATCTCGGCTGGTCACGTCAATCACCACCTTCGCAGGCTATGCGGACGGCCCACGTTCGCGCAGGCCCAGCCAGCGATGGCCAGCGGCGGGACAGCCCTCACGCCCTGGCTTCGTACACCGCGGTCCGCCCGGCCTGCCGGCTTCCTACCCCTTGGTCGGGGCAGGCGCCTGCGCCTACCCGCTCTCGCGCTGGGCGCCCGCGCCGCGCGCCACCTGCTTTCGTGCGTGGACCGCAGATGTGCCAATGTGGAAGTGACGGCCGCGCTCCGTGCGCCACACCAGGGTCACCAGACGGAAGTATCCCACAGTGGCCGAACTGCGATTTTGGTCCGCGCTCTCGCTCGCAGCGTCCCCGGACGGCATCGTCGCCGATCTGCGCAGGCAGCTACGCGCGGGCGGCGGCCCGCTCGATCTCGCCGTCGCCTTCATCCGGCCGTCCGAGACCGAACTGGCGGAACCGATCATGCGCGCGCTGCGCCGGGACCTGGGTGTGGCGCACTTCCTGGCCTGCACGAGCGAAAGCGTGGTGGGTGCCGGTCGGGAGGTCGAGGGTCAAGTTGCTACCTCCCTGCTGGCCGCCCGCCTTCCAGGGGTTCGCATCGATCCGTTACCCGCTCTTGCCGAGGGGCCGCCGGCCTTCGAGACCCCCGCTCAGGAGCTGGCCGCGGTGGTAGCGCTCGCCGACCCCTTCTCCGTGCGCGTCAACCGCCTGGCGGAGCTTTACAACACGGCCGCGCCGGGCGTCCCCCTGCTCGGCGGGGTGGTGAGCTGGGCGTCGGAATCCGGTCAGAACCGGCTCGCGCAGGACGACGTGGTCACCAACCACGGCGCGGTAGGTTTCGTGCTCAGCGGTGACCTGGATGTGCGCGTTGTGGTCTCGCAAGGCTGCCGTGCCATCGGCAAGCCGCTGACGGTGACCGCCGCCCAGGGCAACGTCGTGACGGCGCTCGATGGGGCGTCACCCCTGGCGGTGCTGCGCGCGTTGTACGCCGAATCCGACGACGCGACCCAGCGGCTCCTGCGGGCGGGCGTGCTGGTCGGGCGCAGCATCGTGCGCGACCCCGGCGCGGTGGCCCGTGGCGCCTTCCTGATCCGCTCGATCATCGGCGCCGATGCCGAATCCGGCGCGGTGGCGGTGGGCGATCGCGTCGAGGTGGGCGACGTCGTCCAATTCCATGTACGCGACGGCACCACCGCGCGGGAGGATCTGGAGCTGCTGCTCACCAGTCAGGCCTTCGAAGCCCCTGCGGCGGGCGCGCTGCTGTTCACCTGCAACGGCCGGGGAAGCCGCATGTACGGCTACCCCGACGGCGACGTTCAGATCTTGCAGCGCGCCCTGGGTCACGACGTGCCGGTGGCGGGCTTCTTCTGTGCCGGTGAGCTGGGACCCATTGGCGGCGAGAATTTCGTCCACGGCTTTACCGCCAGCCTGGGCATGTTCCGTTCGAAACGCTGACGTCATCGGCGCGCGTCCTCCTGCGCGTCGCGATGAATCTCGCCGCGAGCGGTGCGCGCGCTGCCTGCTGGCGAATTCCGGCCGTCTGAGGATCGGCGAGATCGCCTGCGCGCTCGCCGCGGCGGGCGATGCGATTACCCCCATCGGACCGCACGGCCGTGCACGCCGATCGCCTCGATGGCTGCGCTACGCTCCGCACGGAGTGTCCTACGGTCACCGGAACGCTCGGACATGGTCGTCCGCCGCGCGCGCGTCATCCCCGCGACCTCCGAAACGCTCTGGGCGGTCGTGGCAGACGTGGAGCGCCTATCGGAGTGGTTCACATTCGCGGAGCGCGCCGAACGGCTCGGGGGCACCGGGCTGGGACGGCGGCAACGCATCCACGGCCGCTGGGGCGGCCGGGGTTCGGAAGTCGACCAAGTGGTCACGGTCTTCGAGCCCACCCGGCGGCTTGCGTGGCGGCACGAGTCCGAACGGCTTGATGGCAAGCCGGCGCCGCAATTCGCGCGTGAGACCCGTTTCAGCATCGAACTCGCGCCCGCGGACGGGGGTACGCGCGTCGTTCTCACCAGCCAGCAGGTCCCGGCCGCCTGGTGGAAGGGCGTGCTCATCTGGCTGTTCGGGGCGCGGGCGTTTGCCGGCCAACTGGACCGTTCGCTGGCGCGACTGGAGTGCCTGTCCGTTAGCTCGGGATCTGCCCCCGGAGCCTGACGCGCCGCGCTCGCCCCTTGCGGCGCCCGCCCATTGGCAGGCCTGCGTGCCGTCCCGTCCCGAAGATACGGGCCAGCCGATGGGCCTGCCGAAGGGTCGCGCCGTGGGCCGGTCGACGGGTCCGGCCGCCGGCCTGACAATCCCGCGTGCAGGGCGCAGAATACCTGCGCGCGCGTCTCCAGGGGTCGAGCCAAATGCAGATCACCAACATCACCACCGCGGTCGTGGCCGGGTACAAGACCTGGAACTACGTGCGCGTGGAGACCGACGCCGGCCTGGCCGGCATCGGTGAAGCGCATCCGGGCGAGGGCGTTCCCGCGCTGGTGGAGGACCGCCTCAAGCCCCTGCTGGTAGGGCGCGAACCGCGCGATGTGGAGCCGCTTTACACCCACCTCCTCGCGCACACCACGGGGCTGTCGACCGGCGGATCCATGCTCGGCGCCATCAGCGGCGTTGAGACCGCGCTGTGGGATGTGGCGGGCAAGGCGCAGGGCCTGCCCGTCTACCGATTGCTGGGCGGCAAGTATCGCGATCGCCTCCGCCTGTATGCCGATGTCGGGCGTGGGCGTGGCAACGTGAATACGCCGGAGTCGTGGGCGCAGCGCGCGCGCGAAGGCGTGGCCGACGGGTTCGAGGCCATTAAGTTCGACCTCGATCATTCCGCCGACGAACTGCGACACGATGCCGTGAACCGGGGGCTGAGCCTAGCCGAGCTGGACAAGATGCGGCGCATGGTCGCCGCCGTGCGCGCGGCGGTAGGTGCCGGCGTGGATGTCTGCTGCGACTGCCACGGCAGCTACACCGTGCGCGATGCCATCCTGCTGGCGGAGCACCTCGAGCCCTTCGACCTCATGTTCCTGGAGGATCCCGTGCCGCCCGAGAATCCAGATGCCATGGCCAAGGTGGCCGCCGCAACCACGATCCCCATCTGCACGGGGGAGTACGTGCACCGGCGCGACGGCTTCCGACGGCTCGTCGAGGAGCAGGCGTGCGACCTGCTGCACATCGACATCTCCGCCACCGGCGGTATGCTCGAAGCGAAGAAGATCGCCGATCTCGCGGACCTCTACTACATGCCCGCCGCACTGCACAACATCGTCTCGCCGGTCGGCATGGTGGCCTCGGCGCATGTCGGCGCGGCCATCCGCAATCTGCACAGCGTCGAGCTGCCGTACCACGCCGACCAGATCGCCTGGCGCTGGGACCTGGCCGTTACGAGCGCGCCTTTGATCCAAGCCGCGAAGTTGGTGGTGCCGGACCAACCTGGCTTGGGCGTGGACCTCAACGAGGCGGTCGCCCGCGCCCACCAAAAGCCGGGTACGCGCTTTTTCGGCGCCTGACCAGGAGGTCTCCACCAGGGCGTACGGGACGCAACGCAACCACGGAGGCGTCGGACCTTCGTTGGCTGGCCAGGGGCGGAACGGTGTCATGCGCGCGGGGCGACCATCCTGCGAATGGTCGGCCTGGACGATCCTGGGAATCGTCGACGCGAAGCATCGGTGGGGGCGTCGGTCATGCGCCAGCGCGATGCTTCGCGACTGAAGCCACAGAGCGCGGCATGTGGGTAGGGGCGCCCAGCCGTCCGCGCCGCCGGGACGCTCGTCATGGGCCGCGCAGCGCGGTGAAGGATCGGGGTTCGCCAGTACCCAACCCACCGCGGTTCCCTGCGGCGGGCTCAGAGCGGGCTTCTCGCCGCTCAGAACTACGCCGCGGGGGCGACGGACCGGCGCGCCTCAGTCCTGATGAAACACCTCGTCCAGGAGTTGCAGCGGCACGAGCCCGGTCTTGGTGTCGACATCCAGGATGTGCTCGTGCAGGCGCTGCCAGCGCTGCTGAACCTCCGACTTCGCCAGGTAGGCGGTGGCCTTCGCCCAGTCGTCGCACTCGAGGTGGCCGATCGCGTGGCGGCCGAAGAGCACGATCGTGTAGGTGTGGATTCCCGCGCGCCGGTTTTCCTCCTGTAACTCGGGCCACACGGCGGCGTGGGTGCGGCGATACTCGTCCACCTTGTCCGGCTTGATCGGCAGTGCGAAGGCGATTCGCGGCATGCGAGGTCCTCCCCAATCCACACCAGCGCTCATGGAACGCCGTCAACCCCCGCCGTGCAAGTGGGTCTAGTCAGCCTGGAAGGAGCGGCGCGAGCGCCAAACCTGTAAATGGAGCTTGGCCCCGTAGCTCAGCAGGATAGAGCAGTGGTTTCCTAAGCCAAGCTGGGGAGTCTGGCGGGGTTCTCGAAGGTCCGCTGAAATCCGCCGCTGAGGGGTGAACAACAGGTTTGGTGGCAATTATTGTCCGCACATC
>Ga0194121_10005914_pt1 | contig 16633 bp, 17 predicted proteins | sample TA2MahCa50mmetaG_FD_148609 | JGI IMG/M metagenome (GOLD analysis project Ga0194121, IMG submission 148609) | Freshwater microbial communities from Lake Tanganyika, Tanzania - TA2015020 Mahale Deep Cast 50m | ecosystem: Environmental > Aquatic > Freshwater > Lake | place: Tanzania: Lake...
CCATCGTTGCTACTCCTTCGCGGCTGATGGTCGCTCGCTCGTCATGCGCGGCGGGCGCGGGATGAACGCGGGGACCTCACGGACGTACTCAGCGTAGCCCGGACGGCGCGCGGCGAGCCCTCGCTCGAGGAGCGCAACGCCGGACACCCGTACGAGGAGGAACGTCATGAGCGCGGGTGCGAAGACCGTCCACCATCCGCCCGCACCGAGCGCGATGACGAAGTAGCCCCACCACAGGACGGCTTCGCCGAAGTAGTTGGGGTGGCGCGTCCATGCCCACAGACCAGTGCGCAGCACCCGTCCCTTCGACGTGGGATCGGCGCGAAACGCCCGCAGCTGCTGGTCGCCGACCACTTCGAAGAGGAACCCCGCCGCCCAGAGCGCCAGGCCGGCGATGTCGAGCGGGCCGAGCGGTGCGTCGCTGAGTTGCGCCGCGAGCAGGGGCGCCGAGATGACCCACGCGAGGATCGCCTGGAGCAGGAACACCCGGAACAGCGAGATCCACCAGTACGCTGCGCCGCCGCGTCGGCGGAACTCCTGGTACCGCGGGTCCTCGCCCTGCCCACGGTTGCGCGCATTGATGTACAGGCCGAGCCGTAGTGCCCATATCGCGACGATGGTGAGCACGATGACGCCACGCGGCGTCGCGGGGCTCGTGCCCACCAGGAACACCGCGGTCGCGAGGAGGAAGGCCGGACCCCAGAACGGATCGACGATGCTCGCGTCGCGCAGCCGCAGGCTCGCGAGCCAGAGCAACGTGAACAGGGCGGCGATCGCGCCGAGACCGGCGAGCGCCACCGGGAGCCACTCCGTGGCGCCGATCACCCGATCGCTCCGCGCATCGCAGGACCGCGTCGCTCCCTAGACTCGTCGGCGTGAACGTGCCCGAGGCGTGGCTCGCGATCGCCGGGATCGCCGCCCTCGGCTACGCGATAGGTTCGCTGTCGCCGGGATACATCGTCGGCCGCGTGTACCGCGGGGTCGACCTGCGGGAGACGGGCAGCGGCAGCACCGGTGCGACCAATGCCATGCGCGCGCTCGGACCGGGCGCCGCGTCGGCGGTGGCCATCCTCGACATCGCGAAGGGAGCGCTCGCCGTCCAGGTCGCCGGCGCGATCGCCGGAGGGGGCGCGCCGCAGGCCGCGGCCGCGCTCGGCGCCGTCGCGGGGCACTGCTGGCCGATCGGACTCCGTGGCCGCGGCGGGCGCGGCATGACGCCGGCCGTCGGGGCGACGTTGCTGCTCGTCCCGGAGGTCGCACCCATCGCCCTCGCCGCGTTCACGGGCGGCATCGCGCTCACGCGGATCGTGTCGGTCGGCTCGCTCGCCGCGGTGACGTTCACGATGGTCGGCTACCTGGCGCTTGCGGCCCTCGGCGTGCTCGCGTTCGACGGCGCGCAATTCCCGTTCCTCGCGGGGACGACCGCGATCGTCTTCGCCCGGCATGCCCCGAACATCCGCCGCCTTGCGGAAGGACGCGAGCCGCGGCTCGGCTCGAGATCCGTCGCGCCGTAGCCGACGATCCATCAGGAGGACCGCAGAACCGCGTAGGTCGCGATCGCGCCGACGGCGGCCGACAGTGCCATCCCCCAGGCGAGATCGACCACCGTCACGATGGTCGGCCACCCCTGCAGCGTCGCCTGGTTCGTGAGGTCGTATGTGGCGTATGCCACGAGACCGAAGAGCGCGCCGCGCCAGAGCGCGGCTGCGGCATCGCCGTCGTCGACGCTCGGCAGGGTGACGAACACGGTGAGCCCGACAGCGTATAGCGCGTAGAACAGCGCCGCGGCACCCCAGTTCACCTGGTCGGCCATGAGAAAGCCCAGATGCCGACGGTAGAAATCACGCGCGACGAGCCCGAGCCAGATCCCATCAAGGACGAGCATCGGCAGGAGCGTCGCGACGAAGGCGCTCACTCGTCCTCCTTCATGATCGCGATGGCCACGACGCCCGGCCCGACGTGGGCCGCGAGCACCGGTCCCGCTTCGCCGGAGAAGAGTTCGCGGTGATCGAGCGCCGTCCCTGCCCACGCCGCGACGTCCGCGGCGATCTGCGGCGCGTTCGTGTGCACGACCGCGATCCGCACGTCTTTCGCGCTGCCGACCATCTCGGTCGCGAGCTCCTTCAACCGCGCGACCGCGCGGGGTCGTGTACGGACCCGTCCGATCACTTCGGTGCGTCCATCCGCGATGCGCACGATCGGCTTCACCGCGAGGAGCGAGCCGAAGATCGCCTGTGCGGCCGGGACGCGGCCGCTGCGGCGCAGGAATTCGAGGGTGTCGACGTACGCGAAGATCCGAGGGCGTCCCGCGAGGCGCTGCGCGAGCGCGACCACCTCGTCGAACGTGCGACCCTGCTCCCGTGCGCGCGCGACCGCGGCCACGATCAGTCCCTGACCGCCGGAATTCGTACGAGAGTCGACCACGGCGACCCGCAGGTCGGTCGTGCGTGCCGCCACGGTCGCGCTCGCGAAGGTGCCGGACATCTCTGAGGCGATCGTGATGACGAGAAGGTCCCTCTGACCGCGGGCGCGCGCGGCGTCGAAGCGCGTCACCCATTCACCGGGACTCGGCTGCGACGTGGTCGGGCGGTCGCGCCGGTCCGCGATCAGCTCGTAGAAGCGCGCGTGAGACAGGTCTCCGTCGCCACCGGATGTGTACGACTCGGTGCCGAACCGCACGTGAAGCGGCACGACGTCGACGTCCAAGGCCGCTCCGGAGGGGAGCGTGCAGGTGCCGTCGGTGAGGATCCCGAAGGGCGCGTTCATCGAAGGTAGGTACCGAGGCCCTCGGCGAGCGGCGTGAGGCGGCGCGGCATGCGCGCGAGCAGCGGGGCCGAGTCGACCGTGGCCGGCTGGTTCACGAAGTCGACCGCGTCGGGCGTGAGAGGCGGACGCGGCAGGAGCCGCAGCGGCCAGGCAGCGAGCTTGAGCAAGGCTGCCGGCGCGGGGAGCAGCGGCCGCCGAAGGCCGGCGACGCGGAGCGCCGTCCGGACGACGTCGCGCATCGTCAGCACATCGGGGCCACCGATCTCGAAGAGCTGATCGCGCGCATCGTCGGCGCGGAGCGCGTCGGCCACGAGCCCCGCCACGTCGTCGACGGAGACCGGGGCGAGCGGCCGGCGGCCGCTCCCGGTCAGCGGAACGGAGGGTAGCCACTTCGCGAAGCCGAGGGACCGGTTGAGAGCGACATCGTCGGGCCCGTAGAGCCACGTCGGACGCACGATCGTGTACGCGATGCCCGATCCCTTCACCGCCGTCTCGGCGCGCCACTTCGCGCGGAACCATGGACGGGTCGAGTACGGAGCGGCGCCCGCCCCCGAAATGCACGCGATCCGTCGAACACCGGCGGCCATCGCCGCCGCGACGAGGCGTTCGGTCCCCGCCGCGTCGACCTGCTCGAAGGCGTGTCCGAGCCGAGGCGGCTCCATCGGTGAGTTCGGGAACGCGAGACTGATGACGAGCGCGTCGACGCCCTCGAGCGCACTCGCGAGCGAGTCGGGGTCGGCCACGTCGGCGTGACGGGTCTCGACGTCGTCCGGCAGGTGGCCGGCGGCGCTCGCCGGACGGCTCGAGAGGACGACGACCCGTTCACCGCGCGAATGGAGCTCGCGGACGATCGCGCCACCGACGAAGCCGGATCCTCCAGCGACGGCGACGCGCAGCGGCGTGTCGGTGCGCCGCAGCTGCGGCAGCAGCCGCGCGATCGCACGACGGCGGTGGGCGAAGATCGCGGCGAGCCTCCGTCGGACCACGAGCGCGTTCACGACGTCGCCAAGCGGCCCGAGGGCAGCCTGTAGGTGATGGAATCGCTGATGCGCGCGCCGAGCGCGCTGCCCTCGCGAGCCGGCTCGAACGTGTGCGTGTGCTCCCAGCGCGCGTACGGTCCGCGGACCTGCACATCGACGAAGTCGGCGGGCGGCTCGTAGCGCGTGATCTCGCTGGACCAGGTGGTGGGGATGGAGAACAGCGGACGCAGCCGGTACGCAAGGCGCAGCCCGCGGCGCATGGTGCGGTCCGTGCCGGTGAGCTCGAAGGACATGTCTGCCGGAGTGATCCGCGCGAGATTCTCCGGCCGCGCGAAGAACGCGAAAACCTCGGCCTGCGGACGCGGGACGAACTGCTCGGCCACGAGTCGATGCGTGCTCATCGTGAACTCCCCCGCTGCTCATCGGCTTGTCTAGGGGTGGCTTCCGACTTTACAGCGACCGGGACGAATCTCGCGTCCGTCGGATGCGTGGGCTCGTCGCGTCCGGCCCGCCGACGTCGTCGCCGCGGAGCGCGCGCGTCGCGACGGAGGGGTGGGGCGCGCGATCGCCCGCCAGGTCTGCTCCGAGGCCACGCGCCTCGCGGCCGCCGACCGTTCCGCGCTCGAGCGCGAGCTCCAGGAGGCGATGCTCGGCCACTACGCGGCGCACGGCGCGCCGCGCGAGACGCTGCGCCGCAGCGTCCGGCGGGAGCCCCGCCTCCAATTGCACCTCGGCGTAGAATCCCGGCGCTTCCTCAGCGCGCGAGCGTTGGACCTCTGCGGCATGCCGGTGTGAGCACGGGAAAGGGGGCACCGCATGGCAGCACGGCCGGCCGCCGCTTCGGGCGGCTTCGCTTCGCTGGACCGCTACTTCGGCGTGACCGAACGCGGGTCCACCATCGGCACGGAGGTCCGGGGCGGCATCACCACGTTCCTGGTGATGTCCTACATCATCGTCGTCAACGCGGTCATCCTCTCGCAGGCTGGCGTACCGTTCCCCGCGGTCGTCTCGGCGACGGCCCTCATGGCCGCTCTCTTCACCGGCGCGATGGCGCTCTGGGCGAACTACCCGTACGCGGGAGCCGCCGGCCTCGGCATCAACGCGTTCGTCGCCTTCACCCTGGTGAAGGGCGCCGGGCTGCCGTGGCAGGCGGCCATGGGCGTCATCTTCCTCGAGGGCATCGCGATCGCGATCCTCATGGCCGTCGGTCTGCGCCGCGCGCTTCTCGAGGCCGTCCCGCTGACGCTCAAGGTCGGCATCGGCGCCGGGATCGGCGCGTTCATCTTCGCCATCGGACTGTTCAACGGCGGTCTCGCGGTCGCGACCGGGAGCCCGTCCGCACCGATCGGTCTCGGCAACTTCGCGACGGCTCCTGTGATCGTCACGCTCGCCGGACTGCTCATCACCGTCGCTCTCTACGCGCGCGGCGTGAAGGGGAGCCTTCTCCTCGGCATCATCGGCGCGACGGTCGTCGCGATCGCCGTGAACGCCGCGAACGGCGGCGCGGTCTACAAGGCGCAGCCCGGCGTCGCGGTCGTCCCGTCCTCGCTCCTCGCGGCGCCGGACTTCTCCACGATCGGCGCGGGCCTGAACTTCACCGTGTTCCAGACCATCGGCTTCGCCGCGGCGCTCCTCGCGATCTTTTCCGTCATGCTCTCGGACTTCTTCGACACCGCTGGGACCGTGTATTCGGTCGCGCAGGAGGGCGGCTGGCTGAAGAAGGATGGCACCATCGCCCGCGTCGACCGCGTCTTCTGGGTCGACTCGCTCGGCGCGGCGTTCGGCGGCCTTTTCGGCACCTCGAGCAACACCACGTACATCGAGTCGGGGTCCGGCGTGGCCGAAGGCGCGCGCACCGGGCTCGCGAGCCTCGTCACCGCGTTCCTGTTCCTGCTCGCGATCTTCCTCGCGCCGGTCGTCGGCGTCGTGCCCGCGCACGCGACCGCGCCGGCGCTCATGCTCGTCGGCTGGTTCATGTTCCGGCCGATCCTCGACCTCAACAAGGCCGGCGACATCGACTTCGCTACCGGCTTCGCGGTCCTCCTCACCGTGTTCGTGATGCCGCTCACGTACTCGATCACGAACGGGATCGGCGCGGGCTTCGTCGCCTACGCGGTGCTCAAGGCCCTCTCCGGGAAGTCCCGCGATGTGTCCACGGCGATGTGGGTCGCCACGGTCGCATTCGTGATCTACTTCGCGGAGCCGTGGCTCAAGCAGTTCATCAAGTAGCGGGCTGGATCCGGCGATGGGCCCTCGGGCCCATCGCCGGAGAGCTGTACCTCCGTGACGTGCCCGTGGCGCCGGAGGCGCTCGCCGCCCGGCTCCGAGCCGCGATCAACGTCCGCCCCAAGCGTGCTCTCGGCGTCATCAAGGTCGGCCCCGAGTGGAAGGGCACCGTCGGCGGCCACGAGTTCGTCATCTGGGAGAAGCAGCAGCGCACGACCCGCATGGTCGGACGGATCAGGTCGCGGCGCGGCGGCTCGCGCGTCGAGGCGCGCCTCGAGGTGCGGCGCCGCACGTGGCTGTTCCTGGCGGTCCTCGTCGTGCTCTTCGTGTGGACGTCGTACGGGCTCCTGCAGCGCGACACCGGGATGGGCCTCGGGCCCGCGGGGCTCGCCACGGCGGCGCTCGCGACGCTCGCGATGGTCCTCGCGTTCTGGTCGTTCGCGATGCGCCAGCGCGCGCAGCTGAAGGCCTTCCTCGACGAGGTGCTGCGCGCCACCGAGCGCGAATAGGATCGCGTCGTGGACGCGCTCGTCGCCGCCCGCGACGCGCTCGCGCGCGGGAGACGTGCGGCCGTCGTCACCGTGTCCGCCATCGAGGGCGGACCGCCCTCGCGCGAGGGCATGGCCTTCGCGCTCGTGGAGGGCGGCGGGACGTACGGGACCCTCGGCTGCGACGGCTTCGACCGCGCGGCGGAGCGGGACGCGCGACGGGCGCTCGCGGGCGAGCCGGTGGCCGCGGCGGTGTACGACTGGGACCCGGGCTCGAGCATCCGCGTGGACGTGCGCGTGCTGCGGCCGGGCGACGCCGTCCCCCAGGCGGCGGGCCGGCCGGAGGTGCTCGTCGTCGGCGACGGCCCGGTGGCTCGGGCGCTGTCATCCCTCGCGGCCACGGTCGGGCTCGCGGTGCGCGCCGCGATGCCGGATCCGACCCTGAGCGCTGGCCCGGATACCTACGTCGTCATCTGCGGTCACGACGAGGACCGCTCGCAGCCGACGCTGCGTCACCTGCTGTCGAGCCCCGCGCCGTACCTCGGCATGATGGGAAGCCGGCGCCACACCGGCCACCTCCTCGACGAGCTGCGCGCGGCCGGTCACAGCGAGAGTTCGATCGCGCGCGTCCACACGCCGGTGGGACTGGACCTGCGCGCGGAGACCCCCGAGGAGATCGCGCTCGCGGCGCTCGCGCACATCGTCGCGGTGCGCCGCGGCGGGACCGGAGCACCGCTCGGTCGAGCCCGCGGATCGTCGTGAGGCGACGCGTAGAATGGTCATGTCCCTCGACCGGGGAGGTCGCATAGCCAGGTCGAGTGCGGAGGTTTGCTAAACCTCTGTAGTGGGTTGATCCCCGCTACCGCGGGTTCGAATCCCGCCCTCCCCGCAGCCCCGGGCCTAGAGCCCCAGCGGACGCGCGACGAGGCCCGCAGGCACCTTCGGGTAGAAGTACGTCGTCTTCGCGGGCAGCCGCTCCCACGCGTCGGCGACACGCTTCAGCGTCAGCGGATCCACCGCGCGGACGAGGACCGCGCTCGCGCCGCCCGTGGCTGCGGCGATCGCCCGGTCGGTGTCGTGCTCGTACGTCACGGTGGCGCCGCTCCCGCGCGCCGGACCGATGAGGAGCGCCTCGGCCTGAGCGATCGGCAGCGAACGCCACGCCTCGGCGAGCCGCGAGAGGTCCACGCCCGCGCGCGGCTCGAGCCGCGTGAAGCTCAAGTCGCGAACGAGCACGATCCCGGGCCGCGTGTCGGCGAGCGCGCCCCGCTCGATGGGTGATGCGTCGAAGCTCTTCGCGACCGCCTCGTCGAGCGCCGCGCCGCCGCCGCGCACGACCCGGTGCGTGGGCATGATCCGCAGCCCCGGATCGTCGAGCGCGCAGAGATACGCGAGGACGTAGTTCGGCGTGTCCTCGGGGAAGTCGATGCGCTTCTGCTCCGTCTCCTCCTTCAGGTACTCGAGCGCGACCTCGTAGCGGTGGTGGCCGTCGGCGAGGTAGATGCGCGCGTCCGCGACCTGCGCCGCGAGCTTCCGGGTGAGGGCGCGGTCGTCGAGCGCCCACAGCAGGTGGCGCTCGTCGCCGACGCGCGCCTCGGCGACGAACCGAGCCGGCCCGCGCGCCGTCCAGCCCTCGAGCATCTCGGAGACGCGCCGGCTCGCGTCCTCGTACAGGCCGAAGATCGGGCTCGAGTTGACGCGGGTCAGCCGCAGCAGCCGCAGCCGGTCGGCCTTGTCCTTCGGGATGGTCTGCTCGTGCGGGCGCACGATTCCGCGGCCCATCTGGTACAGCCGCAGCGCGCCGAGGAAGCCGCGGCGCCGGAGCCGCGCGCCGCCCACCTCGAAGTAGTGGTCGTAGAGGTAGAAGGCCGGCGTGGGGTCGACGCGCAGGACGCCCTTCTCGAGCCAGCCGTCGAGGAAGGCCTTCGCCCGCGTGTACCGGTTGTCGACGGGATCGTCCGCCACCTCCGGCTTGCCGTGCTCGATGCGCACGAAGTTGTGGGCGCGCCGCTCGTACAGCGCCTCGCGCTGCTCGTCGGCGATCACGTCGTACGGCGGACAGATGAGATCCGCGAGCGGGCCGGCCTTGCCCTCGTCGTAACGGAGCCCGTGGAACGGGACGATCTCTGCCATCGCTCGCCATGTTGATCGTTCGCGGCACCGAGCAAGCGGGGGCCCGGCTGGGATCAGGGCTGGCTCAGGAGTGCCCGCGGACGTAGAGACGCGTCCGCCGGTGGGTCACCTCATGCGAGGTGAGGAAGGGCGCTCGCTACCGGGTCGCGAACGGGCTCGTCCTCATCGCGTCCATCGCCGCCAGCATGCTCGCCGTCCTGGCGAGCGGGGCCGCGGTCGCCGATGCCGCCGAGGACGCGGGATACGTCGCCGCGGTCGACCAGCCTGACGGCGGGATCGACCCGTACCGCTGCGTGGAGCGCGTGGGCGTCCCCGCGATCGAGAACGCGCTCGAGGCGGTGTGGTCGCCCGGCGGCACGCACCTCGCGTTCACCCGGATCGTCGCGTCGAACTCGGGGCGGACCGTCACCGGATACGAGGAGGACCCCGGGATCGGGACCCTCGAGGTGGCGACCGGGCGCGTCTTCATCGTCCACAACGGCCGGCACATCAGGACTCTGGAAGCCGGGCAGCCCGAGGTCCGCTGGGTCGGCGAGCAGCTCCTCTACTGGCGCGGCCCGTACGTCCGCGCCTGGTCGGCGTCGGGCGACGTCGCGCTCTCGCAGGTCGCGGACGAGCACTGGCCGATGTTCCCGCGGGACTGGGCCGAGTTCAGCGCCGACGGCCATCTCTTCAGCATCACGCGCTACTTCATGGACGGCCAGGCGCACCGCTACGTCGGGCAGACGCTGAACGGCCACGTCACGCCGCTCGACGTCCCGGGCGCGACGTACACCGAGTGGGCGCCGACTGGGCAGGTGCTCCTCGTGCGCTCCGACGACCACAAGGCGCTCCTCATGGGCCGGATCACGCCGACCGTCCCCGCCGGGCCGAGCCTCGACCGCTTCCAGGTCTGGGCCGGAGGGACGCTCGCGACGGCGACGCTCCCGAACCTCCTCGGCGCGCGCTCGTTCAGCCCGGACGGGCGCCACTTCGCGGGCGTCGCGCGCACCGGCCTCCACGAGACGGCGCTCGAGGTCTACCGCTGCGGCACGCCCGCGAACGCGCCGCCCTCGCGCGCGGACCCCGTCTCGCGCTCGCGCCAGGCGCGCATCGACGAGGATCCGCGCCGCTTCGTCCGTCCGCCGGTGGGGTCCTTCTCGCAGTTCCTGCACGGCGCGCACACGGGTGTCGACATCGCCGCGCCGTTCGGGTCGCTCATCACCGCCGCCGACGAGGGCCGGGCCACGTACGTCGGCTGGCGCCCTGCGGGCGGGCGCGTCGTCTGCGTCCAGCACGACCGCGGGACCGAGAGCCGCTACTACCACGGCTCGCTCGCCCTCGTCCGCGTCGGGCGGTGGGTCTGGCGCGGGGAGCCCATCGCCGCCGTGGGCATGACCGGCCTCACCCCGGGCCCGCACGTGCACTGGGAGGTCAAGGCGAGCCACCGGATCGTCGACCCGATCAAGCAGTGACCGCGGAGGCGGGAACCGCTCGGGCCCGCCCGCCGTCCATGAGGCATCACCGCGCTGCGGAGGTGACCCATGCGTCAGTGGCTCGCGGGACCCGTCCTCGCCCTCGCCGCCCTCGCGCTCACGGCCACGCCGGCGCTCGCGTGCGCCGGGCTCATCGGTCCGAACGGCGCGGTGAACGTGACTCGGACGACCACGCTCGCCGCGTACGCCGACGGCGTCGAGCACTACGTGACGTCTTTCTCGTTCGAGGGCGGCGGTGCCGAGTTCGGCTCGCTCATCCCGCTCCCGGGCATCCCGACGAAGGTCGAGCGCGGCGGCGCCTGGACGCTGCAGCGCCTCATCCGCGAGACCGAGCCGGTACTGCTGCGCGCGGCGCCCGTGCCCGCGGCCGCCGACGCGCGCCAGTCGGTCGAGGTGCTGCTCACCGCGAAGATCGACGCGATCGACATCACCGTCATCAGGGGCGATGGCGCCGCCGTCGGCGAATGGGCGAAGCAGCGCGGGTTCCGGCTCTCGCCGGACGCGCCGGAGATCCTCGACTTCTACGCCGAGCGGAGCCCGATCTTCCTCGCCGCGGCGTTCGACGGGAAGGCCGCGGCGGCGCGCGGGCAGCGCGTCGGCGACGGCACGCCGGTCCACCTCACGATCCCGGTCGCGCAGCCGTGGGTGCCGCTGCGCATCCTCACGCTCGGGAAGGCGCCGACCGACACGATCGACGCGGACGTCTTCCTGCTCACCCCGCTCCGGCCCGCGATCCTGCCGGGCGCACGGGCGGCCGGGCTGAAGGTGCTCGCCGACCAGCCGGCGAGCGCCTCGCTCCTGAAGGACCTGCGCTCGGACGAGGGCATGTCCTGGATCCCAGAGTCCGCGTGGCTGACGAAGGTCCGCGTGCGGGGCACCGCGTCCCAGATCTCGTACGACCTCGCCGTCGACCCGACCGGGGTCGCGACGCCGTCCCGCGTCGCCGCTGGTCTCGAGCGCCCGTCCTCCGGCGGGGGCACCGCGCCCTCGGCCGCGGACGCGCTCCTCGACCGCGCGGTCCCCGCGCTCCTCCTCGTCGCGGCCTGGCTCGCGGCCGCCGCCGTCCTGGTCGGGGTCCGCAGGCGCGCATGAGGCTCCTCTTCGCGTGCGCGGCGCTCACGATGGTGGGCGCCGCGTGCGCTCCGTCCGCGCAGGTCGTGGAGGTCCTCATGCGGCACTCGAAGTTCGAGCCGGCGGTCATCAGCGTCCCTCGGGGCGTGCCCGTCACGCTCGTGTTCAAGAACGCCGACCCGATCGACCACGAGTGGATCCTCGGTGACGCCGCGGTCCACGAGCGCCACCGCTCCGGGACGGAGCCGGTGCACGAGGGCCGGGCGGACGAGATCGGCGTCCCCGCGCTCTCGGAGCGCAGCACGACGCTCGCCTTCGGAGCACCGGCGTCGCTCGCGTTCATCTGCCATCTGCCCGGCCACGAGCGCTACGGCATGGTCGGGCGCCTGGAGGTCCGCTAGCGCAGGCCCAGAACTCCGGATCGAGGCGAGTCTCGCGGAAGAGCGCCTCGGCCTCGAACACGGTGTGGCGGCGCCAGTCCGGGGACAGCTTGTTCGCGTGCCACGCGCGCGCGAGCCGGGCTGGGGGATGAAGACGTGGCCGTCGTCATCCGCGCGAACGACGCGTCGACGCTGGTCTCGTCGCAGCGGAGCGCCCGCGCCACGTCGGCGATGCGCGGGATGCGGCCGTCCTCGCGGATGGCTCGCGCGATCGCGATGCGCACATCGCGGTCGAACGCCGCGCTGCCGGTCACCACGCGGCGACCACCTTCTCGGCCCACGCCGCCGCGGACAGGACGCGGCGGTCGTCCCCGGGAGCGCCGACGAGCTGCAGCGCGAGCGGCAGGCCCGACGGGCCGCGCCCCAGCGGGATCGTGACCGCCGGCGCGCCGACGAGGGTCCAGCGCGAGCAGAACACGGGATCGCCGGTCGTCTCCGCGGTCGGCGCCTCGTCGCGGATCGCGAGCGTCAGCACCCCGTCGTACGGGGACGCCCACGCCGCGAACGCCGCGATGAGGCGGTCGCGCTCGTGCAGCGTCTCGCGGTAGCGCGCGTCGGGGATCGCGGCGCCCTCCTCGACGAGCGCCCGCGCGACCGCGCTCGCCTTCGCGGGGTCGCGCGCGATCGCCCTTCCGATGGTCCCGACGCTCTCCTTCGCCATGATCGCGCGCAGGACGGGGACGGCGTCGTCGAGGCCCGCGGGGACGGGTGGCCACTCGATCGGGCGCCCCGCCGCGGCGAGCGCGTCGACGGCCTGCTGGAAGCGCGCGCGCATCGCGTCGCTCGCGAGGTCCCAGTCCTTCGTGCGGATCGCGGCGAGGCGCGGCGCGGCGGCGGGCCCGGCCCACCAGTCCTCGAGCGGCGCTCGCGCGAGCGCGGCGCACATCCAGGCCGCGCCCTCCACCGTGCGGGTGAAGGTGCCGGCGTGGTCGAGCGTCGGGGCGAAGGGCATGACGCCCTCGAGCGGGATGCGGCCGTACGTCGGCTTCGCTCCGACGACGCCGCAGTACGCGGCCGGCCGGATGACCGAGCCGTTCGTCTGGCTCCCGATGGCGCCCGGCACGATGCCGGCGGCGACCGCCGCGGCCGAGCCCTGCGACGAGCCGCCCGGCGTGCGCGACGTGTCGTGCGGGTTGCGCGTCGGGCCGGGATGGAAGAACGCGAGCTCCGTGGTGACCGTCTTCCCGATGACGATCGCGCCGCCGTCCTCCAGGGCCGCGACCGCGGCCGCGCTGCGCTCGGGCACGCGCCCCGCGTACAGCGCCGAGCCGTTCTCGGTCGGGATCCCCGCGGTGTCGTAGATGTCCTTCACCCCCACGGGCAGGCCGTGGAGCGGACCGAGGCGCTCTCCGCCGCCACGCGTGCGCGCGTCGGCCTCGTCCGCGAGCCGGAGCGCGCGGTCGCGGTCGAGCCAGGCGAAGGCGCGCACGTCCCGCTCGCGCTCGTCGTACCGCCGGAGGCACGCCTCGACGAGCGCGCGGCTCGATGTCAGGCCGCGGCGGATCGCCCTCGCGGCCGCCGGGAGGTCTTCCGCGTACACGACACGCGCATGGTGACGCGTGGCGTCCAGTTGCGCGGGACGCCCTTCAGCGGGCCGCGCACCACCCGGAACCCGGCCTTGCGGAAGAGGGCCTGGGTGCCGATGAAGGCGTAGTCGTCATGCACCTCCGCGTCGCCCGCGCGCGGGTATGCCTCGACCGCGGGGGCGTCCCGCGCGGCCGCGTAGTCGACGGCCGCCCGGATGAGCGCCTGGGCGACCCCGCGGCGCCGGAAGCCGCGGCGCACCGTGAGGCACGGGATGACCCACACCGGGACATCGTCGACGGGCGGGGTCGCCTTCGAGCGGTCGATGCGCCGCAGGTCCGGGCGCGGCGCGACCGCGACCCACCCCGCGGGCTCCCCGCCCACGTACGCGAGCAGCCCGGGCGCGCGCCGCTTCGCCGCGATGCGCGACATGATCGTGCGGCCGCTCTGGCCGGGATGCTCCTTCCGCCGCTCGCTCTCGGTCATGCGCGGGAACAGGCAGTAGCAGGCGCTGCCCCACGTCCCGCGCAGCACCTTCTCCATGTCCGCGATCCGCGCGGGCGTCAGCCGCGCGACCTTCAGCTCGCCGTCGCCAGCTCGTGCCTTCGCCATCTCACCCTCATCAGCCGCCGCAGCCGCGACTCGGCCTGCTCCCGCCAGCTCGGGGGTCCCGCGCGGAGAGCGAGCAGAGTCTCGAGCATCGCGATCGCGCGCTCCACGTCGCCGCGCCGCTCGAGCGCGCGCGCGAAGGGGAGCGAGGCGCGGGCGCGCACGGCGGCGTCGCCTTCCACGTACGCGCTCTCGTAGCACCGGTACGCGGCGTCGCGCTCGCCGTTCCGGTCGAAGACGCGCGCGAGGGCGAGCGCCGCCGGCGCGTGGTCGGGCGCGCGGCCGCCGCGCGCATCGATCACGGCGCGCGCCACGCGGTCGGCGATCCGCACGAGCGAGATGACGTCGCGGCTGTTGTGGCGCAGGACCGGCTCGATGATCCGATCGTCACCGGTCCGCAGCCAGTGGAAGTAGCGCTCGGGGATGAGCGCGCCGGCGACGTCGTCGTTGCCGCGCGGCTCATCGAGGACGGAGGCCTCGAGCTGCCGGAGCGTCGTGGAGCCGAAGCGATCCTTCCAGAGCCGCCGCGCCGGGTGGAGGAGGTCGAGGTGCGACTCGTCGACGCCGAGCTCGCCGCGCATCGCGAGCACCACCCTGGTGCGGAGGATCGGCAGGTCGAACGCCTTGCCGTTGTACGACGCGCACGCCCGGAACCGGTCGAGCTCGGCATGGATGGCCCGGACGAACGCGTGCTCGCCGGCGAGGTCGCGCAGCAGGTGCTGGCGCAGGACGAGCTCGCCGTCCTCGATCCACGCGGTGCCGAGGAGGAAGACGTACGTCCCGGTACCGCCGGACAGGCCGGTCGTCTCGGTGTCGAGGAAGACGATGTCCTCCCAGCGGCGTGGCGGCTCGCCACGAAGTCCGAGGTGGGCGAGGGTGAGCGGGTCGGGATCGCCGAGGCCCACGAGCTCGAGGCCGAGACCTTTGAGGTCGAGACGTCGTTCGGACGGCACGAACGGGAGGGGGTCAGCTCCCTTCGCTGGCTCGGACCTCTTCGAAGTCGTCCGTTCCTCCGCCGCGCGCAGCACCGTCCTGGCCGCTGCGACGCGTGCGAGCCGGTCGCGGAGGTCCATCAGGCGAGGAGCTCGGCGGCGGCCGCCTTCACGTCCTGGCCGAGCGCCCGGGCCGGTCCGACGCACGAGGGGCAGCCGCTGTCGCACGCGCACGCCGCGAGGTGCTCGCGGGCGCGCTCGAGGAGGGCGTCGGTGGCGCGGAAGAGGCGCTCCGAGAAGCCGACGCCCCCCGGAGTCATGTCGAACAGGAAGATCGTCGGGCGTTGCGTGTGCGGCGAGCGCACCTCGACCGCGAGGCCGAGGTCGTGCGGGTCGCACATGAGGAAGAGCGGCGCGAGGCCGTGCAGGAGCGTGCCGAGGCCCGCGACGGCGAGCTCCACCCGCTCCTTCGGCCACCCGGCGACGGCGCGCTCCTGGAGCACCGCCCAGAACGAGGTCGTCTGGAGCTCGAGCTCGGGCAGGTGGATCCTGCCCCAGCCGACGTTCTCGCCGGTGTACATCGTGAGCTTCTTGTAGATCGAGGTGAGCGACGAGACGAGGACCTCGCCGTGCGCCCGGTCGAAGCCGCGGACCGCGGCGGGGCGCGCCTCGAACTCGTCGGTCACGCGCACCCGCACGGCGAGCTCCGCCTGCGTGTAGTAGTCGACCTTCACCTCGCGGACGTACGCCTTCGCGTTCTCCCAGTCGAGCCGCTCCACCTGGAACTGCTTCGACTCGTGGAGGTAGATGGCCTGCTCGTGCAGGAGGATCTGCGCGGCGAAGCGGTCGACCTCCCCGATCACGCGGGCCCTGCCGTCGCGGTGCTCCGCGCCGGGGACGCGCGCCGCGGGACCGGTCGTGTCCACGATGACGACGTTGTCGTTCGCGCCCGTGCGCAGCGACATCCCCTCGGCCGGGAAGACCTGGTCGGCCCAGTGGTACTTGCCCCCGGCCTCGTGGAGGATCCCCTTCTCGTCGAGGTAGGCGAGCACGCCCGGCGTGTCCTCCGTCCCGAAGCGCTCGCGCGGCTCGAAGGGGATCTCGAACGCGGCGCACTTGAGGTGCTGGACGAGCACGTGGAGGTTGTCGGGGTTGACAAGGCCCGCCTCGGGCGACCGCTCGAGCACGTACTCGGGGTGCTGGACGACGTACTGGTCGGTCGGCGAGGAGGTCGCCACGAGGAACGCCGCGGAGAATCCCTCGCGCCGCCCGGCCCGGCCCATCTGCTGCCACGTGGACGCGACCGTCCCCGGATAGCCGATGAGGACCGCGGCCTGCAGGGCGCCGATGTCGATCCCGAGCTCGAGCGCGTTCGTCGACACCACGCCGCGCACCGAGCCGTCGCGGAGGCCGCGCTCGATCGCGCGCCGCTCCGACGGCAGGTACCCGCCGCGATAGCCGCGGATGAGGTCGGAGGGCCACTGCGGCTGAGGGAAGCGCGAGCGCAGGTACGTGAGGAGCAGCTCGGTCTCCACGCGCGACCGCGCGAAGGCGATCGTCTGCACGCCCGACGCGAGGAGCGTCGCGGCGATGTCTCGCCCCGTGACGAGCGCGCTCCTGCGGACACCCAGGCCACTGTTCACGACGGGCGGGTTGACGAAGGCAAGGGCCTTCTCGCCCCGCGGCGCTCCCGACTCGCCGATGAGGACGACGTCGTCCTCGATGTGGCGGCGCGCGAGCTCCTCGGGATTCGCGATCGTCGCCGAGGTGCAGATGAACACGGGACGCGACCCGTAGAACGCGCAGATCCGCCGCAGCCGCCGCAGCACGTTCGCGACGTTGCTGCCGAAGACGCCCCGGTACGTGTGCAGCTCGTCGAGGACGACGTAGCGCAGGTTCTCGAAGAGCCTCACCCACTTCGTGTGGTGGGGGAGGATCCCCGTGTGGAGCATGTCGGGGTTCGTGATGACGACGTGCCCCGCGCTGCGG
>Ga0194121_10005917_pt1 | contig 16628 bp, 11 predicted proteins | sample TA2MahCa50mmetaG_FD_148609 | JGI IMG/M metagenome (GOLD analysis project Ga0194121, IMG submission 148609) | Freshwater microbial communities from Lake Tanganyika, Tanzania - TA2015020 Mahale Deep Cast 50m | ecosystem: Environmental > Aquatic > Freshwater > Lake | place: Tanzania: Lake...
GAAGACAGACTTACCTTCCGCGACCCCCCCGCTCCGAAGAGCACCAGCCTCTCGGACGCACTTGAATTCACGCTCGTCCCCTAGCGGCTGAAGCTGTCGCGAAACCACCTCAGCCGCGGCCTCCGCCTTCGGCCGAGGCCTTGGGGGCCTTCTTCTCCACAGACGCCTATGCGTCTGTGGAGCTTCTTCCGGCCGCCGGAGAAACAAGGCAGCGGCCAGAAGAAGACAGACTTACCTTCCGCGACCCCCCCGCTCCGAAGAGCACCAGCCTCTCGGACGCACTTGAATTCACGCTCGTCCCCTAGCGGCTGAAGCTGTCGCGAAACCACCCTCGCGGAGACGCCAAGGCGCCGTCGCGTCCCGCCGCGTGCGTCGGGCGCTGGACTGGCTGTTCGAGGGTGTTCGGGAGCCCGCGCTCAGGGGCAGTAGCGGATCTGGAGCGCGTTGGTCAGGTTGGTCGTGCCCGCGGCGAGTGGATCGCGGAACCACGCTTGCCAGTTCTGGATTTCGCCGGCGACGAGCGGCATGCCGAGCGCCGTCGGATGCGCGGCGAGCCATGCGCGAGCATCGAGCGTGAGCACGCCGTCGCACGCGCCGCTCACGCCACCGCTCGTCTGCGACGCGGTGCGCTGGGTCGGGGATTTCACGCACAAGAAGCTCGCGCTGCCCGGCGCCCACACTGACGCCTTCGGTCCGCTCGTGCCATAGAAGAGGAGCCCGCTCTTTTGGCCCTCGACGCCGCTCGCGTGCAGCGTGAAGCCAAAAGTCGCAGCAACGCTCGGCGTTCCGAGGCTCGCGAGCGCGGGCACGCAGCCGCTCGAGGTCGTGCCGGCCGTGCAATACGCGATGACGCTCGTGCAGGGCTCGCACTCGTCGGGGATGGTGTTGCCGTTGGTGTCCAACGACATGCCCGAAGCGATGTCGCTCGCGTCGGACACGCCGTTGCCGTTGCAGTCGATGATCGGCGCGGGGAGCGCGAAGTCGGCAAACACGGGACGATGATCCGATGCGCGCGCGGTTAGCCCCGTCGCACCCCCGGACACGCCGCTGAACTCCGGCGGCTGCGCCGCCGCGGGATTCGCGGCCGAGTCGAACACGCTCGCGAGCCGCAGGGTCGCGATGCTGTCCTGCCAGGCGAGATAGTCGAACTTGGTGCCGCTCGTCCCGATCGTCTGGCGATTGCCGCTGAAGTAGTTCACGGCGGCGTCGATCGTCATGTCGGATCCGTCGCGATCCGTGCCATCGGCGACACCGCCACTCACCTGCGCCTGCGAGAGCCAGTCCACCGGACCGCGCGTCGCGCCGTTCTGCTGCTCATCCTCGTTCCAGTCGCCCACCAGCACGACCGGAGTGGTCGCGGGAAGCACGCTCGTCGCCGCCGGCGAATCAGCGATGCGCGCGAGCGGATCGGGCGTGGCACCGCCGTTGCCGTTCCACCAGTAGCGCACGACATAGGACACGTTCTGCGCCGCGGTCACTCGCTGCGTGTGATCGCTCGAGTTGCTCCCAGCCTTCAAGTGCGCGCCGCCCAGCACGAGATCGCCCGCGTAGCTCGCGGCGGGCAGGTCGAGCTCGACGAACAGGAAGCCGCGGATGCCACCATTGCCTCCGGGAGACCAGGCGCTCGCCGTGACCGACGGAATGTCGGCCAGCGCGCTCTTCCCGTCGCCGTTGCGATCCGCGAGCGGAAAGCGCGAAAGCACCACATTGCGATTGAAGCCGTCGCTGGAACTGGAGATGTACACATACGGCAGGTCGTAGCTCGGGGCGTACTTCTGCACCCAGGCCGTGACCGAGGCGTTGCCGTGGAAGGAGTCCGTTCCACCGTGCAGGAAGTCGTCGAGCACGAGCGTCAGGTTGGCGACGCTGTCGACGCCCGAGCCCGTGCCGTTGCCCGAGTTGTCGCCGCACTCGGACAGAAACACGACGTCGGGTCGCAGCGCGGCGAGCGTGCGCGCGCAGGCCGTCCAGTTGTTGGAGCCCTCGACCTTGTCGTTGGAGGAGCACAGGGCATCCTGCACGTTCCAGCTCATCACGCGCACATCGCGCGCATCGACCTTGCCCCACTGACCCAGCGGAGGATTCCATTGGGCGCTGGCGGGGGCGAGGAGCAGCGCAAGTGCCGCGACGGAGCGGGCGGGTGGCATCCGAGTTGGGACGCACGGGCCCGCCCTCGGGTTCCCCCCCTGCTGGAGCTCGCGAGCGTCAGGGCTCGCGTCCTAGGTGGCGATGGACTCGAGCCGCGCGCGTGTGAGCGCGTGACGGCGAGGTGATGGCGAGGTGACGCCGCGCGGACGCCACCTCGCCAGCTAGCTCGCCAGCTAGCTCGCCTGCGAACTCGACACTAGGAACCGCGCAGGTCGCGCTCGCCGCGCGGAGCCTTCACCGAACGCACATACATCTCCTTGCGCACCATGGGCGCCATGTCGACCTCGGCCGCCGCGAGTTGGGCCTCGACGCGCGCGACCTCCGCCAGCGCGTGCTCGTCGTCGCGAGCGTAGGCACGCATGCGCGGCACGAAGCGCCGCCGCAGACGCTGAACCTGCCCGAAGTCGCCGCGCTCGTTGAGGTCCGCGCAGGTGCGCTCGAGCCACGCGGCGGTGTGCTGCTCGACGAGCAGCAAGTCCGCGGGCGCGATCACGATCGCAAGCGAGTCACTCCAGCGCAGCCCGACGCTCTCGCCGACCGTCAGGGGCTCGCCGCTCTCGGCCAGCGTGCCCGTGAGTGCAATGTGCAGCACTTGCGAGCTGCCCTCCATGCGCGGCGGCACGTCGAGCGCGACCACGACCTTGCGTTCGACACCCGCGTACAGGGAGCCGATCGACACGAGCTGCAGCGCGCCGGCGACGCGACCGCTGGTGCCGCCGAGAGGTTGCACGACGAAGTCCTGAGGCGCGTCGAGCGCCAGCTCGACGCGCTCGAGGTACACGGCCGAGAGCTCGTCGAGCTCGCCGAGCAGGACCTGCACGATCTCCGCCTCCGCGCTCGCGTGGTGGAAGCGGCCGCCGCTCGCCTCCGCGATCGTGCCGAGCTGCTCGGTCGAGTAGTCGGCGCCGACGCCCACACAGGTGGTCGAGATGCCTTGGGCGGCGCTGCGTCGGGCCATCTCGGCGAGCTGAGACGGACTCACCACGCCTTCGTTCGCCTGCCCATCCGAGAGCAGCACGACGGACGCGCGGCGCCCGCCCGCGATCGACGCGCCCGCGAGCTCGACACCGGTGAGCCAGCCGCCAGAGAGATTCGTGTTGCCGCGCGTCACGAGACCGCGCAGCTCGCGCTCGAGCGTGCTGGCCGCGGCGCTGCCGGGCTGGACGCAGTGAGCGTGGATGAGCACATCGTTCGCGAATGTGACCAATGACACCCGATCGCCCGGGCGCAGGCGGCCGAGGATCCCGGCGCAGGCGAGCTTCACCGCGTCGAGTTTGGGGCCGTTCATCGAGCCCGATGCATCGATCACGAGCACGAGGTCGAGCGGTGCGCGTTCGATGGCGCGCGCGAGCGAAGGAGGCGCGAGCTCGCAGATGAGGTGCACTCGTCCACCCGCGGTCGGGCAGTGGCGAGTATCGAGGCGCACTTGGAAGTCGAGGGAATGGGAGTTGGGCATGGTGACTCTGCTCTTTCGTGAACCGGTGCGGACTTCGGGATTCGCAAGGCGCGGACAGACCGGTGGCGTCCGCGCCTTCGCGTGCGGAATTTCAAGGGCTGCCTGTGCGCCAAAGGGCGCGCGGGCTCTCACTCGCGCCCGCGTCCTGCGCGAGCGCGATTCTCGTTCAGGCGCGCAAGCGCGGCGTCAGCCGGGAGCTTCGCCCGACAGCCAGGCGCGCAGGCGGCGCGCGAGGCGTTTCAATTCACCGCTCGTGGTGCGCGCGGAGCCGCGCATCGAGATGCGCAGTCGCGGGGTCACGTCGATGGTGCTCCAGACTTCGTCCTCGACCTCCCCCGGCTCCTCGGGAGCGGAGTCGTCGCCATCCGGCGCGCGGTAGTTCGAGGGCGGAGCGCTGAACGAGTAGCGCCGCGCGGGGGGCGGCGCTCGCTCGCACAGCGCGGAAGGCGCGTCCGCGGATAGATCCTCGGGATCGACTTCTTCCGCACGCGGAGAGGGAGCCCGATGGCGTCTGCGCAGCAGGCTCTCGTCGAGGCCACCGAGTGTCGCGGCGGCGACGCCCTCCTCCCCCCTCGCAATGCGCGCGATCTGCTCGGAGGGGAGCTCCTCGATCAGGCGGCCGAGCACGGCGAGCGGGAGCTCGTACGGCGCGGCCTCTCGGACGGCCTTGATGAACAGGAGCCGCGTGCGGTGCTCCTCGCCATAGCTCGACGCCCGTCCTCGGCCCAAGGGCTGAGGCAGCAGTCCGCGCGCGATGTAGCTGCGGATCGTGCGCTCGGGGATGTCGCTCTCCCGCGCGAGGTCGTCAAGGCTGAGGGACGGGCCAGGCGGCTGCATGCCCCCAATCTAAAGCGACATAGCGTCATGTCAAGATGTCAACTTCTAGAATCTTTGTCAAACCGTGCGCTCAGCGAGCCGCGGGGCGCCAGCGAGGCCGAGCTCACCTCGGTTGGTGGAAAGTTTTTCCGGGAAGCGGTCCGTCGCGGGCCCTTGCGGGGCGGTCGGCGGGCCGCCTGCATCTATGCATACAACTTCTTTGCGAAACACCCGAACTCCGCGCGCGGTACGGGCGTCCGGGCTAGATTGCGCTTCCGTCATCTCGACGGCTCGGGCATCCGAAGCGCGGAGCGTGTCCCGGCCTCGACCGAACCAATGGCCATCGCGCGGCCAGTGCTGCCCACTCCATGAAGCTCACTCTTCTTCGCAACCTGCTCCTGTGCTCCGCGCTCCCGTTCCTCGCCGTCGCTTGCGGCGGCGGCGGAGATGACGACGGCGGCAGCGGCACGACCGTCTCCACCGACCTCCTGATCACCGACGCCACGGTGGACGAGCTGCTCTCCTTCACGGTCAAGCTGCAGTCGCTGCGCCTCGTCAACAGCTCGACGGGAGCGCTCACGCCGAATGTGCTGGAAGAAGACCTCGCCATCGAGCTGATCGGTGCGGGACTCGCGCCGCGCTGGGTCAGCCGCGCGCGCTTGCCCGTCGGCACCTACAGCGCGGTCGAAGCGACGCTGGACGACACGCCTGCGCCGCTCGCGCTCGATCTCATGGGCGCGCCCGTCGCCGTCACGCAGACCGCGACGACCTTCACGACCAACTTCCCCACGCCGCTGAGCGTGGTCGCGGGCAACTTCCCGCGGATCGTACTCGACATCGATCTGGGCGCCTCGCTCACGGGCAGCGTCGCCACGCCGCCGATCGTCTTCAACCCCACCGGCATCGTCACGACGCAGCCCAACGCCACGACGCCGATCGGCATCGACGAGGTCGAAGGCGTCGTGCGCTCGGTCAACGGCACGACTGACTTCGTGATCGACGCCTTCGCCGATGACGACCGCACGATCGCGCTCGGCCTAGTCACGATAACGCCCTCACCCACGGCCCTCCTCCTCGACGACAACGGCATCGCCTACGCCAACGTCGGCGCCTTCTTCGCGGCGCTCACGCCCAATGTGGCCAATGTCGAAGTGCACGGCGAACTCGTGAACGGCGGCATCCTCGCCAGCCGCATCGAGGTCGAGGACGCCGGCGCGGGCGTCGCCTACACAGTCAAGCTCGAAGGCATCGCGCAGAATGTCGATACGACGCTCAACACCTTCGACCTGCTCGTGATCGAGGCCGAAAAGGGCGGCAGCATCGCCAACCCGCTGATCATGTCGCTGGGCAACCCGATCTCGTGCGACTACGACGGCGCCACGGCGATCTTCGTGCTCGACGAGAACACGCCGACGACGGAGGCGAGCCTCGTCAGCGGACAACGCATCAAGGCCAAGTTCGCGACCTTCATCGGCGAGCCGTTCCGCGCCGTGCTGGTCGAGATCGAGGGCCAGCCCGAGTTCGAAGGCGTGATCACGAGCATCGCGGGCCTGCCCAACACGCTCGTGATGAACCTGCTGCCGGGCAACCTGGCGCTGGGCGGCTCGGTCGCGACGACCACCACGAACATCACGGTCGACCTGACCGCCAGCTCGCTGTTCCTCGACACCGAGGGCGATCCGGTGCTCACCACATCGCAGCTCAAGGTCGGGCAAGAGCTCGAAGTCCGCGGCCTGATCAGCGGCCCGAACACCGCTCCGACCGTGGTGGCCGACCGCACCGAAATCCACGCCGGTCGCGCGCGCGGCTTCGTGACTTGGGTCTCGCAAAGCTACAGCGATTTCACATTCACGATCTCCGACCTCGAGGATCCGTTCGGTGGCACGATCACGCTCGGTCCGGCGACAGGCCGGATCAACGCCAGCTGCGTCTTCGACGGCGAGGCGTCCAGCGCACAGTCCTTCTACAACCTGTTCAACGGGCTCGGCCAAGGCGAGTCGCTCGAAGTCGAAGTCCACGGCCTAGGCCTTTCGAACCCCAACGAGATCGAGGCCTACGAGATCGAGGCCGAGATCGACGATTGATCGCGACTCGCGCTTCCCTTCGGGGCGTCTGCGCTGCATGCGAGGGTGGCCGGCTCGTCCGGCGGCCGCGCGCCTTTTTGGCTGCCACAGTCCGTTCCACCGATGCCGGAATGAACTCCGTGGCGTAGCCTCGGAGGCATGCTGGTATTCGTTCTGTCGATGCTGTGCCTACTGCAGGGAGCCAATCAGTCGCCGCTCGCACCGGTGATCAACGAGCCGGTCGCCAACGGCGTGACCGTCAGCGCCGCCGATGTCCACATGGAGACGGCGCCGTTCTCGGATCCCGATGTCGGCGACCTTCACTTCTGCACGGATTGGGAAATCTGGACCGCCGGACTCGCCGAGCGGGTGTGGTTCACGAGCTGCATCCAAGGCGTCGAGCGAACGCACACGCACTTTGGCGACGGCAGCTTCGTGGGCTCGCACGCCGGACGCAGCGAGCTGTTCCCGTCGTCGAACTACGTGCTCCGCGTACGCCACTCGGACGACAGCGGTGATGCGGCGACGCGCTGGAGTGCGTGGTCCCAGCGCACCTTCGTCACGGGCGCGGCGACGGCGATCTTCCCGCTCGAGCTCGACGACATCGCGCGCACGCCGCCGGTGACTTGGAGCTTCGCGGGCACGGCAAATCCCGTTTCCCTGCCCGCGGGTCAGACGCCCGCGCGCCTCGTGCTCGAAAGCGCGGCGGGCGCGCTGCTGTACGAGCTCGCGGGCGCTGCGGGCGGCACCGTGGCGAGCGACGCTCCGGCGCTCGGCATGCACGACGCCCTGCGCGTGCGCGTGATCGCGGGCTCGACCGGCATGCAGTTTGGCGCCAGCGACCTGCGGCTCGTCGACGAGCACTGCGAGCGCCACGCGCTGTTCCTGCCCGCGATCAGCCTGACGGCCGGCGCGAGCGCGCTCTTCTGGGTCTCGATGAGCGGTGCGACCTACTTCGGCAACACCACCCAGACCGCGCCCAGCTTTGCGAGCCTCGCGCGCGCGCCGAGTCCGCCGTGGAGCGCGCGGCAACCGGGCTTCGAGGTCGAAATCGTGGCCGGCGGCTTCCAGCTGCCCGTCAACATCGCCTTCAAGCCCAACGCGGGCAGCGCGCCCACGGATCCGCTGCTCTACGTCACGGAGCTGCACGGCAAGATCAAGGTCGTCTTCCGCAACCGCACCGTCGGCACCTACGCGGGCAACCTGCTCAACTTCAACCCGACGAGCGCGTTCCCGGGTTCGGGCGAGCAAGGCGTCACCGGCATCGTCGTCGATCCGGCGAGCGGCGATGTGATCGCGGCGATGCTCTACGCGCCGATCGCGAATCCGGCGAACCACAACCCCAAGCTCGTGCGCTTTTCGAGCACCGACGGCGGGCGCACAGCGGCGCTCGCCACGACGATCCTCGACATGCCCGGCGAAACGCAGGGCCAGTCGCACCAGATCTCGAACTTGACGCTGCTCCCCGACGGGACGCTGCTGTGTCACATGGGCGACGGCTTCGACGCCGCCACGAGCCAGAACCTGAGCTCGTTTCGCGGCAAGATCCTGCGCCTGCGGCTCGATGGCACGCCGGTGCCGAGCAACCCGTTCTACAACGCGGGCGACGGGATCACCGCGCGCGACTACGTGTACGCGTACGGCGTGCGCAACCCCTTCGGCGGCGAGTGGCGCGCGAGCGACGGAGCGCACTACATCGTGGAGAACGGTCCGAGTATCGATCGCTTCGCGAAGCTCGTCATGGGGCGCAACTACCTGTGGGACGGAAGCGATGCTTCGATGGCGAACTTCGCGCTGAAGAACTGGAATCCGGCGGTCGGCCCCGTGAACCTCGCGTTCGTGCAGCCCGCGACCTTCGGCGGCAGCGGTTTTCCAGCGGCGCATCAGGATCGAGCGTTCGTCACCGAGTCCGGTCCGACCTACGCCTACGGACAGAATTCCCAAGGCAAGCGCATCACCGAGTGGATCCTCGACGCGAACGGAGCGCTCGTCGCCGGGCCGATTCCGTTCGTCGAGTACACCGGCTCGCGGCGCGCGACGGTGTGCGGACTCGAGGCGGGCCCCGACGGCCTCTACTTCACGGACCTCTACGCCGACGCCTCGAACAGCCCGACGGCGAGTGGCGCCAACCTGCTGCGCGTGTTCTGGCGCAGCGTGCCCGACTGCAACGGCAACGGAGCGGACGACGCCTGCGACCTCGTGAGCGGCACGAGCCCCGACAGCGATCTCAATGGACTGCCCGACGAATGCGACTGTCGCGGTACGAACTTCTGTCTGCCGCTGCAGAACAGCGCTGGCTGCACTCCATCGATCTCCGCCACGGGCTCGGCCACGCTCGCGGGTCCGGACGACCTCGTCGTGCGCGCGACGAGCGTGCTCAACAACCGGCAAGGTCTGCTGATGTGGGGCACGAGCAGCGTGCTCGCGCCGCTCGGCGCCGGATTCCGCTGCGTGGGAGCGCCTGTGCGTCGCATGCCGGTCCAAAACTCTGGCGGTGCTGCGAGCGGAACGAGCTGCACCGGGACATATGCACAGGCGATTCCCGATGCGCTCTTCTCCGCGAACGGCTTCCTTGCCGGGCAAGTGCTCTACTTCCAGTGGTGGTCGCGCGACAACGGCTATGCCGCACCGAACAACATCGGCTTGACGGACGGCCTGCGCATCATGGTGTGCCCTTGATGCGCGCTGGGCTCGCGCTGCTCGTCCTCGCTGCGTGCCAAGCCCCGCGCACGACACCACCGGCACCCTACCTCCTCGTGCTCGGCAGCGCGCAGGACGGCGGACTGCCGCAGATCGGTTGTCGCGAGCCTGCGTGTATGCGAGCGCGCCAAGACGACACGCTTCGCAGGCGAGTCACATCGCTCGCGCTCGTCGACCCCCGCGACGGACGACGCTGGCTCCTCGACGCGAGCCCCGATCTCCCCGAACAGCTCGAGCTCGTCGAGCATGTCGCCCCGCTCGCTCCTCGCGGCTCGCCGCGCCCCCCGCTCTTCGAAGGCATCTTCCTCACGCACGCGCATGTCGGCCACTACGCCGGCCTCGCGCAGCTCGGTCGCGAGATCTACGGCGCTCGCGAGCTACCGGTGTGGTGCTCGCAGCGCATGGGCGCATTCCTGCGGAGCAACGGGCCATGGAGCCTGCTCGTCGACACGCGTGCGATCGAGCTGCGCGCGCTCGAGCCCGGCGCGCCTGTCCCGCTCGCTCCGGATCTCTCGATCGACTCGTTGCGTGTGCCCCACCGCGACGAGTTCAGCGACACGCTCGCCTTCGTCGTGCACGGGCCTGGCCGCACCGTGGCGTACCTGCCCGACATCGACAAGTGGGAGCGCTGGGACATGCCGCTCGAGGACTTCCTCGCACGCGTCGACCTCGCGCTCGTCGACGGCACCTTCTTCGCCGACGGCGAAGTCCCCGGTCGCGCGATGACCGAGATTCCGCATCCGTTCATCTCCGAGACGCTCGCGCGACTAGGTGCAGCACCGCTCGAGCTGCGTCGCAAGGTCGTGTTCACGCACCTGAACCACACGAACCCGGCGGCGGATCCGAAGAGCGCTGCGGCACGGGCGATTCGAGCAGCGGGCATGCGCGTCGCGCGCGACGGCGAGGTGATCGCGCTCGGCGAGGACTAGCTTCCGACGAGCTTCGGCAGCTCGCGGAACAGCGTGACGCCGCCCATCGCACCCATGGCCAGCGTCACGATCCACGCGAGCGCCTCGAGCATGCGCGGCAGCGCGAGGGCGCTGCGACGCGACGCCAGCAGCATCGCCGCGAGCCCGAGCGGAAGGATCAGCCCGTTGAGAGCGCCCGCGAGCACCAGCACCTTCACCGGCTTGCCCACCACGAGGAAGATCGCGGCCGACAGCGCCACGAAGGCGAGCAACATCGGTCGAGTCGCGCCCGCGAAGCTCGGGCGCAGCGTGCGCACGAACGAGACCGAAGTGTAAGCGCAGCCCACGACGGACGTGATCGCTGCGGACCACATGACGAGGCCGAACAGCCGCCGTCCGCTCGCACCCGCAGCGCTCTCGAACACCGCCGCGGCGGGATTCGCGGCAGCGGCGATCGTCACGCCACCGACGACCACTCCCAAGGCCGCGAGAAACAGCAGCGCGCGCATCGCGGAAGCAACTCCGATGCCGAGCAACGCCGAACGCGTCGCCAGCGCGACACCGCTCTCTCCGCGCGCTCCCGACTCTTGGAGGCGATGCGCGCCCGCGAAGGTGATGTAGCCACCGACCGTACCGCCGACGATCGTCACGATCGCGAGCGGGTCGATGCGCTCCGGCATCACGGAGCGCGCAAGCGCTTCTCCGACGGGAGGACCGGAGGAGAACGCGACCCATGCCATCAGCGCGAGCATCAGCACTCCGAGCGCCTGCGCCACCCGGTCCATCGCGCGGCCGGCCTCGCGCGAGAGGAACAGCGACACGGCGAACCCCGCCGAGAGTGCGGCGCCAAGGCGAGGATCGAGGCCCAAAAGCGCCTCGAGGCCGAGGCCAGCGCCGGCGAGGTTGCCGATGTTGAACGCGAGTCCGCCGAACGCCACGAGCAGGGCGAGCAGCGTGCCGAGGCCGGGCACCACCGAGTTCGCGACATCCTGCGCCGGGCGGCCCGCAGCGAGGATCGTGCGCCAGATCGCGAGCTGCGCCACGAGATCGATGGCGATCGACGCGAGGATCGCAAAGCCGAAGCTCGCCCCGAGCTCGCCCGTGAACACGGCCGTCTGCGTGAGAAAACCAGGACCGATGGCGGATGTGGCCATCAGGAAGGCGGCACCGACCAGCGCGCCGCGTCCCCCGCGAGATTCCTGCGCGCTCATGGATGTCGCGGCGGGTTGGAACGCAGCAGCTGCGCGGCCTCCGCGGCCACGGCATCGCCGCCGCGAACGAGCAGCTCGAGCAAGGCGCGCCCGCGCGCCATGAGCCTCGCATCGGGGTGAGCGAGCGCCTCGCGTGCGACGCCGAGCGAGCGCACGCGGTCGTAGCCTCCAAAGAGCTTGGTCGCGACATCGAGCTCGATGTCGAGCGCTTCGGACACGCGTCCCTTCGCGCGCAGCTCGCTCGCCCACAGCACGCGCAACAGTGCATCGTCCGGTCGCGCGCGCCACTCGCGCTCGATGAGCTCCGCGCGCGCAGCACTGTCGCCGCGTCGATCGAGGACGAGCGCGCGCAGGCGCACCGACTCCGCCGAACCGCTCTGGCAACGCTGCAGCGCGCTCTCGGCGGCCGCGACGCTCGCCGCGCGCGCGTCGCCCGACAGAATGGCGCTGCGCGCGAGCTCGATCGCCGCCAGCCGCTCGAGCGAGACATCGCGCGAGCGCGCCCAGTTCTCGACGAACGGCAGCGCGCCCGCGTCGCGCAGAGCCTGCTCCGCGCGCTCGGCGGCCTGCGCGTGCCGGCTCGCCGCCGTCCCGAGATCGCCTTCGCGCTCCGCGAGCCGCGCCAGCTCCCCCAGCGCGATCCAGCGCGCTTCCTGCACCTCCTCGATGACGACCTGCGTCGAAGGGTAGTGCACATCCCGCGTCCCGAGCGCGCGCTCATACAAGCCGCGCGCAGCCGCAGGGTCACTGTCCGCGAGCAGGAGAGCGCGATCGACGAGTGCATACGCGGACTTTGGCGAGCGCTCCGCCTGCGCGGCAAACAACGCTTCCGGCGTACTCCAAACGCGCACTTCGCGCCACGAAAGCAACCCCAGCGCCAGCGTGAGCGCCGCCAGCGCTCCGCGACCCCACGGACGCGATCCAAGCGCGAGCGCGAGCGCCAGCGTAAGTCCCACGAGCCCGGGCACGAGGAAGCGCGAGGCCGCGATCGCGCCCGTGGACACGAGCACATTGGAAGTCGGCAGCCACGCGACCACGAAGAGCGCGAGGCCAAAGGCAAGCTCGCGCCGACCGCGGCGCAGCGCAAACGCCACACCACCGATCAAGGCCGCGAGCAGCGCGAGCCCGAGCAAGGCTCGCGGATCCGCGAGCCCTTCGGCAGGCGGCACGTCCTGATACCCGACCACCGGGAGCGGAGCGAGCGGCCACAGCACGAGCGGTAGCGTGTGCTGTGCGAACACCGCCAGCGCGCTTGCGATGCGCGCCAGCGTTTCAAAGCCCGCGTACACCGGATCATCGACGCTGGCGAGGCTGCCGAGCACCGCCATGCGCACTCCGAGCGCGAGCGCGACGCCCGTGCCCGACCACGCAAGCGCGCGCAGCACTCGCCTGCCGCGCAGCGCGTCCGTGCGCAGCCACTCGATCATCAGCGCAATCGGCACGACGAGCACGCCCGACTCCTTCGACAGAGTGGCGAGCGCGGCGAGGAGACCCGCGACGCCCGCGCTCGCTGGACCGTCGCGCATGCCGACGAGCAAGGCTCCGGTGGCGAAGCTGAGTGCGAGCAGGTCCGCATGCCCTACCTGTCCGCCCGCGAGCTCCGCATTCGCAGGATGCACGAGTGCGAGCGCCGCTGCGAACCATGCGAGCACGCGGCCGCTCGCCAGCGTCGCGCACAGCCGCGCAAGCAACTCGAAGCGCAACCACGCGACGACTCCCAGCAAGAGCACATTGCTGGCGTTGATCCATGTCGGCGCGCCGTCGCCGAGCGCGCGCAGGGCCGCCAGCGACACGAGCGGAACCGGCCGGTAGAGGCCGCCGGGCCGGCCGGTCCCCTCCCACCAGTCGAGCCCGGCGATGCGCAGCGGCTCGAACGGCGCGAGCATGGCGTTGTCGCGCACCACGAGCGCTCCGTCGAGCACATAGCCCGCCATCAGTGCTCCGCCCCACACGACGAGCGCGAGCAGCACGAGCGCCGGGCCTGCGAGACGCGTGCGTCCGAGTGCCCGCTCTTGCTCCACCTGCGACATGGGGAGCGAGGATAGCCCGCGACGCTCGCGCGCGGCCGCGGCGATGCTCATAATCCGCGCTTCCATGGCACGCAGAAAGAGCACGAACGGCAAGCAGGCCTCCTCCCGCGTCGTCCGCGTCGGCTTCACGCAGATGCGCTGCGTCGAGGATGTGGCCAAGAACCGCAAGCATCAGGCCGAGTTGATCGAGGCCGCCGCGAAGCAAGGCGCGCACATCGTCTGCACGCAGGAGCTGTTCACCAGCCAGTACTTCTGCCAAGTCGAGGATCACCGCTTCTTCCAGCTCGCGGAGACGATCCCCGGCCCGACGACCGACCGCTACTGCAAGCTCGCGAAGAAGCACGGCATCGTGATCGTCGCGAGCCTGTTCGAGAAGCGCGCCAGCGGGCTCTACCACAACACGGCGGCCGTGATCGACGCCGACGGCTCGCTGCTGGGCGTGTATCGCAAGATGCACATCCCCGACGACCCGCTGTACTACGAGAAGTTCTACTTCACGCCCGGCGACCTCGGCTTCCGCACTTGGAACACGCGCCACGCGAAGATCGGCGTGCTGATCTGCTGGGACCAGTGGTACCCCGAAGGCGCGCGCCTCACCGCGCTGCAGGGCGCCGAGATCCTCTTCTACCCGACCGCGATCGGCTGGCACCCGAGCGAGAAGGCCGAGTACGGCAAGGCGCAGCACGAGTCGTGGGAGCTGATCCAGCGCTCGCACGCGATCGCCAACGGCTGTTATGTCGTCGCGCCCAACCGCATCGGCCACGAGCACATCCCCGGCCTCGACGGCAAGCCCGTGAACCCCGACGGCATCCAGTTCTGGGGCCAGTCGTTCATGGCGGCACCGAACGGGCAGGTGCAGTACCGCGCGAGCATCGACAAGGAAGAGGTGATCGTGCAGCCCGCGGACCTCGCCAAGGTCGAGTTCAGCCGCACGCACTGGCCCTTCCTGCGCGACCGCCGCACCGACGCCTACGACGGCATCACGCGCCGCTTCGCGACCTGACCATGGCCGCACGCAAGCCCAAGCTGCTCCCCGGCACGCCCGCGCAGCATGGCTGGACATTCCCCGCCGAGTGGGAGCGCCACAGCGGCACCTGGTTCAGCTGGCCGCGGCCGGAGGGAATCTCGTTCCCCGACAAGTACCACACGGTGCCCGCCAACCTCGCGGCGATCGTGCGCGAGATCGCGCCGCGCGAGCTGGTGCACATCAATGTGCCCAACGGCAACTACGAGCAGATCGTCGCGCGCGAGCTCGTCGCCCACGGCGTCCGACGCGCGTGGATCGGTTCGCGCATTCGCTTCCATCGCATTCCGACCAACGAAGCGTGGTGCCGCGATCACGGGCCTGCGTTCCTCGTCAAGCGCGGCCGCGGCGGCAAGCGGCGCCTCTCGATCGTCGACTGGGGTTTCAACGCCTGGGGCGGCAAGTACCCGCCGTGGGATGCGGACGACGCCGTGCCGACGCGCGTCGCCGAGCTCATGGCGGCGCGCGATCCGTCGATCGAGGGCGAGCTCGACGGCCTGTGGCTCCCGCGCCACGCGGGCGCGCCGATCGTGATGGAGGGCGGCTCCGTGGAATTCGACGGCCGCGGCACGCTGCTCACGACCGAAGCCTGCCTGCTGCACAAGAATCGCAATCCGCACATGTCGCGCGCGGAACTCGAGCGCGCGCTGTGCGACTGGTACGGCGTCGAGCGCGTGCTGTGGCTCGGCGAGGGCATCGTCGGCGACGACACGGACGGCCACATCGACGACCTCGCGCGCTTCCTCGACGAGCGCACGATCCTCACGACGATCGAGCCCGATCCGCGCGACGAAAACCACGAGCTTCTCGCCGATAACCTGCTGCGACTGCAGTTCCTGCGCGATCCCGACGGCCGACCCTACGACATCGTCACCGTGCCGATGCCCGGCATGATCGAGCACGACGGCCAGCGCCTGCCCGCGACCTACGCGAACTTCCTGTTCGTCAACGGCGCGCTGCTCGTGCCCACCTATCGCCATCGCAAGAACGACGCCGACGCGCTCGCGACGCTGCAGCGCTTCTACGGCCGCTCGCGCAAGGTGATCGGCATCGACTGCACCGAGCTCATCTGGGGCCTCGGCGCGATCCACTGCCTGTCGCAGCAGCAGCCCGCGACCTAGCCGCTCATGTCACGCGCTTGCGCAGGGCGCGGACGACGGTGTTGTGGTCCTCGAAGAACTGCACGCCCTGAATCACGATCAGCACGAGCCCGACCACGACGAGCGCGAGTACTTCGCCGAGCACCCACAGGGTCACCTGCGTGCTCGAGCTCGTGAGGTGCGGCGCGACTCCCGTGCGCCGCGCGAGTTCTTCGCGCGCCGCGCACACTTCGGAGAGCATCAGTGCCCCGATCACGACCGCGCCGAGGAGCAGCACGAAGCCGATGCCGAAGCTCGAGGTCGCGGCGCCGATGAGCGACACGATCACGTAGGTCCAAAACTGCCACTCGAAGTTCGGCGCCGCGCCCGGCAGCTCGCGTCGGTAGGCCTGCGCGCACTGGTAGAAGCGCACGACACCGAAGATCCCGCAGGTCAGGAAGCTCAGCAGGATCACGCCGCCCGGCCCGTATTCCTCGAGCGGCGGAGGCGGCATCGGCGCGGGCCCCGGTCGCGGCGGCGGCGTGCTCGGTGCGAGCGACGCGCCGGTGGCGGGACAGAACGCGGCTCCGGCGTGCGTCGGCTGGCCGCAGTGCGGGCAAAAGGTGCTCATGTCGCTGGCCTCCTTCTCAGTGCGGATCGGCGGGGTGAGCTTCGTCGGCGAGCGCGGCCGCTTCCGCGCTGCCGAGCCACGCGACGACCAAGCCGCGGGCGAAGTACAGGATCGGCGTCATCACCACCGCGAGCGCGAACTTGTAGATGTAGTTCGTGAGCGCGATGCGACCGGCCTGCTCCGCGCTCATGTGCTCGTCGCCGACGAGCGCCGGCAGCAGGTAGAACGCGAGGTAGATCACGATCAGCGTGTCGATCAGCTGGCTCACGACGGTGCTGCCCTGCGCGCGCAGCCAGATCATCTTGCCGCCGGTGCGATGGCGCAGCCACGAAAACACCGCGATGTCGACGAACTGCCCGAGCGCAAAGGCGACCAGGCTCGCGATGGTGATCGTCCACGTCGCGCCGTAGGCGAGCTCGTAGGCCTTGTGCGCGCTCGCCGAGTCGATGCCCGCCGTGAAGCTCACCGTCGGCGCAGCGACCGCTCCGACGACGATCGGCTGCAGCACGACGTTCACGGCGATGGCGAGCCATGTGAATGTGCGCACGACGCGCTTGCCGAA
>Ga0194121_10005919_pt1 | contig 16618 bp, 18 predicted proteins | sample TA2MahCa50mmetaG_FD_148609 | JGI IMG/M metagenome (GOLD analysis project Ga0194121, IMG submission 148609) | Freshwater microbial communities from Lake Tanganyika, Tanzania - TA2015020 Mahale Deep Cast 50m | ecosystem: Environmental > Aquatic > Freshwater > Lake | place: Tanzania: Lake...
GGATCCTGCTGGCAGGGTGGAGTCAAAGGTTGCACGCTCATCGTTTGAGGCGGCGTTGGCGCGCTGTTGCAGCAGCTCCAGCGGGGCGAGCAGCCAGGCGATCAGCTGGCGGTTGAGCAGCAGCACCCCGCCCATGGCCAGCCCACCCAGGGCCAGGGCGATCGCGCTCTGCTGGCGGCTTTGCAGCAAGGCCCTGTCTTCGCTGAGTGTGGTGATCAAGATCCAGTTGAGCCCCTGGGAACGGCCCCAGGGCACGGCCTCGATGGTGTAGCCGGTGCCGTCCACCTCAAACGCGGGCAGGGGCCTGCTGGGCTGGGCGGCGAGGACGGCCTGGTGTGGCCTCAGCTGCCGGCCCTGCGGCACAAACAGCTTGCGGGACATCGCCTGGGCCAGTGGATCGGCGAGTTGGTCGATCCGCGCCCGCTCGGGCCTCTCGGCAGCCGTGATGAGTTTGAGCCCGGCTTTTGAGCTGGCCACCACCAGGCCGCTGGGCTCGACCACCAGGGCAAGGCCCTGCTGCTGTTGCCACAGCTCAGCCAGCCAGGTGCTCAGCTGGCTGAGCACAAAGTCGACGCCGATCACCCCCAGCAACGTGCCGGCCCGATCGCGCACCGGTTCGTTGTAGGAGATGGCAAAAACGTGGGGTTTGTCTTCCCACTGATAGATCGAGCTCCAGCTGGCCCGGTTGGCTTTGATCGTGTCGGCGTACCAGGCTTCGTTATGGAAAGTGTCCATGCCAGGCACCACCTCGAGCAGCCGGCCGCGCACACCGTTGGCCCCCAGGGCATAGACGCCGAGCTTGCCGCGGCCCAAGGGGCGCTCGCTGTCTTCGTTGAGCACCAGCTGGCCGCTGTCCAGCCGTTCGACCCCCAGAAAGCTGCCTTGCGCGCTGCCCCAATTGATGTAGCCCACGGGATAGAGCTGCATCTGGCTCCAGAAGCGCTGGCCCAGCCCGTCAAAGTCGCCAAGCTGCAGGCTGCCCTGACGGATGGCCAGCATGTTGTCGCGGTTGATCGTCAGCGGCGCCTGCAGCCTCGCCGCCAGGGCTTCGGATAGCCCCGTGAGCTGGTGTTGCTGGCGCTCAAAGCTCAGGCGCTGCAGGCCTTCGCGCCGGCCGTTGGCAGCACCCAGCAGGCCGCTGGCGAGGCCGACCAACAGCAGCTGCACGGCGCTGAACAGCACCAGCCTGGTCGAGAGGCGTTGCGGCGGCAGGCGCTTCATGCCCCTGCGCGCAGCGCCGCACTGCGCACCAGCTCAGCGCCGCTGAGGCCGAGCCGGCGGGCGATCGCCTTGCGATGGGTTTCCACGGTGGCCACCGACAGCGCGAGCCTGCTGGCGATCTGTTTGTTGCTGAGCCCCAGGCCTATCAGCGCATAGATGCGCTGTTGGGCGGGCGTCAGCGACAGCGCCGTGCGGCCGGGCTCAGCCATGGGCAGCAGCTCTTGAATCACCCGTAGCAGGGTGTCAAAGGTGGCGGTCTTATCCACCACGCCCAGCAGCAGCGGCTCGAGCGCCTCAGGGCAGACGAATCCCGCCGCCTGGGCCGAGAGCACCACGGCCTTGGCGCGGGGACACCATTGGGCCAGGGCCGCCAGCACCGGCAGCCCGTCGCCATCGGCCAGGCTCAGATCAAGGATCACCAGGTCGGGCCGATGCAGCCGGCAGGCGGCGATTCCGGTTGCCGCGCTGGCAGCCGTGGCCACCACCTCAAGCCCCAGCTGACCCTCGAGCAGCCGTTGCAGCAGCTCGAGAAACATGACCTGGTCTTCGACGATCAGGCAACGCAGCGGGGCGGCCAGCTGGTTCATCAGGCGGGCAGGTAGTAGCGCACCAGGGTGAACACGCGGTTGTGGCGCTGATCGAGGGCCTGGCGCATGTTGATGCCGCGCTGGTTGAGCAGCAAGCTGTCAAAGCGGTAGCGCGGAATCGCCATCGGCATCACGATCGTGAGGCTGCGGTCAGGATGCTCCTGCTCAAGGCTTTCGACAAAATCAACGAACGGGGTCACCAGCGAGGCAAACGGGCTCTCGAGGATGCGCAGCTCAAGATTCGGGTCGCTGCCCACCACGTGATCCCAGCGCTGCCGGATCAGGTCCAGATCGTCTTCTTCGGCGCGGACCCAGGCCCCCACCACCCGATCGGAGACCGTGGCGGCATAGCGCAGCGCATCGAGCGTGGGCCGGCTGAACGAGGGAATCCAGACGACGCTGGTGTTGCCGATCGGGGGGCTGTGCGCGCTGACTGTGATCTGGGCTTCGTGGGTCGGGTCCACCGCGATCGCCTGGTAGACGCGGCGGTAACGGCCGCGAATGCGGGCCAGCAGCACCACCAGCGCCGGAATGGCGATCACCACGGTCCAGGCGCCTTCGTCAAATTTGCTGATCACGATCACCACCAGGACCACGGCGGTGCTCAGGGCTCCGGCCGCATTCATGGCCAGCCGCCCCTGCCAGCCCTGGCTGCGCAGGCGCCACCAGCGCACCACCATGCCCGCCTGCGAGAGGGTGAAGGCCATGAACACGCCCAGGGCGTAGAGGTTCACCGCCACGGTGGTGTCGCCGCGGCAGACCAGCACGATCAGGGCGGTGGCGATCACCAGCACGGCGATGCCGTTCTGAAACACCAGCCGGTCGCCGATCCAGCCCATCTGGCGCGGCAGAAACTGATCCTTGGCCAGCATCGCAGCCAGCCGCGGGAAGCCGGCAAAGGCCGTGTTGGCGGCCAGGGTCAGGATCATCAAGGTGGTGATCTGCAGGGCCCAGAACAGGGGGCTGCCGGCGCCGAACACGCGCATGCCGATCTGGGCCAGCACGGTGCGATCGGGGTTGGGGGCAATGCCATAGAGCCAGGCCAGGCCACTGACGGCCAGAAACAGGCCGGCCAGCAGCGACCCCATCACCAACATGGTGGCGCGGGCGCGCTGGGCCGCCGGTTCGCGGAATACCTTGACCCCATTGGCGATGGCTTCGATCCCGGTCATCGCCGAGCAGCCCGAGCTGAAGGCTCGCAAGATCAGAAACAGGCCCAGCGGTTCAACCGCGCGGCTGAGCGGCGGTGCATCGGGGCTGAAGCCATGCACAAGGGCCAGGTTCTGCAGCCCAAACAGAGCCAGCAGCACCACCATCACCACAAAGGCATAGGTGGGCAGGGCAAAGGCTCGGCCCGCTTCCTTGGTGCCGCGCAGGTTGGCCCAGCCCACCAGCAGCAGCAGCAGCAGGCTCAGCGGCACCTCGTAGGGCAGCAGAGCCGGCAGCAGCGAGGAGAGCGCCTGGGTGCCGGCCATCAGGCTGACCGCGGCGGTCAGGGTGTAGTCGACCAGTAACGAGGCCGCCGCCACGAGGGAGGCCAGGGTGCCGAGGTTCTCGCGGGCCACCACGTAGGAGCCGCCGCCTTCGGGGTAGGCCTCGATCGTCTGGCGGTACGAGAGCACCACCACCGCGATCAACACGATGATGGCGCCGGTGATCGGCAGTGACAGCCTCAGGGCGCCGCTGCCCGCCAGGATCAACACCCCCAGGGCGGCCTCGGTGGCATAGGCCACCGAGGAGAGCGCGTCCGACGAGAGGATCGGCAACGCCTCAAAGCTGGGCAGCCTTTCGCCGTCGGCCTGGGTGCGCGGCAGCGGTTTGCCGAACAGCCGCTGGATCAGGGCAACGGTCAAGACAGAAGGGCTGATCTGTCCACAGGATGCACCAACAAGGCAGTGGCTGTCAGGTGTACAGCGTCCGCCTGCTGATCGGGGACCGGGTGCCACGGCCCTGGTTTTCTAAGCCCTTGACGAGACTTGAACTCGTGACCTCTCCCTTACCAAGGGAGTGCTCTACCGCTGAGCTACAAGGGCATGTGGAAGGTGGGCCGGGTTGGATTTGAACCAACGTAGGCAGAGCCAGCGGATTTACAGTCCGCCCCCATTAACCACTCGGGCACCGACCCGAACCACACCGCAAGAACTTACCAGTCGGTGTGCCTGTTGGCGGGCCTTCCTACGATCGGGCTCAGACCTGCTGCGACTAGGGCCCGGCTGGACCCAACCACGATGCGAATCCTGCTGCTCAACGGGCCCAACCTCAATCTGCTGGGTAGCCGTGAGCCCGGCCTCTACGGCGCCCAGACCCTGGCCGCCATTGAAGCGAGCCTGCAGCAGCAGGCATCCGGGCTTGGGGTTGTGCTGGAGACCTTTCAAAGCAACCACGAAGGCGCTCTGGTGGACCGGATCCACCAGGCCAGCGGCCAGGTCGACGGCATCCTGATCAACGCCGGTGCCCTGACCCATACCTCGATCGCCCTGCGCGATGCCCTGCTTGGTGTGGCCATCCCCTTTGTGGAGCTGCACCTGAGCAATGTGCACGCGCGTGAACCCTTTCGCGCGCACTCCTATCTGGCCGACAAAGCGATGGGGGTGATCAGCGGTTTTGGCCCCAGCAGCTACAAGCTGGCGCTCGAGGGGCTGGTCGCTCAGCTCAAGGGCGCGTCGTGATGGGCGCTGCCCTGCTGCAGATGCCGGTGGCCAGGGTCAAGTGGCTGGCGGCTCCGACCAGTCAGAGCTGGCTGGCGGCCGCCAATGCCCGCCCCGATCTGCTGCTGATCGATCATGCCCACTGCGAGCGCAAGGCGGCCGGTGTGGCCTTGCAACTCATGTTTCGCTACCCCGCCGAGCCTGGCCTGGGCGAAGCCCTGAGCCCCCTGGCGCGCGAGGAGCTCGAGCATTTCGAGCTGGTGCTGCAGGTCCTGCAGGGTCGGGGGCTGGCGCTGCGGCCGCTGCAGGCGCCTGCCTATGGCGCCCGGCTCAGCAAGGCGGTGCGGCGCGACGAGCCCGATCGCATGCTTGATAGCTTTCTGGTGGCGGGGTTGATCGAGGCCCGCAGCCACGAGCGCATGGCGCTGTTGGCTGCCCATGCCAGCGACCCCGAATTGCGCGATCTCTATGGCGAGCTGCTGGCCAGCGAGGCACGCCATTTCGGCCTTTACTGGCTGCTGGCCGAAGCGCGCTTCGGTCGCACAGCCACCGCAGAGCGGCTGGAGCAGCTGGCCGCTTTGGAAGCCGAGGCCTTGAGCGGGGAGCTGGGCAGTGCGGAAGCGTTGCGCATGCATGCCGTTGGCCTGAGCAGAGCGGCCTGAGCCTTGGCAATCAGCCCCAGGCGATGGTGGTTCGTGCTGGCCCTGGCGAGGCTCAGGCGTTGAGCTGGAGCTGCTCGAGCAGTGGGTACGCGTCGGCGATGCGGTCGCCGGTGAAATCGGCCACCCAGCCCTCGCTGTTGTTGAAGAAGCGCAGCGCGCAGAACTGGGGGGCCGGCCCCATGTCGAACCAGTGACGGGTGCCGGCGGGCACGCTGATCCAGTCGTCCTGTTCACAGATGAGCTGCAGCACCTCAGCGCCGATGTGCAGGCAGAACAGGCCGCGCCCTTCGACAAAGAAGCGCACCTCGTCTGCGCTGTGGGTGTGCTCGGCCAGAAACTTCTGGCGCAGGGCGGCGCGATCGGGGTGATCAGGGCTCAACCGGATCGCATCGACCGTGGCGTAGCCGCCGTCCTGTTGCACGCGCTCGATCTCGCTGGCGTAGGCAGCCAGGATCTCGTCCTGGCTGGCCGCGGCGCTGAGCTGGGCGCGGGCCGGCCAGCGCGCAAAGCCAATGCCCCGCTGCTGCAGCTTGCTGGCGATCAGTTCGGCGTCACTGGTCAGCAGCTCGGGCAGCGGTTGCATGGCTGCCTGTCGCGCCTGGGCATGCGCGGTGTGGTCATAGAGGGCCAGCAGCGTCATGGCTCTGCTCCAAAACCAGAACAAGCAGTCTAAAAAGTGGGCAGAACGCACCGGGTCGCCCATGACGAGCGTCGATTGGTTCTCGCTGCTGCATCCGGTGCTGGTGATTCTGTTTGTCTATCCGGTGGTGGGGGCCACGGTGCGGCTCGGCATCCTGGTGCGCGAAAAGCGCCTGGGCATCACCCAGCAACCTGACACCGTGCCGGCCGAACACAGCGACCATGGCCGCTGGCTGGCCAGCGGCGTGGTGGTGGCGGTGCTGATCGCCCTGCTGTATTCGTTTGTCAGCACGTTTGTGGCCGATGCCGCTGCTTTTGCCGGCGGCGGCGGCCGGCTGGCTCAGCTGCTGCTGGCGGCGGGGGGAACCCTGCTGAGCCTGATGACCCTGTGGCGGGTGCGGCGGCCCCTGTGGCGCGCCTGCTTTGCTCTGCTGTGCTGGGCCGGCCTGCTGGGGCTGGGCAGTCAACCGGAGATCTGGCGCCTCTCTGACAATCCGCTCACGGGTCGTTTCTGGGCCTCCCACTACTGGGCCGGCATCCTGCTCACTGGCCTGCTGCTGTGGACCACAGCCGCCAGGCCCGAGATTCAGCGCTCGCTGCGGCTGCGGCGCCTGCATGTGAGTGCCGCTGTGCTGATCTCGCTGCTGCTGGCGGTGCAGGCGATCACCGGCAGCCGTGATCTGCTGGAGATTCCCCTCAGCTGGCAGAAACCGGCGATTTACAGCTGCGATTTCAATGCCCGCCGCTGCCCGGTGCCTGAGCCACAAGGCTCCGCTGGCCCGGCCCCAGGCGTCGCGATCGTTGCAGCACTCGCCTGAGCAGCTCAAACAGTGCGCGGGGTTCCCTGGCGGCAGCGCGCTGCTGCCAGCAGCCCTGCCGGCAGAACAGCCAGCGGCGCGGCTGCTCGTTCTCTGCCTCTGCCTCTGCTGACCAACGCAGGCTGATGTGCATGTGCCGAGATCGGCATGGCTCTGCGCTCATGACCTCGGCGCTCAGTGGCGGTAGCGGTGCTGCGCCATCAAGCTCTTGCAGTTGAAGCTGGAGCTGCAACCCTTTGGCCGGCCCGGGTCGTTCGGTTGCCGGCAGCAGCAGATCCAGCCCGCGCTCACTGATCGCTTCGACAGGTGCGCGCCAGCTGCTGCCATCGGCCGCTTTGAGCTCACAGAAGAGCGGCACGGCCAGCCAGGGCACCGGTTCGGGGTCGGCGCAGTCCCAGCAGGCCCGCAGCGCCACCAGCAGACCGAGCACCGTGAGCAGCGCCCACACCAGGCCCAGGCCTTCGGCGGGCAGCAACAGTCGCAGCAGGTTCAGCAGCTGCAGGCCAAGCAGCACCAGCAGCGGCAGCACCAGCAGCCGCGAGGCGCCGCCGCGCTGGCGTGGTTGCTGCTTGGGGGTGATGCGAAAGCCGCTGAAGCGGCCGATCAGGCTGGTCAGCACCGTGGTCGCCAGCGGCACGGTGAGCACCCAGCTGGGCAGCTCATTGAGCAGGGCATGGCGGCTGCGGCGGTTGATCCAGCCCACGCTCAGCAGCAGCGCCAGCCACAGCGGCAGCAGCCGCGTCAACAGCCCGTCTTGGCTCACCGCGATCGGGGCGACCCCCAGCAACCCGTAGCTCAGGGGCATCAACAGCAGCAGCAGCCTGGGCAGGTGGTTGAGCCAGTGCAGGCAGCCCTCGAGCAGGGCCAGTCGCTGTCCTGCGCTGAGCCCGCCCTGCCGCAGGGGGCCTTGGGGCAGGCGCAGGCTCTGCAGGGTGCCAGCGGCCCAGCGCTGCCGCTGGCGCACAAAGTCGAGCATGGATTCGGCGGCCAGGCCCGCACTGAGCGGTTCGCCCAGGTAGCGCAGCCGCCAGCCGCGGCCCAGCAGGGCGATCCCGGTTACAAAGTCTTCGCTGAGGGCGGCTTCGTTGAAGCCCCCCACCTGCTCCAGGGCACTGCGCCGGGCCACAAACGACGTGCCCGCGCACACCACCGCCCCCCAGGCGCCGCGCACCGGTTCGATCCAGCGGTAGAAGTTGTCCTCATCGGGCAGCATCCAGCGCTCCATCGCCAGGTTGCGCATCAGCGGGTCGGCGTTGAAAAAGACCTGGGGCGTCTGCACCAGGGCGATATCGGGCTCGGCCAGCAGGCCGATGGTGCGCTCCAAGAAGTGCTCTTGTGGCACAAAGTCGGCATCGAATACCGCCACCAGTTCGCCCGTGCTGGCGGCCAGGCCGGCGTTGAGGTTGCCCGCCTTGGCGTGGCGGCGTTCGCTGCGGCTCAAGTAACGGCAGCCATAGCGCTCGGCCAGCTCGCGCACCTCGGGGCGACCGCTGTCGTCGAGCACCCACACGGTTGTGTGGGGGTAGCTCAGGCTGCTGCAGCCCAGGAGGCAACGCTGCAGCACCGGTAGTGGTTCACCGCAGGTCGGCACCAACACATCGACATGGGGCCGCCAATCGCTACCGAGCCACTGCGTCTGGGCGGCATCGGCGGCGGCGCGGCCATCGTCAAAGCGGCGCCAGCTCAGCAGCAGCGGCAGCAGGCCGGTGAGCAGCAGCCAGGCTTCAGCCAGCAGCAGCAGCCAGCTCAGGGCGCTGCTGAGCGGGGTGGCCAGGTTGAGGCTGGCTGTGAGCCGCCAGTGCAGGTAGCGCCCCAGCAACACCATCAGCAGCACCAGCACGCTGCGGCGCATGCCGATGGGCCAGTGAGCTTCTGGGCGCTGGCGCACAGCCAGCAGTCCGAGCAGCAGCAGCCACACCACGAGCTCTTGCATGGTGGAGGTGCTGGGCAGCAGGCGAGCCGACTGCCACCGTAGAAAGCAGGGCTCGGCAACGGCTTCTCTCGTTTTTCCGCGCACATGCAGCAGGCGTTTTCTGACGATCGCAGTCCCAGCGCGGCAGGGATCACCCTTGTGGGCGTGGGCCCGGGCGACCCGCAGCTGCTCACTGTCGCGGCGGTGCGGGCGATCGAGGCGGCGGCGGTGGTGGCCTACCCGGTGGCCCGAGAAGGCGCCGATGGCATGGCGGCCACGATCGCGGCGCCCTGGATCGGTGCGAGCCAGCGCCGGCTGCCGCTGCTGTTTCCGATGGTGAGCGAGGCAGAGCCCCGTAGGGCTGCTTGGCATGCCGCGGCTGAGGCGTTGGCGGCCGAGGTGGCCGCTGGAGAGGTGGTGGTGCTGCTGTGCGAGGGCGATGCCTCGCTGTTTGCCAGCTGCAGCTACGTGCTGCTGGCCCTGGCGGTGCGCCATCCGGCCTGCCCGGTGCGGGTGATCCCGGGGATCACCTCGGTGGCGGCAGCAGCGGCTGCGGGCACGTGGCCGCTGGCGCTGCAGGGCGAGGGCCTGTTGATCCGCCCCACTCCCGAGAGCCCCGCCGCGTTGGAGCGGCTGCTCGACTGGGCGGTAGCCAGCTCGACCACCCTTGCCCTGCTCAAGCTGGGGCAGCGCTGGAGCTGGGTGCGGCCGCTGCTTGAGGCCCGCGGCCTGCTCGATCAGGCGCTGTTTGCCCAGCGGGTGGGCTGGCCCGAGCAGCTGCTGGCGCCGGCGGCCCAGGTGCCGGCCAGCGAACAGCCCTACTTTTCGCTGCTGCTGGTGCGGCAGGGCTGGCCGCCCGTGTTGCCGTAGGTCCTGATGGTCACGGCAATCGCTGTACAGTGAATGGTACGTTCCGGGAGGTGCGGCATGGACGTGACGTCCTACTCAGCCGTGCGAGCCAATCTCGCCAGTCAGATGCGCCGCGTGTGTGATGACCATGCGCCTCTGGTGATTTCCCGTCGGGGAGAGCCCTCGGTGGTGATGCTGTCACTGGAGGACTACAACGCCCTCGAAGAAACGGCCCATTTGTTGCGCAGCCCAGTCAATGCCCAACGCTTGCTGAGCGCGATTACAGCGCTTGAGTCAGGTGGTGGTGAAGAGCACGATCTGCTCCCTGTCGATTGAACCGTGCGGCTGATCGTTGCCGTCGAGGCCTGGGAGGACTATCTGCACTGGCAGCAGAGCGATCGCAAGATTTTGCAGCGCATCAATCGGTTGATCGCCGAGATCAGGCGCGATCCCTTCAGCGGCATCGGCAAGCCTGAGCCTTTGCGTCACGCCTTGGCTGGGTATTGGTCGCGTCGCATCGACGACGAGCACCGCATTGTCTACAAGGTCAGTGCCGACGCGCTGCTGATTGCTCAGCTTCGCCATCACTACTGAGAGGCATCAGCTCAGACTCGGCCCGATCCAGCAGCGCCAGCGCCTCGGCTGGGGTGGGGGCGCGCATCAGGGCGTGGCGCAGTTGGGGCGCGCCGGCAAAGCCGGTGCACAGCCAGCCCAGATGCTTGCGGGCAATCAACAGGCCGTGGTCGCCCCGCTCGGCCACCAGGGCCTGCAGCTGCCAGCGGGCCAGGTCCAGTTTCTGGGCGGCAGTTGGCGTGGGCGGCACGGGGCGGCCAGCCAGAGCCGCGGCGATCTGGCCCACCAGCCAGGGGGCGCCCATGGTGCCGCGCCCCACCATGACGCCATCGGCGCCGGTGACCTGCAGGCAGGCGATGGCGTCGTCGGGCGAGTTGATGTCGCCGTTGGCGATCACGGGGATGCCCAGCGCGCGCTTCACAGCTGCGATGGCAGCCCAGTCGGCGCGGCCCTTGAAGCCCTGCTCGCGGGTGCGGCCGTGCAGGGTCAGCAGCTGGGCGCCGGCATCCTCGAGCCGGCGGCACCAGCTCACGGCGCTGCTGCCATCGCACCAGCCCAGGCGCGTCTTGACCGTGACAGGAATCTGCACCGCGGCGGCCACGGCTTCGACGATGCGGGCCGCCAGCTCGGGGTCGTTGATCAGGCCGCTACCGCCGCCTTTTTTGGCGATCTTTTTGACCGGGCAGCCCATGTTGATGTCGATCAAAAAGGCGCCGGCGGCCTGGGCGCGGCGGGCGGCGTCGGCCATGGCGGCAGGCCGGTGGTCAAACAACTGCACGCCGATGGGGCCGGGCTCCTCGCCCAGCTCGGCCACCTTGCGGGTGCCGTGGCCCAGCTCCAGGCTGGAGGCGTTCACCATCTCGGTGAACAGCAGCGCGTCGGGCGCCCAGCGCCGCACCAGGCTGCGAAAGATGCGGTCGCTCACCCCCGCCAGCGGCGACTGCAGCACGCGGCAGCTCAGCTGACGGCTCACCCCGTTGCCGCGCAAGACCAGGGGGGCCTCCAGGGCGCGTGGTGGTGTGGGAGTTGCCGCGATCATGGATTCAGATTGCCTGACTTCAGGCCCCAAGCTCCCCGTGCAGGACGCCGCCACGCCCGTTGCCTACCCCCTGAGCCGCCAGCTGCTGGAGGCGGTGTTGGCCGATCGCGTCAGTGACCGGTTCGTGTGTGAGCTGATCTGGCCGCGCCTGGGGTACGAGCAGAACGGTTTGGGTACCTGGAGCGCGGGCCCGGCTGCGGGCGAAATCTGGCGGGAGTCCTTTCCCGTCGAGCCGGCGTTCATCGCCCAGCGGCCGCCCAGCGTTGCCCTGACCCGCTCGATCGCCAAGCAACACAAGCAACTGCTCAAGGAGCAGCTGGGTTTTGGCGGGTACACGATTGGCGAGCTGTACCCGCGCCGCACCCGGCGCGCCACGGCTGTGAACTGGCTGCTGGCGCACCTGGCCGAGCGCGGTGAACCCTTGCCCGAGTCCGGTCCTGTGCCCGAGCTGCTGCCAGCTCCCGCCGATCCGGTGGCGGGGCACCCGGGTGATCTGCCGGTGAGCTGAGCAACCAGGATCGCTGTTTTGGGACCCTTGGAAAAGTGGCGCGTTTTGTGGCGCTTTTTCTCTGAACGGCCTTCTAAAGCAAGCTGGCCTGTGGCTAGGCGGTAGCAGCATCCTTAGACAACTGGCGTGATTTCTGGCGTGTTGTTGATGGGGTGTGTTTGAACAATGCCTTGCGCTGCGGGCGGCCCTAAGTCAGCGCCCTGGCGGGCACCGTGCTGGTTGTGGCCCCCTGCTTGTGGCTCTGCTGCTGGTCATCGCCAAATTGCTGCGGCAGTTTGAGGCCTGAACAGGCTGTCTTCCCCTGACGTGTTGGCCGCTCGCCGCTGCTGCTGAGTCGCTTTTTGCTGGCGCTTCTGCGCGCGGCCGAGAGCTGATGCGGTTTGCTCAGCACCCCGCCGATCAAGATCGCGATGTACAGCTGCCCCAGGGCGGCGATCGCCGTCGCGGCCACCTGCGCGGTGAGGTGATCGAGCTTCAGTGTCGGACTGCCCAGGGTGGTCAGGCAGCCGAAGGCTGCTCCCAGGGCTTTGGGGGCGTGGGCGATGCCGGCGGGCAGGCCGTTCATGCTGGCGGGCAGGTCGAAGGCACTGGGCTCGAGCACCAGCAGCGAATTGAGCGCAATGCCGCCGGCAAAGCCCACCAGCAGGTAGCCGGCCGCTGCACCCATGAGCACCGAGCCGTTGAAAGCCGGCTCAGCGGCCAGGGCGTTGACCAGCCCCCAGAGCATCTGCAGGATCAACGCCAGCCAGACCACCAGATGCAGTCCGCTGAGCTGCACGGCCAGCGGTGGGTTCAGCTGCAGGGCGCTCTGCCAGGCGACCTCCACCACAAGGCACACCAGCCAGCCGAGCACGATCACCTGACGCCTCAGCATCACCCGCTCGATGCGGCTCCTGAGCTGGCCAGCCACCCAACCGAAGGCATTGCGCTCCAGCCGGTTTTTGGGGAGCAGGGGTGAATCGAGCACCACCACGACCCCGGTGATCATGAGATAGACAACACCCATCAGGCGTGGCATCCGCTGCAGGCTGCTGAGGCTGATCAGCACCAACACCTCAACCACCAGCAGTGCCCGGTAGTACTGATGGCGCTGATGCAGCAGGCGTACGAACGAAGCCACGGCCTTGGCGGAGCTGTTGCGCCAGGATCCCGCCTCCAGAGCCGGCCTGTAAGGTCAAAGCAGGACAGTTGTTGCGATAAGCGGTTTTGGCGCTTCCGGTAGTGGCCATCATTGGCCGCCCCAATGTGGGCAAATCGACCCTGGTCAATCGGCTCTGCCGCAGCCGCGACGCGATCGTGCACGACGAGCCCGGCGTCACGCGCGATCGCACCTATCAAGAGGGGTTCTGGCGCGACCGCAACTTCAAGGTGGTCGACACCGGCGGACTGGTGTTTGACGACGACAGTGAATTTCTGCCGGAGATCCGCGAACAGGCCAACCTGGCGCTGGCCGAGGCCGCGGTGGCACTGGTGATTGTCGACGGTCAGCAGGGCTGCACCGCGGCCGACGAGGCGATCGCCGCCTGGCTGCGGGGCCACAAGTTGCCCGTACTGCTGGCGGTCAACAAATGCGAGTCGCCCGATGCGGGTCTGGCCATGGCGGCCGAGTTCTGGGGGCTGGGCCTGGGTGAGCCCCATCCGATCTCGGCCATTCATGGTGCCGGCACCGGTGATCTGCTCGATCAGGTGGTCGGCTTTCTGCCGCCCAGCGCCGAGCAGGAGGGCGAAGAACCGATTCAGCTGGCGATCATCGGCCGGCCCAACGTCGGCAAATCGAGCCTGCTCAACGCCATCTGCGGTGAGCAGCGGGCCATCGTCAGCCCGATCCGCGGCACCACCCGCGACACGATCGACACCACGGTCGAGCGCGAAAACAAGACCTGGAAGATCCTTGATACCGCCGGCATTCGCCGCAAGCGCTCGGTCAACTACGGCCCCGAGTTCTTTGGCATCAACCGCAGTTTCAAGGCGATCGAGCGCTCCGACGTGTGTGTGCTGGTGATCGATGCCCTCGATGGGGTCACCGAGCAGGACCAGCGCCTGGCGGGCCGCATTGAAGAAGACGGCCGCGCCTGCGTGGTCGTGGTCAACAAGTGGGATGCCATTGAAAAGGACTCCCATACCCTGCCCGCGATGGAAAAGGAGCTGAGGGCCAAGCTCTATTTCCTCGACTGGGCGCCGATGCTGTTCACCTCGGCCCTGACCGGCCAGCGGGTGCAGAGCATCTTTGCCCTGGCCCTGCTGGCGGTGGAGCAGCACCGCCGCCGCGTGAGCACCTCGGTGGTCAATGAGGTGCTCACCGAAGCCCTGAGCTGGCGCACCCCGCCCACCAGCCGCGGCGGCCGCCAGGGCAAGCTGTATTACGGCACCCAGGTGGCGACGCGGCCGCCCAGCTTCACCTTGTTTGTCAACGAGCCGAAGTTGTTCGGCGACACCTACCGCCGCTATGTGGAGCGGCAGATCCGCGAGAGCCTGGGCTTTGAGGGCTCGCCGATCAAGCTTTTTTGGCGCGGCAAGCAGCAGCGCGACGCCGAGCGCGATCAGGCGCGGCAGGCGAGCCGGGGGCGCTGAGCAGGCGTCATGGACTGGCTGCGGCAGCTGCCGATCGGGCAATACGTCGATGGCTCCGGTGGCTGGCTGCGGCAGCTGGATCCGCGGCTCAAGCTCGCCTGGACCCTGGCCTTTCTGCTGACGCCGATTCTGGCCGGGCCGATCTGGCGCCTGGCGCTGGTGGCGCTGCTGCTGCTGATCACAGCCTGCAGCGGGTTGCCGCCGCGCCTTTGGGCCAGGGGAGCGGCGCTGCTGTTGGCCCTGTCGCTGGCGGTTGGAGCCCTGGCGGCCGTGCTGCCAGCAGGGGCTTTGCCGGCGGCAGCGCTGCAGCGGCCTCCAGCCGAGTTGCGGCTGGAGCCTGGCAAGCCCCAGAGCCCCCCGCCCAGCAGCAGCGGTCAGGCCTGGGAGCTGTGGCGCCTGGGCCCGCTGCAGGTGACCCGTCGCTCGCTGGAGCTCGGCATCAGCGGCGGCACCCTGCTGTTCACCCTGGTGCACAGCGCCAACGTGATGCTGTTGAGCACGCCCCCAGAGCAGTTGGTGTGGGCGATCAGCTGGTGGATGGCGCCATTGGGGCGGCTGGGGGTGCCGGTGGAGCGGCTGGGCTTCACGCTGCTGCTGGCGTTGCGCTTTTTGCCGTTGGTGCAGGAGGAGCTGCAGAACCTGCTGCGCGCGCTGGCCACCCGCGCCGTGGTGCTCAAGCGCCTGGGCTGGCGAGGGGCGCTGGGCCTTGTGCTGGCCATCGGGGAGCGGCTGCTGGCCAACGTGCTGCTGCGCGCTGAGCAGGGTGCCGACGCCCTGGTCGCGCGCGGGGGGCGGCTGCTGACACCTGCGGTGTTGCATCAGGCTCAGGGCACGGCACAACCGCTCAATGCTGCGGCCGTGGTTGGTTTGTTGTTGCTGATTTTGTTGCGCTGGAAAGTCGGTGATCTTTAATGGTTTTCAGTGGATGGCGCACCGGCGCCCTGGCCATTGAGCGCTGAGCGTTATCTCAATCACCCGACCTTCGGCATGCTCTACCGGGTCGCACCCGCTGGGGAGGGCAGGGATCTTTACGCCACGCTTTATGCGCAGCGCATCTTCTTTGTGGTGACACTGCAGAACCGCGGAGTCACTTTTGAGGTGATTCCGTTGATGGACGCCCGTCATCTGGCAGAGCAAAATCTGACCCGAGCGCGCCGAGAAGGTCCTGACGTGCATGCGCAGTGGCGTCAGGTTTTTGATCAGACCTTCATTTGATCGACCACGGCGTGGCAGCAGCAGAGCCCAATGGCGGCCTTGCCGCGCGGTTGGCTGAGATTCGCTCTGCACTGCCGCCCCACACGCGCCTGCTGGCTGTCAGCAAGGGCCAGAATGCTGCCGCCATTCGCCAGGCGGCGGCCTTGGCTCAGCGCAGTTTTGGCGAGAGCCGGCTGCAGGAGGCGCTCGCCAAACAGGCTGAACTGGCTGATCTTGAGCCGCTCGATTGGCATTTCATCGGTCGGCTGCAGGCCAACAAGGTGCGGCCTGTGCTCAAGGCATTCGGCACGATCCACGCGATCGACAGCCTTGATCTGGCCCTGCGGGTGGCCCGCATCGCTGGCGAAGAGGGCCTGGCGCCACGGCTGCTGTTGCAGGTCAAATTTCGCCCTGACCCGGCCAAGGGCGGCTTCACCCCCGAGGAGCTTCAGGCGCACTGGGCGCAGCTGCAGACTCTGGCGCCGGCGGTGGTGGTTGGGCTGATGACCATTACCCCGCTGGGGCTCTCGGCCCAGGAGAGTGCGGCGGTGTTTGGCGAATGCCGCGCTCTGGCCGATGCACTGGCTCTGGAGGAGTGTTCGATGGGCATGAGCGGCGATTGGCGCGCGGCGGCATCGGCTGGCAGCACCTGGGTGCGCATCGGCAGCGCATTGTTTGGCTCAAGACACTGAACTGGGTCCCCGCAACCCTTGCCTGGTCTTTGCTGAGACGCTATTTAGGGTTCTAGGACCATTGAGGTTGACTTCGTGTCGTTGTTCTCCCGCCTGCGTGCCGTCGTCTCTGGCGATGATTACTACGACGGTGACTTTGATGACGAGCTCGACTACGACGGTGGCGAACTGCCTGAGCACACCCCTGTCGCCAATTCCAATGCGTTGGTGCCGTTCAGTGAGTTCAAGACCGATGATCCTTTTGCCGGGACCAATGTGATCGGCATGCCGGGCCTCAGCACAGCCACCGCCGAGGTGGCGCTGATGGAGCCCCGCAGTTTTGATGAAATGCCCCGCGCCATTCAGGCCCTGCGCGAGCGCAAGACCGTCATCCTCAACCTGACGATGATGGACCCTGATCAGGCGCAGCGGGCAGTTGATTTTGTCGCGGGCGGCACCTTTGCCATCGATGGCCATCAGGAGCGCGTCGGCGAAAGCATCTTCCTGTTTGCGCCCAGCTGCGTGACGGTGACCACCAGCGGCGCTGAAGAACCTGCCTCGCCCACCATGGTCAGCCAGCCGAGCAGCGGCCTGGCCGAAACCCAAGAGGCTGCACCCAGCCCCGCCTGGGGCCGTCAGGAGATGGCCAGCGCGCTGTGACGCCAACCCTCGGGGTGATCGGCCTGGGCCGCATGGCCCAGGCTTTGTTGCGCCCCTGGCTGGAGC
>Ga0194121_10005923_pt1 | contig 16610 bp, 15 predicted proteins | sample TA2MahCa50mmetaG_FD_148609 | JGI IMG/M metagenome (GOLD analysis project Ga0194121, IMG submission 148609) | Freshwater microbial communities from Lake Tanganyika, Tanzania - TA2015020 Mahale Deep Cast 50m | ecosystem: Environmental > Aquatic > Freshwater > Lake | place: Tanzania: Lake...
TCAGTCCATCTGCCGTGTAAATGACACCCGTCCCTTGTCCACTCCGCGGGGCGCGCTGTGGACTGAGCGGCGAGGGCATGCTGGGCTGACCAGTGCTGCGCCCGAAACTCGGGGAGAAGGGAGGTCGGTCAATGCAGGTGATGGATACCACGCTTGCTTGTGCCGCACGTGCCACCTCGCGGAATGCGCGCGACAGATTGCGCGCATACTGCAATTCCCCGCGGACAGTGGTTTGCCCTGTGCTTGTGTCGGTGTTGGCAGCTGCTGCCGCACGCGGCGACTGTGCGGTACCGAAAAGACAGGTAAGAAGCAGCGCGCGTGCAAGTGATCGTTGCCATGGAGCGTGGCGTTTTCCGGGGATCAAGCAACCCCTGATCCCAGTGGGTGCATCCCAGATTGAGGTCCCATCCATCCCTTTTTCGTCGCCGCCCTCGAATCGCATTGCCTTCTCCTTTCGACCTGTGCAGTACGCCGGGGCCGGGAGGGCGGTTCGGAAAAGTATTTGGTCATTTCTGGGCGATTTGCGACAGTCGGTGCAGGCAGATCCCCGCTGCTACACCTGCGTTCAAGGAATCGACGCCCGGAGCAATGGGGATTCGCACACATGCATTCGCCCCATCGCGTACTGCAGCAGAAACGCCCGCAAACTCCGCACCGATCACGAGGACGGTTGGTGGTGGATGACCGTCCTGCCCACCACAAGCGCGCTGAGCGCACGCATCGTCGATGGATGTCGCATCTGGACTCGCATCGGCGGCAAGAACATGCAGGGTAGGACGCGCGGCGCGCAAGTCACAGAGTGATGAGGCCAAGTCATCGCACCATGTGAAAGGCACGGTCAACGCATGGCCCATCGACACGCGAAGTGCCTTTCGATAAAGCGGGTCATGCGAGTGGCGAGAGAGAAGAACGCCATCGACGCCGAACGCCGCACAGCTCCGAAAGATGGAGCCGACATTGTCCATGTTGCTCACGTCATCCAGGGCGACGAGCAGCGTTCCCCGAAGGAACGGATCACTCCGCAGTTGGTGTCGCTCGATCGCGCTCCGTACGCCGATCGCCAATGCGCCACGGTGCACGTGAAAACCCGCCAGCGAAGCGAGCGTGGATTCTTCCGCGACGAAGTGCGGCGTATGGGGATGTCTCGATGCGGCAATCGCCGCCGCTGTGCGTTCGGCAAGACGTGGGGACGTAAGCACGCTGCGGGTGAGATTTGGGATGCCCAGCATGATGTCGATGATGGGAAGCGTTTCCCCGACGAGAAGACCCTCTGCTCGGCGCGCTCCGCTGAGATCGCGGTCCCGAAGGAATCGATAGTCGTCGAGTCGAGGATCGCTCGGATCAGCGATGCGTTGGCCCATGCCACTGGTCATGCGTGGTCGTGGCGCTTTGGCCAGTCAGGTGCGCGCCGCGTCAGGAAATGAACTCGTCTGGGTGCTCGAGGAGCCGTACGACTTCGCCGAGGAAGCGAACTGCCGTTGCGCCATCGACGACACGGTGGTCACACGAGATCGACAGGGGCAGAACGACACCGGCATAGAACTTGCCATCCTTGACGAGCACACGCTCACGCCCGCGACCCACTGCAAGGATGCCGACTTCGGGGTAGTTGATGATCGGCGTTGCGAAAAGTCCGCCATGCGATCCGACATTGGAGATCGTGAAGGTGCCACCGAGCGACTCTTCACGCGTGATGGATCGATCGCGGCAGCGTGCAGCAAGATCCGAGATGCTGCGGCGCAGTTCAAGAAGGGACTTGCGATCCGCATCGCGAATGACGGGGACCATAAGCCCAACGTCAGTATCGACGGCAAGTCCCATGTTGATGACACCCTTCAGCAGTATCTCGCTCGCGGCGTCATCGACGTTCGCATTCAACGCAGGGAAGGTCCGCAGCGCACGGCATGTTGCCATGATCACAAAGGGAAGCAACGACAGCTTCTCACCCGTGACTCGCGAATACTCGCGCTTCTTCGCCTCGAGCGCAGTGACATCTGCCTCGTCTGTCGCGGTGAAGTGCACCGCTGTCTGCACGGAACGGGCAAGAGCTTCGGCGATCTTTCGGCGGACACCACGGAAGGGGATTCGCTGCGCGATGCCATCGCGGTCGACAGGGGGGGCACCGGTCGGAACCGGGACCGCACGGGCAGAGACGGCGAGTGGTGCGGCGGTTTGCACTCCACCCTTGGCTCCGCGCGCGAAACCCTCGACATCGCTTGCCGTCACACGACCCCCGCGACCCGTTCCCTGAACATGATTGATATCGATCGACAATTCACGTGCGATGCGACGCACGGCGGGTGTGGCAAGCGACTTTCCATTCTGCTGCGGGACGAGATGCTCGGCGCTGCGGCGCGTAAAGCGGCTCGATACGTCAAGCGTTCCCTGGACGCTCCCGACTACCGTTCCTTGATCTTCGCTGCTCACACCTGCAGCAACTTGTGCGGACATGCAAGCGGGGGCTGCCGCCGGTTCAGAATTCGGCTGCACTTTCGCGCCCGAGGTGCCGTAGCGAATGAGAACACTCGCCACTTTGATGATCTCGCCCTCTTTGCCGCAGAGTTCGCTGATTGTGCCAGCCCACGGACTTGGTACTTCCACAAGCGCCTTATCCGTCTGCATTTCGGCAATCGGCTGAGACTCCTTGACTTGGTCGCCCACACGCACCAGCCATCGGATCAATTCTGCCTCGACCAGACCTTCACCGAGGTCTGGCAGAAGGAAGTAGCTCTTATCTGCAGGTTGTTTGAGTCCGGCCATGTTGGGTGGTGGAAGGTGTTGGGATCAGACAGGCGGGCAGGATAGGGTGGCGTTGGGCACGGCTTCAGAAGGTCAGCGCGTCTTCGATCGCACCACTGATGCGTGAGGCGTCCGGCATATACGACAGTTCAAGTTTGTAGTACGGCATGATCGTGTCGAAACCGCTGACACGCTGTACCGGCGCTTCCAGATGGAGGAAGCAGTGTTCCATGATCGTGGCCGCAACCTCCGCACCGAGGCCGCATGTTCGCGGCGCTTCGTGCACGATGACGCAGCGACCGGTTTTCTGGACACTTTCTGTCACGGCGTCGATATCCATTGGATAGATCGTGCGAAGATCAATCAGTTCGATCGAACGGTTCGATTTCTCGATGGCCTGCATGCACTGGATCACGCTCGCGCCCCAGCTGACAATCGTCAGATCTGTGCCTTCGCAAACGGTGCGTGCCTTGCCGATCGGGATCGTGTACTCGTCTTCGGGGACTTCCTCGCGGAAGGCACGGTAGATGCGCTTGGGTTCGAAGTAGATCACGGGGTCAGGATCACGAATGGCGCTGATGAGCAGTCCCTTCGCGTCGTAGGGCGAACTGGGCATGACCACCTTGATGCCAGGTTGATGCGCATAGATCGCCTCGGGCGAATCGCTGTGCAGTTCGGGTGCGTGAATGCCGCCACCAACCGGAACGCGAATCGTGAGCGGCACGGTGAACGCACTGCGTGTGCGGGTTCGCATGCGCGCTGCATGGCTGCAGATCTGGTCGTAGGCGGGCCCAAGAAAGCCCTCGAACTGAATCTCGGGGACCGGCCGCAGCCCACCCATCGCCAGACCGATCGAGGTTCCGATGATGCCGCTCTCGGCGAGCGGTGTGTCGACGACGCGGCGAGCGCCGAAGCGCGCCTGCAGTCCTTCGGTCACACGAAACACGCCACCGTTGATACCGACGTCTTCGCCGAGCAGCAGTACTCGTTCATCACGCTCCATCTCTTGGATGAGCGCAAGATTGATGGCTTGCACAAGATTCAGGTTTGCCATGGGTCAGTGTCCCTCCGTATGTACGGCCTGTTCGCCGGCAAGCGAATGCGTCTGGAGTGAATCGCGCTGACGCACCAGATCCGGCGGAAGTTGCGCGAAGGTGTGATCGAAGACATCGCTCGTTGGCGGCGCAGCAATCTCCTCCGCGCGCGCAACGGCGGCGTTCACGCTGACTTCGATGCGCTGGCGCATCGCATCCTCTTTGGAGGAATCCCAAAGCCGCTTGGTCTCGAGGAGCTTTCGTGTTCGGATCAGCGGATCACGAAGCTTCCAGAGATCGACTTCCGCCTGGTCGCGGTAGCGGCGCGCATCATCCGCCGTGGTGTGATCGCCGAGGCGGTAGGTGACGAGTTCGATGAAGGTGGGGCGCGATTCTTCACGCGCACGCTTGGCGGCCGCCTTGACTGCATAGACGCAGGCGAAGATGTCGTTCCCATCGACCTGCATGCACGGCATGCCGTAGGCCATGCCACGCTGCGCGACCGTTGGCGCGCTGCACTGGATGCGCTGTGGAACGCTGATCGCCCATGAATTGCTCTGGCAGCAGAAGATGACGGGAATGTCAAGATTTGCCGCGAAGTTCGCAGCCTCGTGAAAATCCCCCTCGCTCGACGCGCCGTCTCCAAAGAAAGTGCATGCAATGCGCGATTCGCCGCGATACTTGCTCGCCCATGCGAGACCGGTCGCATGCAGCATTTGAGTACCGATCGGCACGGCGATCGGCGTCGCATAATGCGCCGCGGGCATCGCATTGCCTCGCTCATCACCCATCCAGTGCAGCAGGATCGACTCCATTGGAACGCCGCGCCAGAACAACCCACAGTTTTCTCGGTAGCAAGTGACAAGCCAATCATCACTGTTCAGTGCATACGCGGCACCGAGGCTCGTGGCCTCTTGCCCCATGTTCTGCGGATAGGTGCCCATACGACCCGAGCGCTGCAACTTGAAGGCGACTTCGTCGAGGTATCGGCACGAGGACATCGCCTCGTACAGGCGCACCAGATCCTCGTCGGAGATGAGCCCTGCGCCCAGCTTCTCATCGAACTGGTTGTGCTCGTCGAGGATCGAGATGCGCTCGATTTCCGCCTTGAAAACCGTCTGAATAGGCATGGAGGAAGTGTAGCGCGGCGCATTCAGCGCGCACACACGCATCCATCGGCTCGAAGGTCACTCGCACCAGCAAATCCATCGGCGACTGCAAGAATCGCCTGTCCGCGACCAAAGGCGACGCTGCGTTCTCCGGCGATCGTGATGCGATGTCCGCGTTCGCGCAACGATTGGATTGTCGCTTCAGGCCAATTCGGTTCCATCTGCACATCCAGTCCGCGCATCCACTGCCAGCGAGGAGCATCCAGTGCAGCCTGCGGGTTTTGTTTGTGATCTGCCATGCGCGTGAGGACTTGCAGGTGTCCCTGCGGCTGCATGAAGCCGCCCATCACACCAAATGCCATCGCAGGCACATCACCCTCGGGAGTGCTGCGCGTGATGAATCCCGGCATGATCGTGTGATACGGGCGCTTGGACGGCGCCGCCTCATTTGGATGACCGGCTGCGAGTGTGAAGCATGCGCCTCGATTTTGCATGGCGATGCCTGTTTGTGGAATGACGACACCCGACCCAAACCCCATGTAGTTGCTTTGGATGAGCGAGACCATCTGGCCGCGCGAATCAGCCGCGCACAGGTAGACCGTTCCGCCTGGCCGTGGGGTATCCGCGCAGAAGTCTTGTGCGCGACTGGGCGAGATGCGTGCCGCGAGTTCACGCAGTCGCTCTGGCGCAAGCAGTGTCGCGGCTGACGTGCGCATGAACCGTGGATCGGCGACATGCGCATGTGCATCAGCAAATCCAAGCTTCACTGCTTCAAGCGACGCGTGAACGGTGTCCGCACAGTCGGGGTCTGCCGCCGCAAGGTTGAAGTGCGAAAGGATTCCGACGGCGATGAGTGCGGCGATCCCCTGGTTGTTTCCGCCGATTTCGTGGAGGCGCAGCCCTCGGTAGGGGATCGAAATGGTGTCTCCCCACTCTGTGGTGTGTGCGGCCAGATCGCTGGAGCGGAGGAGGCCGCCCGCACTCAAAGAGGCGCGGCTGATCTGATCCGCGAGATCTCCTCGGTAGAAGTGCGCCCCTTTCGAGGCGGCAAGCAATTCGAGCGTGCGCGCATGGTCGGGCAGGCGCACACGCTGACCCGCATAGGGCGCGGCACCGTCCACGAGGAACGTCGAGCGCCACGCGTCCACATGGGTGCGCTTGGCATACGTGGCTGCAGCACGCGACCAGAGTTGCGCGGTCAGTGGTGCAACATGGAATCCATCACGCGCGATGTCGACGGCTGGTCCGAGGAGTTCCGCGAATGTGAGCCGTCCAAATCGGGCATGCATATCCGCCCACAGAGCGATTTGCCCTGGGACTGTGATGGGCACCCATCCATCGGTTGGCATTCGATCGCCCGTCAGGGATGCGCGTGTCAGCAGTGCAGGTGAACATCCACTGCCGTTCGCAGCATGAAGTCGCGAACCATCCCACACGATCGCGAATGCATCGCCGCCGAGGCCATTGGTCGTCGGCTCCGTGACGGTGAGGGTTGCTGCGGCCGCGATCGCTGCATCGACGGCAGAACCGCCTGCGCGGAGGACAGCGAGTCCTGCCTCCGAAGCGAGCGGTTGGCTTGTGGCAATCATCTCGCGACCGAACACCAGCTGTCGCTGCGATGGATAGTTGAGTGCACCAGAGCAGTCGATACGAGCACCGACTATCGCATCCGACTGTTCCATACCACTCATGGCTTGTGCAGCGGAGCCTGATCGGCCGGCACTTCATCAGAAAACTGAACAATTACGGTCACGTCGGAGCCTGTGGTCTGTGAAAAGAGCCCACCGAAGAATGTGCGCGCGGTGTTTCGAGCTTCGAGCCGAACTTCAGCGAGCGCCGGGCGCGATCCACCGGCTTCGATGACTGCGGCACGGATCAATGCCTTTGCCTTGTCGATGTCCCCGCCGCTTGGAATGATGTGTTCCATCCAGTCATTGTCGATGGTCACGCGAATGCGCGAGGGGTCGGACTGCACTTCGACGACACGATCATTCACGGCAGGTGGCGGTACGGTCAGCAGGATGGTCTTCGCGTCGAGCGCAGAGGCGCTCCATCCGTCGCCTTCTGGCAGCAGATATTGCACGCGATTTCCCGGCACATCCAGTTCAATACGGACGGATCCGAGAGGCACCTGAACGCCAAAGACGCCAATGGATGTCGTTCGATCTGTGAAGACTCGCGCCTGCACTTCACGCCAGCCGACCACCAGGCCGCCGTCTGGTCGCAGATCACCGAGTGCAGTGAGGAGCGATTGCTGCACGGTGCTCTGCATCAGATTGAACGTCAGTGCATCCCGAACGAGCGCACGAAGGCGCTGGGCTGTCCCGATGAGATCGCAGCGGACGGCAAAGATCACCACAGCGATCAGCGCCACCACAGCCACAACTCCTGTGCAGCCACAACAGCCGCCGCCTCTGCTTCGAGCGGGCTTCATGCCGCAAAGGTCTCAGCGACCTGCGCCGACGGTGGCCGCACCCTTGGTGTGGCGTGCCGCGTCAATCTTCCGGCGGGCATAGGAAATCGCAGCATCCGAAGTGCTCTGTGCATGAGTGGACTCATGGAGCACAGTGAGCGTTGTCTCTTCGATCGCTGCAACCTTGCGATCGATCTCCGCCTCCGTCAAACCGAGGTGAAGTCCGCCAAGGCGGATCACACCACCTGCGTTGGCGATGAAATCAGGCGAGTAGAGGATGCCGCGCTTCTTGAGATCCGCGCCCTCCTGCTGTGGACTGAGCAGTTGATTGTTGGCGGTTCCACAGATGATTTCACAGCGCAGGTTGGCGACTGTGTTGTGGTCCAGAACGCCTCCCATGGCACAGGGTGCAAGGATGTCGAGTTTCTCGTGGAAGAGATTTCGGTCGTTGCCGATTGCCACACAACCAAGCTCCTCGACAGCGCGCTTCATGGTGGGAATATGCACGTCGGTCACCATGACTGCCGCACCGGCGGCGCGCAGCAGCTTCGCCAGCTTGTAGCCCGTGGCACCGCATCCCTGCACGCCGACTGAGAGATTGGAGAAGTCAGCCTTCCGCCCGAGATGACGGAGACATGCCTTCATGGAGTTGAAGCACCCGAGCGCTGTCCAGGGCGAGGGATCGCCGCCGTGTGAGACCGCCTCGCCTCCCATGATGTGGCGCGACTCCTGCGCCATCCAGTCGCAAAACTGCGGACTGACGCCGACATCCTCGGCCGCGATGTACGAGCCGTTGAAGCTCTCCACAAAGCGACCCATCGCACGTCCCTGAGCTTCCGTGGGCTGGTCGCCCTGCTTCTTCAGCAAGATCACGCTCTTGCCGCCGCCGAGAGCGAGATCTGCTGCGGCGTTCTTGAAAGTCATCCCCTCCGAGAGGCGCAGCACATCAAAGATCGCGTCGTTGTCGTTCGAATAAAAGAAACGGCGCGTTCCACCGAGGGCGTTTCCGAGCACCGTCGAGTGGACGGCGATGATGGCGCGAAGTCCCGTTGCCGGGTCATTGCAGATGGCGACGCGCTCATGACCGTGCTGAACCATGCTCTCCAAAATGTGCATGCGATGCTCCAGATAGGGGGGGTGAAAGAAGATCCAGGATCAGGTGAAACTGTGCGGTCTTTGACCCGCGAGGGGTGGAGGGTACCGACAGACCTTGGTCTGATCCAAATCGCGAACGCTGTCCCCGCGCCAAACGTCTGTGGCGGGGCGACTTGGGTATTACACCTTGCTGCCGTGGAACGCTGATCCACTGCCGAATTGCTTGATGCCATCGGTAGGTACAGGCCGACCGGTACCGCGCGCAGCGACGACGGGGGTTCGCTCGGGGATGGAGTAGTCCGCGTTGCTCAGCAGGTCCGCACGATCCAGCACGGAATCTGCACAGCTTCGGTCGATTGCATCGTGATTCCAGCGCAGAGCGCGAGTCTCTTCGTCGATGCGTGCGGTGGCGATGGCACAGAGTTCGTCAACGACCTTCAGCTCATGGACAAGATCGGCGCCTTGCAGTCCCGCGCGGATGTTTGCATCGCAGCGGCTCAGGGTGCAGGTCATCGCGTGAATCCAAAGGGCGCAGTTGGAGAGTCGTGCCTGGATGAACTGGTTATTGATGAGCGACTCCTGATGCTCCAGATTCATCATCTTGGCGTTGTAGGAGTGGTCACGAATACGGAACATCAGTTCTTGCGCATGTCGCTGCAATTTTGGATGCACCTTGGTGCACTTGGGTACCGAGCGTCGCATGGACATAAAGAGTTCGCCTCCGAGTCGCGCCGCAGCACCGAGTTGGCGGATCGGATTCTTCTTGATGCCAAGCATCCACTCACCAAGCTGCTTCGATCCCCACGCCCAGAGGAAGGTGTGCATGACTTCGTTCGCGCCCTCCACGATGGTGTTGATGCGCGAGTCACGCCAGATGCGCTCGACATGATTTTCCGTCATGTACGACTCCCCGCCCATGATTTGGAGAGCGTCGTTCACGGTCTGGTAGCCGTACTCGCTGCAGAACACCTTGCACATCGCCGTCTCCAGCATGATGTCGCTGTCCCCACGATCGAGGAAGCCCGTGGTCATGTAGAGCATCGCATCCATCGCGTAGACATAGGCCGCGCAGCGCGCGAGCCTTTCCTTCACGAGATCGAATTCACCGAGCGAACGATCGAACTGATGGCGGTACTTCGCCCACTTCGTTGCTTGCTCGAAGGCAAATCGCGCGCCTCCGAGCATGCCGGCGGAGAGCGTGCAGCGTCCATAGTTCAGACAGGTGAGTGCAACATTCAGTCCACGCCCCTCCTTGTGCAGAAGATTTGCACGCGGCACCCGTACGTTCGTGAATTTCACGCGTGCTTGCCAGGTGCCCCGAATGCCGCACTTGGAGCGATTGCGGCTGAAGATGTCGATTCCCTCCATGTCTGGCGTGCAGATCAGCGCCGTGACCGATTCCTTTGTCTTGCCGGTCTTTGGGTCTGTGACGCGCTGTTTCGCCATGACTGTGAAGAGTCCGCTGAGTGCGCCCGATGTTGCCCATTTCTTTTCGCCGTTGAGCACGAAGTACTGGCCATCTTCACTGACTTCACAGCGCGTTTCCTGTCCGCCCGCATCGCAGCCGACGTTCGGCTCACTCAGGCAGAACGCGCTGAGCGTGTCCTTCGCCAGACGCGGCAGGAACCGCTGCTTCTGATCGGGTGTGCCGAAGAGCATGAGCGCCTTGCATCCAATGGACTGGTGCGCGGATACGAGCACTGCCGTTGATCCGCATGTACGACCGATGCGCTCGAGTGCTCGGTTGTAACTGGTGATGCCAAAGCCGCCGCCACCGAAATCACGGCTGATCGTCATGCCGAGCACCCCCAGATCAAACAACTTCTGCACGACCCATTCAGGAATGTGCTGTTCCTGATCGATCAGATGGGTCGGATGCTCGGTGCGCAAGTACTGGTCGAGTCTGCGAAGCAGTTCGTTGCAGCGCTCCGTCTCTTCGTGTGCAAGAGTTGGGTAAGGCAGCACCACATCTTCGCGGAAGTTGCCCCAGAAATAGTTCTTCACGAGGCCCATCGTCTCGGGATCCGGGCCAAGCATTTCCTGCGCCGCTTCGATTTGCTTGCGGTCTTTCTCCGAGATGTTCTTGAGATCGCTGGAAAGTGACGATGGTCCTTGATGAGTGGTCATGGGTTTGATCGAAGAGGTGCGTGAAGGTGGGTCTATCGGGGCGGACATCTAACGATAGCCCAAATGTGGGCTCCAATAGTGGAATCACGGATTGGGGGATCGGGCTAGGCGGCTCACTCGCGAGATAGACGCACTGCCCGCGATCCGACTGTTCAGCCGCGCAGGAACTGCTCGAGCTTTCCTCGAGCAAAGGGTGTATGGCGAAGGGCGATAAGTTTTGCGCGTTCGAGCGCAAGGGCCGCTTTCCAGCCTGAAGCACAGCCCGCTTCGATGCAGTCGAACACGGCGTTCGCAGCGTCGGATGCGGGAACCGATGCTCGCGCCTGCGCGAGCGCCGCACGGATACGTGGGGCATCTGCCGGTGTGATGGAGCGCGGATGTGCGAGGGGTTGCGTTCGCGGATGTGCGGCGAGCCACGCGCAGGCGGCGGGCAGCGCATCGGCGAGGGTGTTCACGGTTCCATCCAAAAGTCCATGCGCTGCTTCGCCGATCAAAGATGTTGTGCCACTTGCCGTGACGGCAATCGCCGTGGCGGGATCCATGCGTGCAGGCAGCATCTGCGTTCCGCCCCACCCTGGGCAAATACCAAGACTCGCCTCGGGAAGTCCGATGCGCCACGGTTTCTCGGTGGCAGTTGGCAAGACGCCGAGTATGCCATCGCAGTGCATGGCGACTTCGAGGCCACCGCCGAGTGCGGTCTTCTGAACAATGGCGATCGACGGGCAGCGTGTGGAGTGCAACTTGGTGAACGCTGCCGTGCCCGCCTGCAGGTAGACGTCGAGTGCCGCATCATCAAGTGCATCAATCTCCGCAAGGTCAGCGCCCGCAATGAAGACGCGCTCGCTCGATGAGCGCAGGATCAATCCTCGTGGTGCCGACGCAGCGACTGCATCAAGCGTTTCCGACATCTGTGCGATGAGCCAACTGTCGAGCACCACGACGCCGCCACGCGGTTTGGTGGGGTTTGGTGTCAGGGTGACGATGGCGATGCCGTCGTTGGTTGTTTCAATGGGGAGCATCGGGGGGTATCTCGGGATGTGTTGGTGAGTCGTCAGCGTGCAGGATTCGTTGCAGCGCTTTCCTTCGGCTTTGGCGCGTAGAGACGCGCGAGTGAGGCCTGTGCTTCGGGCCCCGCGATGACGCGTGCGGAGAGTTCTGCCGCATCTGCTGCGATCTTCTCATCGAGCGAGCCGTCGAGTTCATTCAGCATGCGCTTGGTGCACGCGAGCGCCTCCGCGCCACCGGTCGCAAGCCGCTTCGCAAGTGCGGCAACTTCAGCATCAAGATCCGCGGCGGGAACGCAACGTGTCACGAGTCCGCGCGCAGCGGCCTCTTCACCGCCCATCGTTCCACCTGCAAGCAGCATCGCGCGTGCGGGCCCTGCACCAATGCGGCGCACAAGCCAAGGCGCAACAACGGCAGGGCAAACCCCGAGGTCGACCTCCGGGTAACCGAGCTTCGCTTCGGGGTGCGTGATTGCGAAATCGCAGACCACCGCAAGGCCGCAGCCACCGCCGATCGCCGCGCCTTGCACGCGTGCGATCGTTGGCACAGGAAGCCGTCGCAGTGCAAGGAGTGCCAACGAAAGTCCGCGCAGCATGTCGCCCATGCGAACGGCATCATGCAGAACGCCTTTCAGATCCATTCCTGCGCAGAAACTCTTGCCTTCACCAGCAAGCACAAGCGATCGAATGTTGCCTGGTGTGTGGTTGCACTGGGTCGTCGCCGCATCGATGCACGCGCGCAGCGCATGGATGGTGTCGCAGTCGAGCGCATTCCGAGACTCGCCTCGGCGCAGCACAATCGTGGCGCAGCCGTCCGCGATGGTGAGGGAAGCGCGCTCGTTCATGGTGCGGTGAAGGGTAGTGCAGCGATCGAAGCTGGCGTCTGTGGCGAGGTGCGGCAGATCATGGGCGCGAACGTCGTTGGCTCCAGAATGACTCCAGCATGTTGCGCGCTTCGGTGGTGCGGCACACATCGATCGTTGCTTGCGCCGCGCGGCCCGCGGCCGATCCGAGCGAACCAGTCGGGTCCGTGCCGTCCACCCGATTGAGCCAATCCTTCGTGGTCCGCAAGGCGTGTGGATTCTTCACACAGAGGGACTCGGCCAATGTCGCGACAGCGCTGCGAAGCGTGTGTTCATCGGCATGCACGTCCTGCACCATGCCAAGCGATTTGGCTTGCGATGCCTGGATGATCTCCCCCGAGAGCGCAATGCGTCGAGCCCCGCCGAGGCCCGCCGTAGCAAGCAGCATGGGAATATTCACCGCGGGCGAAACTCCGATGCGATGAACGGGATAGCCGAAGGTGGCGTCTGCTGCCGCATGCACGATGTCGCAGGACATTGCGAGCGCACACCCGCCCGCGAGCGCGGCTCCCTGCACCTGTGCGATGACGACCGCTGGCAGTGCACGGATCCGCGTGGTGAGTTGTCCGAGCCGCTCGACAAAGATTGGCAGCAGATCAGGATCCTGCACACATGCTTCGAGATCGAATCCGGCACAAAATGCGCTGCCATGGGCGCCGAGAACGATGACGGAGGGTGCGTCGTCGGTGACCCTTGGAGTCACCGTGTCAAGCGCGGCTTCAAGCTGATCGAAGAGCGCCGTCCCGAGGGCGTTTCGGCGATGGGGGTCGTTCAGCGTGAGCGTCAGCAGACGACCCGAGCGCTGCGAGATGACCTGTGGTCGTTGATCCGTCGTCATGAGGTCCCATGCGCGAAACGCTCGCGTGGTGCGCAGGGTAATGTGCACAGAGAAGCCATGCCCTCCCGAGCGAAACAGATTTGGTTGGTACGACATGCAGAGACCGAGTGGAGTGTCAACGGGCGCCACACGGGTCGGAGCGATATCGCATTGACAGCGGCGGGTGTTGCAAGAGCGAACGAACTTGGCCCCGCTTTGGCTGCCGAGCGTTTCGACTTGGTGCTGTCGAGTCCGCGCAGCCGTGCGCTTGAAACGGCGCGCCATGCCGGGTTCGGCGCAACGGTCGAGGTGGAAGAGGGGCTCGCCGAGTGGGATTACGGCGACTACGAAGGGCTGACTTCAGCAGAGATCGCCGCGCGGAGTCCCGGATGGGACCTCTGGCGTGTGGGCTGCCCCGGGGGCGAGAGCATTGATGCGGTTGCTGCTCGTGCTGAACGCGTGATCAAACGCTGCCTTGCAACGCCCGGGAATGTGCTGCTGTTTTCGCATGGTCACTTCACGCGCATGCTCGCAGCCGTGTGGCTTGAGCTGGTGCCGACGCGTGGGCGGAGTTTTGGATTGAAAGCAGGATCGATCAGCGTGCTTGGGTTCGAGCATGAAAATCGTGTGATTTGGCAGTGGGACCGCGTCGATGCGTTCGAGGGGCATTGATCATGGCACCCGAGGAGAAGCCTGACAGTCACGGCATCGTTGATCCGACCATCGAGAGTGCAGAGGATGTGCGCGTCGATGATCTGATTGAATCCGATGCGTCGGCGGAGCAAATCGCCGAGGCGGTGGAAGCACAGGAAGCAGCGGATGCTGCGGACACTCTTGAAACGCTGCCAGAGGATGAAGCATCCGATGTTGTCAGCGAGATGGATGTCGATGCCGCGGCTGATGCGCTGAGCCACATGGTGACGCCGCTTGCGGTCAGCGTGCTTGAGGATCTCATCGATGATGACCCCGGCTATGCAGGGCGCGTGTTGGCGGAGATGGCGCCGGATGATGCGACCGATCTCTTGCAGGCGATGCCCAAGGCGGACCGCGATCGCCTGCTGTCTCTGATGGGCCCAGATACCGCGTCTCGCATCCGCGAGTTGATGGTCTACCCGAAGGAGAGTGCGGGCGGCATGATGACGACGCAGTACCTCTCGGTACGCGAGCAGGAGACGGTGAGTGAAGCGATCGAACACATCCGCCGCGGGGAGCCTGTCGAAAGTGCGCAGCAGGCTTTCGTGACGGACCGGAAGGGCAGACTGCTCGGCACAATCGGTCTGCAACGACTCTTGGTCTCGCGGAGTCACGAGCGAATCGGTGAAATCTGCGAGCGTCGGGTGGATGCAGTGCAGCCAGAAATGGACCGTGAACTGGTTGCGCGCGAGTTCGAGCGTTACGACTATCTCGAGTTGCCCGTCGTGGACGCCTCCAAGCGGCTCTTGGGCATCGTGACAGTGGATGATGTGATCGACATCATTCGTGCAGAGGGCACCGAAGATGCGCAGCGCATGGTGGGTGCGGGCAAGGAGGAGGGCGTGTACTCCACGGTCCGCCAGAAGCTGCGAGGGCGTTTCCCATGGTTGATTGTCAACCTTTTTACGAGCGCGATCGCGGCCATTGTGGTGTTCCAATTCGAGGGGATGATTGCGGAGATCGCTCTGCTCGCGGTTCTGATGCCGATCATCGCCAATCAGTCGGGAAACGCGGGACAGCAATCGCTCGCCGTCACACTTCGTGGCATTGTGCTGGACGAGCTCTCCAGTGGGAGGGCGTTCACGCATGTCAGACGTGAACTGACCGCGGGTCTGATCAATGGCATGTTCTGCGGACTGCTTGTGGGCGGTTTGGTCGCAACGATCCGAGTGGCCACGGGGTCTTCGTGGCATCTTGGCGCGGTGATCGCAGCCAGCATGAGTGTGACTCTCATGATCGGCTGTACCACCGGCAGCACGATGCCGATCATCGTTCGACGGCTTGGGTTTGACCCAGCCACGGCATCGACGATCTTTCTCACGATGGTGACCGATAGCGTCAGTTTCTTGGTGTTCCTTGGGCTCGCAAGCCTCTTCAGCGCCTGGATCATGCCATGACACCCGGCGCATGGTTCGACACGTTGGTGAAGCCCTCGTGGAATCCCCCTGGGTGGGTCTTCGGGCCAGTCTGGACGATCCTCTACATCATGATCGCCATCGCTGCGGTTCGACTGATCCACGATGCCGGATGGTCCCGTGGACGGTGGGCGATCATCTTGTTCGCGCTTCAGTTGGCGCTCAACTTGATTTGGCCATGGATCTTTTTCTCCCGGCAAGCCATCGGGTGGGCATTCGTGGACATTGTGCTGTTGTGGGCAGCACTCGGTGTCACCATTGTGCTTTGCTGGCGTGTCTCGCTGGGAAGTGCACTGCTTCTGTTGCCGTACTTCGCGTGGGTGTCATTCGCGTCAGTTCTGAACGGCACCTTTTGGTGGTTGAACCGAGGGGGCCCGGCGGGAACATAATCTCCAACTCCAGAGCGCCTCGATGTCCGGACCATTCGATCCTCCACCGCTTCCAACGAACGCTGCCACCGTGCAGGGCGCGGCACATTCGCGCATCTACCTCGCACTTGATGGGCGGCAACTTGGATCGTTCGACATTGCCCAAGTGAACGCCAAACTGCGCACAGGGGAACTGCCCGCGCTTGGCACCTTGGCTTGGTATCCAGGGCAGCGAGAATGGATTGCGCTCGATCGCATCCCTGGAGTGCATGTACCTCTGACGCCGCCGCAGTTCGGTGAGCCTTCGATGCAGAGCAGTGTGCCGATCGCCACGGGCGATGCGACAGGGGGAATCATCCCGTACAAGAATCCTCCTGCGCTGGTCGGCTACTACTTTGGCATCGCGAGTTTGATTCCCGTTGTGGGATTGGTCACGGGCCCGATCGCACTCGTGCTTGGCATCATCGGTCTGGTTCGGCGTGCAAAGCAGCCGGCGATTCGCGGTGCGGCCCACGCCTGGGTCGCGATGATTGTCGGCGGCGGATCGTTCATCGTGCAACTCACCCTCGGTGTCATATGGCTGATAGGCACTCGGTAGTCTGAGCCGCATGTCTGGTGCGCTGAATCACTATGTGCCGCGAAGATTCACGCAGACGCTCGCGATTCTGACGCTGCTGTGCATCGGAGCTGCTGCTGCCCAACCGCAGGGCAGCACCGCGCCAGCACAGCCCGCGCCAGCACAGCCCGCGCCAGCACAGCCCGCGCCAGCCATGAAGTCGGGCGCGACGATCCGTGGCAAGTTGCCAATCGTTCCACGCAAGCGACCTCAGGTGAAGGAATATGGTGCGCAGCCGGCGATAAAGGTGGAGGCGCCAGACGCATCGATGAGTGTTGTGTGGATCGGGTCGGGATTCGCGCCCATTGATGGCAGCA
>Ga0194121_10005934_pt1 | contig 16589 bp, 15 predicted proteins | sample TA2MahCa50mmetaG_FD_148609 | JGI IMG/M metagenome (GOLD analysis project Ga0194121, IMG submission 148609) | Freshwater microbial communities from Lake Tanganyika, Tanzania - TA2015020 Mahale Deep Cast 50m | ecosystem: Environmental > Aquatic > Freshwater > Lake | place: Tanzania: Lake...
ATATCTCGTCACTACCCACTGCGTGTAGAAGTATCTTATCTCACATTTACGCAACAGCCTGAGACCTTATAAGAGCATTATACACAAGGTATAATTTCTATAAATTCACATTTACGAACAATATCATGCTTTCTTTAAGTTTGATATTCTTGAAAAGACATACTTTAAAACTCATATTTATGGTTATAAATAGATCTTTCAACATGTGCATAGAGCAATACACAGGGCAATGAAAACGCAGAACACCTCAGGAAGTGCAAAATTTTCATTGACAGCGAGCTGTCAGAACGCTATATATGCGCAGGATATCCTGTGCTACGGCACTGACAAGGGACGCTGAAACGCTGAGGACTAGCCATAAGGGTAGCAATGGTGAGCGAGGGGAAATTTGATGGACTGCCACATACCTGGGCACCTCAAGAACGGCCGAGCAGTGCAGAGCACATCTGGCAGGCAGTCCTGCAGGTGATGCGTGAACGCGTCGAGGCTACAAAGTATGCCACCTGGTTTGCGCCGCTCAAACCCCTCTCGGGCGCGGTAGGGATGTTGCGTATTGCCGTACCCAACAAATTTGTGCGCGACTGGTTGGTAGAACATTACCACGAGAGCATTGCGGAGACCTTGCAGGAACTCACGGGCGTCCCCTATCAAGTCTTTTTTGTGGTGCAGGAGCCCGACGAGGCAGTCTCCGTGCCGGAACCAGTGGCGGCGCCGTCAGAAGCCACAGCAGTGCCGCCACGCCCGGTGTCGAGCACAGGCCAGGCCTTCAATCCACGTTTTACCTTTGAAACTTTCGTCGTCGGTTCCAGCAATCAGTTTGCCCATGCGGCCTGTCTTGCCGTAGCCCGTCATCCGGCGCGCACCTATAATCCGCTCTTTATTTACGGGGACGTCGGCTTAGGGAAGACACATCTGCTGCACGCCATTGGCCATTACGTGCAGCAGACGCACCGCAATATGGTGACCTGCTACGTGTCCTCGGAAAAATTTCTCAACGATCTCGTCAGTGCGCTCAGCCACGACAAAATGGATGACTTCCGGAATCGGTATCGGAAAAACGACGTCATCTTAGTTGACGATGTCCAGTTTTTGATTGGCAAAGAGCGCACACAGGAAGAATTTTTCCACACGTTCAATGTCCTCTTTAACGACAACAAACAAATTGTCCTGACCAGTGATAAACTTCCCAAAGACATGATTGGTCTGGAGAAGCGGTTACGGTCGCGCTTTGAATGGGGCCTGGTAGCGGATTTACAGGCACCGGATTTGGAAACAAAAATTGCGATCCTCACCAAAAAAGCCGAATACATGCAGATGAAATTGCCTGACGATGTTGCCTGGTTTCTGGCCCGTCGTCTGCGTGGGGATGTACGCAAGCTCGAAGGGGCTCTGAACGTTATCGAAGCGTTCACGTCGATGACGGGGCAACAGATTACCGTCAGCCTGGTGCAGAGCCTCATTGGGGAACTCGCAGATGTGCAGGAAGAGCGCCCCATTTCCATTGCCGATATTGAGCGCACAGTGGCTGATCATTACAAGCTCAAAGGTGCCTTATTGCGTTCCAAAAAACGCAACAAAGACATCGCGCATGCGCGGCATGTTGCCATGTATCTGGCACGTACCCTCACCGATGCGTCACTCCCACAGATTGGCCGTGATTTTGGGGGTCGCGACCACACGTCGGTCTTACATGCCTGTAACAAAATCAAAGGAATGGTCGAGGAAGACCGGCGCTTGAAGGAAGAAGTCGAGCAGCTCATCCGCATGCTCCAGGGCTAGCGTCGGCTCCAGAGGTGGTATATGGCAAAACCGCGCGTGAAACTCTCGGGCACAGATTATGGGCTGTTGTTGCGTCTCGAATGGGATAGTCCGCTCCCGCAACTGCTGGTGGAACTCGAAGAGTATTTACAGCAGTCGCCAAAATTCTTCGCCGGAGCTCAGGTCTTATTAGAGCTCGGCAACCGCCCCGTGTCACAGCAGGACATGGAACAATTGGGAGTCGTCCTGGAGCGGTATGGTGTGATGCTCCAGGGTGTCGCTCCGATGTTTGAGGGGGTAGAACGGCCTCCTCCGCCTGCTACCCGCCCCCCCTTTGTGCCTTCTCCACCCGATCCGCAGACGCTCATCCATCTTGAACAGCGCACGGTACGTTCCGGGGAAAAAGTCGCGGCTGATGGCCATCTCATCATCGTGGGCGATGTCAATCCTGGCGCAGAGGTGATTGCCGGCTATAACATCTTCGTCTGGGGTGCCCTCAGGGGTTCAGCGTACGCTGGTGTACCGGACCGTGAGGAGGCGATTATTACTGCCCTGCATTTTGCCCCTATCCAGCTCCGTATTGCCGGGCATATTGCCCGCCCGCCAGAAGCACGTCCCAATGCACCTGGGACGCCCGAGTTGGCGCGCATCGATCAAAATGCTATTATAGTCGAGGCATGGGAGCGGGGCCGGGGGGGATTTTACAAAAGGGGATAGGCCGTGGCTGGACGTGTAATTACGGTAACCTCAGGCAAAGGCGGCGTCGGCAAGACGACCTTCAGCGCCAACGTGAGTGCGGCACTCGCCGAGCTTGGCAAAAAAGCGGTCGCCGTTGATACCGATGTGGGCCTGCGCAATCTTGACATTGTCATGGGCCTGGAAAATCGTATCGTCTATGATTTAGTAGACGTGGTAGAGGGCCGCTGTCGTCTACAAAAGGCCATCATTCGCGATAAACGTCTGGGTACCTTGCATATGTTGCCAGCAGCGCAAACACGTGACAAGAGCGCGGTAAGCCCTGACGCAATGGAAAAAATTTGTACAGAATTACGCGCGCAGTTTGATTTTACTATTATCGACTCCCCGGCTGGTATCGAAGGCGGTTTTCAAAACGCCATTGCTGGAGCTGACGAAGTCGTCATTGTCACGACGCCGCATGTCTCGGCCATCCGTGACGCCGACCGGGTGATCGGTTTGCTCGAAGCCGCTGAGAAACAGCGCATTTATCTCGTTATCAACCGTCTGCAAGCCGAGATGGTACGGCGTGGGGATATGCTCGATATTCCCGACATTCTCGATATTCTGGCTATTGAATTGCTGGGTATCATTCCAGAAGATGAGTTTATCGTCGTCACCAGCAACCGCGGTGAGCTGGCGTCACTGAATCCAGCCTCATCAGCTGGCCATGCTTATAAAAACATTGCGCGCCGGCTGCTCGGCGAAGACGTCCCGCTGCTGCCGGTCGAGGAAGACAAAGGTCTCTTTAAGCGTCTCGCCCGCCTGTTCAAAGGCCAGTAAACCGGTCGCACGAACGGCAGAGAGGAGAGAGTCCCGTGGGGTTGCTAGACAAGCTCGTAAAACATCTCTCGCCGGGGCATTATGGGCCGCAGAGCAAAGCAGCGGCTAAGGAGCGTCTCAAGCTGGCGTTAACGTATGACCGCGGCGGCATGGCCCAAGGCACTATCGAGCAACTACGCGATGAAATCATTCAGGTAATCGCCAAACATCTGGCCATCAATGAAGAGGAAATTGAGATCAACTTCGACCGCACAGTGGAAGAAGATAAGCTCATTGCCAGCATTCCACTGCGTATGGCTCCACGTACAGCACGAACCAAAAGCAAATAGCCCCCAGTCGAGTCGACGCCAGCCCCTCCAGAGCAGGGGTAACCGGTAGACTGCCACACCTCGAGCAGAAGCCTCTGCAAGGTTTTCTCGGAGCTTCTGCGTGGGCGCTTAGCCGCTCAACTCCATCCGTATTGCGCTCTCATACAGCATGCTCTCGCGCACAAGATGTCCCACCATACCACCCAGGCCATACGCTTTTTTTCTCTTGACTCCTGCCTGTTTGTGCAGTAATACTCATATGAGCAGTGAACAGAAGATAAGGTTTTACACGTAGCACAAGGAGCATGCTTACCGTCATGACATCAGCAGGACAGAGACCGCAGTTAACGGAACGGCAACGCGCTATCCTCAATTATATTGAACGTGAGGTGCGTACCACCGGTGTCCCGCCTAGCATTCGCCAGATTGGTGTAGCCTTAGGGATCAGTTCTACCAATGGGGTGCGGGCGCATCTGCAAGCCCTGGAAAAGAAGGGTTATATTCATCGCAGTTCCCGTACATCACGGGGCATAGCTTCTCTCGATCGGCTGCGGCGTCGGGCCTCCAAAGCGCTGCACGACGTAGTCGAAGTCCCCATTCTAGGCCGTGTCACCGCCGGCCAGCCTATCCTCGCCGTAGAAAATCGTGAAGGGTCGTTGCATCTCGATCCGGACCTGGTCAAAGGAACAGAGACTTTTGCCCTACGCATTGAGGGCGATAGCATGATTGGGGCGGGCATCCACGATGGCGACTACGTCCTGGTGCGACCACAACAGAGTGCCAATAATGGCGAGATTGTCGTGGCCCTGCTCGACGATAGTGTCACTGTCAAACGCTTTTACCGCGAGACCAACGGATTTCGTTTACAGCCAGAGAATCCGCGTTTGGAACCGATTTATGTGCCTGACGTACACATCTGTGGCAAGGTCGTATCGCTCATTCGGCCGAACGTACACTAGAGGACCGTATTCATGAGCAAGACGCGGAGTGCCTTTGCCTGTCAAGCCTGCGGCCATCATACCACGAAATGGTTAGGGCGCTGTCCTGATTGCGGCGGCTGGAACACCTTTGCGGAAGAGGTGCAAGCGCCAGCACGCCCGGCACGGCAGCAAGGCATCGTTGCGTCAAACCAGCTCCCGCTCCCACTCACGGAGATTGCTCGGAAGGGTGAAGAACGCTTGCTCACGGGTATTGACGAACTTGACCGGGTCCTGGGTGGTGGGCTGGTCCGTGGTTCGCTGGTACTCATTGGAGGCGATCCTGGTATCGGCAAGTCTACCCTCCTCCTGCAGGCCACCGTCGGACTCAGTCGAGGGCACACCACGGAGCAGCATCCCGTGCTCTACGTCTCCGGTGAAGAATCCGCCATGCAACTGCGTATGCGCGGAGACCGCCTTGGGGTCGATAGTCAGCACGTATACATTCTTACAGAAACGTCGATGGAGCTGATCCGGGAGCATGTCACCCGCATGCAACCGCGCGTGCTCGTGATCGACTCCATTCAGACCATCTTTACAGCGGATATCACTTCGGCGCCAGGCAGTGTCAGCCAGGTACGCGAGAGCACGGCACACCTCATGACGCTGGCCAAAACGCTCGATGTTCCCATCCTGATCATCGGCCATGTTACCAAAGAGGGCACCATTGCTGGTCCACGGGTGTTAGAGCACATGGTAGACACCGTTTTGTACTTTGAGGGAGAACGGTATCATACCTATCGTGTGTTACGTGCCGTCAAAAATCGTTTTGGCCCCACGAACGAAATCGGCATGTTTGAGATGCGCCAGACGGGTTTTGTGGAGGTAAAAAATCCATCGGCACTGTTGCTGGCTGAACGTCCGCAACAGGCAAGTGGTTCAGTGGTCGTGGCCAGCATGGAGGGTACGCGTCCTCTCCTGGTGGAACTCCAGGCCTTAGGCAGCCCAAGTGGTCTGGGCATGCCGCGACGGGTGGCAAACGGGGTAGATCCACAGCGTCTGGCGCTCTTATTAGCCGTGTTAGAAAAACGTTTTGGTTTCCCACTGCAAAACCATGATGTCTACGTCAATGTGGTAGGAGGGCTCTATATTGAGGAACCGGCGATCGACCTCGGCGTGCTTGTCGCCGTGATGTCGAGTTTACGAGATGTGGCGCTTGACCCCCATCTCGTCGTGCTTGGTGAAGTAGGTCTGACGGGAGAAGTACGGGCCGTAGGACAAGTTGAGGCGCGGTTACGTGAAGCAGCCAAGCTCGGATTTCAGCGCTGTCTTCTGCCGCAGGCCAACTGTCAGGCAATGGCAAGTATAGCAGATATCGAGCTCTGCGGGGTACGCACGGTCGCAGAGGCGTTACAGGCAATCCTCCCGCAGGGTCAGGCAAGACGGGACAATACCTCAGAAGAGGCAGAAGACGAAGAAGCTCTCGTGGCCACCCCGAGCAGGGCGCGGCTATGGGGTGGACAGAACAGGCGGCCTGTTGGCTATTAGCCATACGCAGTAAGGGGACAGTATGGTACAGCATGCGGTAAGTCAGAGAGGCGATCGAAGCGACGAGAAACAACGGGCTCTAGGGCTGGCGCTCGGGCAAATTGAGAAGCAGTATGGCAAGGGGGCTATCATGCGGCTGGGCGAAAGCCAGATCGCTGATATCCCGGTCATTCCCACTGGTTCTCTGGCCCTCGATGCAGCGCTCGGCGTGGGCGGCATGCCGCGCGGACGCATTATCGAAATCTATGGACCAGAAGCCTCCGGCAAGACCACCCTGGCCCTGCACGTGCTGGCTTCAGCCCAACGCAGCGGCGGGGAAGCGGCCTTCGTTGATGCCGAGCATGCCCTGGATCCTTCCTATGCACGCAAGCTAGGAGTGAATCTCGACGATCTGCTCATTTCGCAACCGGACAGCGGTGAACAGGCCCTGGAGATCACCGATGTGCTGGTCCGTAGCGGGGCGCTTGATGTGGTCGTGGTCGACTCGGTGGCCGCCCTTGTCCCACAGGCAGAGATTGACGGGGACATGGGCGAGCCGCAGATGGGCTTACAGGCGCGCTTGATGTCGCAGGCCATGCGCAAACTCACGGGCATTGTCCACAAAACGAAAACCTGCGTCATCTTCATCAACCAGATTCGCCAGAAAATCGGGGTGTTCTTTGGCAATCCCGAAACCACTACTGGTGGTAATGCGTTAAAATTTTATGCCTCCGTCCGTCTGGACATCCGTCGCCTGGATGCCATTAAGAGCGGCCAAGAAGTCGTGGGTAATCGTACTCGTGTGAAAATTGTCAAAAACAAAGTCGCTCCACCCTTTCGGCAGGTAGAATTTGATATTATGTACGGACAGGGTATTTGCCGCGCCGGTGAACTGCTTGACCTGGCAGTGCAGCGCGAGATTGTCCAGAAGAGTGGGGCCTGGTTTTCCTACAATGGCGAACGCATTGGTCAGGGACGGGATAACACCCGGCTGTACCTGGAGGAGCATCCCACTGTCATGGGCGCCATTGAGGCGCAGGTACGGCAGGCGTTCAGTATGCCACAGGCTGCCAGTGAGACTCTGGCTGCAGCAGCCGAATCCGCCAGTCTGAATGACGATACTGATCTGTTTCACAGTCTGCCGGTCGACATGGATCTGGAGACCGGTGAGATTGAGTAAGGGGATGACATGTTTGCAGGGGAATTCCCGTGTAAGCTAGACGACAAAGGCCGCTTTGCGATGCCAGCATCACTGCGGGAGTATTTTGCCATCCCAGGCAATCTCGAAGTGAAAAAAGCCGTGCTGGTAAAATCGCTGCAGGAGCGGTGTCTCTGGCTGTTTCCCCTGCATCACTGGTACACGCTGCTGGAAATGCAGCGCCAGCGCCTGAATGAGCGAGAAAGTCGGCTGTTCATGCACTATGTGGTATCGGATGTCGTTGAGGCAGAGATTGATCGCGCTAGTCGCGTCTTAGTGCCGCGCAAGCTACGAGAGCATGCCGGTATTGGCGAAGATGTCGTCCTCGTGGGCATGTACGACCGCTTGGAGATCTGGGGCAGCGAGGCCTGGGTGACGCACCTTAGCGAACTTGAAGAAGAGCACGAAATGTCTCTGGGCAAAGTCTTATCCATGCCGAGTATCAAGCCATCCTTTCCAGGAGTGACAACCGCACCATGAGCATCCAGGTCAGCCAGGTCAAAGGGGATGTGGTCGAGCTCATTTTTAATCCCCGTGAAGAGGATTTACGCGTTGGCGAAACGCTCCGTATCCAGGAACGCGACAGCGGTGAAGGTCTAGTCGTCCAGGTCGTAGCGTTCCGGATGGTGACGTATCCATCCCTCGTTCAGGAGCAGCTCGAACTAGTCATCGGACAGGGCCAACCCCTCTCACGTGAATTGCTTACGTATCTCTCAGAAGCCCAGGAAACGCTGCAGGAATACGACATCAGTGAGGCACGGAATCTGAAAGTGGCGATCGCCAAAATTCGCAAACTCACCGGCCGTAGCTGGGATCAGTGGGACGGCTGGATACCGATCCGCGATGTGGAAGTCACGCGGGTATCAGACCAGGAACTTTTTGCCAATTGTATCGACGATCTAGGCAATCCGTTGCATCTTGGCCAGACCCTCCGGGGAGAGCCTTTTTTTATCGAGGGCCATTACCTGGAAAAGGTGAATGTGATTACTGGGGTCAAAGGTGCCGGGAAGTCGTATCTTTCCAAAGTCGTGCTCCTCGAATTGATCAACGCTGGGGCCCCTTGCATCGTCTTTGATCTGAACAAAGAATACATTCATTTACCGAAGCACGACGCGGATCCACAGACAGGCGAAGTGCGTACGCGCGGTATTATTCATCTCAAAGCCGGTGACAATCTGAAATTAGGCGTACGGCAGTTCGGGCTCAGTCCGCTCGTAACCATGTTGACAAAATTTGGCTTACCCGATGTCTCGGCCATGTATTTTGAGAACCGTATGGCGCGTTTGCTCCAAGAAGCCTGGCACATGGAGCGTCAGGGCCGCACCGCGCCGTTCATTGGCATTCAACATCTCATTGACATGGCCGAAGAGCTCGAATTCTCTCAAAATGAAGGCGTCAGCGCAGCAATTCGCAGTCGTCTTGAGGCAGCGCGTAACACTGGCGTCTTTGCCGACCATCCTGGGGAAGCCACTTCCTTACAGGCTGAGTACGACAAAATTCGCCATGGTGGAGCCCTGGTGATTGACATTTCGGGGCTTACGAATTTGTCCAGGCAGGGTTTTGTACAGGCAATTATTGATATTATTCGGGAAGTTTGCGAAACCGAGTTGCAGCGCGGTACTGGCCGTTTTCCTTTTGTCTTTTTTGAAGAAGCACACCTGTACATCAACCACAATACGATTGGCTATATCGTCACACGCTCACGGCATCTAGGGATTACCTGTTTTTTCGTCACCAATATGGTCGGGGGTCTGGACGAGACTGTCTTACGACAGGTGGACAATCTCTTTTTACTCTATCTCCCCTTTGATGATGACGTCCGCCACATCAGCAAAAGTGCCATGGTCGATCAAGAAACCATGGGATCATTTGTCAAGCGCCTGCGGCGTCATCATGCCCTGATTCTGGGTGATGTGACGCGACAATATCCTGTTATCATCAAAATCAAGGAGCTTAAGGGCATTCATACGGCTGGCGAAACGCAGTATTTCTTCAAACCCAGGCATGCCCGTACCCCCCAGGAGCATGCTGCAGTTCCTGAGCTTCTCGTGCCCCCAGAGCTCCAACAGCATATGCCGCACATCAAGGAGAACGGTGTCACGCCAGAGCAAGCGGTGTTACCCTTGACGACCCCCAGCGAGCCTACGCCAGAAGAAGTCAAACTCCTGGCACGCCTACAGGCACGTTGGCCAGATATTATCGCCAGTCTACGCGATACCAGCGCGTTTCTCGGCTCAGTATTAAGTGCTGGACAGCCGGTCAAACTGCAGAACCAGGTACTCTCGCTCACGTTCACGGCGCGTGATGCCTTCCATCGTGACATGCTCAAAGAACCAGAATATCTGGCTCTGGTGGAGCAAGAGCTGAGTAAAGTCCTGCAGCAGCCGATCACCATTGTCTGTCACACCCTTGATTAACGCCTCCTCTCTGAGGTTGGCACCATGGAGCAGAGTGAGAAGACAGCATCGCCTGTTGAGCAACTCGATCTGGTCTTGCCTCTGCCACCAAGTATTAACCATCAATATGCCACAGTGCAGGGGCGGCGAGTGCTCTCCCGCACAGGGCGAGAGTTCAAAGCCTTGGTGGCAGAGGAAGTGAGCAATTGGTTAGAGCACCATCCGTTGGTCGACGTAACACAGTTTCAACGTCATTATCTGGCGCTGACCATTACCTTTTATTTTAAGTCAGTCCTGCGCCGCGATCTGGATGGCGGACTCAAAATAGCGCAAGACGCGCTGTGCGAGGCCTTAGGAGTTAACGATAATCTGGTCGTGGAAATTCGTCTCAGCAAGCGCGTTGATCGTCAATACCCGCGTATTGCCATGCATCTCACGGCCCTTGCCCCAGGCAGTGTGACCCTGGAGGAGGCAGGGGAGACATGCAGCATATCGCGCATACCAGAACCGCGGAGCGGCAAACGGCGGCGACGGCGTACCCCACGTAGCCTGGAAGAACTGGCGGCACGGCACAGGTGGGAATAACAGTTTCTGGCAGTATGCCACCAACTGACGGCACAAAGAGGAAGAGGCTCTATGCTTGACCTGGCCAAAGTGAGTCAACAGATTAGCCGTATGGCAGCAGAACAGCAGCTGGTGGCAGAAGACGGCCTCAAACGTCTGGACAAAGCGTTAGGACAATTGGCGCTGGAGTCAGGGCGCTTACCAGCGTTCATACGGAAACTCCAGGCCAGTAAGACCTCCTGGCTGGTGGCCGGTATCCGTGAATCGCTCGAAAAAACCTACCGCCTGCCGCCACGGCCGTTAGCGATTACAGTCGTAGCCACCGATGGTTCACAGATTGCCCCGAGTCATCACGAGGTGATACCAGCCTTTCTGCTCAACATTTCTACGGTTGTCCTCCACTATGGCACCGGCGAGCGGGCGGAACTCACGAGTACTCCGACGCTGTTCTATCGTGACGATGATCTCTATACCGACTATGGCGGGCAGCGCGTCCATGTCACCGGGGATCTCTTAGGTATGCGCCGGACTCTTATGGAATGTCAGGCGCTCCTGCGCCAGGCCACCCGCGCGCAGGCCACTGGCCATCGCACCTGTGCGTTGTCCGATGGTAGCTTGATCCTCTGGCAGCTTGAAGGCAAACCGCAAGATTACAAGCAAACGAGCCTGGAGTGCTATCTGGGCTCCCTGGAGCAAGCCAGGCAACAACAGATTCCTGTCGCTGGCTATATCAGCCGGCCGCGCAGTCGAGACGTGTTAAACGCTTTACGCGTTGGCCTCTGTCCAGAGACCGTGGCGTATTGTGATCGCTGTCCTTACATGGATCTCCCACGACTACCCTGTGCCGAGATCGAAGGACTCAGTGATCGGCGTTTATTCGAGAACCTCTTGCAACCAGGCGAGCGCACGGCGGTCTTTGATAGTCACTCCCGTATCCTGGATGACTACGGCGTCCACCGCATTGTGTTTTTTTACCTGCATGTCGGCACCGAGGTAGTGCGTATTGAGGTACCACAGTGGGTCGCAACCAGTGCGACTCTCCTCAATCTCGTACACGCCGTGGCCTATGATCAGGCCCAGAAAGGCATGGGATATCCGGTGGCGTTGGCAGAGGCACATCAGCACGCGGTGGTACGGGGTGCTGAACGTGACCTCTTTTATGAGATGGTAACTGCAGTACTACTGCGTCGCGGTGTGCGTGCGACCATCTCCCCGAAAAACCTCGGCAAACGAAGGATGACTGTGTAGCCATGTACGACGCAGAAATCGGTGAGGTGATCGGGAGCAGTAACACAGAGTTTATTGCCGAAAGTGCGCTGTTGCACAATCCCCCACCCTTCGGCAGTTTTATTCAGGTGCAGGCGCGCGAGACCATTTACGCCGTCGTCTGCAACGCCTATACTCATAGCTTAGAACCGAATCGTCTGGCGATTGCGTATCACCGTTCAGAGCAGGAACTGCGCGATGAGCAACCGCAAATTTTCGAGCTCCTCAAGACGAAATTCGAAGCGGTCATTATTGGCTATGAGTGCGATGGCGCCGTACGGTATCATCTGCCACCACAGCCACCCAGGCTGCACAGCTTTGTTCATACCTGTCAACCACTGGAAGTCCGTCGTATCACGTCGCGCTTCTGGTTCTTACGTTTTCTCATGGGCGTTGAGAAGGCTCCACGGGACGAGCTCATCGCGGCGGCTATTCGCGCTGCGTATGCTGTGCATCCGGGTGACCGTTCCTTTCTGGTAAAAGCCGGGAAAGAACTTGTCAAGCTCATCGGCGATGATTACGAAATGCTTTCCGCTATCCTCCACCGCATCCAAGACTAGTGGAGTGCGGCGGTAATTTTCCACCAGTGCTCAACCTCTGCTTCGACGCATCACATGAAGGGCATTTCCCCTGCCACACCGGTGGGGTCATGACGGGTGCGCAGCACTAGGGCGCTGGCAAGCCTTAAGGGACTGCTCCTATGCATAAACGACGTGTCGGGGTCATCGTCAGCGGATCGTTGGTTGGCGGTCTCGAAATGAAGCTCGACGAGTGGTACTCCGTTGAGGACATTCGCGCTGGCAAATTTGTGGTCATTGAAGGGGAAAAGAGTCGGTTTTTCTGCATGGTTACCGATGTACGCCTGGATACGACCAATCCGCAGGTATTGGCCGATCCCCCGGATGAAGCCGAAGAGCTCATGCGCCAAGTGCTACATGGCACCACCACCTATGGAACTGTATGCTTACGTCCGTTGCTGATGACGGACAAAGAAGACATGCCCACAGCGTCACAAACGAATGAACCGCACCTGGTAAAAACGATTCCTATCCATTTCTCTGTTGTCTGTGAGGCAGAAGAAGAGGACGTGAATCGGGTATTCGGTAGTGAAAATTATGGGCAGCGCTATTTTCATATTGGACGCCCCCTCGATATGGAAACCCCTATCTGCATTGACCTGGAAGGGTTTGTTGAGCGCAGCAATGGAGTGTTTGGGAAAACCGGCACGGGCAAAACTTTTTTAACTCGGCTGGTGCTTGCGGGGCTGATCCACAAGGATCGGGCGGTCAATCTTATCTTTGACATGCACAGTGAGTACGGCTGGCAGGCCACCCAGGAATCGGGAAGTGGACGGCGGGGTTTCGTCAAAGGCTTAAAACAGCTTTTTGGCAGCAAAGTAGCCATCTTTACTCTCGACCCGGAATCCGCCCGACGGCGGCAAGTGCAGAGTGATTTTGCCGTCAAGATTCCATATAATCAAATTATGGTTGAAGATATTGCTGCCCTGGCAGATGAGCTCAATCTCCACGCCACTGCGGTCGAATCTTCGTATCTTATCGTGAATAAGTACGGTCGTGACTGGCTCTCGGTCCTCCTCAAAAAAGATCCCAAAGACATCAAAGAGTTCGCAGACGAAATCGGGGCACATCCTGAGTCGATCTCTGCCCTGTACCGTAAGTTAAAACGCCTCGAAAAGTTTGATTTCTTGCAGGAAAGAGTGCACGAAGATGCGGTGTTTAAGATCATGGAGTACATCGATAAAGGCATCCATATTGTTTTGGAATTTGGCCAGCAAAGTAGCTTTCTGTGCTATATGCTGGTAGCCAACATTTTGACACGACGCATTCATGATCTCTACATCCAGAAAAGCGAACGCTACCTGGCCAGTGACCGCCCACAGGATAAACCCAAACAACTCATTATCACGATTGAAGAAGCCCACAAATTTCTCAACCCTATGGCAGCTCGCCAGACGATTTTTGGCACGATTGCCCGCGAAATGCGTAAGTATTTTGTCTCCCTCCTGATCATTGACCAGCGCCCGTCCAGCATTGATGACGAAATTATGTCGCAGGTTGGCACGCGGATTACCTCATTGTTGAGTGACGAAAAAGACATCGCCGCGGTGCTCACCGGCGTGAGTAACGCGAGCTGGCTGCGTAGTGTGCTCGCCAGCCTGGACTCCAAACAGCAAGCCTTGCTTATGGGACATGCAGTTCCTATGCCGGTGGTCATCCGCACACGGGACTACGATGGGGTGTTTTATGCTTCAATGGGACACGTCGAAGGAGAACAGCTCGCTCAGAAAGCTCATGCCAACATCGCAGATCTGTTTGGTGATCGCTAACGAGAGATAGGAGTAGCCTATGCCAACGCCATTCCCTGGCATGGACCCCTATCTTGAGCGTGCGGGGATATGGGAAGAAGTGCGCACACGACTGCTTGTCGCCATGGCCGACGCGTTAGGCTCACAAGTTCGTCCCAAGTATCGTGTGGGTATCGCACAGCGCACGTATCTTGCCATCCTGACACCAGACGAGTACATCCTGGTAGGGAAACCAGACGTCCTGGTCGCTGCGACCTCTCATGACCAGACACGACCTGTCCAGGCCACAGCGACTGCTGTTGGCGTTGCCCCCAGGATAATCCAAGTGCCGATGCCTGAAGAAATTACCGAACGTTCGATTATCAGCAAGCGCCACCGCCACCCCAGATGAGCACGCAAGACATGCAGTGGATACAACAACTGCTGTCAGCATCAGCATAACGCAGGCGGAGCCACCTATACAGGGCGCCAGATAGAAGTGATGACGCTCTGATCTATACAAAGGGAGTCCCGAGCATGGCGTTAAGGTTGTTCCACACTGCAGATGTGCATTTTGGCATGGAAAACTACGGTCGACTGGACCCGGCTACTGGACTGAATCGGCGCTTGCTCGATTTTACTCGTTCCATGCATTATGCTATTGACTATGCCATTGAGCACGACGTACATCTGGCCATTTTCGCGGGGGATATTTATAAGCATCGCGACCCGGACCCTTCCTGGCAGCGGGCTTTTGCTCAGTGTGTACGACGGCTCACCGATGCCACAGTGCCCGTGGTCATCCTGGTGGGCAATCACGATATCCCCAACACGACAGGTAAAGCGCACGCGGTAGAAATTTTTGCGACCCTGGGACTCCCAGGGGTCACGGTCATTGCGCAGCCAGCGCTGCATTTCATCGACACTGCAGTAGGGCGTGTCCAGGTAGCAGGTTTTCCCTATATCACGCGGAGTTTTTTGCTCTCCCGTGATGAGTTCAAAGAGCATCCGATTGAGGACATCAATCGTGTGCTGGTTGAAAAGGCCGAGGAAATCCTGCGGCAGTTTGCCGCCCAGGTCGACCCGGCATTTCCGGCAATTCTCACCCTGCACGGCAGTGTGGCAAACGCCATCCTGAGCTCAGAACAGAGTATTATGATGGTCGGACACGACCCGATCATCCCGCTCAGTGCTCTTACCAATCCCGCCTGGGACTATGTCGCACTCGGACATATCCACCGCCATCAGGATTTGCATCAAGGGGCCCAGCCGCCGGTCGTCTACTCTGGCAGTATCGAGCGTATTGACTTTGGGGAAGAACGTGAAACCAAAGGCTTTGTCTTGGCTCAGGTCGAGAAAGGCCACACGACCTACGCATTCATTCCCACCCCAGCGCGGCGTTTTGTCACGCTCCGCATCGATACCCAGCAGGGCGATCCGTTGCAACTCCTGGATCAAGCCCTGGCTGCCCATGACGTCAAAGACGCGGTGGTGCGCGTGATTCTCACCGTTGCCCCGGAATACAGCGACATGATTGACGAACGCCAGATCCGTGAGCGACTCCGCGAGGCGTATCTCCTCGCTGGCATTATCAAAGAGGAGATCAAGGCCCCTGTACGGTCACGTGATTCGGAACTCACGGAAGTGCTGGGTCCCTTGCAGGCTGTCGAACGCTATATTGTCAGTCATCCAGAATACAGCGAGCACCAACAAGCCCTGCTCGAACGGGCGCAACGTTTACTGCGGGAGCTGCAGGAGGAGTTACTTGTATGATTCCTCTCAGTCTACGCCTGCGCAATTTTATGAGTTATGGCGAGGATGCTACACCGCTCGATTTTTCGCGCTTCAGTACAGCGTGCCTGACAGGCGACAATGGCCACGGCAAATCGACCCTGCTCGATGCTATAACCTGGGCCCTCTGGGGAGAAACACGCGCCAAAAGTCTGGATGACATCGTACGTCTCGGGCAAGATGAAGCAGAAGTCGAATTTATCTTTGATCTAGAAAACGACCGTTACCGTGTCCTGCGGAAACGGAGCCTGAAGACCAGACAGTCCGCCCTGGAGTTGCAGGGTTTCGATGCCGCCACCCAGCGGTATCGGCCTCTCAGTGGTACCAGCATCCGTGAGACTGAGGCCAAAATTGTGCAACTGCTGCACATGAACTACGACACGTTTATCAACTCCGTTTTCGTGCTACAAGGACGGGCTGATGAATTTACCACCCGCCGTCCAGGCGAGCGTAAACGTATTCTGGCAGATATCCTCGGTCTGTCGGTATACGATGCCCTGGAAACACGCGCGCGAGCGCACCGCAATGAGATGGATCAAGAGGTCAAAACCCTGTTGCAACGCCTGGCAGAGCTGCAGGAGGACGTCGCACGCAAAGATGAGCTGGCCACGGCAGTCACGACACACCAGGAAACACTGACCCAGTTACAGGCAGAACTCCTGACCGCCCAGCAACATCTGGAGCAGTTACGCCAACGTCAAAGCACCCTGGAGCTCCAGAGTCAACGAGCTCAGGATGGGGCACGGCGTCTCCAACACCTGCAGCACGAAGCCCTCGACATCGCACAGCAACTCACCATGCACCAGCGACGCATGGCAGACTATGAAGCGATCTTGCAGCAAGAGAGTGCCATCCTCACCGGCTATCAGGCCCTGCAGCAACTCAAGGAGCAGGAGCGCGTCTACAGCGCACAGGCGGAGGAGTACACAACGCTGCAGCAACGCCAGACCGCCCTGCAGCAGGCAATTACGACGGAGCAATATCGTCTGGAGCTCGAACAACGGAGTGCGCACCAGCGTGAGCACGAACTGGCCCAAAAAA
>Ga0194121_10005943_pt1 | contig 16571 bp, 12 predicted proteins | sample TA2MahCa50mmetaG_FD_148609 | JGI IMG/M metagenome (GOLD analysis project Ga0194121, IMG submission 148609) | Freshwater microbial communities from Lake Tanganyika, Tanzania - TA2015020 Mahale Deep Cast 50m | ecosystem: Environmental > Aquatic > Freshwater > Lake | place: Tanzania: Lake...
TCAAATACATGTTCTACAAAGACTTTATCACGACCAGCCGTATCTAGGTGTGATGTGAAGGCATAACTATTATTACTGCCTATCTCAAGAGAATAGTTACCCATGTCATCTCGAATAGCACCTTTTGGTAAAAATTTAATAAGTTCGGACTCGTATCCGTGTGGGTAAGTTTCTTTCGTAAGTTCAACAAAAATATCTCTTATATTCATAATCATACAAATATAATAAAAAAAATCATATTTAGTTCAAAGTTTAAAGATTTTATATATAAATCGTGTTTAATATAACTTACGATTATACCACCGGATATCTTCTAGTTTCAACAGCTAGTTTTTGGACTTTTTCTGCTAGTCAATCTCAAACTTTCACTATTGAAAATCTCTATGATGTAGAAAAAATTGCCCAATTTACCTATGTAAGTGGATCAAGCTCTGAGTATAGGTATTTTAGCACTGAATATAGAATCTCTGATGATGGATCGAATTGGTCTTCGTGGTTAGAGCTTGGGAAAAAACCCTCTAATTTTCCAGCGTGGGATTCAAAAGATACACTTAATCTTCAAGTTAAATTTACTCGTCAAGGTGAGTCGGAATCTTATTTACTAAACCTTGAGAGTTTTTTATTGAAATTCAATATTGAAAGATCTCTGATTTCGGATGATTCAGAAGCTTTTCTAAATAGCTCAAATAATACCTTTATCATAAAACCACCCTATATCTATAAAGTATTTAAGCTCGATCATTTCGAGACTATAACTTCTGGTGATAGTGATAATCTCTCTATAAAATGGAGGTATTCTCAAGACTACGGAAAATCAACTACTGAGTGGGAACCACTAACTAGAGAAAATGTAAAAACAGCTAGGGTCAATCCGATACGTTTTTTCCAAGTAGAATATCTTTTAGAGTATATCGGTGCAGACTGGGTGAAAGTCTGGGATATTAATCTTATAGGTGATTTTCAGAATGTCACCGAAGACTCAAAAAAAACAAATCTTTTAGCCTTACGACAAGATTGCACTTGTCTAAAACTAGAACTCGTTGGAGGTCGGCCGGCTACAACAGGTCAGTTACAAAGTGAGATGCTCAATAAAACTTGTAGTTCGAGTGGTCTTTACAAGCTTACCGATGAAGATAAAGCTAAACTTTATAGGCCTTATGAACTTAATCCACTTTTGAGTTTTTGGCAAAAAATGGCATCAGATACTAATCAGATTTTTGGCCATGAGATTTATTATTTTTTAACTGATCCTGATAAAAATGGAATAGACCATACTTTTCATGAATATCAACTTTACAATTATGTTTGTGATGGTCTAATAAAAGTTTCGGTTGAATCAAATAAATTTCCTGACGATACGATGATGATCAATCAGTTCGATCTTTCACTTTTTGATTCATTTGAAGTGCATATTGTAAAAGAAGATTTCAAAAAAATATTCGGTGTTGAAAAAAGACCATCCAAGGAAGATTTCATATGGTTTTGTCAAATAAATAAAATGTTTATTGTCGAGCATGTAAGGGAGATTAGACAAATTAACAACGCTGCTGTATATTGGAAAGTTATGCTTAAAAAATACTCACAAGCCGCAAATGTTACGGCACTCAATCAAGATCTACAAGAAAAAGTTGAAAGACTTACTAAAAACTCAACTATCGAAGAGTTATTCGGAAAAGAACTAGAAGAAGATAAAAAATCAACAGCTAACCGTCCTGAGTTTAAGACCTTATCTCAAGATCCAGTAAGACTTGAAGTTAAATCAAGAATTGAAAAAGAACTTATTGAGAATTCAACGTTTATCATATCAAAATCACACTATCAAATGAATAGCCTCACAAGAGGCTCAGAAGCTATAGTTTATAATAATATCCAAAATGTATTCACCAAAGGTCAAAATATTTCATATTTTGCTTGGTTTAATTTCAATACTAATCCAGGAACAACCTCAAGTAACTTATTCACTTACTATAATAACTCCGCTGGTGAGGGAATAAAAATTAATATAAACTCGTCTAACTCGTTAGTGCTCTTAAACTCAACTACCTATTCACTTCCAATTTCTGGTATATCTACAGATGTTTGGTATTGTTATTTGGTGAATATAGATCAACGTCAGGGCAAAATAGATCAATATCTCTATAAGAGAAATATTGATCAGGAAGGCGAAGCTAAGTTCTTAACTTCTATCGCCCTCAAAAAATTATTCTCAAATAGTTTATCTCTAACTAGTCAATTTATAGAAATTGAACAAAATAAAGCCCAGATACTTGCCTCGGATATGAAACTCACAAATATTCGCCTTTTCTCGGATGTTATACCCGAAGACGAACATTCAGAACTTCTAACGATTTCTAAAGTTGGAAATGATGCTAGGTTCTTAATATTTGCCGATAGCGCGAATACTCGTATTACACTCCCCTATCGGCCTTTTCAATAAGATTATCAATCAGAGCCGTGAGATTATAATCTTTGTCTGAGATTGTGTTACCGGTATCGTGTGTAGTAGTTCTTACAATAACACGGCTATATTTTAATAAAATATCAGGATGATGATCAACTTCGTTGGCTATTCTAGCGATTTCATTTACGAATTTTAAGCCATCATCATAAGATGAGAACTCAAATTTCTTTATGAGATATCCGTTCTTTTTAGTCCAGCTCATTTTTGTTTTCTATATATAGTTGCATCTGGCCCGATCTGATCGGTTGTACTAGTTACTGATACATCAGTAAGATCCTGGGTCTCTACATCTTTCGTTGGAATGGATGTGGTTCTCTCAAATGGCTCAAGACCTTCTTTTTTTCTCCAAAAATCATAATATTTAAATAGAGTATTACGAAGCTCCTCCTTATCAGAAGGTATGGTTCTATAAGGGAAACGAGGTTCCTTTTTGATTGTAAATCCTATTTTTGGAAGAGTTATTTTTTTTCTATCAGAATCTACAAAATTAAGTAAATCTTGAATAGATTTACTATCAAAAACTTCACGATCTCTTCCTATGTAAGAAACAAAATAACCACCTCTCATATTCGTTTTACGAATGCTGAATATTTTAGCTAACTTACCCCTATCATCTGTAAAAAATAATCGGTGTCTATCGTTTTCTTCTGAAGATCCTTTTATGGGAACACGTATTGTCCCGTCGGATAATATTTCAACTTCTCTTCCTTCAACCTGCTTCTTTGAACGGATTTTTATATTTTGTAAGAATTCACTTGTGCCGTATTCTTCCCATCTGTTCTTTCTATCCATCTCTCTTCTAGTATTATCAAATTCTAGTTCTGTGAGCTGTCTAGCTGCTTCGGGTGGTGTTATTCTCAGACCCAAATCATAATCTCTATTATCTCTATCGGTTATTACCTGCTTTTGACCTGAAATTTCCCAAATCCATCTACCTGACTTAAGAATATCTAAAAGTTCTGGATATATAGCTGACCAATAGGCGATTTGATCTTCATTATCTCCATAAACCTCATCAGCCTTGTAAAAACTAATATATCTTTCATCAAAAAACTTGAATAGTTTTTCAAGACCTTGCGAACTAAGTTTGAAACTTTTTGGCTTTCTTTGTTTTTGCCACTTCTCACTATCACTTATTTTAGGTTTGGGTGGATTCTTTAATGACAGTGTTGTGTTGCCCGAAAAAGGAACTTTAGCTCTAAAGGCGTCTGGGTCGGATTTAAGCTCTTGTCTTTTCAAATCGTTCGCATCAGATCTAGCAATCTTTTCACTGGTGTATTCCGGTTCAAATTCGTTTGTTTCGTCATTTTTTTTACGGTTTATTTTTTCAACACGAAAGTTACTAGCTAGCACATCTTCACCTAGAGAACCAGATCCAGTTTTTTCAAGCCACTCTAAAACATATTGATAAAAGTAGAGTTCATCTGCACCTTGCTCGTAATCTGGTTGGGGTTCAGGTATTCTACCTGTCTTGAGACGATTGAGTATTTGAGAGATATGGAAATTAATACAAGTTCTTTCATTTTTACCTTTCATTACTGAATAGGCGTTGAATGGTTTGCCCGGTTCTACTAGACTGGTTATCTTAAATAGATCTACATTGTCTTCTGGATTTCTAAGAGCTTCTAAAAAAAGTTTCCAAGTGATGATGTGGCTCATGTTGAATATTTAATTTATTGTATATATTAAAATTTAAAACCATTTTTTAAATTATCAAACTGCATATTATGGGAACGACGGGAAAGTCGGTGGATTAGCACCTTTATTAGAATTTGGAAGATTAATACCGGCAAATTTTATACTTCCATTTATAAGACCAAAGCTTGCTGTATTACCAGATAACAATGAGACTCTTGTTCCTTGATAGAAACTATTAGAAAAACCAAATTCCATCAATGCCGAACTAAGAGCAGAAAATGTGAAATTGACAAGATCCCCAGAACCAAAATTTGTACCTGAGGCATTTTGCCAAGCAACTCTAGACCAACTTCCACTTGTTTGGATGGCGGCCCCAGTAACAGAACTCTGTAAAATTGAAGCTGTAACGAATGATAGCTTATCATGGTTGACCACGACTGAAAACGAACCAACTCCATAAAAACCAGTAGCCTGAAGTCGAACAGAAAATGGACTAGCGCTACTGGTGGTCCCAGTAAAATTTGCACTAGGTAAAACAAGTGTCATCGCTCCAGTTCCTAATCTGTTACTATCACATGGTGTATAGTTGATTATATCACCAACACTGAACCCACTTACATAATAAACTCTACAATCACAACATGGCGGAACTTGCGGTCTAGGTGGTACTGGATTTATTAGAATTTTATCACTACACGTCGATCCAGAGTAAGTAATTAGAAGATATTCTAGTTCTAAATTAGAACTACCGGGCTGCGCTTTGTATCTGTTGTCTGAGGTTATACAACTACAACTACCAATAAGAGAAAATGTGAATTGACCAGGAGGTATCGCAAACGGTGTTAGTGAAAAATTGTTATGATCTGGTGAAAGATCACCATAGAAATGTTTAGATACACAAATATTGAAAGATTGTGTGCCACAAACAACAGGAGATGTCGGACTGAAAACAGGGTCACCAGAAAAGTATGAGAAAGTAGTCATACATGGCGATTGAACTGGATTATCAAAAGTAAAAAACAACTCTTGTGATTCAGTACAACCTATATATTTTATGGTTGTCGCCGTGTTAGAGCTAAGATTAAACCGTCGACAAGTTATCGGAGTACCATCAATAATAGAACTGTGCCACGGAGGAGCTACTTGACCACTTGAGTTGAATACACCATCACAACAATGCATATAAGAGAATGGATTTGGATCTCCCAATGGTCTTACTCTCCATTGTCTGCACCTTTCACAACTACAAATAGTACTAGAATTTGAGTTGAAAAGATAATCGGTTTTTATATTGTGCCTTACTAAATTGTCACAACCTTCGTAAGTAATGTTTGTATATCCCGGACCAGTTGCGGTTATTGTTGTAACAAGGCAACGTTGGCAGGGAGCAAATGTAGTTGTAGTAGTTGGACAACTACCGTAAGTAAAACACGAACAAGTTCCATAGTTACAGGCACCTGATATAGAATGTTTATCATTACCTACTAGTGTTCCACTTGTTAATTGTGATTGTATCCAACTAGATTCGCCCCAATAAGAAATGGTCGGGCCTATAAAACCATCTTCATCGGGTAGTTTTGTACTACCGCACATACAAATTTGATATATGTGAGTTTTTCTACCGTAAATAGATAAACCGTTCATAGGTATAGGTGCCCATACAGGAAGTGGCCATGGGAGGCCATTAAAACCAAGACTTCCATCAGACACCGGCCACATTGTTCTTGTTGGATATTGGTGACCACCATAAGGCGCATAGCAAGATTCATATTCTACTAAAACAGGTCTAGTAGAGTTTCTTATTTCTTCTCCAAGTTCAACTATATTTGTTCTACATACTTCACAATCTGTAGTTCTTTTACTACAAAGTACCCCAGCACTCGGGGGGTTTGGCCAGTGTTCTCCATTGATGATTGGAAAACCCGATACGACTTCTAAAAAATTTGAACAAGAGCAAATGCTGATAGTTTCTTGTTCATAAAAATAATAAAAATTAAATGCTCGTGGTACATTTGTTATACGAGTGACAGTATTTGTACATTCACTCCATCGTACAGAGTCACCTACATCACCCTGTATAACAAAATTTACACACTCGAAGGTACCACATTCACAAGACCAAGAAGTACCAGGTCCTGGTTGTTGATATACAGTTGTAGTAGAAGTAGTAGTTGTCGATGGACAAGTAATGTTGTTTTGACTTAGACAATCTGCACAATTATTATAGAGTGTCTCTGTATGTTTTCTGTGAGTTGAAATGAATCCTGCATTATTTACTAAACTCCAGCAGAATTTGTTACCACCAACTGTTTGTAACCAAGTTTTACCCGGGGTGGGTGTTCCTAGAGTAGGAAAATCACTCACTAGAAAATTAGAATAGGTAAACGGCTGATTACTTCCCGGACAACAAGTTCTAGTAGAATACCAACTCTGAGTAAGTGCGATTGTTGTTATCGGTGCTACGGTAGTTGTGGTTGTATGATAATCTCGACCACAGTCACAAGGGCTACCTGGCTGTCTAGATATTGTTAGGTTTGAAAATGAGCCAACAAGTAAAGACGGTGTCGCAGAAGAGCATACAAATCCAACCTGACCAGACTGAAATATAATAGAATGAGTAAAATAACTAGGATCGCTGGGGTCGAACATTCTACTACATGATTCAATTCTTAGAATAGTATTATTTTGAGTAGCTATAAAAGTAAAGAAACTACAGCTAGCCCCGAACCGACTATTTTTAAAAGCAACACTATATGTTACTGCAGATGTATAATCAAAAAAAGAAGTATCAATAGAGCAAGAAGCACAAATCGGAACGCCACATGTATATAAAAATCTATACCCTTTACTAACATCATCTGAGGTTATCCTCCAAGAATAGGTTACACCAACCATATTAAAATAATAAAATAATTTTCTAATATATATGAATATACATCATCCATCCTAAACAAAAATCTTTACAATACTGATGTTCTTAAATTTCAAATCTTCTTGCGAACTTTCTGGATTTTATATTGTTTTTAGAGGTTCAACAAACCTAGAGAAACCTGGAAATTTTGGATTAAATCACTTATTGGAACATCTTATTTGTAAGAATTTGAAAAAGTTACAATCCCAATTTTTCTCACGAGGTATTACCTGGAACGCATACACCTCTCTTAATGAAGTTGTTTTTTATTTTAGAGGACTTGATAATAATCTATCACAATTTAAGGACAAAATAATCGATACGATTTTTGATTTTGATATAGATAAAGAAGATTTCGAAAGAGAAAAGGGAATTATACTCGAAGAATTTTCACAATATTTTTCAAGACCTACGAATAATCATTTTTATAACTTTACTAGTCAGTATCTCGGATCTCATGGACCGATGGGCATACAAAAAGATGTGAGAGAGGTAACTCTATTGTCTGCTCTTGATTTTTATCAAAAACATTATCTTGAACCAAGCCTTATTATCAACGTGTCCAAGCACAAACCTTTTAGAAGAAACGATATTAAGTTTTCTTCAAATAAAATAGATAAAAAGTGGATATTAAAAAAACAAACCTCTAAAAAAATACCATCTACTACACCCCAAGGCCAATCTTCTATTATTCTTTACTCGAATCTTCAAGAAAAAGATTTCGCCTGGATAAATTTCATTAATCTCCTACTTTCGGCTGATCACAGTTCGTTACTTTTAGATAAGCTTCGATTTGAGAGAGGTCTCGTATATGATGTTGAAGCTAATCAAACTCTGTTTAATAATCAATCACTTATTACTATTTCCACAATGGTTGGTACTAAAAATGTTGACAAGACAGTTGATGCTATAAACGAAATGTTGGGTGATTTAGAGAAGCTTTTAAAACCAGATCATATAGATAACTTGAAAAGTCATCTTATGTTTGGCTCAAAAATGAAAAAAATAGACCGATATAAAAACATCAATCGTTGGATCTTTCCCAAAAACTGGGATGTCGAGACCATTTTGAAAGATATCGATATATCGGCCTTGCGAGATAAGATTAATACCTATTACAACCCAAAAAACTTCGAGGTTTCTATACAATCATCCAAATAACTCATCAGCATCTGAGATATCACGAAAATCATCCATCGCTTCTTCAAGCTGTGTGAATTGTTCTTCAAACTCTTGCATTTCATCAAAAGATTTATATTTGAAGTAACCATTAACAATCGGTGCCATTCTCTGTAGAACTTCATCGGTGAAAACAGTCGGTGAAAAAAGTTGCTTAGTAGTCACTGACTTATCCAAGTGACGAACAAACCAGCGGTGACCACCAGGCTTAAAGGTAATCTCACCAGTAGTCTTATCTACTTCTTCTTTACCTTGTGCTATGCCTATTTCTTGATAAAACTCAGGTCTACAAAAAGCATCTAGACCTGTGTAGGGATTCATACCGTGGATAAATGAAATTTCAAACTTTATTTTTTTAGGTTTAGCTAGTCTGTTTTTAGCTGTCTTGAATGTTACAACAATACCAGATGCTCCAAGATCCATTTCATCTTCTTCTTGTGTTTTTAGTTTTGCTTTGCTCATCATACCAATCACTGAGCTTGAATAAACGAGTGCCTTTCCACCTTTCAAGATTTCTTGTGGATACATCGAACCTTGCTCTAGATAAACATGGTTACATACCACCATCGGTATACCTAAATATCCTAGATCGATATTAATAGATCTAAACATCGCAGCTAGTGCCTTTGCACGGGTCATATCAACTTTGATATTACCAGAGATAAGATCTTCTTTTTCTTTGTTTGAGCTCATTTGTCCAACTGAGTCTAGAACAATAAGAAAAGGTTCAATATCTCCACGTTTAACTTTTTCTTCTTTAAGAGAATCCAAAAGCTGAGTAAGTAAAATATTAATCTCTTCTACTTTGTTACCGTTAATAAGCTTGAACTTTTCTGGTGAGTTATCTACGCCGTATTTTGGTAGATCCGCCAGTTCAATAGAATATTCAGTATCGATGTAGATAACACCCATACCAGATTTTTGTGCGTGACGAGCGATGGATAGAGCAATGAAAGATTTACCTGTTCCAGAATCCCCAGCAACGGTGAAAATCTTACCGTGCTGAATACCACCACCTAGCATATCAGCTGATAGAGCGGCGTTTAGTAGATAAACACCAGTTGAAATAAACTTTTTTTCTCGAACTTCGCTCTGAATAATAACCGGAACACTTTTCGTAATGTTTGATAGAATATCACCAATCTTGGTGAATGAAAATGAACTTTTTTCTTCTTTTTTTGTAGTTTTAGCCATGAAACTTTTTTTTTTTGATATTATATCAAAAAAGTGGCAAAAAGATTAAAATGTTATATGCCAATGAAAGTGATTCATTACAATAAAAAATTGAGCAGTTATTACAAATCCAGATCGTAGAAGATCAACAATAAGATTGTAAACACCACCTCTTTTGGTAGATCTTTCCCATAGAGTAAATAATAATAGGATACCTAAGGTAGATAAAAAGAAAATCCACTGGGTAGAAAGAAGTCCAACCATTAGAAATATAAAATTGAGTGTGTTTATTAAGGTCCAAAAACCGAGTATGTAAAAATCTGAGGGCTCTCTAAAGCTAGAAATATCGGGTAATTTTTTAGTAACCGTAAAAAAACCTCTAAACCAATCTTTTATTTTGTAAATTTTTACAAAATTAAATAGCAGAAGAAAGTTAGCCTGTGATAAGAAAAATAGGATAAGATAAAATATGCTGGCCATGAAATTTTTTAAATTATATGGAAAAGATATTTTTTGTTCTAAAAATCGTTTTTACCGAGAGGGATATTTTTAATATATAACCTTGATTTTCTAAAAATATGGCTCATACACCACTCTACAAAAGACTTAAAAATCGGGGAACATCTTTTTATGCTTTCCCTGGCGCAGCTGAAGATATCTCGGCTTCTTATCAGAATGAAAATTTTAGAATGTATTTTTCTAACTACGTTCTGTTGAACTTTCCTAAACAAAATCTTTCAAGTGATGGAGCTACCAATAGTATCTACTTTAACTTTGGAACTTTTTCTGTATCAGAACTATCCTCACCGGCTGACGATTATAGTGATAGTCTTATTGAATCACTAAGAAACTACGTAGCTAATTTTGAGGTAGTGATGAAGTCATCAAAACTCAACAACACCGAGTTCTATTATGATCACAACGATACAACAACACCAACTGAAAAAATATTTTGGAAATGGTGTAAAAAATTAAATCTTTTCGATCTTGAAGTAGCCAGCGATAGTGATGAATATTTTGGAAACCTTCAAGAGTTCGGAAGAAATAATCTTACCAATGATGAATATTTTAGGGAATATCTTTGGAGAGAAAGAGAAATATTTGATTATGAAACAGTAACCTTTTACGAGACCTCCAATCCATCTCATACCGGAAAGCTCGAAATTGAAATAAAAGGAGCTACTACTCTTAAGGTAGGTGATATTATCGAGTTTATTGATCCTTCTAGTTATACCTCGGGTGATCTTGCTCGTGATAGTGGTTTAACTATCCTCATTAGTTCATTATCTCTAGCAAGATGTAAGGTAGTCTATAAGACTACTTCATCAGGTAATGATATTATTATCGTTGATCTTTATGTAGCAGATGCTCTAAACCCAAATCTCTCATCAACAATAAACTTAGTTTATCACCGTTTAGTTCAGTATGTCGGAAATGTCAACGGCGTGAATAATGTTCAAGAATCAGATAGATCCTATACTGAAGTTTGGGCTCACATACCAGATAATACCGGTCAAACACCGGATGTTTTATTTAGAACACAAGTTGATAAAAACTATAGACCTGGTATTTCTTTTCCAATATTACCAGCTCAAATACAAGCAGAGATAGCAGGAGCTGAGAACTTTAAAAACCCACTAGTCAATTCTCCACAAGATTATCCAGGTAGTTATTTTGGTCAGTTTGATAATAGTTTTTATACCTATCAAATCTCAACTGGAGATCCATCAAGAAGACGTGGAGATTTTTTTGGAATATCTGGTGATATTAATAACTTTTCAGTGAGCTCTTCTAAACTAGATGGACTTACCGTAGATTTTGATAGAGATCACTATATAAAAATGAACTCTCGTAACCAAGAGATTAGAACTTTCGATGAGTTCAATATGCTCAATGTGAATGGAGATCCACCAAGAGATTTCGAATTTAACGCTATACTTTGGTATTACGATGTTTTAGATTCAAGTGGGAATATCTCTAAAAATCTTTATGGTATTACTTTTCTAGATAATCCAAATAATAACCCACTTCCTAGTGAAGTTGGTTATAGATTACCCACTCTCTCTAAATTATGTGCTAACTCAAATCAAGATGGTGTTTCTTACGCTTTTAATCTTATCTTAAACTTCCAGATTACCAATGATAATCCACAGGATACCTATAATCCCGATGCGATAAACTCTCTTTTCAACTTTAATCTTTTTAATGAAGCAATGAGAAAGCTCTCTGGAGCTAATAAATCTTTTTTACAAATACTTATTGATCAGGGAAGAATACAAGATGAGATATTGAATCTAAAAACCTTACTCTACTCACAAACTCAAGTAGATGAAATTAACCAAAAAATAAATTTTCTTGAAAATCTTCTTAGACTTTACTCGTCTAATCAAATTGTAGGTAGTGATACGATAAGTGTTCGTTCAGTAATACAGGGTGGTAACTCGTATGTAGCTCTTGATTCTATCGATGGTAAATATAATCCAGTAGAAGTAGTAAGAACAACTGATATGTTTAACGTATCTGGACCTGTATCCTATCTTATTAAACCTTCACAAAACAAAGACTTTTTACTTAAAGTTATTAATGATGATATTAATCCTCAGTTTTTAGGTCAAAATATACGATTGAACCTAACAATAGATAGAGATTTAGATTTTGGCCAAACAGTAGATATTATCGTAGATAGTTCAGACACAGCTACCCAAAACAAACAACTTGATATATTCATAAGGTCCGACTTTACCTTAACACCACTTACACAAGGACTTGAACTTCCTATTTACTATAATATTTCAACCAATGCTACCAATACTGCTAAAAAGTTCAAGAATTTTGGGTTCAGTCCAAACTTCAATCAAAATGTTCTTCTATTTTCTGATTATAGCCTTTTAGTTCCTTTCTACGAGCCTAATACCTTAATCAAAAAAACTATGAAGGTTGGAGATTATGTTCTTTTTGAGGATTTTGTTGTTGGATCAGCTTCAACGGTTGATTTTTCAGGTCAATACAAACTGTTGAATATTGATGCGAATGATCCGAAGATGTGGTTTGATCTTTCAGATAATCCTATTGTAACAAACTATATTTTTGGATCAGGTATAAGTTTCCCGATTTGTTTAGATAACTACCTTTGTAATGCTTTTACTATAAAATATAATAAAGGTTATAAGATATCTATAACAAGAACAGCTAAGGCACTTACTGGTAATGTATCTAACGATTATCAAATAGTTACTCAGAAGTTTTACGAAGATAAGATTTAAATTAAATAGGTTTCAAGATTTAATATATAGACTAAAATATATATTTAAATGGCAGTTTGTGAAAATAGTTTATTCGGTGAAGGTAGTAAATATTTAAAGTTTCAGGCAGGCGATCTGATCGCTATCGATGGACAGAATACAGTTGATAGACTGGTATTGAATGATTTAAATTTACCCTACAAACAACTCACTAAATTTAAAATAACTCTTGAAAAAGGTCAAGAAGATTATCTACTCGATCAGTTTGATGATAAAACTACATTTTTTGCTATAGTAGCTAGGTATAATGCTAAATCAAAAGTAGAAGATAAAAACTATATTCGCTGGAACTGGACCAATGATTCAAGATCGGGATATTTTTCTAAGCTCTTAATGATGCATACAAACTCACTAAATCCATTTAGTGGTATTTATCTACATAATCCAAACCTAGATTATGAAGTTAAAATTGATATTCTTATAGCTACATAAAACAAGTAAATCTTATGACCTACTCATCAAAAATCGGAACATACTTAGAAGATATATCTTTATATCAAATAGAAAACACACAAAAAAGTTTCAAGATTTTAGACAACTCTGGAACTAAAGTAGCTGCTCAATTTCCAATTTCTGAAATAACTAGTATAGTTAAGGAAGGATCTTCTGTTTTGGTGTATTCTACTCTAGAAGATCTAAGATTTGATTTCGCAAGTAGTAGTGTAGCAGGGCAAGTTTACAGTCTTATGGGCTGGGTTAAAGATGATCCTACAAGAACTATTACAGATCTAGGAGCTACCTCTTCTAGAGAAGATCTAGAAGCTCCGGTAATCTACTTTAATCCTATAGTAAAACTAAATGGCGTTACCGGAACCTGGTCTTCTACCTATTCTGGGACTTTTTCAGCAACTTGGGTATATACCGATATTCTATCTAAAAGAGATCTAGCATCGGATCTTGTTCGAGTGGCTAGTGATAACCGAGATGGTATCTTAACAATTACAGAATCAAATATTTTTATCTATACCGACTCAACCTACAGTAACTATATTTCTGGTGTTGGCGCCTATGTAATCACTTTTGATCTAGGAGATAGAGCTGGAAATAGCGTAGGTCAAGGTCTTACTATTAGTTTAACCGTTACCTCGACTGACATCCTACAAGAATCTTAAAATATGAATAAACTCTATAACTTCCAAAATTGGATTTCAGAATCAAAGGATATAAATTTTTCTCTCTGGCTTTCAGGTCTTACCAAAAAAGATCCTTCACTTTTTGATATTGTAGATGAGTATATTGGTGATAAAGATCCTACGATTGACCTAGAGAATCTTTTGGATACTCTTGATCCCGGACAAAAGAAGGAACTTCGTAGTAGAGTAGAGGCTAAAATCTCAACCGATTCACGAGCAGATGTTACTACATCCATACAATCAATAGATCGACCGAGGCAAAAAACACTTTTCAAGCTTTTTATTAAAACACTTTCTTTTTTTGATGATGTAGTAGTTGAAAAAGTGCCTAGAGAGGATTGGCTTATCTATTTTACAACCAAAAAGATCTGGAGAGAAAAACTTGCTAACCTTTCAACCAGAATAACTTCTATCAACGGATATATTGAAAAAATACCTGGAGATCAAAAGTGGGTAAAAGCTTTTTGGGGAGTTAAAAATGATGGGTTGTTTTGTTATGGTTTTTATACGAAAGAGGAGTTTTATCCTATACAAGAGGTAAAATTTAGCTCAAACTTTTGTAGATTTATCTCAGGGCTTGGCTCGCAATTACTCTGGGAAATCAAAAGAGATTTTATGGAGGTTACCCCTGATAAACTTTCCCTTCTTATGAAAATTAAATCTTCGGTTGATGGGTTTGATTTTCCTTCATCCGATAAGTTTTCCCTTTACGAAAAACATCTACTTCATTTTGGTTGGTATGGTCTAGGAGTATGGAATGGGCCGCAAATCGATCTATCTTCTTTTGCTAAGATAAAAGAAGAGATTAAAGAGAGGTTAAAGAGCTACCGATGGTCCGATAAGATTAAGATTTCACTTGTAGCTAACGAGTTCTGGATACATCTCTATGTTCAGATTAAACAATAACCATTTTTTATATACAAGATGATTATGGAACTAGTTCGTCTTATCAAAAGTCTTGTAAGAGGTAATAAAGATCTAGATTTAGGTCAGTTACCTTCCCGTGGTTTATTTTATCCTGAAGATTTTTGGATTAAAATAAAAAGAGCTTCATCTGAACAAATCGTTCACTACGAAACCAATTTCGTAGAAAAAGATATGTTCTCTATTATTGAATCTATAAAAAGAGTCGTAGAATCAAACACTGTTTTTCCGGAAAATTACAACTTCAGATACCTTAAAGTTATTGATTTAATCTGGGTATTTTTAGAGATAGTAAAGTTCACACAAGATAAAAAAATAAATATTAACTATTTTGATAGTGATTCTTCTCTAGTAAAAGAAGTTGAGATCTCCAGTGATAGCTTTAACTACTTTAACTTCACGAAGTTTGAGAAGTTTTATAACAATGAAGAAAAAATATTTGAAATGCAGGGATATCGATTCTCGCTACCTTCTATCGGAGTTGAATCAGATCTTCTTAAATATCTTAACTCAAAAAGTGCAAAAAAATCAGGAAAAGATCTCACAGAACTTAACTATAACTTTATTTTCTTTTTAGGTATGAAAGATGGTATTACTAAAAAAGAAATAGAAAACTTGATTACTATTTTTAATGATGATTTAGATAAAAAAGAAATAGATAAAATCAACGGGATTATCGAAGAGTTTTCTAAATCAATTAAATATACCCTAAAAATCGGTAAGAAAGTTATCGATCTTCAATCAAAGATTCAACTCAAAGAAATATTCAGGTAGCGAGTAAATAAAAATAGAAAAAGCGGTTGAAGTTTTTTCTATTTTTATATATATCTCAATGAACTTTACTATTGAGTGGTTTCAATACATGACCTCCGATCTGGGAAATCCCAGAATTTTTTCAATAAATACCTGGCCTACAGCTAAAATTGCGGTCTCAATAGAGGGTAGTGTTTTTCGTCTTTGGATAAACTCAGGGATAAGATTTCAAGAACCAGTTTCTCTTATACTAAATCAATGGACACATTTTGCTATTGTCTATACAAACGGTCTAATAAAGGTCTATAAAAACGGTCAAAAGATAGGAAATACTATTGAGTATTTCTCTGGTATGACTACAGATTTTGACGACCAACTCTATATCGGAACAGATTTAGAAGAAGATTCTTATTTTTCCGGTAGATTATCAAATTTCAGATGGACTTTAAATGAGGTCTATTCATCAAATTTCAATCCACTTATACAAAATTTTAGTAAACTCACCGATACGGTTCTGCTATTGAAGTTTGATAATATTAATAATTTTATTTATGATAGCTCAAATACCGGAAAGGATATTTATGGTTTTACACTTTCTTGGAGCACATCCAGTCCTATTGGTGGTAGTGGATCTGTTGTATTTAATGGTGTAGAAGGATATGTTTATGTAGAGCCGGTAGATGATTTTGATTTTGCACCGGCTAATGTTACACCTACTCAAACACCCACCTTAACTACAACACCAACACCTTCTTCAACTAGTGTCGCAACAGCATCAACTACTACAACAACCACTACTTCAACTTCTACTACCACTACATCAACAACAACGTTAAAGCCTAGGGTAAACTATTCAAGTAGAGTAAAGTTTTTGTATAGTAAGATAACGAAAGTAGCAAGACTCGGTAAAGATTATTATTTTGATTGGGAAGATATTGTAGATGAAGCTCTTAAACAGGGTGATCTTAAGGTTCTTATTGATGTTATGATCAAATACTTCGGTATTGACTATAATAGGTTTCCAACACTAGATGAGTTTAAGAAAAAATCTTGGCCACATATAAGATCTGTTACCGAGGGAACCGAGAATGTAGAGC
>Ga0194121_10005956_pt1 | contig 16549 bp, 9 predicted proteins | sample TA2MahCa50mmetaG_FD_148609 | JGI IMG/M metagenome (GOLD analysis project Ga0194121, IMG submission 148609) | Freshwater microbial communities from Lake Tanganyika, Tanzania - TA2015020 Mahale Deep Cast 50m | ecosystem: Environmental > Aquatic > Freshwater > Lake | place: Tanzania: Lake...
CGGCGTCACACCCTAACACTTTGTTCCCAGCGCCGCACACCCCCCTCTTCGTCTAACTCGTTTGGAGTGTGTCGATTGCCCCGTTTTGCCAAGGGGAACTTCGTGCTAGACGGCGGCCGCCTCGCCGACGGAACGCCTTACATGGTCATGGCGTACGTCGACGGCCTTCCGCTCGATCAATACGTGAACGGCTGCACCGTCAACGAAAAGCTGCAACTGTTCCGCAAGGTCTGTGACGCTGTGGACTACGCCCATCGCAAACTCGTCGTCCATCGCGACATCAAGCCCGGCAATATTTTGGTCACAAGCTCGGGCGAGCCGAAACTACTCGACTTCGGCATCAGCAAGATGCTCGGCGAAAACGCCGCCAAAACCGCGATAACGCGCACCGGCGCATTGATGCTGACGCCCGACTACGCCAGCCCCGAACAAATTCTCGGGCGCGAAATCACAACCGCTACCGATGTCTATCAACTCGGCGCGGTGCTCTACGAACTGCTAACCGGCAGGCGTCCGCACAACATCGACACGCTGACTCCGGCTGAAATCGAACACCTCATTTGTGAAGTCGAACCCGCCGCTCCGGGCTTCGGCGACGAACTCGACAACATCGTGTTCATGGCGCTAAAGAAGGAGCCCGCGCGCCGCTACCCCAGCGCACGCGAGTTCGCCACCGATATCGACAACTACCTCGCGCACCGACCCGTCGCCGCGCGGCCCGACACATTGCTCTACCGCGCCAACAAGTTCGTGCGCCGCCATCGCATCGGTGTCGCCGCGGCGGCGCTGGTGGCGGTGTCGATCGTCACCGGGGTCTTCATGATCGTTCGCGCGCAACGCCGCGCCGAGCAGCGTTTCCAACAGGTGCGCAAGCTCGCCAATACGTTTTTATTCGACTTAGACGCGCAGATTCGCGATATCACCGGCACAACGCAAGCCCGCGAATTGCTCGTCAAAACCGCGCTGGAATATCTCGATTCGCTCTCGGCCGATGCGCGGGGCGATGCGTCGCTGGAAGACGAAATCGCCACGGCGTATATGCGGGTGGGCGATGTCCTGGGCGGTGCCGGCATCGCCAACCTTGGCAAACGCAACGAATCGACAAACGCGTATGTGAAGGCGATCAGGATTCGGGAGCGCCGCGCGAATGGAAAGCCGGTCGGATCGCGCGAGCGGCTCGATCTGGCCTATGCGCACGGACGCATTCTTGGCGTGCAGAACGACGAGAAACTCATGGAGATCTGTTTGCGCGACGCCCGCGCATTTGCCTCCGCGAATCCAGAGAGCGAGGCTGGCTACGAAACGCTGACAGACCTGCTCGGAAAGCACTCCAGGCGTGCATTTCGCCGCTCCGATAACGCGCTCGCGATCTCCGAGGCGCGCGAACTCATCGCCCTTGCAACCGCTCGCCGAGAGAAGTTTCCGAGCGAAGTCGCCGACATTGCGCTCGCCTACGGTTACACTCTGCTTGCAAACCCGTTGTCGTTTACGGGCCAACTTGAAGAGGCCCGCGAAATCCTCATACGCTCCATCGATCTCCGCGAAAGACTCTCGGCGAAGTTCCCGGCAAACGCCACCTGGAAACGTGCTCTTTACAACGAGCATTTGATCCTCGCGCGAGTGCTTTGGTCGGCGGACGGCTTTCATATGGAGCGCCGGGACGAGGCGCACAAGCACTTGATCCGCGCGCTTGCCATCGTCGAAGAGCTCTTCGCCAGGGACCTGAGCAACGTGTTGGCCGACGTCGACGTTCTCGCCGTCGCCATCTCCCTTGGCGACCTGCTCGTGGATTCCGATCCCGCCGCGGCGCGTCGCCATGCGCTTCGCGCCCTCGCCATCGCCGAGACCGCCTTCGCGCGCTCGGGCCGCGCGGCGACCGACAAGGCCAATCTGGCCGAAGCGCTGGTTCTGGCGGCCGTCACGCAGTACCGCGACAGTCCGCCCGCGGCAATCGCGGCGGTGGATCGCGGAATCGCTTACCGCTGGGAAATTGTCAAGGACTACCCCAAGCAACCCGGACTTCGGTATCTGATTCTGCGCGACTTTCGCATCTACGCCGCGCTCTTGATCCGCGCCGGCCGCCGCGCCGACGCCGCGCGCGCATTCGCCGAGGGAGAAAAGATCGCAGAGCTCATCGACCCAGACAAGACTTCGTATTCCTACGTCGCCATCAGTGCGAACTTCTACAACGATCTCGCGGCTTTCAACGGCTCTTGCGACGCACTGGCCAAGTCGGTCTCCGCATGGCGTGCTCTCGCCGAACGCAACGTCGCGCCCAGCTTCATCACCCCGCGCCTGCCGCTGCCGAAAGGCGCGCCGCCGCTTGCAAACGATAATTATCGCGGAGTGAACTTAAAGCTCGATAGCCCGAAGATATCGCCGCCCGGAATCACAAGGCCGAATTTGCCCTGCGTCAGATTCCGGCTCGACGTCGACCACGAATCCACTTCGCGCCAAGCCGTTCCATCGAGCAGGAAAGTCTTCACCGTATTCGGCGAAATCTCGATCTGCACTGAATAGTTCTGCAGCTTGTCGGAAAGCCGGTGGTCGAACTTCGTCTCCGCTCCGCCGCGCCCATTCACCACCTCGCGGCGTATGAAGCTCTTCCGCTCCAGTTGGAACAGCACGTAGTTGCGCGGATCTTGAATATTGACCGCCCATTGCAACCGCCGTCCGTCGATGCGCGAAATATTGAACGCAAACGTCCCCTGCGTAGGCGTGATGCCGTAGGTAACAACATTGCCGCCCTTCCGCCGGAACCAACCTCCTTCATTGGTCCACTGCCCCGCGTCATCCCAATCCGCCATCGTGCCCGCGCGCCGTGTCGGCTGCTGCGGTTGCTTCGTTGGGGTCGATGCGTTCTGCGTGAGCGGAAAGTCCAGCGCTTTGTTGTCGCCGGCCGAAAGCGTGATCGATTGCGTGCGGTCCGCATGATTCGGCGCCTTCGCTGTGATGACATACATGCCCTCGGACAATTGCAGTGTCCCCGGCTGCACTGGCCGCGGAGCCGCGTCGCCTGGACCTTTTATCGTCAACTGTGCATTCGCCGGATTCACCGACACGCGTAGCGTAGCGCCGGCCGACGACAAGGTCACATCGGTGCCCGCCAGTTCGACCGTCTCGCCCTCGCGGAACTGCCGCGGCGCGCGCTTCGGAGCAAACCTGTCGCGCCGCAATTCAACGACGTGCTCGCCCGGCGCCACCTGCGCGAACTCCAACGTTCCCGCCGGCGATACCGTGCCTAGCGGATTGCCGTCCATCACCACCTGCGTGCCCGGCGCCGCGCCGCGAATGCGCAGAGTCGCCAGCTTCGGCACGATGCGCAGCTTGAACTCCAGTCGCGCTTCCTGGCCCTTCGCGATGGTCACCTTCTGCGGGGGATCGACCGTGTAGCCATCCTTCGCCACAGCGACTGTATGAGTTCCCGCTGGTACGCCAAGCAATCGAATCTGCCCGTTGCGCGACTTGGTCCGCACCGGGCGCCCGTTAAATGTCGCCGTGACATCGTCTTCGCCCGCGGTCGAAATGAACAACGATCCCACAGGTGTGTCGAGCTTCAAATACGCCGTCAACGTCGGCTGTGCCGAGATCGAGACCAACAACTTTCGCTCCGTCGTTCCTTCGGTTACAGCGAACTCCCGATCGCCCTGCGCCAGATTCGCCAGATCCAATCCCGCCGGACCTACTTCGCCGGACGCATTGCCGTCCACCGCCAGTTTCAACGCCGCCGCCGACGAGTGAATCTTCGTCGAAGTACCCGCGTTCGCGACCAATACCGCCAACGTATTCTTCGCGGCGACAGGACTCGTCAACTGCGGAGCCCTCCCCGGCGACGACTCGAACTCAAACGACGCTTCGTTCGCCGCCGTGGTCACTTTGATCGTATGCTTGCCCGGCGCAATGCGGTCGAGGATCAACTGGCCGTCCTGCAAATCTCCGTACGGCTGACCGTCAAAAGTCACCTTTCCGTTCTGATAGTCCGTGAACAAGCGCACCGAAAGCGGAAGCGGTTGCAGCGTTAAATCGACGTTCGCCGGCGTACCGGCGACAACATCGATTTTCGACGACGCCGATTCATACCCAGGCAACACAGCCTGCACTTCGTACGCGCCCGGCGCCAGTTCGATGTTACAGTCCGATGTACACTTCACTTCGCCGTTCACACGAATCGACGCGCCCGGCGGATTCGTCTTAACGGCCACCGCGTTGCTCTTCGGTTTTTCTTCTTCCTTCGCCTGCTTCGCGCGTTGGTAGGAGTAGATGCCGGCCGCCGCGACCAACAGACCGATCGCCACGCCGACTCCGGCGGCTCGTTTCCAATTGAACGCGGCCGCGGGTGGTTTCGGCGGTCCCGACGGCGGCGGAGGCGCCCCGGCGCCCGACGGTGGAGGCGGTCCAGTACGCGGACTGTCCATCGGCGGTGGCGCCATCTGCGAACTCGGCATAACCGTGGTCGGCAACGATCCCGACGACGGTGGCGGCGCGCCAAATCCACCGCCGGTCGTGGGCGGTTGGTTCTGCGATTCGACGAGTTTCTGCCCGTGCGCCACCAGCGCGGCGCGCACGGCCGCGATTGAGTTTTGCATCTGCGCGTCGTTCGGATATCCGCGCGAGAGCTCCTCCAGCCGGTCGTAGATCGGCTTCAGCGTGTACACGTCGGTGGCTCGCCGGATGGTCGCATCCAGACGGCTCAATTCCTCAAGATGGGCGTTGCGTTGGGCGGGGTTCAATTTATTTCTCTCCCTGGCTCACGCCGAAGGATGGATTTTTCGTGCGCGTCGATCTCACCGATGATTATAGACTAGCCAGAGGCTGTCAGTTTTACCCACCAAATAGTGACGGCCGGGAGCCAATCGTGACAAGCCTTCGCAGACGCCAGTTTTTGTGGACAGCCCTCGGCGCTGCCGCATCCGCGCAACCCATGCCCAAGCCCAATATTCTGTGGATCACCTGCGAGGACATGAGTCCCAACCTGGGCTGCTATGGCGATTCCTTCGCCAAGACCCCTTCGATCGATGCACTCTCGCAGAAGGGCCTTCGCTACACGTGCTGCTGGTCCAACGCTCCAGTCTGTGCCCCCGCCCGCACGACGATCGTCAGCGGTATGTACCCGCCGTCGCTCGGCGCCGAACACATGCGTAGCGAAGTGCCCATGGGCGAAGGCCGCAAGATGTTCCCGCAAATTCTGCGAGAGGCCGGCTACTACACCACCAACAACTCCAAGGAGGACTACAACCTTCCTTACACCGGCAAAGTTTGGGACGAAAGCAGCCCGCGCGCCCACTGGCGCAAGCGCCGCGCCGGCCAGCCGTTCTTTTCCGTCTTCAATCACGTCGGTACGCACGAAAGCCAGATCCGCACACGTCCCCACGAGTGGAAGCATTCGTTTGAAGGCGTTCGTGTTCCCGCTTACCATCCCGACACTCCCGAAGTTCGGCAGGACTGGGCACAATACTACGACAACATCGAAGTCATGGACACTTGGGCCGGTGGCATTCTGAAGCAGTTGCAGGACGACGGACTCGCCGGCGACACGATCGTGTTTTTCTACTCCGATCACGGTAGCGGCATGCCGCGCAGCAAGCGTTGGCCTTTTAACTCCGGGCTTCGCGTGCCGCTTATTCTCCACGTGCCCGAAAAGTTCCGTGCGTTACGCCCGCCGGAGTACAAGGCCGGCGCCGTCACGAACCGTCTCATCTCGTTTGTTGATCTCGCGCCCACCGTGCTCTCGCTCGCCGGCGCGGCACGGCCGAACTACCAACAAGGCGCGGCGTTTGTCGGCGCCGACAAACCTCGCCGCCACGTCTTCGGATTCCGCGGCCGCATGGACGAACGCTACGACATGGTTCGCTCCGCATTCGACGGTCGCTATGTTTACGTGCGCCACTATATGCCCCACCGCGTTTACGGAGAGCACGTCGCCTACATGTTCCAAACGCCGACCACCGCCGTCTGGAAAAAACTCTACGACGAAGGAAAGCTCAACGCCGCGCAGAGCCGCTTCTGGCAGACCAAACCGCACGAAGAGTTGTTCGATCTCGATAACGACCGCGACGAAGTCAACGACATCGCTTCGCGGCAACCCGCCATCACCGCCCGCCTCCGCGCCGCCGTCGACGAATGGATCGTCTCCACGAACGATCGCGGCTTCCTCCCCGAAGCCGAGCTTCACGATCCCGCTCGTTCCAGCTACGACGTCAAGAAGATCAAACCCATGGCTGACCTCGCCGCCTCGACAAAAGACGGCGTTGACGCGCAGTTCGCCGCCGGCTTGAAAGACGCCGACTCGGCCGTTCGTTACTGGGCTACCATGGGTTTGCTCATCCGTAAAAAGACCACCGGACTCGCCGCGCTCATGAAAGCGGACGCTTCGCCTTCCGTCCGAGCCATCGCAGCCGAAGCCGTCGGCCGTTACGGCACTGCCGCCGAAGCTGCCGCGGCCGCCGAAATTCTCGCTGGCCTCGGCGACATGTCCAAACACGGCGTCTACGTCGCAATGCTCGCCTTGAACTCGCTCGACGCTCTCGGCCCGCGCAACGCCTCCGTCCGCACCAAGGTGAAGCAACTTCCCATCAAGGTCGAAGGCATGCCGCAGCGCGGCGGCGGAACGTTTGGACCGCTGATACGCGCCATCGCCGGAAGCTAACCGCAACGTGCGAATCGGTCTAGACGCCACTCCGCTCATCTCGCCCACGGGCGGCGTGCCGCGCTACGTTCGCGAACTCCATGCGGCGCTGCAATCGCTCGGCGCCGCCGATGAATTTTCGCTCTTTACCGATCAACCGGTCGACGGCGCCATCGGTCCCCGTAATTCGGTGCTGGAAAAACGATGGTGGCTTGCCGGTCTCCCGATGGCCCTTCGCCGCCACCGCATCGACGTGTTTCACGGCACGGAGTTTTCGGTTCCGTATTTCCCAGTCGCGGCCAGCGTCATGTCGATCAACGATCTATCGCCCTGGCTCAATCCCGAGTGGCATTCAACCGCCGATCGCGTCCGCCAGCGCACGCCGATTCTGCTTCGCCTCGGCCTGGCCACAATGGTGCTCACGCTCAGCGAAGCCGTGCGCCGCCAGGCGATCAAACACTTCTCGCTCGATCCGGCGCGCGTCGTTGCCGTGCCTCTCGCTGCCGCAAACACATTCCAGCCCGTGAATGTTCAAGCACCCGCCGAGCCGTACTTCCTTTACGTCGGCGCGATCGAACCGCGCAAGAATCTGCCTCTGCTCGTCGAAGCGTGGCGCGAAGTCAGGAAGCGTCATCCCGTGCGTCTTGTGATCGCCGGCAAACGCCGTGAAGACGGTCCTCGCATCGAGCCCTCCGAAGGCCTCCAACTCCTCGGCGCCGTCGACGAGGCCGAACTACCCGCGATCTACTCCGGCGCTCTCGCCGCCGTCTACCCGACGTTCTACGAAGGGTTCGGCCTGCCCATCGTAGAAGCTATGCAATGTGGCGCGCCTGTCATTACTTCGGAGGACGAGTCGGTTGTCGAAGTCGCCGGCGGCGCCGCGCTCCACGCGCCGGCGACAAATCCCAAACCATGGGTCGCCGCAATGACGCGCGTGATCGAGGACGCCGCGCTTCGCGAGTCGCTCAAAGCGCAAGGCCTCGAACGCGCCCGGGCATTCTCCTGGGAGCGTACCGCGCGCGAAACGCTTGCCGTCTATCGGGAAGCCCATCGCCGTTTTCGATAAACTCAAACGATATGATCCGCCGCCGTGACCTCGCGTCGCTGTTTGCCACGCCACTCCTCGCCGCTGTCAAGAAACCGAAGACCTCGGTCTCCATTCGAGGCGACATGTTCTTCATCAACGGCAAGCCGACCTATCAAGGCCGCTCCTGGAAAGGCAAGAAGATCGAGGGCTTGCTGATGAACTCGCGCGTCGTGCAAGGCATCTACGACGACATCAACCCCGAAACCGCCGTGCGTTGGGCTTACCCCGATACCAAGAAGTGGGACGCCAATCGCAACACCAACGAGTTCATTGCCGCCATGCCGCTCTGGCGCAAACACGGCCTGCTTGCGTTCACTATCAACCTGCAAGGGGGCAGCCCCGAAGGCTATTCGAAGTCGCAGCCGTGGAACAACAGCGCCATCGCCGAGGACGGCTCTCTCCGCCCCGGCTACATGGCGCGCCTGGAACGAATTCTCGATCGCGCCGACGCGCTCGGCATGGTCGCCATCGTCGGCTACTACTACTTCGGTCAGGACCAGCGCGTGAAGGACGAAGCCGCCGTCAAACGCAGCGTCGTCAACGCCACCCAGTGGTTGCTCGACAAGAACTATCGCAACGTGCTCGTCGAGCTGAACAACGAGTGCAACATCCCCGCCTACGATCACGCCATCCTCAGGCAGGACCGCATCCACGAGTTGATCGAAACCGTGCGCGGCATGACGAAGGATGGCCGGCGTCTGTTGGTCGGCACCAGCTACGGCGGCCGCTTCATCCCGCTGCCTAACGTCGTCAAAACGTCGGACTTCATTCTCATCCACGGCAACGGCGTGACGGACCCCAAGCGCATCACCGAAATGGTGCGCGAAACGCGCAAGGTCGAAGGCTGCCGCCCCATGCCCGTACTCTTCAACGAGGACGATCACTTCGACTTCGATAAGCCCGAAAACAACTTCGTCAACGCGGTGAACGAATACTGCTCCTGGGGCTATTTCGATCCTGGCAAAAGCGACTACGCCGACGGCTATCAGTGCCCGCCCGTCAACTGGGGCATCAACTCCGATCGCAAGAAGGCGTTCTTCAAACTCCTCAATGAAATCACGGGCGCGTAGAAGTTCTCAACTCTCCATCGCATCCGAGATCAGCCCCTCAATCCACTCCGTGGCATCCCATTCTCGTTCGACGGCGAGGCTCATATCATCTTACGAATCCTCATCCTGTTCTTGCCTATTGTGTCGATGATGCTGTGGCCGGACAATAACTGAGCTCCCTCACCACAAATGCGAAACCGCCGCGATCCCTATCGGCGGCCCCGCCCCCTTGGAGCCCGAATACTCCACCCAGACACTCTCCCCATCCACAACACCCGTCCAAAAATCCCCATCCCCATTCGGCCCCTTCGCCGCGAACGACTGAGCCGCGCCTGCCCCGCGCACCGAGAGTGTCCCATCGACAAACTCAGTCACGTGCAGTCGCAGCCCCTTGGCCCCCTTCGAAACGATTCGCAGCCGCCACACTCCATCCTTCCACTTACCCTTGCCGAGCATCTTGGAAGAAACAGCCCTGTGCACGCCGGCCGCCTGCACTCCAGGCTTCGGAAGAGCCGACCGCTCCTTCTCAGTCAGCGGGCCGAGTTTCACCGTCTGCGCCGCGAGGCCGCAGACGGTGAGAACCATCGCTACTCGCGCCACGGTTTCTTCTCCTTGAGCAACGGCAACCCATCCACCGGCCTCGCCGATTTCTCGAACCGTTCCAATCGCATCCGCTTCGGCGCATCGCCCGCCGATTGGTCGACCACCGAAACAGTTCCCGTCGCTCGTGCGCCCGTCGAGAACAGCCCGATCGCAATGTAGTAGGTCCCTGACCGCAGCGGCGAATTCACCCCCGGCTGAATCGTCACGCGCTCGCTGCCGCCAACGCCCGCCGATCGGAAATCCGCCACGACGTTTCCATTCTGCACCGCCGGGGGAGCACCGTAACGCACGTACAGATCCGTATCGACGCCTTCCTGATCCGTCGTCAATACGATCTCCATTTTCGAGACGCTCGCCACATCCAGTCGAAACGCATTCGATCCCGAGAACAGCGTCGGCGTCGCCACGGGCCCGACCTCATACCGTACCGAGTCGTTCAGAGACAGCGTCCGCGTCTGTCCGGTCGGCGGCGCTGTCGTCCCTCGTTCGATCGTCGCCGTCACCGTCCCGTTCACCTGAACGTTCCGCGCGAAGTTGCCGATCGCGATGAAATACACGCCCGGCTCCAGCGGCGGATTCGACGTACGCGTAACCGTGATTACCTCGTTGCCTGTCGAACCTTCCGAGTAGTAATCGGCCACCAGATTGTCGCCCGCCAAATCGATATCCGCCCCGCGCCGCACATACAAATCGAGATCCGCGGCCGGCGTCGTCGTGTTCAAGCGCACCGTCATCGATGTCGCTCCTTGTGGTACGGCAATCCGGAATCCCGCGTTGCCGGCATGAAGCGTTGGCTGTGTCACCGGTGCGTAGGTGAACGGCGCCGGAACGCCCGAACTCAACTCCACCGCACGCTGCGGAGGAGGCGGCGCCGAGTCGATAAACACGGTCACGAAGCCCTGCACATCAATGCCTGATGTGAACAGCCCGAGATTGATGTAGTAGGTACCCACGCGAAGGGGCGGCGTTGATGTCGGCCGGATATCGAGATCCTCGTCGCCCGTGTCTCCCGTCGAACGGTGATCGGATAAGATGCTCCCGCCCGACACCACCGGCGCCTGTTCGTACCGCACGAACAAATCGACGTCGGCGCGCGGCGTAACCGTTCGTACTTCGACGCGCATCCGCGTCGCGCCCTGCGGCACCGTCACCCGGAACGACGGATCCAGAATCAGCGATGCCGAATTCACGGACGCCAAACGGAACGCCTGCTGCACCCCCACCAGCAACGGTTGTGCGACCGCATTACCTCCTTGGCCGGTGTTGATCGTTGCCATGATCGTCCCTTGGACGCGCACGTTCGGTGTGAACAATCCCAGAGCGATGAAGTACGTGCCGGAGCGCAGTGCCGGCGTCGATGTCGGCGTAATGACAATCGTCTCATCGCCCGAATCCGACTCCGAACGATAGTCCGCCACCACCGATCCACCCGAAACCACCGGCGCCGACCCTTCGCGCACATACAAATCCAAATCGGCGCCAGGTGTCGTCGTGCGGATGCGGACTTCAAGCCTCGTGGCTCCCGCCGGCACCGCGATCTGATATCCGGTACCGACCAGCGACGGCGAAGTCACCGGGCCTACCGAATACGTCGCCGGTACACCCGAGTTCAACGTTCCACCCGAACCCGCCGGTGGCGGCGGCGAGCTGCCTCCTGTCACCGTCGCCGTCAATCGCGACGTGATCCTTGTGTTGATCGAAAACACCCCGAGATGAATGAAATACGTCCCGGGCCGCAACGCCGGACTCGATGTCGGCGTAATCACAATCGTTTCGTTCCCATCCGGTCCCTCCGATCGATGATCGGCCACCGCCGTACCGTTCGCGATCGTCACCGCATCGCCGAACCGCGCGTACAAGTCCACATCCACCGACCGGTTATCGGTCTCCAAACGGATCTCAAGCCGCGTCGCTCCCGCCGGCACGGCGATCGAATACGAACTCGTTCCGGACAGCAGTTGTGGACCTGTTACCGGCTCGATCGTGATGTTGCGAACCTGCCCCGACGTGAGCGCCTGCGCTCCCGTCGATGGCGTGCTACCGCCACCACCGCCCGCTGTGATGATCGCCGTAATCGTGCCCTCCACCGCTACTCCCGGCGTGAATACCGCCAGCGTCGCGAAGTATGCGCCCGCGCGCAGCGGTGGGTTCGAAGTCGGCGTGATCACCACTGTCTCGTTCCCCGATTCCGTCTCGGCCGAGTAATCGGCCGTCACTCGCCCGCCATCGGCATCCGGCGCCGATCCCGCGCGCACAAACAGATCGACATCCGCGTTCGGAGTGGTCGTCCGGACTCGAATCTCCAGCCGCGTCGCCCCTTGCGGAACCTCGATTCGATAGGTCCCCGCGCCGCTCATCAAAGTCGGCCCCTCCACCGCGGCAAATCGGAACGTCGTCGCGGTGTTGTTGGTCAGCGTTGTGCCGCCACCCGATGGCGGCGGAGGCGGCGGAGTGCCCCGCCCGTCGTCCGCTCCTCAAGAAACGCCTGCAACGACGGATACGCCGTCGAGAATCTTCCATACCAATCGAACGCCGGATTCAAATCGCACTCGGTCTTCCCTGCCGGCGGCTTCGGTCCACCCGACAACATGCCGACAATCAATCCATCGGCGTTGAACAGCGGCGACCCAGACGACCCACCCTCGGTCACCCCTTCCCGCCAATTGATCGTATAGTAGACGCCTTCCGGCCGTCCGCGCACCGGAATCGCATCGCCGCGCGCGCCAAACGATATGCGCTGAAAATCCCCGCCGGGATGATGGATACCCGTCACATCGCCGCCCACCGGATGTTCGTCCGGCGTCCATCCCGAAAAAGTCACCGTGTCCGGTAACGTGCCGTTCAATCGCAACAGTGTAAAGTCGCCCTGCTCCAGGCCTCCGCCTGTCAAATACGTCGCGCCCAGCGTGGTGGGTAGCTGCCGCAGATTCTTCGGCGCGCCGCCGCACGACACCGCCGTGTAACCCCAAAACACCTGTACCGATCGAGCCTCGGCCGCGTTGTTGACGCAGTGGTCCGCCGTCAGAAAGTACGGAATGCCGCTCGAATTCCGCGTGTTCACCACCGATCCCGAACACAACGCCCCGCCGCCGTTCGTCTCGAACAAATAGCGGCCCACCGACCGCGCCCGCTCCGCCCACTCCGGATGGCACGTCACGTCCTTGTTGCAAGACAGCGCTTCCCGCCGTGCTGATGCCTTCCCCGTCCCCGGAAGAACTTCATGAAACACGTGGCTCACCACATCGACCTCAAACGGAAGCTTCCCTCCGCGCGAAGTCTCATACTCCAATACCACCGATTCGCCCTCGACGAACTCCGACCAGAACTCGCCATCTCCAAAAACTCCTCGCGCCGTATACGGTCCCGCGAAGTAGCCTTCGGTCGCCCCATCGGCCGGATACATCCACACGCGTCCCTCGCCAGCGTTGAAGTTGCGGAAGTGCAGCCGCAGCCCGAGCGCTTCGGGTGATCGCAATGCCGCACGATACAGAGCCTTGCCATCCGCTGTGCGCGACCACTGACCTTGCGCCAGCCAATCCCCCGGCGCCGCCCGGTGCACGCTCGCTCGCGTCAACCCCGCGCGCAACTCCGCTTGATTCCGCTCCGCCGTCGACAAAGGCGCTAACCAGCGTTCGGCCGGCCGCCCCATCCGTCCTCCGGGAGGTGTCTGCGCCGCCACCGAAATCGCCATCAATCCAACAGCCAGGAAAGTCCGCATATTCACTAGTAGCTTAGTGGATTGCGCGGGCGATTCGTTACACAGCCGTGACATAATCGCCCCTATGCGCCTCTTCATCGCCTTCGTCACAATGCTGCACGCCCAGGAGTGGCGTCACTGGGGAGGCGATGCAGGCGGCCAAAAACACGCCGCCCTGAAACAGATCAACAAATCTAACGTCGCCCAACTCAAGCCCGCCTGGACCTTCCGCACCGGCGACGTCTCCGACGGCTCGAAATACATCATGCGCTCAGCATTCGAATCGACCCCCCTCGTCGTCGACGGCGTCATGTACGTCACCACGCCGTTCAATCGTGTAATTGCCCTGCAGCCCGAAACCGGCGAACAAATCTGGGCCTTCGATCCGAAGATCGACATGACCCGCTCCGCCAACCTCTTCATCTCTCGAGGCTGTTCCTACTGGACCGACGGCAAAAAGAAACGTATCCTCCACGGCACTCAAATGGGCCGCATGTATTCCCTCGACGCCGACACCGGCAAGCTCGACGAGTCTTTTGGCGACAAAGGGTCAATCGATCTTCGCAAAGGTGTCGCCGATGGCTACGAAGAGCGCGGCTACGGCATCACCTCGCCGCCCGCCATCTACAAGAACCTCATCATCACCGGCGCTTGGGCCTCCGACGGCGAACCCCGAGGACCCGCCGGCGACGTCCGGGCCTTCGACGTTCACACCGGCAAACTCGTCTGGACGTTTCACACCATCCCACGCGCCGGCGAGTTCGGCAACGATACATGGGAAGGGAAGTCATGGGAAGGCCGTGGCGGCGCCAACATGTGGTCCGTCATGTCGGTCGATGCCAAACGTGGCCTCGTGTTCCTGCCGCTCACATCGCCGTCGACGGACCTCTACGGCGGTGATCGCAAAGGGGCGAATCTCTTCGGCGACTCCGTCGTCGCGCTCGACGCCGCCACGGGGAAACGTGTCTGGCACTTCCAAACCGTTCATCACAACATCTGGGACTACGATCTCCCCGCGCAGCCAGCGCTCGTCACCATTAAGTCCGGCGGCAAGCTGATCGACGCCGTCGCCCAAGTTGCCAAGACCGGCTTCACGTTCCTATTCGAACGCGCCACCGGCAAGACGATCTTCCCCATCGAAGAGCGCCCCGTGCCGCCCTCGGAAGTCCCCGGCGAACAGGCCTGGCCGACGCAGCCCTATCCGACAAAGCCGCCGCCTTTCGCGCGTCAATCGATGCGCCTCGACGAACTCACCAACGTGACACCCGAGTCCCGAAAATTCTGCGAAGCGCTCATCAAAGACGCCGAACTGAAGCCCCTCTACACGCCCGTCGGCCTGAAGACGACCGTGCTGTTCCCCGGCACCAACGGCGGAACAAATTGGGGAGGCGCGTCGTTCGATCCATCGACCCGCACTCTCTACGTCAACTCCATGGACGTCGGCATGGTCTTCCGCCACGAAAAGCGCCCCGAAGGGTCGATCATCCCCTACCGCAACCGTGGCGTGGCTTCACCGAACTCCCGCTTCTGGGACAACAATCTCTACTCCTGCCAGCAGCCGCCCTGGGGCCATCTCACCGCCATCGATCTCGATAAAGGCGAGTTCCGCTGGCGCGTCCCACTCGGCGAATACGACGAACTCACCAAACGCGGCGTGCCGCCCACGGGAACGCCGAACCTCGGCGGCTCGCTTGTCACCGATGGCGGCCTGCTCTTCATCGCCGCGACGAACGATTCGCGTTTTCGCGCATTCGATAAAGACACCGGCGCAAAGCTCTGGGAAACGCGCCTCCCCGCCAGCGGTCATGCCAACCCCATGACGTTCTACAGCGCCAAGACGAAAAAACAGTATGTCGTCATCGCCGCCGGCGGCGGCAATAAATACAATTCGACCTACTCCGACTCCCTCATAGCCTACGCGCTGCCCTAGTTTTTGAAATAATGGCGTCATGCGAAATATTGTTGTCGTTGCCACCTTCGCCCTCTCTCTCTCCGCCGCCGAGAAATTCGGCAAGCCGTTGACGCTCGCTCAGCCAACCCCTGTCGCCACCGTCCTCGCCTCGCCCGATCAGTACGTTGGCAAGACCGTCCAGGTAAAAGGAAAAGTCACCGAAGTCTGCCAGATGATGGGCTGCTGGCTCCAGATCCAGGATGGCGAAAAAGCTCTCCGCTTCAAGGTCAAGGACGGCGAGACCATGTTCCCCAAGAACGCCGCCGGCCGCGCCGCCGTCGCTGAAGGAGTGCTGAAGAAGATCGAGCTCAATCAGCAACAGGCCATCGCCTGGGCCAAGCACGAAGCCGAAGAACGCGGCCAAAAGTTCGACCCCGAAAAGATCAAGTCCGGTATCACGATCTACCAGATTCAAGGCTCGGGCGCCGTCCTCGACTAACATCGCAATGAGAATCCTCGCTCTCGCCCTCGCCGCCGCGAGTGTCGCTTCCGCGCAGCCTCCCAAGCCGCCGCCCGCCAAACCGAAGCTGCTGCTCACCATCGTCGTCGATCAGTTCCGCTACGACTACCTCACCCGTTTTCGTTCCGAGTTCAACTCCGGGCTGCACCGCCTGTTGACCCAAGGCGCCGTTTTCACAAACGCCAATTACGAACACTACCCCACCGTGACCGCAGTCGGCCATGCGACCATCCTCTCCGGCGCTTCGCCGCTCACCAGCGGCATTGTCGCAAATGATTGGTACGAGCCGGAATCGGGCAAAGTCGTCTCTTCAGTCAACGACAAGAATCTGAAACTGCTCGGCGCGGATACCGATGCGTCTTCCCCGCACCGTCTCATGGTCTCCACCGTCCCCGACGAAATCAAGATGTCGGGCAAGGGCGAAGCCAAGGCTATCGGCATCTCGATCAAGGACCGGTCCGCGATTCTTCCGGTTGGCCGTATGGCCGACGCCGCGTATTGGTTCTCCAACGAAGCCGGCCAGTTCGTCACCTCGACCTGGTACATGAAAGCGATGCCCGCTTGGGTCGAAAACTTCAATGCCAAAAAGCTCGGCGAACGCTACCTCGGCAAGCCGTGGATCCCGCTCGCCGGCGGCGCGCCCTTGAAGACAATGCTCTCCAAGCCCGACACGATGTTTTACTCGAACCTCGAGAAGTCGCCCTTCTGCAATGAACTGCTTGAAGAGTTCGCCGAGGCCGCCATCGAGAACGAAAAACTCGGTACCCACGCCGGCATCGATACCCTCTCGCTGAGCCTCTCCGGAAACGATTACGTCGGCCACGCCCACGGCCCCGATTCCCCGGAAGTCCGTGACGTCTCCATTCGCACCGACCGCATCCTCGGCAAGCTCTTTGCCTTCCTCGACAAAAAGATCGGCATGCGCAACGTCGTCGTCGTCCTCACCGCCGATCACGGCGTCGGTCCGGTCCCCGAAATCAACGTCGCTCGAAAAATGCCCGGCATTCGTTTCAAGGATGCCGACTTCGCCGCCGCCGTCGAAAAGGCCCTCAAGTCCAAGTACGGCTACGAAAAATG
>Ga0194121_10005957_pt1 | contig 16547 bp, 12 predicted proteins | sample TA2MahCa50mmetaG_FD_148609 | JGI IMG/M metagenome (GOLD analysis project Ga0194121, IMG submission 148609) | Freshwater microbial communities from Lake Tanganyika, Tanzania - TA2015020 Mahale Deep Cast 50m | ecosystem: Environmental > Aquatic > Freshwater > Lake | place: Tanzania: Lake...
TTGCGTCAGGTGGTGGAAACGGTCGCACGGACGCTCGGAGTGGAGCGCGTCAGCGTCTGGCGCTTTATCAAGAATCGCTCCGCGATCCGCTGCCTGGCCCTCTACGAGTTGAGCCTGCATCGCCACTCCTCCGGCCTTGAACTGGAGGTCAGCGAGTATCCCCGCTACTTCAGCGCGCTGGACGCCACCGAGGTCGTGGCGGCGGACGATGCGCGTCGCGACAGCCGGACGGGCGAGCTGTCGGAGTCCTACCTCAAGACGTTCGGCATCACATCGATGATGGACGCCCCGATCCATTCTGCCGGCGGCCTGGACGGGGTGCTCTGTCACGAGCATGTGGGGCCGGCCCGGCAGTGGGCGGTGGACGAAAAAATATTCGCGGTCGCGGTGGCGAACTTGGTCTCGCTTGTGATCGGTCATTGGAAGCGCAAGCAGGCCGAGGAGACGTTGCGATTGAGCGAAGAGCGGCTCCGGTTGGCGCTGGAGGCCGCCCGCGTGGGTGTGTGGGATTGGAACATCCTGACAGGACACGTGACATGGTCCGACAACGTGGAAGCGCTCTTCGGCATGGCTCCGGGTTCCTTCACGGGGTCCTATACGGACTATCTGAACCGCATTCATCCGGAGGATCGGGGCTTTGTGAGTCGGTCCATCAAGGCCGCCGTCGAAGAGGGAACAGTCTACGACATCGAGCACCGCGTCCTCTGGTCGGATGACAGCATCCATTGGGTGGCGTGCAAGGGGGATGTCTTCCGAGACGAGGCCGGCCGAGCCCTGCGTATGAGCGGAACAGTGATGTGCATCACGGCCCGCAGGCAGGCCGAGGAGGCGCTGGATCAAAGCGGGGCGTTGCTTCGGCAGGCCCAGAAGATGGAAGCGATCGGCAATCTCGCCGGCGGCGTCGCCCACGACTTCAACAACCTCCTGACGATCATTTCAGGATGCAGCGAGCTCCTGCTCATGCGTCTTGGACAGCAGGACCCGGCGCGGAGGTACATCGAGGAGATCAAACAAGCGGGAGATCGGGCTGCGTCCCTAACCCACCAACTCCTGGCGTTCAGCCGCCGGCAGGTCCTGATTCCCAAGGCCCTGGACCTGAACGCGATCGTGGAGGGCATGAGCACGATGCTCCAGCGGCTGCTGGGGGAGGACATCGATCTGGCCACCACGCTTGATCCGGCGCTCTGGCGCGTGAAAGCCGATCTGGGACAGATCGAGCAAGTCATCATGAACCTGGCGGTGAACGCCCGCGATGCCATGCCTCGCGGAGGAAAGCTCACCATCGAAACCGTGAACATCCACGTGAAAGAACCCCGGGCCCGCGACCAGCTCGTGATGGCCCCCGGTCGGTACGCGATGCTGGCAGTGAGCGACACGGGGATCGGGATGGACGCGCAGAGCCAAGCCCGTATCTTTGAGCCCTTTTTCACCACCAAGGAGATCGGAAAAGGGACGGGGCTGGGTCTGGCCACGGTCTATGGGATCGTCAAGCAGAGCGGGGGCTACATTTTCGTCTACAGCGAGCCGGGGCGAGGCGCCACTCTCAAAGTCTACCTGCCCAGGGTGGAGGAGATCGCTGAGGCCGTGGAGAAGGAGCCGGCGCGCTCGCCGCTGCCCCGCGGCACGGAGACCGTCCTGCTGGTGGAAGACGAGCCGGGGGTTCGCGCGCTCGCGCGCGACGCACTGCAACTGCAAGGCTATACCGTGCTGGAGGCGCGGCACGGCATCGAAGCTTTGTTGATCGGGCACCAGCACGCGGGGCCGATCCACCTGCTGGTGACCGACGTGGTCATGCCCCAGATGAGCGGCCGCGAGGTGGTGAAACAACTGGTCGCCCAACGTCCGAGCCTTAAAACGCTCTACGTGTCGGGGTACACCGAGAACGCCATTGTTCACCACGACATCCTGGACCCTGGAACCTTCTTTCTCCCAAAGCCCTTTACTCCGGATGCGTTGGCGCGAAAAGTGCGCGAGGTGCTGGATGCCGGATGATCCCGTCCGCAAGGAAGAACGCGGAACGATGAACAGGTAACAGTTCGCGGGGTCGTCAGTCATCTTTTAGGTGTCAGTTCTCAGTATGCAGTTATCAGTTTCAGAATTCTCCGGAACTGAAAACTGACAACTGATGACTGACGACTCAGGTGCATCATTCACCGCTCAGCGTTCGTCGTTTGAAGAGAGGACGCATTCTGCTGGCTAGTCTCGGCACTGTTCTAGAGAACCGGTTCCATCTCAAGGCCCACGGGACCAGGGTCAGGACCGAAGTCCTGGCCGGCGTGACGACCTTTCTCGGCCTGTCCTATATCATCTTCGTCCAACCGGCGGTGCTCGCCACGACCGGCATGGATTTCGGCGCAGTCATGGTGGCCACCTGCCTGGCCAGCGCGTTCGCCACCCTCGTCATGGCTCTGTATGCGAACTATCCGATCGCCCTGGCGCCGGGGATGGGGCACAACGTGTTCTTCGCCTTCACGGTCTGTGGGACGGCGGCGGCGGGCGGGATGGGGGTGCCGTGGCAGACAGCGCTCGCCGGAGTCTTCGTCTCCGGAGTCGTGTTTCTTCTGTTGTCGCGGTTCGGATTTCGGGAGCGGCTGCTGAACGCGATTCCGGATTCGCAGAAACATGCCATCGCGGTCGGGATCGGCCTGTTGATCGCCTTCATCGGCATGCAATGGGCGGGCGTCGTGGTCGCGCGCCCCGGCGTCCTCATCGGACTCGGCCCGCTCGGCTCACCGCCGGTTCTGCTCGCCCTGTTCGGCCTGCTGGCGACCGCGGGATTGCTCGCGCGCGGCAGCCGCGCGGCGATCCTGTGGGGCATGCTCGCCACGATGCTCGCGGGCCTTCCGTTCGGGCTGGTGACCTATCACGGACTCGTGAGCGCACCGCCTTCGTTGGGTCCGACGCTGTTCCAGGTGGACCTTACCGGGTTGCTCTCCCACACGGGGGCGCTGCTCGTGGTCATGTTTTTCTTCCTTGCCCTGTTCGACACGATCGGGACGTTGGTGGCGGTGGGCCAGCAAGCCGGGCTCATGAAGGACGGAAAACTTCCGCGCGCGGAGAAGGCGTTGACCGCGGATGCAGCCGGCATGACGGCCGGATCGCTGCTCGGCACGTCCACGATCGTCACCTACATCGAAAGCGCGGTGGGCGTCGCGGCCGGAGGGCGGACAGGCCTGGCGAGCGTCGTGACCGCGGGGCTGTTCCTGGCGGCCCTCTTCTTCGCCCCCCTGGCCAAAATGATCGGCGGCGGCTACGTTACGCCGGAAGGAACGCACCTGTATCCGGTCATTGCCCCCGCCTTGATTCTCGTGGGCAGCTTCATGATTCGAAGCATCACGGAGGTCGCCTGGTCCGATCCCACCGAGGCGATCCCCGCGTTCTTGACGATCCTGCTGATGCCGCTGACGGTCAGCATTACCGACGGCATCACCTTCGGCCTGGCCTCCTATTCGCTGCTGAAGCTGGCCACCGGCCGTCAGGCCGACGCGCATTGGTTGATCCACCTGTTCGCCTGGCTGCTGGCGCTGCGCTACGTCTTCGCATGAAGAACAGAGCATATGGCTTATGGCTAATGGCGAAGCCGAAGCGGGTCGTTCTTCATGAGCTATAAGCTATCAGCTATGAGCCATTCGCTCTTTCCTCGCCTCCTGCCGGTCGGTGACGCAGCCGTGACCGTCGAATTCGGGGCTGCGATCGATCCGGCGACTAACGATCACGTGCTGGCCTTCACTCAGGCGGTGGACGAGCTCATCCGGAATGACTGCCTCGGGATCATCGAGGTCGTCCCGACCTTTCGATCGGCGACCGTGTACTTCGACCCGCTTACAGCGGAAGCAGAGACGTTGGCCGAGCGACTCAGCGCGCTGGCTGAGGCGCTCCCATCCAGACAGGCCGGTCCATCGAAGACGGTGGAGGTTCCGGTTGTGTACGGAGAGGAGTTCGGGCCGGACTTGGCGGATGTCGCCGCCTATGCTCGGCTCCCCGTCGAGGAAGTCATCAGGCTGCATACGTCGGTTGCCTACCGCTGCTACATGCTGGGGTTCAGCCCGGGGTTCCCTTATTTGGGCCTGGTCCCTGAGGTGATCGCGCTGCCGCGCCTGGCCGAGCCGCGGGTCTCGGTCCCGCCCGGCTCGGTGGGTATCGCGGGATCGCAAACCGGCCTGTACCCGCTGGAGAGTCCCGGCGGGTGGCGCCTGATCGGACGAACGCCGCTGCGTCTCTACGATCCGAATCGGGCTCAGCCCTTCCTGATCGAAGCCGGCGATACGGTCCGATTTGTGGCTATCAATCGCAACGAGTATGAAAAACTGATGGCGAGTGGCTAGCGGCGAGGGGCTAGGGGTCATGAGCCCGACCGATCTGGCCTCTAGCCTCTAGCCACTCGCCCCTTGCCGGAGTTCATCGATGCGCATTGATTTGAACTGCGATATGGGCGAGTCCGCCGAGGCCGAGCGGCTGGCGGTGGAAGAGCGGATCATGCCGCATGTGACCTCGGTCAACATCGCCTGCGGGGTCCATGCCGGCAATCCGGAGGTCATGAGGCGCACGGTTCGCTTGGCGCGACAATACCACCTGTCAGTCGGCGCGCACCCGGGCTTTGCCGATGTGGAAGGAATGGGGCGCCGGAGTCTCTCCCTGCCGCCTGACGCAGTGGAACACTTGGTTGCCCATCAAGTTGGAGCGTTGGCGCATATCGCGGCGCTTGAAGGGGGCCGGCTGACCCATGTCAAACCACACGGGGTTCTGTACAACATGGCGGCCGGAGACCGCTCGCTGGCGGAGGCGATCGCACGGGCCGTAGCCGCCATCGACCGCCGGCTGGTCCTATACGGGCTGGCGGGATCGTACCTTGTCGAGGCGGCCCGTGAGGCCGGCCTGGCTATAGCGGAAGAAGCCTTTGCGGATCGTGCCTATGCGTCGGACGGGACGCTGGTGCCCCGCGATCGGCCTGGTTCGCTCATTCAGGACGAGCTGGCAGTCATCGCGCAGGTCTTGCGGATCGTCTGCGAAGGGGTCGTCCGGAGCTTCGACGGCCATGACCTTCCTCTCCGCGCCGACACGATCTGCCTGCACGGCGATACGCCCGGCGCTGATCGACTGGCTCGGCTGATCAGGCGGGCGCTGGATGGGGCTGGTGTCCTGGTCGCGGCTGTTTCCTCGGGCGGGATGAGCCATGAAGGCTGAGCCACAGGCGGCCCGGCTCCGCGTCGTGAAGCCGGGACTGTTCACGACCGTGCAGGACCTGGGCCGGTTCGGCTACCAGCGGTTCGGGATGTCCGTGGGAGGCGCGATGGATCGCCTCGCATTCCGTCTTGCCAACCGGCTCGTCGGCAATCCCGACCAGGCCGCGGCGCTCGAGATCACGGTCCGAGGGCCAGAGCTTGTCTTCGACCACGAGGCGGTAATTGCGCTGGCCGGAGCCGACCTTTCGCCGTCCCTCGACGGGACGCTCCTGCCGAATTGGACGGCGATCAAGGTCGGGCAGGGCAGCACCCTGAGCTTTGGCGAGCGGCGATCCGGGGCTCGCACCTACCTAGGGCTGGCCGGTGGAATAGACGTGCCCTTGTTGCTCGGCAGCCGATCAACCCATACGAGAAGCCGCACAGGCGGACTCGCTGGCCGGGCGCTGGTCACGGGAGATGAGCTGCGCGGAGGGACGCCGAGTCCGAGCGCTTGGCAGAACGTTGGACGATCAGTCTCGACGTCCGCCAGACCGCCTTATAGCGCCGGTCCGACCTTGCGAGTTGTCCTGGGGCCTCAAGCGGACCGTTTCGTGCCGGAAGCAGTCGAGCGGTTGACGGCTGGCAGTTATCGCCTGTCGCCCCAGTCGGACCGCATGGGCTATCGCCTCGTCGGCGCGCCGCTCGTCCATGCCGGCACCGCCGAGATGATCTCCGATGCGACCCCCTGCGGCTCCGTCCAGGTGCCGACGAGCCGGCAGCCGATTCTCTTGATGGCCGATTGTCAGACGACTGGTGGGTATCCCAAGCTCGCGGTCGTGATCTCGGCGGACCTGCCCTTGGCGGCCCAGCTTGTGCCGGGGGATACGATCACGTTTTCGCTCGTCACCCTCCCCGAGGCGCAAGCTGCTCTGCGCGCCCAGCGGGACGGGCTTGAGGCAATCCTGCCGCCACAGCCCTGATGGCTCATTGGTATCGGGCTGTCAGTTCGTTGGGAAAAACGGGCAGCTCTTGAAAACCGGGCCCTGGATCAGGGCCGTTTAAGGCTGAAGGCGTGAAACTTTATGTTACAGGAGTGACACTCATGCAGATAGATGGAGAGGTAGTTGAGAAAACGATCCTTTCTTCTGCGGCCCAGGGCGAGGTGGCCGTAGCGGCATTTGCACTTCGGGCAGAGGGTTGTGAAGAAGAACCGCATCTTCTTAGTCATGGCCCCTCTCCTCCTGGCGCGCAAGTATATGCCGCATAGGTAAGATGTTTCAACAGGAAACGCACGCTCCGACGTGAGTCGTCTCGATGGAACGTTCCAACGTCCAGGGTCGCCGCCGTGTTCCACCTCAGCGAAACCTGTTGACACGGTCGGGCCGTTCTCACAGAATCGTCTCGCTTCTCCGATTGAAGCTGGGAGAAAACCCTCCATGATCGGCCGGAACCGCTCCAGACTTGGTGCTCGACTGACAAAGGGGATGACCGCTGAATCCCCGATCCCGCTCCGCCTGGTCTCCAACGAGGAATTTTCGCCCCTACCACAGACTCCGGCGCAGGCCCAGGTTGAGTCCCTGGTGGATCGAGGTCTTACATGAAACAAAAAGTTCCACAGCTTCCGCTCGGGGATATATAATTGCCGCGCGCATGTGAATTGACATGGTGAAGGTTAAGCGGTGACCGCAAGGCGAGCATTAGTGGCCCAGACGGACGATGACCTGGAAGAATTTGTCCCGCCGCAGATAAGGAAACTGAAGAATCCTCAAACCGATCTGCCGCGCATCGCTAAAAATCCTCGGCTTACAGCACTCATCGAATCGGCACTTCGGGGTCTGCCCACGCGGCACGATCTGTACCGACAGGATGCGAGAGAGCTGCTCCTGATAAAGCCCGAGAGCCTGCACCTTGTTCTTACGTCGCCTCCGTACTGGACACTGAAGGAGTACAGACACTCGAAAGGGCAACTTGGCTACGTTGCGGACTATGAGGAGTTTCTCGCCGAACTGGATAAGGTTTGGAGAAACTGCTACGACCTGCTTGCCCATGGAGGGAGATTGATTTGTGTTGTCGGCGACGTCTGTGTGTCACGGAGGAAGAACGATGGGCGACATAAGGTCGTGCCGCTTCATTCGTCTATCCAGGAACATTGTCGAGCCATCGGATATGACAATCTTGCTCCCATTATCTGGCACAAAATCGCCAACGCTGCCTATGAAGTTGAAAACGGCTCCAGTTTTCTTGGGAAGCCGTATGAACCGAACGCAGTCATCAAAAATGACATCGAGTTTATCCTCATGGAGAGAAAACCCGGCGGCTACCGTAGCCCTTCCGTTTCCAAGCGTGTGCTGAGTGTCATATCGACGGAAAATCACAAAAAGTGGTTCAAGCAGATTTGGACGGGCATTCCCGGGGCTTCAACGAAGATTCACCCTGCTCCGTTTCCTCTTGAGCTGGCCGAAATCCTCATACGCATGTTTAGCTTCGCCGGCGATACTGTGCTCGATCCTTTCATGGGAACGGGTACCACGAATGTTGCTGCTGCGAGATGGGGCCGGAACAGCATCGGCATTGAGATCGACCCACACTACTTTGATCTGGCCTGCGAGCGCTTAACGACAGCAACAAACGACCTCTTCGGAAACGCAGTTCTGAATATCGTCAAACCCGAGGTCTACACCGAATGAGCGACCTCAGACAACGATTGGCGAGAGCCGTCCATCAGTTTTGGCAAACTCGACGAAAGCAGGAAAGAAAGCAGGGTCGAATCAGCGGGAAAAAGGACCAGGGCAGCCGCAGCGCGGTGACCGGCGGCGCCCAGATGGACGGATGCGTACGACTGGTCAGCCAGTTGCTCGTCGAGAACGGGATTCCGGAAGCCACGATTTTCAGGAAGCGCAACATCGAGGTACCCGGATTTTTTAGACCGACAAAGGAGTGGGACCTTCTGGTCGTGGCGAACGGTACTCTCTTGGCCTCGATAGAATTCAAATCTCAAGTTGGTCCTTCGTTCGGCAACAATTACAACAATCGGACTGAGGAGGCGCTGGGGAGCGCGACCGATCTGTGGACAGCTTACCGCGAGGGAGCCTTCCGAGATTCCCCGCGTCCGTGGCTTGGGTACTTTATGTTGCTAGAAGAGGCGCCTCGCTCAACTTCCCCGGTCGCGGTTGCCGAACCTCATTTCCCTGTTTTTTCTGAGTTCCAAGGCGCATCCTACGCCAAGAGGTACGAGTTGTTTTGTCTGAAATTGGTGCGGGAACGTCTCTACGATGCCGCCTGCTTCATTCTATCCGATAGGGTTGGAGGCCTTGATGGTCAATACAGGGAGCCTCTCCCTGAGTTGAGCTTTGCCAACTTTGTTGCCTCCCTTGCTGGTCGTGCGGTCACGTTTGCCAGGTCTCGAACGGAGAAATGAGAAGTAGACGCTGCTCCACCTTGGATGGCCGAACGAAGAAAGCTAGCACGTGAAGGACGATATATATCATCTTGCAAGCCGGGAGCGGTTCCAACGGTGAGCAGGAAGACGATCTGCTACAACGGCGGGTCCGGATTCAGCCCTCAGGTGCGTGGGTGGGCCAGGACGGCTGCCGCCTTGCTCCTTCTGGTGGCCTGTTCGGGCGGTGAGTCGGTTCCGCCCTCCGCCGTGCCCGAAGTGAAGGTGGCCGCCGCCATCGTCAAGGACGTGCCGGTCGCGCAGGATTTCGTCGGCCGCGTCGCCGCCTTCCGCTCCGTGGAAGTCCGGGCCCAGGTGGAGGGGTTGATCGTGCGCCGGGCCTTCGAGGAAGGGACCGACGTCAAGAAAGGGGCGCTCCTCTTTCAAATCGATCCGCGTCCCCTGACCGCCACCCTGGAAGAAACCAAGGCGCGGCTGGCGCGGACCGAGGTGGTGCTGGATCGGGCTAGACAGAAAGTCGCCCGCTTGAAACCCCTGGCCGAGGCCAATGCGATCAGCCGCGAGGACTATGACGAAGCGGTGGCGGCGGAAAAAGAGGCGGGAGCGGAGCTGCAGGCGGGCCGGGCCGCGGTCGAGCAGGCCCAGCTCAATCTCAGCTTCGCGCGGGTCACCGCGCTGGAAAGCGGGCGCATCGGACGGGCCCTCGTGCCGGAAGGCCGGCTCGTCGGCAAGGACGGCCCGACCCACCTCGCCACGATCGACAAGATCGATCCCGTCTACGTGACCTTCACGGTGACCGACAAGGAAGCCCTGTGGCTGGACAAGGCGGTGGCCGCCGGCCAGATCAAGATGCACGAACAGAACCGGATTCCGATCCGGCTCAAGCTGCCGGACGACAGCGCCTACGATGCGATGGGGCGGCTCGACTTTGCGAGCGCCACCGTCAATCCGGAAACCGGCACGTTCACGGTGCGGGCCGAATTTCCCAACCCGAAGCAGCAGTTGGCCCCCGGCATGTTCGTGCGGGTGCACGTCGAGGCGGGCCAGTGGCCGAAGGCCCTGCTGGTCCCCCAGCGCGCCGTGCTCAAGGCGCCGAAGGGCCATTACGTCTACGTCGTGGACAAGGCCAACAAGGTCGAGCGGCGGGACGTCTTCGTCGGCGAGTGGTACGAATCGGATTGGATCATCGAGAAGGGGCTCGCCGCAGGCGAAGCGGTGATCGTGGACGGCCTGCAGGCCGTGGCCCCCGGCATCACCGTCAAGCCGGTGGCCCTGGCGCCGGCGCCAGCTGCGGCTCCCGCCCCGAAACTCTAAGATGGGGACACCCCAGTGATCGGCAGCTTCTTCGTCGATCGTCCGGTCTTTGCTTCGGTCATCTCCCTCCTGATCGTCCTGGCGGGAGCCCTCGCGCTGTTCCAGTTGCCCGTCGCGCAATATCCCCAGATCACGCCGCCTCAAGTTCTCGTGACCGCCACCTATCCAGGGGCCAGCGCCCAGACGGTGGAGCAGTCGGTCACGGCACCGGTCGAGAAGGAGATGAACGGGGTCAAGAACCTCCTCTACATGTCCTCGACCAGCTCCAACACCGGCGAATCCGTGCTCACCCTCACCTTCGAGAGCGGCACGGACGTGGAGCTGGCGGCGGTGGAGGTGCAGAACCGGCTCAAAAAAGTGGAGAACATTCTCCCGCAGGAGGTGCTGCGGCTGGGCATCCGGGTCGAGAAAGCCAGCCCCATGATCCTGCTGATGGTGACCCTCCGCTCGACCGACCCGCGGTTCGACGAGGCCTACCTCAACAACTTCGCGGCCACCAACGTGGTGGACGAGCTGAAGCGGCTGCCCGGGGCGGGGGACATCGTGCTCTACGGGTTCGCCTATTCGATGCGGCTGTGGGTCCAGCCGGACCGGCTCGCCGACCTGGGCCTGACCGTCACCGACCTCATCCAGGCGGTGCGTGAGCAGAACTCGGATTTCGCCACGGGACAAATCGGGCAGCAGCCCACCGCCGGCGGCCAGCAGCTCACCGTGCCGGTGGTCACGAAGGGACGGCTGACCGAGCAGGCGGAGTTCGAGCAGATCATCCTCCGCAGCAAACAGGACGGCTCGATGATCCAGCTCAAGGACGTGGCCAGGGTCGAACTAGGTTCGCAGGACTATACCTTCAAGGCCCGGTTGAACGGCCAGTCGACCGCGGCCATCGGGGTGAATCTCCGGGCCGGCGCCAATGCCCTGAACCTGGCGCAGGCCGTGAAGGACCGGATGGCGGAGCTCGCGAAGGGCTTTCCGCAAGGCATCACCTATTCGATCCCCTATGACACCACGACCTTCGTGAAGGTCTCCATCGAGCTGGTGATCCATACCTTTTTCGAGGCGCTCGTGCTCGTCCTGCTGGTCGTGTTCATCTTCCTGGGATCCTGGCGGGCCACGCTCATCCCCATGACCGCCGTGCCGGTGTCCATCATCGGGACCTTTGCCGGCATGCAGCTCCTCGGCTATTCGATCAACCAGTTGACCCTGTTCGGCCTCGTGCTCGCAATCGGCATCGTGGTGGACGACGCCATCGTGGTGGTCGAGCGGGTGGAAGAGATCATGCGGTCTCATGGCGCCGACCCCCGCGCGGCGACGAAGCAGGCCATGATCGAGATCGCCCCAGCGGTCATCGGCGTGACGCTGGTCATCGCCTCGGTCTTCGTTCCCGTGGCCTTTCTCGGCGGGACCGTGGGGACGCTCTACCAGCAGTTCGCGGTCACGATCACGATCTCGGTGCTGCTCTCAGCGCTGACCGCCCTGACCCTGACGCCGGCGCTTTGCGGGATGCTCCTCCAGCCGCACAGCGCGGAGAGCGGGCACCGCGGGCTGCTGGCCCGGTTCAATGTCTGGTTCGAGGGTTTGACCCACCGCTATACCGGAGCCGTGCAGGTCGCCCTGAAGCGCGCGGTCGTGTTGTCGGTGCTGTATCTGGCGCTGATCGGGGGGGTGCTGTTTCTCTTTCGCACGGTCCCCGGCGGCTTCGTCCCGGACGAGGATCAAGGGTATCTCATGGTGGCCGTGGAACTGCCGCCCGGTGCCGCCCAGTCCCGCACATTGGAGGTGGTCGAACGGATCGAGCAATACTTCAAGGCGCACAAGGACGTGGCCGACATCGTGAGCGTGGCCGGCTACGGGCTCTTCTACAGCGGCCCGAACGTCGGCACTCTCTTCGTGACGCTGAAGGACTGGCAGGAGCGCCCGGCGATCGAGCAGAACGCGCTCATGATCGCCTTGCGGGCTTACGAATCCTTCACCAGCATCACCGAAGCCACGGTGTATCCCATCCCGCCCCCCTCCATCCCCGGCCTGGGACAGGTCAGCGGGTTCGATTACCGATTGCAGGATCGAACCGGAGACCGGGAGCGGCTGGCGAAGGCGGTGGAGCAATTCACGGCTGCCGCCGCCAAGCATCCCGATCTGACCGAGGTGCGCCCGACGAGCGCGCCGGAGACGCCGCTGCTCTACGTGGACCTGGACCGGATCAAGGCCAAGGCGATGGGCATTCCGATCCAGGACCTCTTTTATACCGTCGGAGGCTTGCTGGGCTCCTACTACGTCAACGACTTCGCGAAATTCGGCCGGGTCTTGCAGGTCAGGCTGCAGTCGGATGCGGACCGGCGGATGAAGCCGGAGGACATCGCCCAGTTCTACGTGCGGAACCAGGCCAGCGAGATGGTGCCGCTCTCGGCCGTGGCCAATATCCAGTGGATCAGAGGACCGATCGCGCTGGACCGCTATAACGGCTATCCGGCGGTCAACTATACCGGCGCCGCCGCGCCGGGCAAGAGCTCCGGCCAGGCGATCGCCGCCATGCAGCAGCTCTCGGCCGAGCTGCCGACGGGGATGAACTACGAGTGGTCCGGCCAGTCCTATCAGGAGATCAAGGCGGGGCAGCAGGCGCCGTACATCTTCGCCCTGTCGATGGTCGTGGTCTTCTTGTTTTTGGCCGCCCTCTATGAGAGCTGGGCGGTGCCCCTGGCGGTGATGCTGGTAGTGCCCCTGGGCGTGCTGGGTGCGTTGCTGGCGACCTGGCTCCTCGGGATGCTGATCCCCGGGATGACCAACGACGTCTATTTCCAGATCGGGTTGATCGCCTTGATCGGGCTTGCGGCTAAGAATGCGATCTTGATCGTGGAATTCGCCAAGCAGCGCTACGATGGCGGCCTCTCCCCGGCGGACGCCGCGCTGGAAGCGGCGCGGCTGCGCTTCCGCCCGATCGTCATGACGTCGCTCGCGTTTATCCTCGGCGTTGTGCCGTTGGTCCTCAGCACCGGTGCCGGCGCCTCCGCCCGCCGCGCCATCGGCACCGGGGTCTTCGGCGGGATGATCTCCGCCACCGCCCTGGCTGTCGTCTTCGTGCCGCTGTTCTACATGCTGGTCATGAGGCTGGCACGGCCCCTGCGGGGCGGCGACGTCGGAGTGCAGGCGAGAGCGGAAGGCAGCGGCCTCGCGGGTCAGGCGGCCGAAGCCCTGCCCTCGGCTTCAACCAGAGAGTCGCTGTCATGAAACTCCCGCGTCTCCCCGTCACCGCGTCGCTGATCCTCGTCTTTCTAGCCGGCCTGTCCGGCTGTTTGATGGGGCCGGACTATGAGAAGCCGGCGGTGCCGACGCCGGAGCAGTTCCGCAGCCAGCCCGTCACGGCGGCCGAATCCGGCTCACTGGCGGATCTTCAATGGTGGGAGATTTTCCAGGACCGGCAACTGCAAGCGCTGATCAAGACCGCGCTGGAGGAGAACAAGGACCTGCAACTGGCGGTCGTGCGGGTGGATGAAGCCAGGGCGGAGTTGGGCATCACGCGCGCGGCCATGCTGCCGTCGGTCCAGGCCGGCGCTTCGGTTACCATGACGCAGATTCCGGGCGCCAACATTCCCGGGATTCCGCCCGGCAGCAACCTCACGACCGGCATCTACAGCACCTCGGCGGAATTGTCCTGGGAGATCGACATCTGGGGCCGGCTGCGGCGCGCGACCGAAGGGGCCAGGGCCCAGTTGCTGGGGACCGAGGAAGCCCGCAAGGCGGTGGTGATGGGCCTGATCAGCCGCGTGGCGCAGGCCTACTTCGAGCTGCGGGGTCTTGATCTGGAATTGGAGATCACCAAGCGCACGTTGGGGTCCCGGCAGGCCTCGCTCTCCCTGGTCAAGATGCGCTATGAGGGCGGGGTCAGCTCGGCCCTGGACCTGCGACGGGCCGAGTCGGAGTTCGCGACCACCGCGTCCTTGATCCCCGATCTGGAGCGCCAGGTGGCCCAGAAAGAAAATGCGCTGAGCATCCTGCTCGGGCGCAACCCCGGCGCCGTGGCGCGCGGGCTGGCCTTGACGGAGCAGCCGCTCCCGCCCACCGTGCCGGCCGGCCTGCCCTCCTCCTTGCTGGAGCGGCGGCCGGATCTGCGCGAGGCCGAGCAGGGGCTCGTCGCCGCGAACGCCCAGATCGGCGTGGCCAAGGCGGCCTTCTTCCCGCAGGTCTCGCTCACCGGGGATTTCGGCTATATGAGCCGCGACATGTCGAATCTCTTTACCGGGCCGGCGCGGATGTGGGGCTTCGGGCCGGGCGTGACGCTGCCGATCTTCAATGCGGGCCGGAATCAGGCGCAGCTCGAAATGACGGAGGCGCGGCAGAAGGAAGCGTTGATCCGATACCAGCAGGCGATCCAGGAAGCCTTCCGCGAGGTGGACGATACGCTGATCGCCTATCAGAAGGCCCGGGAGACGCGGCTGTATCAGGAGACCCTGGTGACGGCGGCGACCCAGGCCCTGGAGCTGGCGCAGCTTCGCTACAAGAACGGGGTCTCCAGCTTCCTGGACGTGCTGGATGCGCAGCGGCAGCTCTACAATGCGGAGATTGGGTTGGCGCAAACGAGGCGCGCGCAGCTCGTGGCGGTCGTGCTGCTGTATAAAGCGGTGGGGGGCGGCTGGACGGAGCCGGGGCAGCCGGCGCCGACGAAGCCAACCGGGTCGTGAGCTTACGACTGGTGAGGGGCGGCCTGGTTAATCCCCTTGCTCGCGCAACGCGCGGCCTCAGAAGGAAAGGGAGATAGGGAGCAGCCAGACCATCCTTCTTGCTCGCAGAGCCCCCACGATAAGGCGGTGGTCGCTCGATGCGCGCAGTGTGAAGGACGGTCTGGCCGCTCCCTAAAGGCAAGCGATGAAATGGGCGCGCGCAATTTGGGGATCAACCACGCCGCCTTAGAAGAAAACCATCCGCGGCCATAAAAAACAAGGGGGCGGGGACGCGTCGCTGATGGACCCGTCCCCGCTCGGAGTCGTCATCAAGACTCATAAATGAGTGCATCGCATGAGACTGCCGAATGCCGATCGTCTCCAGGTGGATCGAGAGAAGATCACGGACTATCTTCTCTGTGCATCTCATCCCGACGGACAAGCAAAGGCCGAGTTTTTCACGCGCTTTGGCTTTCGTCCCGAGCAATGGGAGGTCTTTGCCGAGGCCTTGCGGAAGCACGGCGGCAGCTATTCGATCGTGAAAAAAGTAGAATCTCCCTATGGTACGCGCTATGCTGTGGATGGGCCGCTCGCATCGCCTGATGGACGGAACCCGCGTGTCCGGTCCGTGTGGATGCATGAACCAGGTGCCGGTCCACGACTCATAACCGCCTATCCGCTTGAGGTGCCGACATGATCAAAGAGCATGATCGCGTAGTCTTGATGAGTGATCTCCCGGCCGAAGGGCTGAAAAAAGGGGATGTGGGGACGGTCGTGCATGTGCACCGAGGAGGCGAAGCCTGCGAGGTGGAATTTTTGACCCTCCACGGCGAGACGGCTGCCGTGGCGACCGTTCCGATATCGCAAGTGCGTCCTGTGACCCAGCGGGACATGACGCATGCCCGCAGTTTGCCGGATAGCGTCAGTGCCTAACCACACAGAAGCCTGCTGACCGTTCGATTGAAGGGCATGGGTCGGTGTGGCATGACCCTTCGCTTCAGCGCCTCTCGGAACGATTCAAGACTCAGCCGATGAAGAACAGGGCGGTGTGGCATGCCCTTTCGCTCCCGCACCTCTCGGAACGACCCTTCCGGGCTTCAGCGAGCGGAACCCTTCTGGAATTCCCGCGGCCACGGTCTTTGACCGTGGCACCTTGGTCAGTTCCAGCTTTCCTGCTCGCTGAAGCCTCGGTGGGTCCCCCGTTCCTCCGGTGAAGTCCGCTCAAGGGCACGCCACCCCTCCATCGCGGCCATAAAAAGACAAGGGGGCGGGGACGCGTCGCTGATGGACCCGTCCCCGCTCGGAGAAGATTCCCGCGACAAAAGAAAAGTGAAAAGGGGATCGGTCGCTCGTAGGCCGATCCCCTTTCTATCGCGGTGCAGCACACCGCTCCTTCAACAAGGATAGTGATGGTATACTGCAAACTCTCTTCTTAAGTTTTTGCCCGACTCCAGCACGTATCAATATGAACGGCAAGACGATTCAAAGAAGGATAGAACAATGCATCACCTCACGATGCGGTGTCCCTAGCAAGATGCTGAACGGGGCGAAGCGTTAAGGCGAAGGGCTTGGGAAGCGGCCCGTCGCCTTTCTGTTTTTATCTTGTCGACGGCACTTTCTCCTCAAGGGCGGCCTGGTTGGTCCCTGACTGCGCGCGTCATTCCCCTAAAAGGACATCCCCTGTTGGTCTAACTGCGGCCGTCACCACCCGTTGCATGTGCGACGCAACGGGTACCCGGCACATTCTGATCGTGCGCGCTCCGGGAGCAAGGACCAATAGGGGATGTCCTCCACCTCAACCAGGCCGCCCGCCCCATCCTTCGTCAGCAGCCGTCCGGGAGGTGCAGGGAGCGACAGGGCATGCCACACCGACCTCCGTCTTTGTCAGCCAATCAGAGTCCGGAAGGCGCGGAAGCGAGAGACCGCATGTCTCCGCTTCCCTGCTTGATTGACGAAAGCGGGTGGCTGCGGTATCATGCCATGTGACCAGAATTCTGGTCATCTGTGATTGGAGGCGTGCGA